>Ga0068852_100003402_pt1 | contig 11112 bp, 8 predicted proteins | sample KBSCornC22_FD_66594 | JGI IMG/M metagenome (GOLD analysis project Ga0068852, IMG submission 66594) | Corn rhizosphere microbial communities from Kellogg Biological Station, Michigan, USA - KBS Corn C2-2 | ecosystem: Host-associated > Plants > Roots > Rhizosphere > Soil ... | reverse complement strand
AGGATACCGCTCGAGGTCTCGGCGTGGACCATCGCAACGAGCCCGATATCCGGCCGCGCCTCGAGCGCCGCCCTCACCACCTCAACGGTCACAGGCAGTCCGGCCTCTGCCGTGACTGTTACGACATCGGTGCCCGCGCGCCGGAGCCACGCCCCGAAATAGCCGCCATACTGGCTCGTGACGACGTTGAGCGCGACGCGGCCGGGGTGGCCGAGGCTCGTTGCCGCTGCTTCGAGCGCGAGGATCGCTTCGGCCTGCACGAACACCACATCGTTGCGCGTCGAGAGCAGCCGCTGCAGCCGGTCGGCGAGTGCGACATAGCCGTCGGCGGGGAAAGGGGGCAGATCGAGGAGCGGAGAGAAGGCAGACATCAGGGGCTCATTTGCGCGGCCGGCCGCGGCGGAGCACGAGCCGGTAGAGCAGACCGGCGAGGCCGACCAGCACGATGGTGAAAACGAAGACGCTCGTTGCCGCCGCATAGACGGCCGGCGAGGGGCCGTACTGCAGGCTGCCGTAGAGATAGACCGGCAGGGTGTTGATCGAGGGCGTGGTGAGAAAGCTCGAGATCACGAGGTTGTCGAACGAAAAGACGTAGCTCATCAGGGCCCCCGCAAGTACCGCGGGCGCGAGATGGGGCAGGACGACGAACCAGATCGTGTTCCAGCGGCCGGCTCCCAGGTCAGCGGCCGCATCTTCGAGACGACGGTCGAGTGTCAGTGCACCAGCGCGGACGATCAGCGCAGTGACGGCAATCGCCAGCGGCGTGATGCCGGCGACCAGCGTGGGCATTCCGAGACGAAAGCGCGTGACGGAATAAAACAGCAGCAGCGACGTGCCGACCACCGTCTCTGGCACGATCAGCAGAATGTAGGTAAGGCCTGAGAGCAGGCGTCGAACCAGCGGGTTGGGGTGCCGGACGAGCGCAAATCCAAGACTGCTGCCGATCATTACCGCAATGATTGCCGACCAGAACGAGGCGGTGAGGCTGACCTGCACGGCGCGACGAAGCGAGACATTGTTCCACGCGTCGGCGAACCAGTTCAGCGTCCAGCCCGTGAACGTCGACGTCTGCTTCCCGAGCGATCCGACGTTGAAAGAATAGACGATGGACGTGACGATAGGGGCGAATAGAAACGCCACCACCAGCACGTACCACAGGCCCAGTAGCAGGTTGCCGCCGCGTCGCGCAGCTCCAGAGGGGGCGCTCACGCCGAAACCTCCTCGAAGCCCCGCGTCAGCCGCACCAGCACGGCAACCATCACCGCCACGGCGAGCAGCACCAGCACGGCCATTGCCGATCCGAGCGCATATTTCTGGGTCGCCAGGTATTGCTGGCTGATCGCCATGCCCATCAGTACACCCTTGTCGCCGCCAAGCAGCGCCGGGATCACGAGCTCACCGAGCATCGGCACGCCGGTCAGCAAGGCAGCCGTCGCCAGTCCGGGGCGGCTCATCGGCAGCGTGACATGCCAGAAGCTCTGCCAGGCCGAGGCGCCAAGATCGCGGCTGGCCTCGATCAAGCCGGCCGGGATACGGATCAGCACGATGTAGATCGGCACCACCGCGATCGGCAGGTAGGCATAGACCAAGCCGATGAACACTGCCGTTTGCGTATCGAGCACATCGAGCGGCCCGGGCATGAGGTGCGTGACATTGAGCAGCCACTCGATCGGCCCGCCGCGGGCGAGCAGGATCTGCCAGCTCATGACGCGGATCAGGAAACTGGTGAAATACGGGACCAGCACGAGCACCAGCAGCGCCGTGCGCCGGGCACCTTGCTGCCGAGCGATAAACAGTGCCGCCGGATAGGCGACCAACAGGCAAAGGATGCAGCCTGACAGAGCAAACTGGATCGTGCGCAGGAAGCTGTCGAGATAGAAGCCGGAGAGCGCCTGCGCATAGTTGTCCAAGGTGAAATCGAGCTTGATGCCGCCGAAGCTCGAGCGGCCGAAGCTGAACACCACCGTAAAGCCGAGCGGGATGATGAACACACCGAGCAGCCACAGCGCCGGCAGCGCCGCGAACAGATGATCAAGAGCGCGGCCGGCCGCGCGGTGGCGGCCGGCCGGACTTGCAGTCGAGGTCGGTGATATTTTGGCCAACGCCTCAGGCGCCGGCAGCGGCCTGGACCTCGTTCTGGACCTCCTGGTACACGTCGATAGTGTCCGGGTTGACGATGAACGAAGTCAGGGTGCTGAAGTCAACGCCGGGGCCGCCGAAAATCAGGTCGGCATTCTTGGTGTCGGCCGAGAGCTTGCCCTGCAGGCCGGCGATTGCAGCCGGATAGCCGAGATATTCGGTTTCCTTTACCTGGATGTCCGGGCTGAGGAAGAAGTTGAGGAAGTCGTACGCCTGGTCGACATTCTCGGCCTGCGCGGCGATCGAATAGCTGTCGACCCAGATCTCCGAATGCGGACCCGGCACCACCCATTTGAGCTTGGGATTCTGCTGGATGGCGCCGCGCGCCGCCGCCTGGTTGGCCTGGGCGAGGACAATCGAGCCGTTCGCCATGGCTGCCGGATCGAAGCCCGAGAAGGTCTTCACATGCCTGGCGAAGCCCTTGAGGAAATCCTTGGTGCCGCGGATGTCGTCGGCGCTGGCCGTGTTCCAGTCCTTGCCGGCGATCCACAGCGCCGGACCGACGGTTTCGCCGGCATCCTTGGTGAGGCGCACCTTGCCCGAGACGTTGGGCTTGGCGCCGGCGTCGAAGAAATCCTGCCAGGTCTTGATCTCGCCGCCGACGGCATCGGGATCGTACACGACGCCGAGCAGGCCCCAGTCCTTGGGGATGGAGTACTTGTTGCCGGGATCGTAGTCGCGGTTGAGCAGCGACTGGTCGAGCGCCGAGAAATCGATCTTCGCATGATCCAGCTCGAGCAGCAGGTTCTTGTCGGCGAGCTGCTTGATCCAGCCCGAGGAGGGAATGACGATGTCGAAGCCGGCGCCGGCGGGGCTGTTTAGCTTGCTGAACAGCGCGCCGTTGTCGTTGTAAGTCGCGATATTGGGCGTGACGCCCGACTTCTTCGCATAGGCCGCGAGGTCGTCGTTCGAGAAGTAGTCAGGCCAGCTGTAGATGTTGAGCGCGCCGGCGGCCAAGGCCTTGGCCGGCAGGAGCTGCGAGATCGCCACGGCAGCGGGCGCCGCTCCCATCATGGTGAGCAGCGAACGGCGGCTCAGCGAGCCGAAGGCTTTGGACATTGGACGTCTCCGGTGGATTGGGGCCGTCGGCCGACGACGGAGTTGCCAGCGGCGGGCCCGAAAGACGGGCGCAATCTAGTCCCGCCAATGGCCAAGTCTATCTGACGGGTAGCGATAAATTTGCGGCCCTAAAGCCTTCTCGCGGAACGCTTTTGCTGCGGCGGACGGCCATCCGAAGGCAGCACCAGAAGACCGGTCGTATGGCTCTTGCCCTTGTGCCCATTGGCCGGTATCGTTCCCGGAGCGGGAGGGGAATTTGCGGCGCGCGAGCGACGGCAAGCCATTGACGATCGTCGACGTGGCGCGCCTGGCAGGCGTGTCCAAGAGCACCGTGGCGCGCGCCCTGGCGGGGGATCGCGACATCTCCGAGGCGACGCGCGAGGCGGTGCTCAAGGTGGCGCGTACCGCTGGATACGAGCGCAACCGGCTGGCGGTTGGCATGCGGTCCGGCCGGTCGGGCCTCCTCGGGCTGGTGATCCCCGACATCGCCAACCCGTTCTGGGCCGAGGTCGCGCGCGGCGCGCAGGACCGGGCGCAGGACGCCGGCTCGTCGCTGATGATCTTCTCCTCGGACTGGCAGCACGACCTCGAAGCCCAGCATTTGCGGACGTTGCGGCAGGCCCGGGTGGACGGAACCATCATCAATCCGGTGGCGGACAGTTTCGACGACCTGCACCGCTTCGGGCTGCCCTTCGTGATGATCGGCTCGAGCGCCGAGCGCTTCCCGGAAACCTCGAGCGTCGGCTCGGACATCGCGCATGGCGTGCGACTCGGGCTCGACTACCTGGTCGAAAAGGGTCACCAACGGCCTTGGCTGCTGCTCGGGCCACGCTGGCGCATCGCGCGGGCGCGGTTCCTCCGCACGGTGCACGATCATTGCGTCGAACGCGACATCGACCCCGCCAGCCTGCCGACGGAGGAGGGGGAGTACACCGTGGAGGGCGGCCGGCAGGCCATGCTGCGCATCCTCGAACAGGATCGCGGTAAGCACATTTCTGTCTTTGCAGCCAATGACTTGATGGCGATTGGCTGCATGTTGGCGGTGCGCGAGGCGGGCAGGAGCTGCCCTGAAGACGTATCGATCCTGGGCTTTGACGGCATCCCGGCGGGCGCCTTCGCCTGGCCGGGTCTGACCACGATCGAGAAGCCGGCGCGGGCGCTTGGCCGGCGCTCGGTCGAATGCCTCCTCGACGAGCTCGAAGGACCGGCCGACCATGGCCGCATCTACCTGCCGTGCCGGCTCGTCGAGCGCGGCTCGGTGCGCGACCTGGTGCAACAAAAGCACACACAACATATGGCCTTTGGGACCGCATAAATGCGCTTCGGAGACGCACAATGGCGGTAACCGAAATCACCTCGAGCCGGATCGCCGCCGCCTCTGGGAACGTTCCCGGCATCCGCTTGCAACGCGGAGGTCCGGCGCGCGGCTGGCGCCACTGGCTGCCGTTTTACGCGATGCTCACGCCGGGGCTCATCTTCTTCATCATCTGGCACTACGTGCCGATCTGGCAGGTGCAGATGGCCTTCGAGACGGTGCGGATCATCCCACCCAATCTCTGGGTCGGCCTCAAGAACTTCCAGCTACTGTTCTCCTCGCCGGTCTTCTACCAGGTGATCCTCAACACACTGATCATCTCGGGCATGAAGCTCTGCTTCGTGTTCCCGGTGCCGATCGTCGTGGCGCTGCTGCTCAACGAAGTGCGTGGCAGCGGCCTGCGCAAGTGGATCCAGTCGGCGATCTACCTGCCCCACTTCTTGAGCTGGGTGGTGATCGCCGGCGTCTTCATCGCGCTGCTCTCGCCCAGCGACGGCGCTGTCGGCCAGATCGCGCAGGCGCTCGGCTTCCACCCGGTCAACTACATGACCAACACCGGCTCCATTCGCTGGATGCTCGTTCTATCGGAGAACTGGCGCTCAGCCGGCTGGGACAGCCTGCTTTACCTCGCGGCGATCATCGCGATCGATCCGGCGCTCTACGATGCCGCCGACATCGACGGCGCCAACCGTTGGCAGAAGATCCGCTACATCACGCTGCCAGGTATCGCTCCGACCATTGCCACGCTCTTCATCCTCAACATGGGGATGTTCCTGAGCGCCGACCTCGACCAGGTCATCAACTTCCAGAACGACGTCAATTCGTCGACCATCGATATCATCGACACCTACGTCTATCGCATCGGCCTGCAGACCGGCGAGTACGCGCTGGCCACCTCCGCCGGCCTGTTCAAGGCGGTGCTCGGCATGGGGCTGGTGCTGATCGCGCATTTCGTCGCCAAGCGGCTGACGGGCAGGGGGCTCTGGTAATGGCCGAAGCCTTTTCCGCGCGCGCCGCCAAGACGCCGATGGAGCGGATCGAATCGGTCCTCATCCTCTCGACGCTGCTGCTGCTGGTCGTGGTGACGGTGCAGCCGCTGCTCAATCTGCTGGCGCTGTCACTCAGCGATCCGAGCAAGGTGCCGGGGTTTTCCGGCCTTTCGGTGATCCCGGACGGCTTCTCGCTCGATGTGTGGACGCTGCTGCTGCAGCATCCTTACGTGCAGCGCGGCCTCTTCAATTCGATCTGGATGACCGCCGCCAGCGTCACCATCGGCACCGTCGGCACGGCGCTGATGGCCTGGCCGCTATCGCGCCGAGAGCTGCCGCTCCGCCGGACCATCTTCATCTTCGTGCTGATCACCATCGTGTTCGAACCCGGGATCATCCCCGACTACTTCTTGATGAAGCAGCTCGGGCTGCTCAACAATCAGTGGTCTGTGATCCTCTACAAGGCGATCAACGCCTGGTACCTGATCATCCTCGTCCGTTTCTTCGAGGAAATCCCCGAGGAACTGATCGAATCAGCGCAGCTCGATGGTGCCAGCCAGTTCCGCATCTTCTGGAGCATCGTTCTGCCCCTGGCGCGGCCTGCGCTGGCAACGATCGCGCTGTTCTACCTGGTGTTCCACTGGAACGAGTTCTTCCGCTCGATGATCTACCTCAACGACCAGAGCAAATGGCCGCTGCAGGTGGTGCTCCGGCAGTTCGTCATCGGCGGCGACAAGGTGGCGATCGTCGGCGAGAACGCCGCCAACAACAATATCGGCATCGCCCAGATCGACATCCGGGCGCTGAAGGCGGGGATGATCCTGCTGACGATCTTACCCATCCTCGCGGTCTATCCGCTGATCCTGAGGTACTTCACCAAGGGAACGATGGTGGGGGCGGTGAAGGGATGAGAATGCGGGTACGCGATGCGGCTTCAACATTCGAACAAGCATAACAGGAGGAGACAACCATGCTTCGTAGGACACTCTTGCTGGGGGCGACGGCGCTGTCGTTGTCGCTGGCTTTTGCCGTGCCGGCGCTCGCCGATCCCGTAACGCTCAGACTGGTGAGCAAGGACCTGCTGACCAGCAACCCCGACGACGTCAAGGAGATGCAGGCGATCGAGGCGGCCATGAAGGCCCAGGGCACCGATCTCAATATCCAGATCGTCGACATGCCGTCGGCGGGCTACGCCGATGCGCTCGGCGTGAAGCTGCTGTCGGGCGATATCCCCGACATCATCTACTTCCAGGGCGGCGACAAGAAGATGGCCGACCAGGGCGTGCTCGAGGACCTGACGCCGTGGATCGACAAGGAGCCCAACATCAAGGCAGCGCTTTGGCCCCACAACGTGGCGCGGCTCAAGAACTATCCCTACCTGCTCTACATCTATCCGCCGCGCGAGCCGCAGCCGGTGATGCGCAAGGACTGGTTCGACAAGCTCGGCCTGCCGATGCCGCAGACGGTGGACGACTACGAGAAACTGTTCAAGGCGATCCACGATGCGGACCTCGACGGCGACGGCAAGACCGGGGACACGCTGGGCCTCACCGCCTACCAGAACACCAACGAACTCGACACCATCTTCGACCAGGCCTTCGGCGTGACCGGCACCTGGATGAAGGACGCCTCGGGTGCGTGGGTCAATGCGCGGATCACCGACCAGGAGAAGGCCAAGATCGCCTGGTACGCCAAGCTCGCGAGCGAAGGCCTGTTCGACAAGGAATTCGTCACCAACACCTACGACGTGAAGGAAGACAAGTTCTACACCGGCAAGGCCGGCGTGATCTTCGGCTCGTCGCCGGAGGTCATCGACATCTATGGCGGCAAGATGAACCAGGCGCACCCGGGCGAGAACCTCTCGCTGGTGCTGCTGCCGATCCCCAAGGGACCGGGCGGCCAGGGCCTCCAGGCCGTGGACGTGAGCAAGGAATCGCGCGGCTTCGCGATCGCCTCGACCAGCCAGCACAAGGAAGAAGCGGCGAAGCTCCTGGACTTCATGGCCAGCAAGGCGGGCCAGGACATCGACCGCATGGGCTTTGCGGGCGAGGAATATACCAAGGACGCGAGCGGCAAGGTGACCTTCACCGACAAGATCTCGACCTGGTACGCCCGCTTCTTCAACGCCGCCAACTGGACGCCTCCGACCCCGCTGCTGAGCCCGACGGCACAGCAGGCGCTCGAGACGGTCAAGGCGAACTTCAAGCCGGACAACGCCTTCGTGTGGCCGGCCGACTACGCCACCGACGTCGATGCCACCGAAAAGGTCTATCGCTCGTGGGTGGCGCGGTTCATCACCGGCGAGGCGACGATGGACCAGTGGCCGCAGTTCGTCGACGAGTTCAACGCCGCCGGCAACGCGCACATGACCGACTACGCAAAGACGGTGCTCAAATGACCACCGACGACCGCGGGCGCGGCTTCACGGGCCGCGTGCGGGCCATGCTTTATGGCGTCGCCTTCGGCGACGCCCTCGGCGCCCCGGTCGAGAAACTCTCGGCCGGGGAAATCCGGACGCGCTACGGCCGCGTGAACTCGCTGGCGACCCCGTGGCACCGGATGAGCGGCCCGGAGGCAGCGCGACAGGGCCGTGTGCGCGGCAATGGCATCGTCACCGACGACACGCTGATGACGCTGTGCCTGATGGAGGTGTACGTCGAAGCGAAGCGCCACCTCGATGCCTGGGACATGGCGGACGGTTTCGTGCGCCAGATCGCCTGGACGCCCCGGTTCGTACCGGAGCTACAGCGCGAGGCAATGCTCGTTGAAAGACTGTTCTACCCGGAGAAGTGGATTTACCAGCGCCTGCAGCTCAGCGGCGCCGAGCCGCGGCAGGGGGGCATCGGCAATATGGTGAACTGCGGTGCGGCCATGTATATCGCGCCGATCGGCGTGGTGAATGCCTGCGACCCGCAGGGCGCCTACAATGAGGCGATCAGCTTTGCCGCCGGACACCAGCAGAGCTTTGGGCTCGAGGCTGCAGGCGCGATGGCAGCGGCGGTGGCCGCAGCGTTCGTTCCGGGCACCGACATCGAAACAATCATCGACACGGTCATCGGCGTCAGCAAGGACGGCACCCGAGCGGCGATTGCCGACATCGCCGAAGAGGCACGAGCACTGCGCCGCCGGGGCGCCGACCACGCCGCGGTAGTGGATGCGTTCCATGCCGCTATCCGGCGCTACTCGCCAATGGGCGACGACGTGACCCACAGCGCCGACAAGGCCGGCCGGGCAAGCGATGCCTATGCGCCGAGCCGGCTCAACAGCATCGAGGAGCTGCCGCTGGCGCTCGGCTTCGCGCTGCTCAACGATGGCGACTTCAGAAAGAGCGTCGAGGACGGCATCAACTCGGGCCGCGACACCGACTCGATCGGCGTAATGACCGGGGCCATCCTTGGCGCATTGCACGGCGAGGCGGTGGTCGAGGCCGAGAGCTTGACGCTGCTCGACAGCGCCAACCAGCTGGAGCTGACGGCCGCTGCGGACCGCTTCGCGACGGTGGCCGTAGCCATATTGGAGGCCGACGCGCAGGCGACGGCGCTTCGGCAGGAGCAGCGCGCGGCGCTGCTGGCGCCCCAGACAAAGGTCGATGCGGCCGAGTGAGACGATGCTGACCACAAGAACGATATTCGAGAAGATCTATGCCGGCGTGACCGCCAAGGCCATCGGCGTGCGGCTGGGAGCGCCCGTCGAGCCGACCATCTGGAGCTATGAGCGCATCCGCGACACCTACGGCGAAGTGACCGGGTACCTGCGCGATTTCAAGACCTTCGCGGCAGACGACGATACCAATGGGCCGGTCTATTTCATCCGCGCGCTGCGCGACTATGGCCTTGGTGCGACGGCAGCGGATGTGGGGCGCACCTGGCTCAACTACGCCGCCGAGGAGCACGGCATGTACTGGTGGGGCGGCTTTGGCGTCTCCACCGAACACACGGCGTATCTGAACTTGCGGGCCGGCATTCCGGCGCCCGAGTCCGGCTCGATGGCGCGGAACGGCAGCACGGTGGCCGAGCAGATCGGTGGCCAGATCTTCATCGACAGCTGGGGCTGGGTGAATCCCGGCAACCCGGAGCGCGGCGCGCAGATGTCGGCGATGGCGGCGAGCGTCGCGCATGACGGCGACGGCCTCAACGGCGCGCGCTTCTGCGCCGCCGCGATCGCACAGGCGTTCGTCGCGACCTCGATCGAGGAGATCGTTGCGGCGGGGCTCGAGCAGATCGATCCAGCCTCGACCTATGCCAGGGTGGCGCGCGCCGTGATCGACTTCCAGCGCACGCACCCTGGCGACTGGCGCGCCTGCCGCGCCATGCTCGAGGCGGAATGGGGCTACGACCGCTATCCGGGCGTGTGCCACATCATTCCCAATGCCGGCGTGACCGTGATGGCGATCGTTTATGGCGGCGGGGACCTGCCGCGCACCGCCGAGATCGCGACGATGGCGGGCTGGGATACCGACTGCAACGCCGGCAACGCCGCCTCGATCGTGGGCACCTTCCAGGGCTTCACTCAGGGCTGGGAAAAATATCGCAGGCCGACCAACGACGCGTTCATCGCCTCGGGCGTGCTGGGGACGGTCAACGTGGTCGATATCCCGAGCTTTGCGCGCGAGCTGACGGTGCTGGCGCAGCGGTTGAACCGCGAAACGCCGCAGCCGCTGTGGTCCGAGGACTTCGATCGCCGCGGCGTGCGCTTCGATTTTGCGGCGCCCGGCGCAACGCACGGCTTTCGCAGCGCGGGCACCAACCAGATCGCGGTGAAGGCGGCCGAGGGCAGCCTCGAAATCCTGCTCGACCGGCTGGAGCGCGGGCAGGGCGGCCGGGTGTTCTGGAAGCCGTTCTACCGGCGGTCCGATTTCGACGACGAACGCTACCGGCCGATGTTCACGCCGCTGGCCGATGACAGGCAGGTGGTGCGGTTCAAGCTCAGGCTCGATCCGTGGAACGGCGACGGCAACCTCCGCGTGGTCCCCTATGTGCGACGCACGATGAGCGGGCGGATCGAGGAGATGGCGGCCTGGCGCGTGCCGGAGTCGGCCGACTGGCAGCAGGTCGAGTTCGCCATCCCCGACGGCGGCGGCGAGGCCGTCGACGAGATCGGCGTTCTGGTCGAGTATTTCGGGCGGTTGAAGTTTCTGGGCCGGCTGTTCCTCACGGAGTTCTCGGTGAGCGGGCCGGGGCGGGTGCTGATCGACCCGGCGGTCGAAGCGCAGGAATGGGGCGGCATCACGCGCTTCACCTGGAACCGCGGCCACTGGACCATCCAGGACGGCGCCATCCACGCGCATGCGCCGCGCGACGCCGATGCCTGGACCGGCAACGCCTATCTGCGCGACGTGCTGGTCAAGGCCGAGCTGACGCCGCTGGCCGGCCGCTCGCACCTGATCAGCGCTCGCGTGCAGGGAACGAGCCGGTTCTACGCCGGCGGCTTCGAGGGCGACGAGGTGGTGCTGCTGCGCGAGGACCACGGCACCGCCGTGCTGGCGCGCGTACCGTTCGCCGCGGAGACTGGGCGGCGGTACGCGCTCGAGATCGAGGTGCGCGGCGAGCTGCTAGTGCTGCGCGTCGACGGACAGCAGGTGCTGACCGCGACCGACGGCACATTCGGCTA
>Ga0068852_100003400_pt1 | contig 11116 bp, 12 predicted proteins | sample KBSCornC22_FD_66594 | JGI IMG/M metagenome (GOLD analysis project Ga0068852, IMG submission 66594) | Corn rhizosphere microbial communities from Kellogg Biological Station, Michigan, USA - KBS Corn C2-2 | ecosystem: Host-associated > Plants > Roots > Rhizosphere > Soil ... | reverse complement strand
GGCGGCGCCAACGAAGCCGTCATCAACATGCTGAACGAGATCGGCGGCAAGCAGAACATCCCGGGCTTCCTGAGCCGCGTGAAGGACAAGCAGGACCACACCCGCCTGATGGGCTTCGGCCACCGCGTCTACAAGAACTACGATCCGCGCGCCAAGGTGATGCGACAGTCGTGCCACGAGGTCCTGACCGCCCTCGGCATCAAGCACGACCCGCTGCTCGAGCTGGCGATGGAGATGGAGCAGATCGCGCTGAAGGACGACTATTTCGTCAGCAAGAAGCTGTACCCGAACGTCGACTTCTACTCGGGCATCATCTTCCGGGCGATCGGCATCCCGACCTCGATGTTCACCGTGCTGTTCGCGGTGGCCCGCACCGTCGGCTGGATCTCGCAGTGGAACGAGATGCTCGAGGATCCGGACTCCAAGATCGGCCGCCCGCGTCAGCTCTACAACGGCCAGACCGAGCGGCCCTACAAGCCGCTGCACATGCGCGGATAAGCCGTCGTGGCGCGCTCCACTCACGACTCCCCCCGCACGCTGCCCTGGGCAGTGACGCAAAGGGCGCGGCCGATGCCGCGGGTCGTGCGTTTGGGGCGCGCCGCCAACGACAATGCGCGCCTGTCGGCCTGGCGGGCACGCCTCCTCTTGATCGGTGCCGCGGCCGCCGTGCTGGCAGCGGCCGCCGGCGAATGGATGTTCGGCTAGTGGCTCTCGCTTGGTGAGATGCGCGGGTTATCGCGCCGGATCCAGAGCGACCCTATCAGCCGCACGATGAGCCGCATCAGGACCAATCCGGCTATTGCCAGAAAGAAGGTCCCGACAGCGAGCAACGGATGCTCGCTTCCCCCCGTCTCGATGATGCGGTTCGGCAGGTGAATCAGCTCGGCGCAGATCTCGGCGAACAGGCCGAGGATCAGCACGCCGACGCCGCTACGGCGACACGCCTCGTCGATCCCATGCTGCCATCGCTCGTCGGGACGCCCGAACATCCCGAACACCTCGCGCAGCACGTGGCGCTCCTCGAGCGCCACGCCCCAGCCGATCAAGATGATGGCTATGGTCGACACGGTGTCGACCGCCTCGTTGAAATCGCGATGTATCCAGATGCCCTCGATCACGTCGACGACCGACAGCACCAGCGGCCAGAGGATGAGAAGGTTGACCGCCGCGATGGCGGGAGGCGATATCAGAACCCGCAATGGGGCCAGGAATTTCATTCGTTGCCTGTTCGTCAGCAAAGCGACCGCGCCGACAATCTCGCGCGCCGATCGCCAGGGTGCAACCGGCCAGCGCACTGATCGGAACGAGCGCATCATGATCGACTGGCTGTACTCCCTCCCCGAGCTCCTGATCGTGGCGCTCACGGCTGCGATCCTGGCCGCAGCGATCGTCTACCTGCCGCGCCTGACCCGCCGCATCCCCGGTTTGAAGCACAGCGACGTCAACACCGAATTCGTGATCCGCATGCAGGCGCCGCTGTTCACCATGACGGCGCTGGTGCTCACCTTCACCCTGGTCGAGGCGGAGCGGAACTTTCGCCAGGTCGACTCCGACCTGACGACAGAAGCCTCGCAGCTGAACCAGATCGATCGGCTGCTGACGCGCTACGACACGCCAGCGGCGACGGTCCTGCGGCCGCTGGTCCGGATCTACGCGCAGTCGATCGTCGCGGAGGAGTGGCCGCGGATGTTGGACGGCAAACCCAGCCAGCCAACCACCCGCGCCTACGCCGAGCTGTCGCGCGCCGTCATGGCGATGGAGCCGGCGCCGGGCCGCGAATCGCTGATCTTTGCCGAGCTGCTGAAATCGCTCGATGCTGCCGCGGAAGCCCGCGAGCGGCGGCTGGCCAATGTCCGGGTACGGCTGCCCGGCATCTACTGGGCGGTCATTTTGTTCGCCACGCTGATGCTGCTGTTCGTCAGCAGCACGATCGGCCCGACGCGGCTCAGGACGTCCGTGCTGGCCGCCCAGCTCGCCGTGCTCGGGGCGTTCATCGGCTTCGTGTTCATCATGGACGCGCCTTTCACCGGCGAGACCGCGGTCCGGCCGGTCGCCCTCGCCCGCGTCATCCAGGCGATGGAGAACCGCGCGAATTAGACTCGGCGGATTACTTCCGCTCGATCAGCTCGATCTTGTAGCCGTCGGGATCCTCGACGAAGGCAATCACGGTCGTACCGTGCTGCACCGGGCCGGCGGGGCGCGTGACCTTGCCGCCGGCCTTCTTGACCTCCTCGCACATGCCGTAGACGTCCGGCACGCCGACCGCGAGGTGGCCGAAGCCGCTACCGATATCGTAGGGCTTCTCCTGATCCCAGTTGTAGGTCAGCTCGACGGCACAGTGCTCGCTCTCGTCGCCGTAGCCGACGAAGGCAAGCGTATACTTGCCGGCCGGCACTTCGCGCTTGCGCAGCATCTTCATGCCCATCGGGCCGGTGTAGAAGGCAATCGACTTGTCGAGATCCTTCACCCGGATCATCGTGTGCAGCATGCGGTAGTTGGCGGCGGTATCGGGCATCTCTCGTCTCCCTGCTCCTGGTGTCGGCTAAGCGGGCTTGTCCCGGATCATCGCGGCGAAGGTGGCCTCGGCCGCGACCTTGCCGTCGACGATCGCCTGGCCGTCGAATTTCCAGACATTGCCGCGGCTCTGTACCTTCTTCACGTGCAACTCGAGCCGGTCACCCGGCAGCACCGGGCGGCGGAAGCGCACGCCGTCGATCGACATGAAGTAGACCAGCTTGCCCTCGGATTCCGAGCCGAAGGTCGCGACCACCAGCACCGCGGCGGTCTGCGCCATCGCCTCGACGATCAGCACGCCCGGCATCACCGGCTCGGACGGGAAATGGCCCTGGAAGAACGGCTCGTTGATGCTGACGTTCTTGATGCCGATGGCGCTCTCGCTCAGCACCATCTCGGTGACCTTGTCGACCATCAGCATGGGATAGCGGTGCGGGATCATCTCCAGGATCCGCTTGATGTCGACCGAGGTCGCGGTCGACATCGCCATGCTGGTCTTGTCGGTCTGCATGTTCATGCCGCCGCCATCCCCGCTCAGAAACGCGTGCCGAAGCTGAAGCGGAAGTTCTCCGTCTTGTCAAAGAATTCCTTCTGCAGCGGGATCGCGTAGTCCACGCGGATCGGCCCGAAGGGCGATATCCACTGGATGCCGAGGCCGGTCGACACGCGCATCAGCTGGCTGTCGAACATGCTGACCTGGCTGGGGTCGTCGGCGGTTCCCCACAGCGAACCGACGTCGACGAAGGCCTTGCCGAGGATGCCGATCTCCTTGGGCAGGCCGAGCGGGAAGCTGAGCTCCGCCGTGCCGGTGTAATAATATTTGCCGCCCAGCGAGTCGGTGGTGTTGGCGTCGCGCGGGCCGATGCCGCCGACCGCGAAGCCGCGCAACGTGTCGCCGCCGATGAAGAAGCGGTTGTTGAGGCGCAGCGTGGAGCCGGACAGAGGGGCGATGGCGCCGACCGAGCCGCCGATCGAGGCGACAAAGTCCTCGATGATGGTCTGGTAGATCACGCCGTCGATGGTGCCGCGCACGTAGTACTCGGTACCGCCCAGGCCGCCATAGGCCAGCGTGTTGCGCAGCAGCCAGCCCTTGGTCGCGTTGAGGCGCGCGTCGCGGGTGTCCCAGCCGATCGTCTGGGAGACTTCCGACACGATCGACGAACCCGACTGGCGCTGCACGATCGACGACGCCCAGGGCTGGACGTTGTAGATCTCCGACTGGCGGAGCGTGTAGCGCACCTGCTGTCTGGTGTGCTCGGTATAGGCCCAGCCGGCGCGCAGGGCGAAGCCCAGGCTGCGATCGCTGTACGACGCGATGTTCTGGCGATCGTTCGACGTCCGGAAGATGTCGAAGCCGGCCGAGACCGCACGATCCATGAAGTACGGCTCGGTGAAGCTCAGGTCGATCAAGGTGCTCAACGTGCCAAGCGACAGGCCGAGCCTCAGGTCCTGGCCCTTGCCGAGCAGGTTGCGCTCTCGGATCGAGATATCGCCCAGGATGCCCGACGTGGTCGAGAAGCCGGCGCCGAACGAGATCTCGCCGGTGCTCTGCTCGACCACCTGAACCTCGAGGTTGGTCTTGTCCTGCGCCGAACCCGGCGCGGCCGAGACGTCGACCTTCTCGAAGAACCCGAGGTTCTTCAGGCGCTGCTGGCTTCGTCGGACCTTGGCGGTCGAGAAGGCGTCGCCCTCCGACAAACGGAACTCGCGGCGGATCACCTTGTCGAGCGTTCGGGTGTTGCCCGAGATGTTGATGCGCTCGACGTAGACGCGCGGGCCCTCCTGCACGTCGAACGTCACGTCGATCGTATGGTCTTCCCGGTTGCGCCGGATGTTGGGGCGGACCTCGACGAAGGCGTAGCCGAGCGTGCCGACGGCATCGGACATCGCCGTCACGGTCTTCTCGACCTCATCGGCGTCGTACCAGTCGCCCTCGCTCATCGTCAGGTACGACTTGAGTTGGTCGGTATCGAGGCCCTGGAAGCGCGAGTTGACGTCTATCTTGCCGAACTTGTAGCGCTCACCCTCGGTGATCGTGAAGGTGATGAAGAAGCCCGAACGGTCGGGCGCCAGCTCCGCCACAGCCGAGACGACGCGGAAGTCGGCGTAGCCCTCCGACAGGTAGTACTTGCGCAGCAACTCGCGGTCGAGGTTCAGGCGGTCGGGATCGAAGCGGTCGTCGGACGACAGGAAGCGCCACCACGCGCTCTCGGTCGTGCGGATCTTGCCGCGCAGCGTTCCGTCGCTGAAATGCTCGTTGCCGACGAAGCTGATGCGCTTGATGCCGGTGACGTCGCCCTCGTCGATCTCGAACACCAGATCGACACGGCCCTGCTCCAGCCGGATGATCTTGGGCTCGACGGTGGCGTTGTAGCGGCCGCTGCGGCGATAGATGCTGAGCAGGCGCTCGACGTCGGACTGCACGCGGGCGCGGGTGAAGACCTGGCGCGGCTTCGACTGCACCTCGTCGCGCAGCTTGTCGTCGTCGATCTTGCGATTGCCCTCGAACGCAACGCGATTGAGGATCGGATTCTCCGTCACGCGCACGACCATGGTCGAGCCCTGCATGTCGATCACGACATCGGAGAACAGGCCGGTGGCAAACAGCGCCTTCAGCGAGCGGTCGGCGGCGGCCGGATCGTAGGAGTCGCCTTCCTTGAGCTGCAGGTAAGAGCGGATCGTCTCGGGCTCGGCGCGGACATTGCCCTGGATCTGCACGGCGGTGATCCTACCGCCGGCCTGCGCCGGGACAGGGCGCTGCTGCTGGGCAAAAGCCGGCGCGGCGAAAGCGAGCAGCGCGGCGAGGGCGAGCATAGCCCAACGAAGATTCAGACTCACCGCCAGCTTCACCGCAGGCCCCCGGTCCATTTCAGTAGCCAGCTTCATAGACCGGCCCTGAACCGTTCGTCACCCCGATTTGTCCCCACCTATAGTGCGAATTGGCGGAGGATCAACTTTATGTCGTTGAAGGTGGCCACAAGGGCCATGCCGATTACCAGGGCGAAGCCGATTCTCAGCCCGAGTTCCTGCGCCTTCACGCCGAGCGGCCGACCGCGTACGGCTTCGTACAGGTACATCGCCAAGTGGCCGCCGTCGAGCATCGGCACCGGCAAGAGGTTGAAAACACCGAGTACCACCGACAGCGCGATCACGAGCTGGAGAATACCGACCCACCCGGCGTACGACGCCTCGCCCGCCGCCTTGGCGATGCGAATCGGGCCACCCAGTTCATCCACAGGCCGGGCCGCCGTCACGATCTGCGCCATCGACGTGTAGAACATCTGGGTCATGCTCCAGACGTGACTCGTGCCGGCGGCCATCGCGCCGAGAATGTCGTGCTGGCGGAACTCGGTCACGCCGGCGGGACGAATGCGCAGCCGGCCGATCGTCTTGGTCTTGCCGGTGCAGTCCGTGACCTTGTCGGCTTCCGGCACGACGGTCGTTTTGTAGAGGTGGCCGTCACGCTCGTACTGGATCGAGACGGGCTGACCGGCACGCTCGCCGATCAGCTCGGGAATGTGCGTGAAGTGATCGACCGGCTGGCCGTCGATGTCGATCAGCTTGTCGCCGACCTTCAGGCCCGCCGCCTCGGCCGGGCTGTTGGCGACGAAGCCGCCCACCACCGGGCGGATCATCTGATCCATGCCCAGCTCGCCGTAGCGCATGGTGTTGTTGTATTTGTCGGTACGCTCGCAATACTGCGGCGTGATCTCGGTGGTGTACTGCTGGTCGCCACGCCGGTACTGCACCGACATCGGCCGCGCCAGGTAGAGGAACTGCGCGTCCTGGATGTCCTCGAAGCGATCGACGCGCTTGCCGTTGATGCGCAGGACGTCGTCGCCGCTCTTCAGGCCGGCCTTGGCCGCCGGGCCTTCCTCCTGCACCGCGACGATCGCCGGCGAGTAGGGCTCGCCCGCGGCGTAGAACACGCCGGTCAGCAGCAGGATCGCGAAGATCAGGTTGGCCGCCGGTCCGCCCAGCACGACCGCGGCCCGCGCATAGAGCGGCTGGGTGAAGAAGGCCTTCTTGCGCTGGTCGGCCGACAGCGCCGCCTGGCCATCGTGCGTGGCGCTCGCGGGATCGGTATCGCCCAGGAACTTCACGTAGCCACCGAGCGGGATCGCCGAGATCTTCCAGCGGGTGCCGTTGCGATCCGTCCAGCCCAGCAACTCGGGGCCGAAGCCGATCGAGAAAACTTCGGCATGGATGCCGAAGCGGCGGCCGACCCAGTAGTGACCGAACTCGTGGACGAACACGAGCAGCGTCAGCACGAGCACGAAGTACGGCAGGTAGGTCGTAAACAGGCTGACGATGTTGTGCATGCTTTAGTAGACCACCAATTTCGTGATTCTTCAATGAGTTAGGGCTTGTCCCTGCACGGCTTCGTCGGCCCTGCGGCGGGCCTCCAGATCGGCCGCCTGGACCTGCTGCAGCGAGTCGACGGGCGCGCCGAATTCGCCGCTGGCAACCATCACATTTTCGACGATGCGCGCGATGTCGAGGAAACCGATACGGCGGGCAAGGAAAGCGGCGACGGCGACTTCATTGGCAGCGTTCAGGACCACCGGCGCGAGCCCTCCCAAGGTCAGTGCCTCTCGGGCGAGACGTAGCGAGGGAAAGCGGCCGGAATCGGGCCGCTCAAAGGTGAGTGGCGCCAGATTGGTGAAATCGAGTCGCGCCGCCGGTCCGTCAATGCGCGCCGGCCAGCCGAGCGTATAGGCGATCGGCACACGCATGTCCGGCGTGCCGAGCTGGGCCAACACCGAGCCGTCGCGATAGGCGACCATCGAATGGATCACCGATTGTGGGTGCACCACGATCTCGATCTGCTCCGGCGGCAGGCCGAACAGCAGGTTCGCCTCGATCAGCTCCAAGCCCTTGTTCATCATGGTGGCCGAGTCGATCGAGATCTTGGCGCCCATGTCCCAATTCGGATGAGCGAGCGCCTTCTCAGGTGTCGCGTCGGCCATGTCTGACAGTGACCAGTTCCGGAACGGTCCACCTGACGCCGTCAAGATTAGGCGATCGATCGCCGAACGCTGGCTGGGCTCGAACACCTGGAAGATCGCGTTGTGCTCGGAATCCACAGGCAGCAGCACCCCGCCCGATTCGCTGATCGCGTCCATCAGCAGCCGACCGGCGCAGACCAGCGCCTCCTTGTTGGCGAGCGCCACCATCGCCCCGCGGCGGGCCGCCACCAGGGTCGGCGCCAGGCCGGCATAACCCACGACCGCCGCCATCACCCATTCGGCCGGCCGCGAGGCTGCCTCGATGACCGCCTCCGGTCCCGCGGCGGCCTCGATCGAGGTGCCGGCCAGCGCGTCCTTGAGCGCCCGGTAGCGCTGGGGATTGGCCACTACCGCCATCTTGGCCTTGAGCCGGCGCGCCTGCTCGGCCAACGCCTCGACGGAATTGCCGGCAACCAGCGCCTCGACCTGGTAGCAGTCGGGGGCGCGCGCGATCAGGTCGGCCGTGCTCTGGCCGACCGAGCCGGTCGAGCCAACGATGGTGACGTGGCGCGGCGCGTCGGGCGACGGCGCTGTCCATCGCATCATGCCCATGGCCATTCTCCTCCGGTCGCCAATCGTATCAGGGCTATGAATACCAGTGCGGCTATCAGCCCGTCGATGCGGTCCAAAATGCCGCCATGGCCGGGAATCAGCCGGCCGCTGTCCTTGACCCCTGCCCGCCGCTTCTGCGCCGATTCCAGCAGGTCCCCCGCCTGGGCCACCAGGGCGATGCCGACCCCGGCCAGGGCGAGGGTCACCGTCTCGCCGGCGCCGACCGCCAAGCCGCATAGGGCGCTTACGACCGCCGTCGCACTGGCGCCGCCCACCAGGCCCGACCAAGTCTTGCTCGGGCTGATCGACGGGGCCAGCCGGGCGCCGCCGGCATAGGAGCCGATGAAGTAGGCGCCGATATCGGTCGCCCAGACGCAGGCGACGATCCACAGGATGGTCTCGCGGCCGAAGGCCGGCTGGTGGCGCAGCCAGAGCAGGGCCAGCACGGCGGCGATCGAATAGACAATGAGGCCAGCGCGCGCGACCGGCCGGCGGCGGGTCAACCGCAGCCATTCGCCGATCATCAGCGGCGCGGCAACCGCCGCCACGAGGTCGATCCAGGGAAAGCCGATCCACACCGCGGCCAGCAGCAGCGGTCCCAGGATCACTGCCGACACGACCCGCGGCAGCAGCCCGCGAAAGCGCGCCGGCGCGGCGCTAGCTGCCGACGCCGCCATAGCGCCGGTCGCGGCGGCGGAACTCGGCGATCGCCTGCTCGAGATGGTCCTTGCCGAAGTCGGGCCAGAGCGTGTCGACGAACACCAGCTCGGCGTAGGCACACTGCCAGAGCAGGAAATTGCTGATGCGCTGCTCGCCGCTGGTGCGGATCAGCAGGTCGGGGTCGGGCACGCCCGCCGTCAGCAGTTCGCGCTCGAACAGGCCTTCATCGATCTTCTCGGCCGCCAGCTCCCCGGCCGCGACCTTGCGCGCGAGGCTGCGGGTCGCCTGGATGATCTCGTCGCGCGAGCCGTAATTGATGCAGATGTTGACGTCGATGCGGGTGTTGGCGCGGGTGCGCTGCTCCGCATCGGAGATGTCCCGCACGATGTCTTGCGCGAGCCGCGCGCGGTCGCCGATCACGCGCAGCCGCGCGCCATTGCGGCCGAGCTCCTCGAGCTCATGGCGCAGGTAGTGGCGCAGCAGGCCCATCAGGTCGCTGACCTCGTCTGCCGGCCGCGTCCAATTCTCGGTCGAGAAGGCGAACAGCGTCAGCACCGGAATGCCGAGTTCGCCGGCGCCGCGGATCACCCGTCGCACCGCGTCGGCGCCACGCCGGTGGCCCGCCACGCGCGGCAGGCCGCGCGCCTTCGCCCAGCGTCCGTTGCCGTCCATGATGATGGCGACGTGGTGTGGGCCCGGCGATGCATCCGGCCCGGCGGTCAGCGGCGCGGTCGACATCAGACGGTCTTGATCTCCTTTTCCTTGTGCGCGAGCGCGTCGTCGACCTGCTTGACGTAGCGGTCGGTCAGCTTCTGCACTTCGTCGGACTTCTGGCGATGCTCGTCCTGTGAGATTTTGTGGTCCTTCTCGGCCTTCTTGAGCGATTCCATGCCGTCGCGGCGGACGTTGCGCACGGCGACGCGGCCCTGCTCGGCGTACTTGTGCGCGAGCTTGGCGAGCTCGTTGCGGCGCTCGGCCGTGAGCTCGGGGATCGGGATGCGGATCAGCTGGCCGTCCGGCGCCGGATTGAGGCCTAGGCCCGAGTCGCGGATTGCCTTGGCGGTCGGCGTGACCAGGCTCTTGTCCCAGACACTGACGGTCAGCAGGCGCGGCTCGGGAGCGCTCACGGTGCCGACCTGGTTCAGCGGCATGCGCTGGCCGTAGGCCTCGACCTGCACCGGGTCGAGCAGGTTGACCGACGCGCGACCGGTCCTGAGGCCGGTGAACTCCTTCTTCAGCGCGTCCATGGCGCTGCCCATGCGCTTCTCGAGCTCTTTGAGGTCTGTGCTCATTTTCAGCCCTCGTCCTTGATGATGGTGTGGGTGCCCTTGCCCGCCATGGTCTCGGCGAACGAACCGGGCTTGTGGATGTCGAACACGATGATCGGGATCTTGTTCTCGCGCGCGAGGCTGATCGCCGAGGCGTCCATCACCTGCAGGTCCTGCTGCAGCACGTCCATGTAGGTGAGCGTGTCGTAGCGCTTTGCGCTCTTGTCCTTGCGCGGATCGGCCGAGTAGACGCCGTCGACCTGCGTGCCCTTCAGCATCGCGTTGACGCTCATCTCCGCGGCGCGCAGCGCGGCCGCGGTATCGGTGGTGAAGAACGGGTTGCCGGTGCCGGCGGCGAAGATCACTACCCGGCCCTTCTCCATGTGGCGGACGGCGCGGCGGCGGATGTAGGGTTCGCAGACGGTGGTCATCGGAATGGCCGACTGTACACGGGTCTGCAGCCCGGCGCGCTCCAACGCGCTCTGCATGGCCAATGAATTGATGACCGTGGCCAGCATGCCCATGTAGTCGCCGCTGGCGCGGTCCATGCCCGCCGCGGCACCCGATACGCCTCGGAAGATGTTGCCGCCGCCGATCACCAGGCAGACCTGCACGCCCATGTCGTGCACGGTCTTGATCTCCTGGGCCACCATGCCGACCATCTTGGGGTCGAGCCCATATTCCCGCTCACCCATCAGCCCCTCCCCCGAGAGCTTGAGCAGGACGCGGCGATAGCGTGGAGCCGGCGACATAAAAGCGGCCTTCGGTTGAATGTTATTGGTAGGCGCGGGCTACCCCTGCCCGCGCCGACCTGTCGTTCATACTACTTCTTGAGTTGCGCGGCCACCTCCGCCGCGAAGTCCTCCGACTTCTTCTCGATGCCCTCACCGAGCTGGAAGCGCAGGTAGCCCGCGATTCGGACCGGCCCGCCGACCTGCTTGGCGGCGTCGTCGACGACCTTTGAGACCTTGGTCTTGCCGTCCATCACGAAGGCCTGCTCGAGCAGCACCACCTCTTGGTGGAACTTGCGGATGCCGCCCTCGACCATCTTGGTGATGATGTCGGCAGCCTTGCCCGACTGGCCGGCCTTCTCCGCCAGCACCGCGCGCTCGC
>Ga0068852_100003396_pt1 | contig 11122 bp, 10 predicted proteins | sample KBSCornC22_FD_66594 | JGI IMG/M metagenome (GOLD analysis project Ga0068852, IMG submission 66594) | Corn rhizosphere microbial communities from Kellogg Biological Station, Michigan, USA - KBS Corn C2-2 | ecosystem: Host-associated > Plants > Roots > Rhizosphere > Soil ... | reverse complement strand
CCCCTAAAAACGCAACATGGAAAGGCAGAAACGAAACAACTTTGTCTAAAATCGTGATGAGGAAAGCAAACCATGAAGACTGTTTAAGGTAGTATAAAGCATAATGTGTAAACACTCTTAGAGAGCATCCCAGCCCCTGCGCCGTAGTGGAGCGTAGCGGAACGAAGGCGCAGGGGCTGGGAGAATTTTTTTTTACTACCTTCAAAACATACACATTATGCAAACAAAAAACACAAAAGAAGATTTATTCCCTAAAGGGTTCTTTAAACAATTTAAGAGCAAAGAAAATTTTCAGACTTATTTTAATTCACTTTTCAAACAAGGAATTGAAGAGATGCTAAGGGCCGAGTTAGAAGAAGAACTTGGTTATTCCAAACATTCAAAGCAGGGTTACAATAGTGGCAATAGCCGCAATGGTTCCTTTCCAAAAACCATCAACACCGAAAATGTAGGTGAAGTTGTGCTAAACATCCCCCGTGACAGGAATGCCGAATTTGAGCCCAGAATTATTCCCAAAGGCGAAACCATAAGCGGCAAGATTGAAGACGCTATTATAGGCATGTACAGCCGTGGCATGACAGCATCTGATGTTTGTAACCAGGTGCAGGATATTTATGGCCTCGATATAAGTGAAACAACGGTTTCCAATATCACCGAACGTATCATTGAATCTGCCAAACAATGGCAACAAAGAGCCCTGGATCCTGTTTACTTTGCTGTATGGATGGATGGCATTGTGCTCAAGATAAGAGAAGATGGCAAAGTGGTTAATAAGTGCGTCTACATTGTCATTGGGCTTAAAGCAGATGGTATAAAAGAAGTGCTGGGGTTTTGGATTGAAAAAACAGAATCCGCTTCTTTCTGGATGAGCGTACTTACTGATTTAAAAGCCAGGGGAGTAGAAGATATACTCATCGCCTGCACCGATAATCTAAAGGGCTTCACCGAGGCCATTAAGGGCGTATTTCCACAGACGGTTACTCAACTGTGCATCGTTCATCAAATACGCAACAGTTGCAAATTTGTAGTATGGAAAGACAGGAAAGAATTTTGCAAAGACCTTAAAAAAATATATACCGCCATCAACAAGAAAGCAGCCTTCGATGAGTTGCAGGCCTTCACGAAAAAATGGCAGCATAAATATAAATACGCTATCGCTTCCTGGGAACAAAATTGGGAAAACCTCACTAATTATTTTGAGTATCCTTTGGAACTTAGAAAAATAATTTATACCACCAACACCATTGAAAACCTGAACAGAGGAATTAGAAAATATACAAAAACTAAAACTCAATTTACCAATGAAAATGCAGCAACAAAATCAGTTTTTTTATCAATCCAAAATATTGAAAAAAGCTGGACGAGTGTTATTCAAAACTGGGGAATCATACTCCACCAGTTTTTAACTATCTTTCAAAATAGATGCAAAATCTAAAATAGTGTTTACACAATTTACTTTATAGTCTCCTTAAAACCTATCCTTTCTCGTGTATCCCATTTTCTCTGCGCTGCTTTTTCATCTAACAAGTTTTCCATTGCATCATAAATTTGGTTGAGTTGCACATCGTGTTCGCCCAGCCTTTCCTTAATTTCTCTTAGCTGTTCTTTTAAATCAGTTTGCATTAGCAAGACTTTTTCGTACTTCTACAAAAGCCCTCATAATTGCAATATTCATATTGATTGCTTTATCACTGTTGAGAATGCCGCTTAACATGGCGACACCTTGCTCGGTAAAAGCATAAGGCATGTATTTAATATGCTGCCTCCTGCCAGCCTTTAAGGTTTCATTTTGCAACCTTAAAGGTTTTTGGCTTTTGTGTAAGGTTTCAATTTGAAACCTTACACCTTCATATTCTTCTTTTGTAAGCTGGAACATAAAGTCTTTCGGAAATCGTTTAATATTTCGTTTAACTGCAAGGTTAAGAAACTTAGTTTCGGTTTCGTATAAAGTCGCCAAATCCTTATCCAGCATTACCCTTTCACCTCTTATTTCGTAAATTCTGTTTTGGATGCTTTGTATAATATGCATTTCTGAAATTTAAAAAATAAAATTCACAATTAATAAAGTCATCACCCATTAAACTTCTTAAACCATGTAATCTGTCTCTTAGCAAAATGCCGCGTATTTTTTTTAATATCATCAATCGCTTTGTCTAAAGAAATCCTCCCTTCCATAAATTCGAACAACTCTTTATAACCCACAGTCTGCAGCGCATTCAAATGTCGGTACAAAAAAAACCCTTCAGCTTCTTTCAACAAACCGGTATTAATCATACAATCGACCCGGTGATTTATTCTTTTATACAATTCATCTCTTGGAATTTCCAGGTTGATTTTTTTTATTTCAAAATCCCTGGTAACTTTTTTGCCCGAATGAAAATCAAGGATAGAGTTACCGGTCGACAATTTTACCTCGAGTGCTCTCATCATTCTTTGCGGATTTTGCATTTCGCCCGAAGAAGAATAAAGGGAATCAGTATTTTTAATTTCCTTTTGAAGCCATTCAATTCCTTTTTTATAATATGTCTTTATAATTTTATCGCGGATATTTTCATTTACTAACGGTAGATCATCAATACCGTCGCAAAAAGCTTTAATGTAAAGCCCTGTGCCACCCACCATAACAGCAACATCATTTGTTTCAAATATTTTGTTTATCGCATCAAGAGCATATTGCTCAAAAACTTTTACATTAACATCGTCGTGAATAGAATGGGAATTGATGAAATAATGTGGTACGATTTTAAGCTGTTCAGGCGAAGGCTTTGCAACGCCAATGTTTAACTCTTTATAACATTGCCGGCTATCCGCAGAAATTATCTCAGTATTATATTTTTTGGCAATTTCAATTGCATGATCTGTTTTTCCAACAGCGGTAGGCCCTGATATAACAATACAGGTTTTGTGCTTCATAAAAATGCAAAGGTTTGTAAAGAACCCGGCAAATTGGTTATTAAATTTCTTCCGACGTGTTTTCTTCTACATCCTCGTCGGCTTCAGTTTCTGTATCTGTTTCCCCTTCTTCTCCAAACCCGTCGGGCATTACAGCGCTGTTTAGATCGTATTTCTCTTCGATCTCCGCAAGTTTCTCGTTAATGAGGCCTTTGGTCCCATATTGGCTGGGGCCTATTCCTTCGCTTCGTATACAGGCCGGGTAGGTAATTTTATTATCTTCTTCTTTATTTACGCTGATGAGTTCAACCATAAATGTCCAGTTCTTATGAAAGTCATACACATAAATGAACTTCTGGTTGGGATCCTTTATTTCTGACCCAACCGTCGTTTCCTTCATAAAAAGAGGTTTTGCCGCATATTCTTTATCATACATTTCGAGAGTTATCTCCTTTCCACGCTGCCACTTATCATTGCTTCTGTAAAATGTTGCGTTGTGTTTATTGTCAAACTCGAAGCATTTTAAAATAATCGTGTGTAATTCAAAAAAATGTTGCGTCGGCTTTACTACGACATCGCGGTAAACACTGTCATCATCTTCCCAATAAATCCTGAATTTTAAAACTGCCATATCACGAAATTAAGAATTACTCATCAATAAAAATATTCAAAAGTGTTTCAATGGTTCTTTTAATTATTAGTCTTTTTTTGTATACCAAGTTCTTTAGCCTTTTGCTCCATGAAGGCAAATGCTGCATCAAATTGATTTGGAATCAACCCATCAAGCATTGCTTCGCGAACTGCATTTTTTATTTCTCCAACAAGTCTTGATGGAGGAAGCCCGTACTCCTGCATAATAATTTCTCCCGTTATAGGTGGCTGCCAGTTACGCAGGTGATCGGATTCTTCAACTTCTTTCAATCTCTTTTCTACCATTTCAAAATTTGATAAAAACCTTTGCACCTTTTGTTTGTTCTTTGAAGTAATATCTGCTTTACACAGAGTCATTAATGCATCAATATCATCACCCGCATCAAACAGAAGTCTTCGTATAGCCGAGTCAGTTATGTTTTCTTTTGTAAGGCTGATAGGCCGCAAATGCAACTCAACTATTTTTCTTACAAATTTCATTTTTTCATTCTGGGGCAACTTTAACTGAGCAAATATTTTCGGAACCATTCTTCCTCCCACTACTTCATGTCCATGAAACGTCCAGCCGTGGCCTTCTTCAAATTTTTTTGTAGCCGGTTTTGCAATATCATGTAAAATAGCTGCCCATCTCAGCCATAGGTCATCTGTATGAGGTGCAATATTGTCCAGCACCTGCAAAGTGTGGTAAAAATTGTCTTTATGTCCTTTGCCATCAATATATTCTGCACCCGCAAGTAACACCATCTGAGGAAAAATAATTTTCAGCAAGCCACTTTTATATAAAAGCTCAAACCCTATGGTGGGCTTTTTGGTTAAAATAATTTTATTTAATTCATCCGTTATTCTTTCGCCGCTTACAATACTAATGCGATGAGCATTCCTTTTTATTGCCTCAAAAGTTTCAGCAGCGATATTAAAATTCAATTGGGCAGCGAAACGAATGGCACGCATCATTCGTAAAGGATCATCACTAAATGTTTGATCGGGATGAAGCGGCGTTTTAATAATTTTTTGTTCAATATCAGCAATTCCATTTAACGGATCTACTAGCTTTCCAAAATCATTTTTATTGAGGCTTACTGCAATGGTATTTATTGTGAAATCCCTTCTCAGCCTGTCATCATCAAGAGTTCCCGGCTCCACATCAGGTTTTCGGCTATTGTGGTTATAGCTTTCTTTTCTTGCGCCAACAAATTCTATTTCAAAAGCCCCATCCCAACCCTTCCCCAAAGGGAAAGGCAAAGATTTATTATATATTTTTATTTGCGCCGTTCCAAAGGTTTTAAAAATATTTACTTCAGGAATCGGGTAAAATTGCTTTGCTGTTTTTTCCGCCAGGTCAATTCCATCTCCGAGGCAAACAATATCTGCATCTTTGGTTGGCCTGCCCAATATCTTGTCTCTTACAAAACCTCCAATAACAAATACGGGTGCATTTATTTCTTCTGACGCTTTACCAATTTTTTTTAAAATAAAAAGTTCTTCATCACTGTATTGAATATCCATGCCGCAAAATTAAATGTTTTGATTCATCGTAATTTAAAGGCTGCTGCATTCAATTTATCGTGGTTGTTGTATTCGCTGATGAATGATTCTGAAAGACATTATAGTTTTTTATGTAATTATCCCTTTAATTTCGTGGCATTAATGTTGAACCATATACAATAATGTTGAAAACTTCGTTTATTTAGAAGAATGCTTGACATTTTGACAAGAGAAAAAATATGAATAGAAATTATTTTGTGGGTGCTCCGGAAGATGAAATGGAGTTTATGCCGATTATTCCCTTAAATGAAGACAGCAACGAAGGCAATGACGATCAGGCTATTCCTGCTGAATTACCCTTGCTCCCACTAAGAAACACAGTCCTTTTTCCCGGCGTTGTGATACCGATTACGGTTGGAAGAGATAAAAGTATTAAGGCTGTTACCGATGCCTACAAGGCTGACAAATTGATAGGCGTCGTGTCGCAAAAAGACAGTTTGGTTGAAGAACCAACCGTAAGCGATTTGGTTGATATAGGAACCGTAGCAAAAATAATTAAGCTCATAAAAATGCCGGATGGCGGCACTACCGTAATTATACAGGGTAAAAAGAGATTTAAGATCGATGAGATCACAACAGATGACCCGTATTTCAAAGCAAAAATTACCGTACTCGTTGATGAAGATCTTAAAAACGACAACGACTTTGATGCCATGGTTGGTTCTATTAAAGAACTGGCAGGGCAAATTATTCAGCTTTCACCCAACCTCCCTTCGGAGGCTGCTATTATTTTAAAGAATATTGAAAACCCTTCTTTCCTAATACATTTTGTTAGCAGCAATTTAAACAGCACTATAGCCGAAAAGCAGAAACTGCTGGAAATTCACAATATTAAGGCGCGGGCAGAAATATTGATGAATCTCTTACAAACAGAGTTACAATATGCTGAATTAAAAAATAAGGTCACAAATAAAACCCGTGCTGAGCTTGATAAGCAACAGAAAGACTATTTTCTGCAGCAGCAGTTAAAGGCTATTAAAGAAGAATTAGGTGGTGATAATTTTGCAGAGGTGAAGGAAATGCAGAAAAAAGCAGAAACCAAAAAATGGCCTGCAACCGCAAAAGAGATGTTTCACAAGGGTCTTGAGAAGCTGGAAAGAATGCACCCTTCAACGCCTGATTATTCTGTAGTGTATAATCATTTGGACCTCATGCTGGACCTGCCCTGGGAAGATTATACAAAAGACCAATATGATTTTAAAAAAGCAAAAAAAATATTGGATCACGACCATTATGGAATGGAGAAAATAAAGCAAAGAATTCTCGAATACCTCGCTGTTCTTAAGTTGAAGGGCGACATGAAGAGCCCGATCCTTTGTTTTGTGGGCCCCCCCGGCATTGGAAAAACTTCATTGGGTAAAAGCATTGCCAATGCAATCAACCGTAAATATGTAAGGGTAAGTCTTGGCGGCCTTCACGATGAAAGCGAAATACGTGGGCATCGCAAGACCTATATTGGCGCCATGCCAGGACGAATTTTACAATCCATCAGGAAAATAAAATCTTCTAATCCCGTAATGATCCTGGATGAAATAGACAAGGTTGGTACAGATTTTCGAGGCGATCCATCGTCTGCATTATTGGAAGTGCTTGATCCGGAGCAGAATAATAATTTTTATGACAACTACCTGGAGATGGAATATGATCTAAGTAAGGTATTGTTTATAGCTACTGCTAATAATCTTCAGAATATTCAACCGGCTTTGAGGGACCGGCTTGAAATTATCGATCTTAATGGATACGCCATTGAAGAAAAAATTGAAATAGCAAAGCGCCATCTTATCCCTAAACAAAAAGAAGCCCATGGGTTGAAGGACGTTCAGTTTAAAATAAGTGATACAGTTATTGAAAAAATAATAGCTGAATTTACACGGGAAAGTGGTGTACGAGAGTTGGACAGGCAACTGGCAAGCGTTATGCGTAACCTTGCCCGAAATTATGCAGAAAAAGGAAAACTGAAACCTACTTTAAGTATTGGGGATGTTGAAAAAATTTTGGGCAAATCGAGGTATAGCAATGAAATGTATAAAACGGCTAACATGGCGGGAGTTGCAGTGGGCCTTGCCTGGACTTATGTAGGAGGAGATATTTTATTTATTGAAACAACCACCAGTGATAATGGAAAAGGCGAATTAAAGCTCACCGGAAACCTTGGTAATGTTATGAAAGAAAGCGCCAGCACCGCAATGACTTACTTACAAGCCAATGCCAAAAAGTACGGAATAAGCCCCGATGTATTCAATAAGAAAAATGTTCATGTTCACGTACCCGAAGGGGCAGTTCCTAAAGATGGCCCCAGCGCCGGAATTACAATGATGACTGCGCTGGCATCTTCGTTTACAGGCCGAAAAGTGAAACCTTACCTGGCAATGACAGGTGAAATTACCCTGAGAGGTCAGGTGCTCCCTGTAGGAGGCATTAAAGAAAAAGTGCTTGCGGCTAAAAGGGCCGGATTAAAAGAAATAATTATGAGCGTTCAGAATGAAAAAGATGTGAATGAAATAAACCCAAATTATATAAAGGGCCTGAAAGTGAATTACGTGAAAACAATGCAGCAAGTACTGGATCTTGCTCTTATGTGATTTTCCAAAACCATCAACAACATTCTCCCGTATTTATAATTGTAAACAAAATCAACAGATATTTCAGGTTGATTGTTTTAAGGGTTAAAGAGATCCCTCCTGATTCTTCGGGAGGGAATTTTTTTTGGCCCGTTTCTGAAAGCGCAGCAAATTCTATCCTGAACTAATTCGGGTCTTCCTGAAAATGCAAACAGAAAAATAATCGGGGTTAGTGTGGAGTAGCCTTGCGGCTACTTTTTTACTTTTTATGGGTGTTAATGTGGTTTCACTTACTTATTTTTCTTTTTTTATTGTTAGCTGGACATAGATCTTCCTGGTTAATTTAGTCTTGCTTTTTTTTATGCTGCAAACTGCTGCTGTTTGTCTGCTTTTTTTGCTGCCTGTATTCGTTTGCCTATTTGCATGGCATTGCAGGTAAGCAGGCTGAAAAATATCCATACCTGTTCATTACCTTGTGTCTTTGCTTTTATTTTATTCATCTGGTAATGGTTCTTCCCGTTACCAAAACTTCCTTCCAATACCGTGCTTCTTATTTTGCCCAGAATGGAACGCATCTGGCTTTTCTGTTCTTTGAGTTTACCTTCATTGCCCTTGGGTACAAAGCTGGTGGCGATATTATTTTTAGTACAATAGGTTCTATTGTCGTTGGTGGCATAAATGGCATCAGCCCCCATTTGGTGGCAGGCTCCAAAATACCTCTTCTGTAGATGAATAGCACTTTGCAACCGTGTACCTTCGTTAAAGTTGTCATAACTGAGGTGTTCTATAAAACTGATGCCATCTACCTGTAGCATGTTTACTTTAGCGCCAAACTCTACCGGCTTTACTTCTTTGCCACGAACGATGGGACGTACATAAGGTTTATGCAGTGATACTATTCTGTCAGGTACCGTTGCCTGTTTGCCAAAATGCAGTTGCCATTGCTGTTGTTTTAATGTGATGATAGTAGTAAGGCGATTAAACTGACTGCCTGTTAATACTTCTGTATGTTTCTTTAATAAATCATCTAACTGCTCTATTAAACGAAACAAGTATTTGAGCAGCAGTTTGCAGATCTTTTTGCTTTGCCGCCTGCTTTTCTTCCTGCGTTTGGCAAAGCCCAGGTAGTGTGTTTTACGCTTTTCATGATTGATCCGGCTGTGGCGAAGCTTCAATTGCCGGCGCTTATATTTTATCATCTGGTATACATCGCAACATCCTTTCCACAACAACTTTGCATCCGTGGGATATTCAATATAACTCTCATACACCGTGGCATCACAAAAGCCTGTGTGGGTTTGTAGCATAAAAGGTTTCCAGTGCTGCACGCAACTGATTTGCAACTTATCCATATCAAGCTTCTTTGACAGAAAACAACGCCAACGGCCCACAATGTCTTTGTCTTTTATTTGTTCACCTGGCTTTAAAAGAATACCGCAAAACATCTGCATCTGCCAGTTGCCATTGAGTTGTTCTATCAGCATGGCATCGCTGCAACGGTAATAGGATTTTAGTATTTGCAACGCCATTCCGCCTTTTACGTCAAACCAGGGCTTACAACCTTTGTCACTTATTGCACGCTTTGAACAAGGAACTTGTTTGCTGAGCGTATCGAATGGAATGGCCCGGTAAAGTTCTCCAAGAGGTGTATTGTAAAATGCGGCTAACTGAACGTCGTAAGGATGTTCAAATAATAAATTGCGGTACATTTGAGAAGAATTTGTCTACCCCGTTTTGAGCATTTTTTATGCCATTACGGGGTTTTTAGTACCACAAATTATCCCCAAACTAAAGCCCAGTGTGCATTACGGAATTATAGGAGGACCCTAATTCATTTAAATTAACAATAAATACTTAGTGGGGAAAGAGAGAAGGGATGGCTTGGTTAACGATTATTTTATTTCAAGCTTAAGAATTGAATCTTTCTCAAGGAACGCTTCTAAAGAATCACCAACCATGCATTCACCAACACCGGCAGGCGTACCGGTAAAAATAAGATCGCCTATGTTAAGGGAGAAATAATTGGAAATATTTGCGACTATCGCATCGATTGAAAAAATCATATTGGCGGAATTGCCTTTTTGAACAATTTCTTTATTTTTTGCGAACGAGAAATTAATATTCTTTTTGTTTATAGCAGGTGTTAAATCAACAAAAGTCCCTACGGCAGCTGAGTTGTCGAATGATTTTGCCTTCTCCCAGGGAAGCCCTTTTTCTTTTAACTGATTTTGAATATCACGTGCTGTAAAATCAATTCCCACACTTATAGCGTTGTAGTAATTAGAGGCGTGTTTTTCCTGAATATACTTTCCGTTTTTACTTATTCGAACAACAAGTTCACATTCATAGTGGAGTTCATTGGTAAATTCGGGGTAATAAAATGGCGTATGGTTTTGAACAAGCGCACTTTTGGGCTTCATGAAAATAACCGGTTCATCAGGTATCTCATTACCCATTTCCTTTGCGTGGTCTGCATAATTACGTCCAATACAAAAAATTTTCATTTTTAAGCAGCTTTATTTATTTGGGTGCCAGAAGTTTAGTTGGCGAAAATATACAAAACATTCTAAAAAAAGAATTTACTTAACAACCGCATTAAGAATTAAATGTAACACTATTTATTGTGTTCATAGTTCTGTCAATTCCGATTGTTGCAAAATTCTCAATGACCTCAATACATTTTTCAATTTTTAGCCTTACAATAGGGATCTCTTCCTGGAGCCATCGGCTGAGAACAAACTCAACCTGCATGCCTTTTGGGAAGTTATTTCCTACTCCAAAACGAAGTTTGGGATAAACATCTGTCCCGAGAACATTCTGAATATCACGTAGTCCGTTGTGGCCTGCATCGCTTCCGCTTTTACGTAAACGTAATTTGTTTAATGGCAGGGCAAGGTCATCAACGATAGTTAACGAATTTTCTACTGCAATATTTTCTTCGTCGATCCAGTATTTTACTGCCTTCCCACTCAAATTCATAAATGTTGTTGGCTTGATACAAATAAATATTTTTCCCTTCCATTTTATTTCAGCAATCTCTGCCAGCCGCCCGTTGCGGAAAGTTCCCCCATGTTTCAACACAAAAGCACTTAAAACATCAAAGCCGATGTTGTGCCTCGTGTGGGCATATTCGCTACCTATATTGCCAAGTCCTACAATTAAATACTTCGACATTTAGAAACGAAGATAGGATTTTGTAAAAAATTCCTAATCCTATAAAAAATGAATAATTAAGTTGGTAAAATCGGGTGATAGTCGGATATAAGATTCTATCTTCCTGGCAGGGATTGCAGGCACCGCAAACCTTTTTTGGTTACTCCCCAGGTACTTTTCTTTTCACCCTTTATGTTACAAAACGTAAGGCTTATTAAGCCCCTTTCAATTAGAGGGTATAATGATCTTTTTATGTCTTTCGGGCCAAACGGTTTTCTCATTTTTTGATTAGAGCAAACTTTCTTCAGGGCATATATCAT
>Ga0068852_100003389_pt1 | contig 11130 bp, 9 predicted proteins | sample KBSCornC22_FD_66594 | JGI IMG/M metagenome (GOLD analysis project Ga0068852, IMG submission 66594) | Corn rhizosphere microbial communities from Kellogg Biological Station, Michigan, USA - KBS Corn C2-2 | ecosystem: Host-associated > Plants > Roots > Rhizosphere > Soil ... | reverse complement strand
ATCGCCTGCCGCCAGGTCGGGCCGATCGACGCCAGCAAGCTCGGCAAGCTCAGGAGCCCGCACGAGGTGTTCAGCGAGCGCGCCTCGTTCATCTTCAAGAGCACGCAGGTGACGCGCTTCTGGGACGCCAAGCGCAAGGCGCTGGTCTACCTCGTCTACACCGACCGCATCATCGAAGGCAGCCCGCGCAACTCGATCAGCGTCGTCCCGGTCGGCGAGCGGTGAAACCGTCGTCCCGAGCGTAGTCGAGAGACCTTCTCGCAATGACTAGACGAGGGCGTGTACTCGTAAACAGGCCCCACCAATGCGGGGCAAGGCAATCGCTGCTTTGCCCGCCAAATCGGACATCGGCGTAGGACGAGGGCACGTCCGGCATGGGCCATTAGGCGACATTCATGCATCGCGGAATTCTGCAGTCAGGCCATGCGGACGCTGCTACGGTCATGGACCCTTCACGGGGCGCCACCCTAAGATCGTGGCGCCGTTCTATGGGCACGAAGCCGAGGTGCGTATGGACGCGTCCCGAGACTTCGAAACGTGGACGAACGTACCGATCGCTCGGATCGAAGATCTGCGCGACGCCGTCTTGGGCGCCGGCCTCGAAGCGACGCAGATGTCTACGGCGCTGCTTTCCGGCGACCTGGCCTTTGCCAAAGTCGACGGCATCACCTACAGCAGCGGCCTGCTGAACGGTCAGGTCGCCCTGAGGGGACCGCTGTCGCAGGACCTACTGACCGTTGGAGTCGGGCTGAGGATGGGGCCGGGGACCCGGCATTGGCTGGAGGAGACAGGCACGGGGTCGGTCGGCGTGTTTCATGGTGGCGACGAACACGACGCGTTCTATACACCGGGATCGCTGTATGCGACGGCCACCCTTTCCGTTGCGCGCCTGGAGCAGTTGGCGGCCGACGAGGAATTGGTGCTCGATCGCCCTGTCCTCGGCGGCACTGGCATTCATGCGCATCGTCTTGCCCCCGCCATCGTTCGAAACCTCCGGCAGGAGTTCGAGCTGATCCATTGCGGCAACGCTGCCAGCCGCGGCAGGAGAATGAGGCTCGGCGAAGCCTTGCTGCGTTCGATCATCGTCCACATTGGCAGGGAGCCAGTCTGTTACAACCGGCCCGGCAGTAAGCAGGGTCATGCGGCGATCGTCGGAAGGGCGCGCGCCTACATTGTCGAACATCTGTCCGAGCCAATCTCCCTAGATGCCCTGGCCGGGGCTGCGATCGCCTCGCGACGCACGCTCTTCCGGGCCTTTGCCGACATTCTGGACGACACTCCCCAAACCTACGTGCGGCGGCTACGCCTCCATCGCATTCGCCACGATCTGGCGACGGATGAGGAAAGGGCATGCACCATCGCCTTGGTTGCCAACCAGTGGGGCATGAGCGAGTTGGGGCGGATGTCAGGCTGGTATCGAGAGTTGTTTGGTGAACGCCCCAGCGACACCCTCTCCAAGGCTCGCGGCGGCGGGAAATAACGCCCCTTTCGAAATGGCACTAAACGCATAGCCGACGGATTTCCTGACGGCCTATCGTCCGGTTGGCGGGCGCGTTCCTGAAGGCGGGGCCTTGCGACAAAGGAAACAACCAGCGCAGTTCTGGCAAAGATTCGACATCAATCAGATCGAGGACCTCGGCAATGCGGTGCTCGGGGCGGAGCTCGAGGCCATGCAGATGGCGGGGCCACCTGCGCAAGGCAGCTTGGCCTTTGCCGCCCGCGGCGGCGTCATTTTCAGTACTGGATTGATCAGGGGAAGAGTCTCGGTCAGGGGCCCGCTGTCCCGAGATGCCCTCACGCTTGGTATCGGTCTGAGGTTCGGCCCAGCATCTCGACTCTGGCTCAATCCGGTCGCAGATGGAGACGTCGGCGTTTTCCTGCCCGGCGAGGCGTGTGACGCCTTGTTCGGCGAGGAATCGCTCTACTTTGCGGCCAGCCTCTCCGAAGAAGCACTACAAAAGGAAGCCGCCAGCGAAGACCTCGTCCTCGATCGCCGATCGATATCCCACACGGGGCTTTGCTCGAGGCCGATCGCGCATCAAACGCTCGCCGCTCTGCGGGACGCGGTCGTCCGCGTTCACCGCGATCCTTCTGCCGACGACGATAGAGTGGGCCGCGCTATTCTTCGGACCGTGATTGATCACTGGGGGCGGTTCCCGATCGAAAGCCCCGGGCGTAACGACCCGGTCGGTCTCGGCCTGATCGTGCATAGAGCCCGGGAATACATCCACGCGAACCTCGATGCCCCGATTTCTCTGGATGCCATTGCTCTGGCGGCAGAGACGTCTCGACGCACGCTGGCCCGCGCGTTCTTCCAGGTCCTCGGCGACACGCCGGCGGGTTATATCCGCCGGCTGCGACTGCACCGCATCCGTCGGGACCTGGTCAGGAATGGAGTTGCCGGCCGGACGATCCACGAAACCGCGGCAGCCTCGGGCATTCGAGAGGCCGGTCGCATGGCCGGCCGGTATCGGGAGCTATTTGGCGAATACCCGCACGAAACCGTGAATGAACGCTCGAAACGCCAAAGGCACGGCGCGGCGGTGTAATGCACGATTGGCACGATCTGCATAGCCGATCGTGAAGACACCCGGATAGCCTCGCTCAATATCGACGAGAAGTCCAAGAGGGCGCCAAGCCCCGAAGAGACAGGAGGATCCGGTGAGAAGCCAACACCTTCGCGAGATCACGTTCGTATGTGTGGCTGGGGCGATGATCCTTTCCGCCACAGCGGGACAGACACAACAGCCTCCAACCCCTCCCCTGGTCAAACAGATCAACAACGGCAACTGGCTGGCGCAGAACGAGGCTGAGACGCTGCGCGACGAGTTGTTCTACCAGCGTGCCGTCCATGCCTACATGACCATGCTGCCAGCGCTGAACACCATCGGCATGCGCAATGGTTCGGAGGCGACCTTCGGCAAGGGTTACAATGTCCTGCCGATCTGGAAGGATCGCATGGACTCGCGCACCTGGGTGCCGACGCCGAATGCCGACGTCATCTATTCGATGAGCTACCTCGATCTGAAGGAGACCGGCCCACTAGTCATAGCGGCTCCGGCCAACGTGATCGGCATGTTCACCGACTTCTTCCAGCGCACGATCACCGACGTTGGCCTGATCGGCCCGGACCGTGCCCGCGGCGGGCTCTACCTGCTGTTGCCGCCGGACTATGACGGCCAGGTCCCGCAGGGCTACTTCGCCTTCAAGTCGTCGACCTACAACGTCTTCCTGTTCTTCCGCACGATCATGCCGAAAGGCGACAATGGACCCGACTCCAAGCCTGCGGTGGCGGCGGCCGAGCAGACGCGGGTCTATCCGTTGTGGACGCCGGAGAAGGACGTCAAGCCGATGTTCTTCCCCAACGGCAGCGGCAAGCGCGTCGACATGATGTATCCGGTCGACAACAGCTACTGGACCAAGCTGAAGCAGTTCGTCGACTACGAGCCGGTGGCGGCTATCGATCCCGAGTTGCGTGGCGTGCTGGCATCCATCGGCATCGTCAAGGGGCAGCCGTTCAATCCGACCGCAAAGCAGCAGGAGCTGCTGAAGAAGGCGGTCGAGACCGCGCCAAGGATGATCATGGCCCTGCGCCAGCTCGGCCGACCGGACGGACGGGACCTCTACTACAAAGACCGGCAGTACCTGAACACGTGGGCCGCCGGAACGGCCGAGTGGCTGCAGGACGGCTATCTCGATGTGAACCAGCGCGCGAGCTACTTCCAGATCGCCTATTCCTCGGCGTCGGCTATGGTGATGCGCACGCTGGGCGCGGGCTCCAAATATCCGTTCACCACCAAGGACGCGAAGGGCGAGTTCCTCAACGGGTCGGGCACCTATAAGCTCCACCTGCCGCCCCATCCGCCGGCCGCGCTGTTCTGGGCCGTCACCGCCTACAACATCACCGACGGCACGATGGTGGAAGCACCGCAGCTGATGCCGTCGATCAACGGGTACAACAAGGTCGCCACCAACGGCGACGGATCGGTCGACCTTTGGCTCTCGACCGAGAAACCGGCTGACGTACCGCAGTCCAACTGGATCCAAACCGTCGGCGGACGGAACTTCCTGGTGGCGTTGCGCCTCTACGGCACCGGCGTCGAATTCTTCGATCAAACCTGGAAGCCGGACGACGTCGTGAGGGTGAAATAAGGCGACCCTACAACTGGAGGAGCGAAACATGGACACCACCCGTCGCCTCACGCTCAAGCACGGCTTGGGACTCGCGTCACTTGCGGCGCCTCTCGGCACGCTGGCGGGCAGGTCCACCCTTCTGGGAGCGGCGTCAGGCGCATCCATCTCCCTTATCGGCACGGTCGCCCAGGCTCAGCAGGTGCCGTTTCCGAGCACCGCGGCAGACGTCACGCCTCCGGCGCCGGGCATCGTGATGCATGCCGAGTACGCCAAGGCCGTGGGCCGCATGGCCTATCTCTGGGGCTGGCCAATGGTCAACATGATCAACCGCCGCGCCGCCATCACGCAAGCGCCCGAGCCCGGGCGGCTGAACGGCGTGCTGCCGGCGGCGCCGCGCGGCCAGATCGCCATGCTGAACGACTATATCGATCCGGGGCAGACCTTCATCGCCTGCCCCAACCAGGACGTCGTCTACGGGCTGGGTTTCTTCTCGCTCGACCAGGAGCCGGTGGTCATCCAAGTGCCCGACTTCGGCGAGCGCTTCTGGGTCTACGCGCTGTACGACGCCCGCACCAACCAGTTTGCCGAGGTCGGCAAGCCCTACAACAGCAAGTCCGGCTTCTACCTGATGGTCGGCCCTAAGTGGAGCGGCGAGAAGCCGGCCGGCATCGAGGCGGTGTTGCGCAGCTCGACCGAGCTCGCCAACGCCATCCCGCGTGCGTTCATGGACGACACAGCCGAGGACCGGGCAGCGATCCAGCCGGTGATCAACCAGATCGTCGCCTATCCGTTGAAGGACTTCGACGGCAAAATGAAGACCAAGGACTGGTCCAAGGCGCCGACGATCCCGGGCCCCAAGTCGACTGGCGGCGGCGAGACCAAGTGGGTGCTGCCGGAGAAGTTCTTCGACCAACTCGGCACCGTGCTCGACATCGTGCCGCCTTTGCCCGGCGAGGAAGCGCTCTATGGCCAGTTCCGCTCCCTGCTCGCCGCCGCGGCTGCCGATCCCACGATCAAGCAGACGCTGCTGCAACTCGCCCCCGAGGCCGAGCATGGCATCATCGATTCGTTCCACGAGTGGAAGCACAACGGACGACCGGCCGGCAACGGCTGGAATCGCTCGACCAACAATGCCCAGACCGGGGTCGACTACTTCGATCGCACCGGCACGGCCAAGTCGAACATGTTCGACAACAAGCCGACCGAGACGCAGTACTACTACACCGACGGCGATTCGACCGGCGCCTCGCTCAACGGCGACGGCAACTACCAGGTCACCTTCGCACCGGGCCAGGACCCGCCGGTCAACGGCTTCTGGTCGCTGACGCTCTACAATGAGCATCACTTCTTCAATCCGAACGCGCTCAAACGCTACTCGCTCGGCACAAAGAACAAGACCCTGAAGCGCAATGCCGACGGCTCGCTCACGCTTTATGCCGGCGCAAAATCGCCCGGCAAGGACAAAGAGAGCAACTGGTTGCCCGCGCCCACTGCCCACTTCTCGCTTTACCTGCGTGCCTACTGGGGCAAGCAACCAATCCTCGACGGTTCGTGGCAGCCCCCGAGCGTTCGCAAAGCCGGCTAACAGCAGCATAGGTTGACATTGGGAGGCTATCGTCATGGTCCGCTCAGCGTCTCGACAAGACATCGACCAGTCATTCGAACGCATTATCGCCGCCAACGACCCTGGGGCGCTGGCCGACAGCTTTGCCGCCAATCGTCCATCGATCAAGGAGCGCCTGGCCGCTGGCAAAGCCATGCGCGCCAAAGTCCCGCGCAATAGCCATGCCGCTTTTCCGAAGGATCCAGGCCGACCCGACCCTATCGACATCCTGGAAGCTCAAAATCGAACCCGTGTGCAGAAGCTTGTTCCCGTGCGCTATACGCGCATGCTTGCTTCGCCTTTTGCCTTTCTACGCGGATCGGCGGCCGTCATGGCCGCCGATCTTTCGACCAGTCCCGCGTCAGGAATGTTCGTCTATGCCTGTGGCGACATGCACGTATCCAATTTCGGCGTGTTCGGTTCGGCCGAGCGTGAGTTGATTTTTGCCATCAATGACTTCGATGAAGTCTACGCCGCGCCTTGGGAGTGGGATCTGAAACGCCTCGCGTCGAGCGCCGCCGTCGCTGTTCGCTTCATGGGCGGCGACAAGGTCCAAGCGGCCGAGGCAGCACGCGAGTCGGTCGCTGCCTATCGCCATCGCGTTTCGCGCTACGCGCAAATGGGGCACCTCGCGACATGGTACGATCGGATCGACGAGCGTGCGGTACTGGATTCACTGTCGCCCAAAGCGAAGCGAAACGCGGTGCGCATTATCGACAAGGCACGGGCCAAAGGCCATCAGCGGGTACTCGAAAAGCTCACAACCGAAGTCGATGGCCAACATCGCATCGTTGAGGAAGCTCCGCTGATCGTACGCGAGAGCCATACCGAGGACGGCACACCAGTGCATGACGCTCTTGATGCGATGCTGCGTTCTTACCTTGAGTCACTAAGCTTCGATCGTCGTAAGCTGTTGTCTCGCTACAAGATCGTCGACGTCGCTCGGAAGGTGGTCGGCGTCGGCAGTGTCGGCACCGCCTGCTGGGTCGTCCTTCTCCTCGGCGCCGACAGCGACGATCCGCTCTTTCTTCAAGTCAAACAGGCGCAATCCTCGGTTCTCGAGCAGTATTCCAGTTACCGGCTTCCCTTCGATCATCAAGGCCGCCGGGTAGTCACCGGTCAGCGCCTGATCCAGGGATCGCCCGACATCTTTCTTGGCTGGGGTGAAGCCGATGGCCGCCATCTCTACATGAGACAGCTTGCAGATATGAAGGGGGGAATCGAATTTGAAGAAGGCGACCGAAAGGCCGTTTCGACCTTCAAGGAATACTGCCGTCTTTGCGGCTGGGCGCTGGCCCTCGCGCATGCCAAGTCGGGCGATGCGGCAATGATCTCAGGCTACTGCGGCAAGAGTGACGCCCTCGACGATGCCATTGCGAAGTTTTCGTTGGCATACGCCAGCCAGACTGAACGGGATCACGATGCATTGGACAAGGCACGGCGGACGGGGCGCATCCGAGTGGCAACCGCTAGTGTGATCTAGTAGCCGACGTGCGTGAGGGGAATTACGGGTGTCCCCATGGCCCACGACCAGGCCGTGACCTTGTCCGCTTTGGGTCAAAGGCCGACATTCCGGCGGTGTCGCCGTGCGTCTGCCTTACCCGCGAAAGCGGACAGCCCCGGATTTATGACCGCTTCGCTTCGGTCCGGACGACGGAGCAAAAAGAAAAGTTCCGAGCAGCACCCAGCGGGCAGCACTCGGCCTGCCAACCAATGGCGTCGTGTAGTGCCAGAACGGCAGGCGGTAGGCGGTCACTGTCGCCGGGCTCGCGACCGAGACGATCTCGCTGAAATGGCCGGCGCGGCTGTACACCAGCCACTGGTGCTCGACGCCCGGCGTGCAGAGGCTGAGATGGAGGTCGATGTAGCCCTTCAGCGCGTCGGCGTTCTCCGGATGATGATCGTTGTGCGGGCCGGCATAGTCGCCCGGGCCGTAGCGCAGCACCTGCAGGCCCCAGCCTGACCGCAGCTTCCGGCCGGCCAGCGCCTCGGCGAAGGCGCGGAATGACTCCGATCGCATCATCCGCGCCAGCCCGATTCGCTCGGCCATCTTCACGCCGGGCTCGCGGCGGCTGTCGAAGTAGATCGTGCGCGCGCGGGTCGTCTTGGGCAGCCGCTCGCCATAGTCGCTGCGCATCTGCCAGATCGTCTCCGGCGGGATCGGCTTGGCGAGCGGCTCGAGCGTCGGCGGCAGCGACTCCTCGAGCACGCGGCGCACACGCGCGACCTTGGCGCGATCGAGCAGATCGTCGGCGGCGAGAAAGCGTCGCCTCGGATCGGCCAGCGCGCCACACAGCGGATGCGTGCCGGTCAGCACGCGCTTGCCGGGCCGGCTGAGAAGATCTTCGAACTCGCGCGGGATCACAGGTTGCGCTCGGCTTCGGCGATCCAGTCGCGGTCGGCCGGATCGAGGCGGCCGCGGCGGCGGCCGTAGGTGCGCACCGCCTCGGCGAAGGCCTCCTTGGCGCGCGGCAGATCGCCGAGCTTCTTCAGCATCAGCCCGTAGCGCACCTGCGCCTCGGGGCCGAGCGTGTAGCCGATCAGCGCGCGGTAGGCGTCGACTGCCTCCTGCGTGCGGCCGAGCCCTTCGAGCGCGCGCGCCCGGATCAAACGAGCCTCGCGCGATTCGTACTTCGGCTCGGCGCGATAAAGCTGCTCGATCGCATCGACCGCGCCCTGGTGGTCGCCCCGTCCGGCCAGCGCCTTGGCCAGCCCGATCAGCAGCGCGGGATCGTCGGCCAATGGCCCGACCAGCGCGGCGCGATAGAGCTGCTCGGCCTCCAGCCATTGGCCGCGCTTCATGCGCTCCTCGGCGAGCTGGCGGCGGTTCTCGGCGGTGTCGACGATCTCCAGGTTGGCCCGGCTCTCGCGCAGGCCCCGGTTGGGATCGAGCGCCGCGCCGAGGCCGCTCGCCGCCCGCCGTGCGGCGTTGCTGTGGCGCAGCCCGGGCAGCACCTCGAACAGCAGGTAGAGGATCGAGCCAAGGCCCGGGATGAAGATCAGGATGAACAGCCAGTAGTTGATCCGGCCGGTCCTGATGGCATGGATGATGCAGCCTGCATAAAGGACGAGGCCCAGGATGCCGTACAGGGAGAAGTCGAACCCCATGGCGGCGTTGCCTCCCACAGTCCGGCCGCCGGGGCAACCGGGACGAGCAGCGGCAAAAACCCCTCGGCGCGGCTGCAGCAACCGGGCTAGATAGCCGGATGAAACCCTGGTCCTTCTCCTGCAGCGACGCGCTCGCGCCCTGGCGTTCGCAGATCCTGTCGGAAATGGAGGCGGCGCGCGCGGCCATCGGCAAGCTAGTGTCCACGCCGGGGCTCAGCGTCGAACTGCGGCACACGCCCGGCCGGGTCATCCCCGAAATCGGCCTGGTCGGCCACTGCACCAGCGCCACGCATTTCTCCGTGTCGTTCGATCCCGCCAATCCGAAGTTCGCACCCTCGCTCGCCGACGGCACCCTGCGCCGGCAGGCAGCGCACGAGGTGCACCACTGCCTGCGCAACGCCGGGCCCGGCTACGGCCAAAGTCTCGGCGAGGCGCTGGTCAGCGAAGGGCTGGCCGGCCAATTCGTGAACCGGCTGTACGGCACGCCGCCCGAGCCGTGGGAGAAGGCGCTCGAGCCACGCGTCGCCTGGCACCACCTGCCCGATGACAAGGCGCTCGCCTCGCCGCTGTTCGACCACGAGGGATGGTTCTTCGGCGCCGGCGGCCGCTATCCGCGCTGGCTGGGCTACACGCTGGGCTACCTGATCGCCGGCCGCTGGCGGGCGCTCGAGCCCGAGGCGAGCGGCAAACGGCTGGTCAACGTCACGGCGGCCGAAGTCCTCGCTGCCGCGCGATCGTTCAACTAGCGCCCGCATGCCCTACGCCTCCCTTCGTGACTTCATGGCCCGTCTCGAACAGGCGGGCCGCCTCGTGCGCGTGAAGGCGCCGGTGTCGCCGGTGCTGGAGATGACCGAGATCCAGACCCGCCTCCTCGCCGAGCAGGGCCCGGCGGTGCTGTTCGAGAACGTCACGGGTTACGACATGCCGATGCTGGTCAACCTGTTCGGCACGGTCGAGCGGGTCGCCTGGGGCATGGATCGCGAGCCGCACCAGTTGCGCGCGGTCGGCGAGACGCTGGCGTTCCTGCGCCAGCCCGAGCCGCCGGGCGGCTGGCGCGAGGCGCTCGACATGCTGCCGATGCTCCGAACGGTGATGGCGATGAAGCCGCGCACGGTGGGGACCGCGCCGTGCCAGGAGATCGTGCTGCAAGGCTCCGACATCGATCTCGGCAAGCTGCCGATCCAGACCTGCTGGCCGGGCGAGCCGGCGCCACTGATCACCTGGCCGCTGATCGTGACGCAAGGGCCGAACCCAACCGGCGACAAGCAGGACAGCTTCAATCTCGGCATCTACCGCCTGCAGGTGACCGGCAGGAACACGACGCTGATGCGCTGGCTGAAGCATCGCGGCGGCGCGCAGCATCACGCGCGCTGGAAGGGCGCGGGCAAGCGCGAGCCGCTGCCGGCCGCGGCGGTGATCGGCGCCGATCCCGGCACCATCCTCGCCGCGGTGACGCCGGTGCCGGACACGCTGTCGGAGTACCAGTTCGCCGGGCTACTGCGCGGCAAGAAGGTCGAACTGGTCGACTGCAAGACCGTGCCGCTCAAGGTGCCGGCCGAGGCGGAGATCGTGCTCGAGGGTCACGTGAGCCTCGACGACTACGGCGACGAGGGCCCGTACGGCGATCACACCGGCTACTACAACAGCGTCGAGAAGTTCCCGGTGTTCACGCTCAGCGCCATCACCATGCGGCGCAACCCGATCTATCTCTCGACCTTCACTGGCCGGCCGCCCGACGAGCCGTCGGTGCTGGGCGAGGCGCTGAACGAGGTGTTCATCCCGCTGTTCCAGCAGCAGTTCCCGGAGATCGTCGACTTCTGGCTGCCGCCCGAGGGCTGCAGCTACCGCATCGCCGTGGTGTCGATGAAGAAGGCCTACGCCGGCCACGCCAAGCGCGTGATGATGGGCGTGTGGAGCTACCTGCGGCAGTTCATGTACACCAAGTGGGTGATCGTGGTGGACGCCGAGATCGACGCGCGCAACTGGAAGGACGTGATGTGGGCGCTCTCGACCCGCATGGACCCGGCGCGCGACATCACCGTGATCGAGAACACGCCGATCGACTATCTCGACTTCGCCTCGCCGGTCAGCGGGCTGGGCTCCAAGATCGGCCTCGACGCCACCGACAAGTGGCCGGGCGAGACCAACCGCGAATGGGGCCGCCAGATCCGCATGGACCAGGCCGTGATCGACAAGGTCGACGCGATGTGGAGCACGCTCGGGCTGCCGGGCAGCGGCAAGAAGATCTGGCGGTGACAGGACGTAAGACGGCTTTTCGTGGAGAG
>Ga0068852_100003384_pt1 | contig 11136 bp, 9 predicted proteins | sample KBSCornC22_FD_66594 | JGI IMG/M metagenome (GOLD analysis project Ga0068852, IMG submission 66594) | Corn rhizosphere microbial communities from Kellogg Biological Station, Michigan, USA - KBS Corn C2-2 | ecosystem: Host-associated > Plants > Roots > Rhizosphere > Soil ... | reverse complement strand
CCTCGTTCATTGCTGTGCATGAGCGAAGTTATCCGCGAATCCATCACAAGCACCTACGAAGATACCCGTCAATTCGCCGAAGATCACGGGTTGCCCACTATTCCGCTTCCGCCATCGGCGTTTGCCAGGACTACGCCCGATCCTGTACCGACGGTAACGCCTATCCCTGAATTTACCGAGCCTGAGTTACCGGCTGAACCCGAAGAAAGTACGCCCCGTAACTACATGACGAAGCCTATTCGTCAGTTGCCGCATTATAAAACCAAGAAAGAACGAAAGAAAGCCGGACGCAAAAAGGGGGTACCGCAGGTAATTGATCCGATGAGAAGGATCACTCTTGCTAAGTTCGATTCGAATATCCCAGAGGAAGGTATAACCGAGCAAGAGGTTCTCGAAGGCAAGCTCGGCAGGCATAATCGGGTTAAATCTACCAAGATGATCGTCAGGGCGTTGCCGGAACTGACCAAGATGATGATCGAGATAGGGCTTGGTTTTAAGGTCGTCGATAAGCAACAGTACGACGCTATCAAAGAACTAATGTCCCAAGGTATCGGCAAAGCCGCTACCAAAACTCCGCCAAAAGAAGAATCAAGTAATCCGGTGCTGACCTTTGATATTCCAGGCTTGGAAGAACTGGAAGCCAATGCCGTCGATCGCAGCGAAGTAGAATCCAATATCGCATCATCCATCGAACAGGAATTAAATGCCGAGAGCAACCCAGAAGGAATCCAGTAAACTACCGAATAATCCGGAAAGCATCCGTGACTATATCTGGCCGGCATTCAACCGCACGGACAAGAATATGTACTCCCGTTTGTCCAATGGCAAAGATTACCTGATCCGACCGGGTGAGCGCATCATCATTCCAAAGCAAGCCGAGTTTCTGGAGTCGATGTATAAATACGATGCTGTCTTATACGGCGGAGCTGCCGGTTCCGGTAAGACCTATATCCTGATCTGGGCGCTCGTACTGATTCTCATTAAGCTCGCCAAAGTATTTCAGAAACAACGGGAGTCCGGCATGAAGAACGTCCCGGATGTTCCGCGTGTGGTGCTTTTTTCCAGTACGTACTCGATGCTCGAAGATCGTCACGTAAAGGAAATTGGCAACTATCTCCCGAAGTGGTTCGGCACCATGTATGGTTCGAAGCCACCGGAATTTCACTTATGTGATTTTCTTGGTGGTGGTCAATTGCTCTTTCGTAATCTAAGCGATCCCGATGCCTATAAGTCCGTACAGTTTGCGGCTATTGCCTTCGATGAGATCACCGAGAACGAAGAATATGTCTTCGAAGAAATTATGATCCGTAAGCGCTTTACCGGCGTAAGCCATATTCCGGTAATAGCCGCCACCAACCCAACCGGACCCGGTCGTGCATGGGTGCATGAGAAGTTTGTAAACGAAAAAACAAAAGTGATGCCGGAGTATATCGAGGAATTCGATTATCACACCAAAGGCTATCACTACATCCAGGCACTTCCAACGGATAACCCAACTTTATCGAAAGCCTATTACGCCACGCTCAAGCAACGTAAGCCAGCTTTACGTGATGCCATGCTTTATGGCCGTTGGGACACGTTCCAGGGTCAGATATATAACTTACAGCCGAGTGTGCATAGATTCAGCCGGAGCATGGATATTCCCGATGAATGGCCGAAGTTTCGGGCGATCGATAAAGGCGTAGCCCATCCAACGGTTTGCCTCTGGGGTGCCGTTGATTTCGAAGGTGACTTATGGATCTACCGGGAGTATTCCGTTACCGGTCAGGACGCTGTCTGGCATAAGCCTCGTATTGCTAAGTTATCCGGTGTTCGCTTTCAGGGCGAAGATGAAGTACAGGTGCTCGCCAGGTGCCCGTCACGTCCGGAAGTCTATGCCAGCACTGTTGGCGATCCGGAAATGTGGCGTCACGGTCACACCGGCATGGGCGATATTGCGTGGCGGGAAGTCTTTAACGATGACAAAGACGAATACGGGCCGTTTAATATGACTCGTGCCAAAGTCTCGAAAGTAAACGAGGGCTTGGATGATCTGCAGGTAGGCTTTTCCTTCGATGAGCAATGGGAAGTTCGTGACGACGGTACCCGCAAGCGCATCATCACCAGATATCCGCGCATACATATCTCCGAAGATTGCGAGTGCACTTGGCAATCGGTTACCAATGCTTCCTACGATGACCGTGATCCTGAGAAGATGAAAAAGTATCAGGGCACCTACGGTCCCGGACAAGGCGATGACGAACTAAAAGCGTTGATGATGATGTGGCGCTCGGCTGTACAGGGCAAACTCGGCAAAGAAGGCGATGAGATCGATGCCGGTTACGAAGCTCGTCGTGATGGCAAAGTGCTTGAGCGCAATCGCCAACCGAAAATATGGCTACCCGCTAATTACAAGAAACGCGAAACCAGTTGGGCGTAAGTTTTTCTCTCATGTCACTGCATGATTCATATTATTTGAATTAATGGAATGATGACACCGGCTGTTTTGTGGCAGTCGGTGTTTTTATTTATAGGAATCATTCCATCTAATTGTTTATTTGATAAGTACATCCATCATTTATGCAGTTATCGATCCGCTACAAAACAGCATCCGATGTGATGCTCCGCACCTATACCGGCAATACGAAAGTACGCCGGCATGATCCAGAGATGCACTATATGGTTGCAACTCCGCCGGACACCAGCTATATTCCAAATTGGGACGATGTGCTCGATACCTGGGAACAGCTCTGGCGTACCGGTCAGCTTAATGGTGTACCGATCGAAAGCGCAACCCTGCAAAAAGGCGGCAAGTGGAATGGCAAAGTAATGATCTCTGCCTCGAATGCCGAAGTGCCGCAGTGGTCGAAGAAATCTCCCAAGAATACGCCGCTTCACGAATTACTCGGTGAATTTTTTGTCGGCAAACACTTGTCCGAAACAACTCCGCAAGCACTTGTCGATGACATTAATCTGGAGATGTCCGATGAAGATACCAACGTACAAACCCCCGAAGCAGAACCTCAAGAAAGCGTTGAACAAATTGAAATGGCAGGATCACTTCCGGTATCAGAAGCAGATGATGAAAGCAATCCAGAAGGAACAGATGAAAAGCCAATGATAGGTTCGCCGATAATCGGTGCTGTTACCAGTGAGAATATCACCGAGCTTATTCCGGAAGTACAGCAACCCGTTCTTGAATACGACGCCTAATGCCAACCTCATTTCTTGCTCCGGCATCACCAGAACTTGCACAGGCTGTTAGCTCTGCCATCTTACACGGCTATTCCATCGGCAAACAGGAAGAAGCGGCTAAAGCCGATAAAGCCTTTGCCGAACAGCAGACTCAGTTCGTCCAACAGAATGAGAATCTGCGTAAGCAAGCGCAGTTACATCAGGAAGCCGCGAAGTCGTTGCTGGAGGAAAAAGCCAAAAGCGTAAAAGCAGCCGCCGATCAAATTGCCGCCAGAATTAACGACAACTCCACGCTCATTCAAAGTGCACCCACCATGGGACGCGACCCCAAAGCAGTCGAGCGTATTGCCTTTGATGTTCGCCGAGATCAGGAATTACTTAGTAATATCAACTCCGGTTTTGCTAATGATCCGATAAACTTCCAACTACCAAACATCACTCAGGGAATGTCCGCATTGCCAAGTGATTACACGGCAACTACTCCGGAATTTCAGGCACAACAGACAGCCAAATCCAACGAGGCTCAAACCGGCGCCGCGCTAAAGGGGCAAGAACTTCAATCCAATACGCTATTCGCTTCGCAGAATGGCGGTATGCTTCCGAATGCTGTCAGTGCTACCGGCGCACAAGAGATGCGTGATTTCCGGATGACGCAGGCAACGAATAAACTTAATGCTCCAAAAGCTGTTGATGCTCTTGGGATGCCATTAAATACCATTGTGCAACGCGACTTACAAACGGCAACCGTTAATCAACCGGCGCTCTGGACTGATTACGGCGCAACCTACAAAGGCTATCACTCTGCAAAGAATCCGGAAGAAAAAGATAAGCTCGGTTCGAAGTTACTGAATACCGAAGCAAAGATCAAAGCTAACTACGAGAAGATCGGCCAGTATGTGTTAAATAATGCCGGCCCGGAAGAACGCTCGTTCATCTCAAAAGTAGGTCTTGGCTTAACTGCCGCAAGCACCCGTGAAGATCTTGATAAATTATATAAGCTCTACACCGATAAGAATACCGATCTTAACGATAGGACGCTGGCAGCGCACTTGTATCGTGGTTTAGGCTTCGGTAATCCACAGGGCTTTACGCCACCTAAAAACTCGACATTATTCAAATATCAAACTGACGATAATTCGTCGGAGGAAGGACTTCTCGGCAAATACTAAATGTACACCGACGAGCAAATAGCCGAGATCGAACAAGGCGAACAACTCCGCGATGCTGCGATCAATCTTGGTCAGTCGCCGAATGTCTTGCCGTTTAGTGGATCGATGCCGTTCGATAGAACGATCGAACAGGAAGCGTTTCAGTTACTAAGCTCCTTTGAGTGGAATCAGATCAGGTTCTTCATTCCGGCCAATAGAATAGCCCGTGAGAATATTCGCTATTATAACGGCCATCAGTATTCTCCGCAGGACTTAATGAAGATCCTCGGTCAGAATAGAAAGCCGTATCAGTTCAATCAGATCGAGAAGTTCGTCGATCAGTTTTGCGGCGAACAGCGCACTCAGCGCACTGATATGAAAACCATTCCTCGCACGGATATCTCCGAGACATTCAGCGAGGCAATGAATCACTATCTCAGATGGGTCTGCCAGATGAACAAATGGCATGATGCCCACAGCGATATTTTCCGCGATGGTATTGTAGCCGGTTGGGGTGTTGCCGGTGCTTATCTCGATCCGCGTAATCCGTTTGCTCATCCGATCGTCGAACGCATTAACCCGTTCGAAATGATGTGGGATGTAGCCACCGCTAAGAATGCCCGATGCGACGGCACGAATTTCCTCTGGCGTGGCACGTTCGATACCATGGCAAACATGATCGATCAATTTCCGGATCAGGCGGATATTATCCGTCGTAATGCCGGTACGGTGGATCAGAATATGTACGCCTGGTACACGATAGCACAGCCGGTCATTTCATCGCCGACCAATAGCCCGACGCTCGATAATACCTATTTCCTCTGGAATAATCTGATGAACCCCAATATGGTGTTTCGTCGGGAGTTTTATCACCGTCGTTATGAAGGCCGTTGGGTAGTTCGTGACGGTACGACCAATACCGAAGAAGTCTTTATCCCGAATCCCGATGGCAGTTGCCCCGAAGATGCCATTGACTTTGCTAACGCCGCCTATAAGTTCTATCAGGAACCCGCTATCGTCGAGCAATATGGCGTCCAGATGCCACTCGTATCGGAGCCATTCTGGAAGCAGGTTGCCTATGTCGATAAGTATGTGTTCTGCGGTAGAGCGCTTATCTTTAAACAGACCTATCAGACCGATCAGTACCCCTACAAGTTCTTCATCCCGAAGTGGTATGACGGCGAACTGACCAGTTACATCGAGTCGATGAAAGACCCACAACGCTTTCTCAATCGGCTCTATATGTTTATCGATGAACGCGCCGGTGGCTTCAAAGGCGGTGTGGTCGTTAATAAGAAATATCTCGATGGTTCATGGGAAGACGACGATATCAAAGAGTATGGCATTCAGACCAATCCGGTCTGGATCGTCGATAAAGACCCCGAAGATTATCCGATCGAACAGTTCGTTAAAACCTACGGGCCACCTCAGAATGGACCGGAAGCCAGCGAATTATTAAACCGCGTTGGCACCGAGATCGACCGAATGGGCGGTGGCGCTAATTTAATCGGGGGAGCAGCCTTTAGCGGTCAGGCAGCGCGTTCTGCCGAAGCGCTGATTAATCAGGCGACGATGACCCATATTCCGGTCTATGACAAAGACAACTTCTTTCAGGAAGATGTCGGTCGCTTAATCATCTCCTATGCTCCGGCGCTTGATCCGTCGGTCAGGATGTTCGTTACCAACGAGTATAAGCAACCTATTGCGACGAGTTTCCTTGAGCACAAACTTGGCACGGTCTTCAAAGCCGAAGATTGCGATTTTGCCATTGAGATCACCGAGGAAGTTGCCAGCAAGTCCGAACAGGCGCAGCGCTTCGATAAGCTGGCAATGGTCATGCAAACGCTGTTCCCGGACGATCCGGCAGCTAAGCAAGCCAGTATGCCGATGTTGATGAAGAACTCCGGACTTGAGCCGTCACAGCAAAAGGAATTCCTCGATACCTATTACAAAGTTAGCGATGAACTGTCTCAGCAACAAGCCGAACAGACTCAGTTCGAACGCCAGATGGAACAGTGGAAATTGCAACAGGGTCAGGATAAGATCGCTATTGCCAATAAGCAACTGGAAGTTGAATTAGCACTTGGCACGAAGCTAAATGTCAGCGCCGATCTGACCGAACTTGGTCCGCTCACACAAGCATCGCTACTGAGCAATCGTGGCATTGCTGCCGATCCACGAATCGTATTCCAGGATAATGCTGTGAAAGCTGCAATGAATCGTAGCGAGCGGAATATCGCTCATAGTGACTTTAATAAACTCACGCCACCTTGGGAAAAGGAAAAGGGTGGTCGTGCCGACAAGGGAGTGCAAACCCCTAAAGATATGAAGAACCGAACAACACCGAAAGCAAAATGACCGAAGAAGAAATTCAGCGGGTTAAATCGGATATAGCATTTTTGCGTGAGTCATCTAAGAGGATGAATATTGTTCCGGTATCGGGTGGCTCAGAAATGGACTTGGAGATTTGGCAATTGTTCAATTACTTCAAGGTTAATGTGCTGACGAGAATTTTTCGATACGAAGGGGCGATTGAAAATCTTTCGGAAAAATTGTATCAATACGATACGATCGAGAATTTACTAACGGCAATTCAAAATAAGAAAACAATGATGGAATATTTGAATGCTCGCGTAGTCTAAAGGGAATCATTTAATGCAATTACATAGTTGCATCAACAAGTTTTTTATCCATCGGTTGGCAGTGTAACAACTGCCAACTCATCCATCATCAAAAACATAATGGCAAAACAGCAAGGGCCAGAAAAGTATTGGGGCGGACAATCCGGCGGTCATAAGGCAGCGCCCGCGCCAACTTCATCTGCCCAAAGTGCCAACGAAGTGCCAGCTCAGGTCCCCGCAGAAACGGGAGTGCCACAAGAGCAGGTCTCAGCGGCAACGACAGAAGCGCCCGTGTCCGGGGTCTCTGCAACTCCTACCACCGTACAAGGTACTACTGGACAAGAAAAGCCGGAATCCTCAGTTGAACAAGACGACGCTCTCGTTCTCGATCCGAACAAACCGATTCTTCTGCCGAATGGCGAACGCCTTTCGTTTGCTGATTTTAATAATCAGCGGATGAAACACGATAAGTACATTGCGGGAATGACTCAGGTTGATAAGGACAAAAAAGCACTACAGGCAAAAGCACAGGAACTCACTGTCAAAGAAACGATCGCCGATTCTGTGATGAAATCACAACGCTTGGCACTCGTTACTAAACTCGTCATGGATGGTATGAGCGAAGAGGAAGCATTCCGCAAAGCCGGAGTCGCCGCTTCTACGCCAGAACCAACCGTTACGGGTCCGACGATAGTAGTTTCCGGCATTACCATCCCTGCTCCGCCAACCGACGATCTCGAATCCCAGGAATATGCCGATTGGTATAATTCCCATTACAAGGGCGCGGTATCTCGGGCGCAAGCTAAAGCTCAGGTCGATCCTGAGATTCAACGGCTGACGCAGTTGGTGGAATCGCTTGTAGCCGACAAGAATAAAGAGATCGAGCTTGGCACTCAGTTCGAACAGAACTTAGCCGCCTCGAACGAAGCTCTGAATACTTGGACTGGACATTTACAGCAGATCACCGGTATTAATTATAATACATTGACACCGGAACAACAGCAGGAAACACAGATGCGGGTATTGCAAGGTTTAATGTCGAGAGGCATTAACCCGAACAACCCACAATCACTGGCCGCTCGTCCTATCGAGTCCAGTGAGATCTACGATGCTGTGTTTCAAGCCTATGCTCAGCCAGTCAATCCTTATTTTCGGGTTGCCGAGAAAGAGAAGCCAGTCGAACTTGCTAAACCAAGGGTAAATGGCGCTACCGTCATATCGGGTTCGCCGCAAGGCCAGATCGCTCCCTCGACCAAATCGGGTGGTGCGAACAGGTTTGCGACTGCCGGTGACCGGGCGCTTGGTAAATACTTCTCTTAATTTTTAATATATTATGGCAGGTTTTGTAGGGTTCCCGATCGATGGAACCATCACCAGCACGAATATCGGCAATGATAATCTCATTCCTGATATTCAGACAATGGTTATTAACTATGATAACGACGGCAACCCGTTCATGTCATGGTTCTCTAACCCGAATTCTATGGCGCTGATCCAGACGGATCAAAAGCAGTATTACTGGTACGAGAATTTACTTGATTATCCGAATGCAACGATGTACTCGGCGATCAGTGCAAACACCACCCCGGGCGGCACCCAGCAAATTACGATCGATATGTCGAACGTACAGGTGCTTCAGGTCTACCAGCACATCCAGACCGCTCAATCGTTTTTGGTCGTATCGGTCGATAACGTTGTTCCCAACGTTTCGGCACTTATCACGATCAAACCGTTCCCGCTCAATGGCACAACTGCTGCCGTAGCAAATGGTCAGCTCCTTCGCTCACTCGGTGTTGCACAGCCAGAAGGTGGATTCTATCCGGCTTCGCGTGGCAGCAACCCGAAACGCCTCAACAACATCGTAGGCATTCGCTCCTACTCTGTTGGCTTATCGCGCTCGATGATTAACTCGCCGACGTGGTATGATGGCGGCCCGTTCGAGTATTCGAAGAATGCCGAACTCGTCCAGAGCAAAGGCGATTGCGAGCGTTATTATCTCTTCTCATTATTTGCCGACGATTCCTATACGCAGAACAACCCGAACGGTGGTTCCGGCGTAACAGGCCGTCTTTCGGCAACCGACGGTGTTTATCATCGGATCACCACTAACGTTGATCTATATGCCGGAACACTGACGGAATTCCTCATGGACTCCTTCCTGAATCTCGACGTATTCGGTCAGCGTAACCACGGTGCCAATACCAAGATGTTCCTTATCGGACCGGATGCCATGCAGGACATCAACCAGTTCGCCAAGACCCGTTACCGGATTATGTCGCCCACCGGCGATTTCCGTGGCGATTATGGCATGGATGTCGAACGCTACTCCTTTGGCGGCGGCACCAGTGGTATTTTCTTCCTCGAGCGCGAGTTCATGGAAGAAGAATTCCGCCATGGCTTGATGTCACTTGATTATAACCACGTTAAGTTGCGTCACAAACGCGACAATTACATCGAAATCCATCCTGAGACGCAACAGCCGAACCAGGATTTGATGCAGATGTCGTGGGTATTCGAGGACGGCGTTCAGCTTGAAGCCGAACTCTTTCACGCTCGCTTAGGCTGGGTATAACTTATTTGCTCTGATGGCCGGTAGTGGTATCGATGCGCTGCATTGTGAGTCTTTGCATCATTCTGCTGCCGGTCAAACGAGCATTTCACTATTAACTTATTATGATTGACTTAGCTGAGACTCCAACAGTCGAAACTCCGGGCGTTGTCCCGGGAACGTCGCGTCGTCGGAACCGTTCAAAGGTGCCGGCAACCGTTGGTGCCCGCAGGCGTCGGATGGTTGTTCCGGTTGCTGCTTCGGTCACTGACTACGATCCGGAAGATGACCAGTACCCGAACGACGTGTATGTACAGGTAGAAGAAACGAGCCGTGACTGGGATATGTATACCCCGACCGGCGATCGTCAGGCCGGTACCACCAGTCGCCCAAAAGCTAAAGGTGTCTTTATCGAACTTCGTCGCCCTCGTAAAACCGCGCTTCGCGGCATCATCGACGATGAAGTCGTTACAAAACACCATAAATTCCCATTCAGGGCAATCGATTCTCCGTTAGTGCGGAACAATCACTTCCCGGTAAAGGAAGTGGTAAAAGCCCTGTATCAAATGCGTGACAATGGGCAGCCGCTTATTCTAACGGCTGTAACAGATGCCCAATTGCAACAAGAGAAGAAAGAAAAACGACGTATCTTGCTGCCGGGATTTTCTCCCATAGATGAGTCGATAGGATATTCTCCGAATGTCCGTCACGTCGGTTCATTGCCAGCACCAACTATGCCAGTTGGACGCTAATTAATGTTATCGTCGGCGCTTCATGCTTCTGTTCGGTCTATTGCCCGTGATAGCGGCAGAGGCGCTTCGACGACAGCCCGATTTTATTCAGCGGCTCAGATAAGTAATGCGCTTATTAAAGCCCGTCAGGACACGATCGAAGCATTGTTTGACAATTCCGATCTTGCCGGACATAGTTCATTCACAGAATATCTTACGGTTTCCGGCGCATCGCTACCGATCCAACGCCCAAGAATAACCATAGCCGGCATTATGCAGGTAACGCCATTCACCAGTGATGGTCAGGCGGTTCCTGCCGATTACTGGCGCATCGAATGCGGTTCGAATAACCTGACATTCGGCTACATCAAAGCAGAAGCCGCAGCATTAGCTGAAATGATGGCCAATACATGGGAAAAGACAGTGTACGTAAAGAACAATGCGTTCTTCGGCGAGCACTGTACGGTGTATTATTGGGCTGTGCCTACTACGACACTCGACGATGATGCCACCGATCTTAATGCCGGTACGAGCGCCTTGAACGATGCGTTTTATAATACCGCTAAATATCGGGCACTGGCTTATCTGATCGCCAAAGAAAAAGGCGATAAGGATAGCAAAGTGCAGTTGTGTAATCAGATCTGGCAGCGCAGGCTGGCAACACTTAGATAATGGCAGGGCTATTAACGTGGACGCAGAAGCTCGATGAAGTGCAACGGCGCTTAGGCGAAGAAGTTGGAACGCCAACATCGCCGGGACTGGATGTACCGTATTTCGACCGCTCGCTCGATATCGAATCGGTACTGCTCGAAGTCTCGAATGCCGCGCTCCGCGAGCTAAGCATCGAAGAACTCGGCTCACCGGCAGCGATAACGCCAGCAACCGGAGCGTCGCCAATTGCATTGCCGACAACG
>Ga0068852_100003383_pt1 | contig 11137 bp, 14 predicted proteins | sample KBSCornC22_FD_66594 | JGI IMG/M metagenome (GOLD analysis project Ga0068852, IMG submission 66594) | Corn rhizosphere microbial communities from Kellogg Biological Station, Michigan, USA - KBS Corn C2-2 | ecosystem: Host-associated > Plants > Roots > Rhizosphere > Soil ... | reverse complement strand
TTCAAGGTCGTCGACGCGGCCGAAGACGTTGTTCGACCGGCCATGCCGGACGAGTGCAAGCTTGACCGGATGGCGCTGATGATGGGCTACGCGGGCGTCTACTCGTCGTTCCTGAAGCACGCGTACTCCCAAGCCGAGCGCTACGGGGTCAGCGGCGCGGAGATCCTCGTCCGGGCCGGCGCTCGCAAGCTGGTCGGCGGCCAGGAGGACCAGCTGATCGACATCGCCCTCGAGCTGCAGCAGGAGAAGCTCGCATGAGTGCGCCCAGCGCGTCGGCGACCATCGAGATCGCTGCCGACCCGGCGAAGGTCTACGGCATCATCACCGACCTCGGCACGTATTGCGAGATCGCCGAGGAGACGCAGGCGATGGCCTGGAAGAAGGGCAACTCCGTCGCTCCGGGATCGGTCTTCAAGGGCAAGAACAAGAACGGCTGGCGCTCCTGGACCACCAACTGCCGCATCACCGACGCCGATGGTTCACGCTTCGCCTTCGAGGTGACCTCGCACCCGAGCATCCCGGTGTCGCGCTGGCAGTACGACGTCGTGCCCGCACCCGGCGGATGCACCGTCACCGAGAGCACTTGGGACAAGCGGCCGGCGTGGTTCAAGAAGCCGGCCGAGCTGGCCACCGGGGTGAAGAACCGGGCCGAAGCCAACGCCGCGCACATGCAAGCGACGCTTGCCCGGCTGAAGGCGCGCGCGGAATCCAGCTGACCCCAGCTGACCCCGTGGCGGCTGGCGTGCGTCAGCCGGAGGGCTCGCCCAACGGCGAGATGACCCAGCCCTGAAAGGCTTCCCCGCCGCGCACCAGCGCGTCGACGTACGTCGCTTGGACCCGCTGCCCGACCGTCAGGCGTGGCAGGCTCTGCGACACCCACAGCAGCTGGCAGTCGCGGTCGTTGGTCACCCGGTTCGGGTCGGGCTTGATGCAGTCCGGCGTGCCGTTGTCGTCGGCCACCACGGTTGCACCGACAGTCACCAGGGTCGGATGCGCGGGCACCCTGGACCTGCCGAATCGATAGCTCGCGACGACAAGCACCGCCGCGACGATCACCGCCAAGATCCAGATGCGAGCTTGTCGCGACACGAGGACTCCGTTCGTCGTTGAGTATGTCCGGTGTATGGTGTTTAATCAGACAGCATCGCGCAAGCGACACACGGTAGCCCCCACGAAGGAGTCCTAAATGGGGGAGTTCCCTGTCTCGGCGTTCGTCTCGGCGTTCATCTCGAGGAATGCACGGCGCATCGCGTTGGCAGCGGCGGCGTCGCTGGCCGTCGCCGTCGTCTCGGTACCTACGGCAGCGCAGGCATGCACTCCGAGCGCAAGCTCGTGTACGGCGCGCTATGCCGGTCTGCTGTTGCTGACCAGCGGCAAGGTTCGCGGCGAGATCGATTACACCAACAAGTCCTTCCCGAACAACCTCAACGTCAAGGACTTCGTGAGCTATCACGGGGACAACCAGACGATCAAGGCGCCGCTTCGTGACCGCAACTCCGGCGACGGCGACAAGGTCTACGTGCGCTGGGACTACTACACGAACGGTTCCTACTGCTACACGAGCGGCATCGGCGTGAGCGCGGGCATCGACAGTGCCGGCGTGAACATCAGCATCGGTTGCACGTCCGGCTGGCACAGCTTCCACTCCGACGTCGAGTCCAGCCACACCAGCAGTACGTCGTGGATCTTCATGACGCGCTGGGAGTACATCGACGCCAAGGCCAACAGCATGCGGGCAACCACGCGGGTCTGTCAGGACGAGGCATGGGTCTCGGACGAGTGCAGCGGCTCGCGGCTGCTGGGGATCAGCTACTGACTCCGTCGATGCCGACCATCACGGCCGACCGATTGCGGTGTGGCTACCGGCGCAACCTTGTTCTCGACGATGTCTGCTTTCGCGTCGATGGCGGCATCACCGCCGTCATCGGCGCGAACGGCGCCGGCAAGACGACGCTGCTCGGAGCCATCGCCGGGCTGATCCGCCCTCAGTCCGGCAGCATCGAGGTCACCTTCGGCTCTCGCCGGAGCGGGATCGGGCTTTTGCCGCAGAGCCCGATCCCTACCTCGCTGCTCAGCACGGCGGCCTACGTCGAGTACTTCGGCCTCCTCGCGGGGCTCAACCGGCGTCGGGTCTCGCGGGCTGCTGCTGGGGCCCTTGCACAGGTTGGTCTCGCAGACCGTGCCCGGCAGCGTACGAGCGCGTTGTCCGGCGGCATGTTCCGCCGGCTCTGCCTCGCCGCGGCGATCGTGGCCGACCCGGGCGTGCTGCTGCTGGACGAGCCGACGGTTGGCCTCGACCCTGTCGCGCGCGTCCGCTTCCGCGAACTGGTGACGGCGCTGGCGGCCGATCGCACGATCTTGATCGCCACCCACCTGCTCGACGACGTGGCGGCGCTGGCCGATCGGGCTCTCGTTCTCAACGGCCGCCGGCTCGTCTTCGACGGCACGCTCGACCAACTCCGGGCCACACCTGGCGTGGCGGCCGCGGCCGGCGCCGGTGCGGGCGTGGAGTCGGCGCTGATCGCCATGCTGGGCGGGTCCGAGTCGGCTGGCGAAGATGGCTGAGCTCGTGCACGCCGTCCGGCGCCAACCTGCGCGCTACGCGTGGCCCCTGTTCGTCGCCTTGTCCTTCGCGTTCTTCTTCAGCCGTGGCCTGCAATTCCAAGGGAACTGGTTGTGGACGGGCGACTGGGGCGGCAGGCACGGTGTTCCTCACCGGGCCGTTGGCCGCCGCAATGGGCGCCTGGCAGGCACGGTTTCAAAACGTGCACATGCCCGAGGCGGTCGCCGCCTCGACACGGCTGCGCGGAATGACGATGGTGCTCGGCGGGCAGACGGCGCTAGTCCTGAGCGCTCAGCTGGTGGTCCTCGTGACCGGCCTGGTGGTCACCGCGTGGACGAATCCGCACCCGGACTCGCTGCTGCACTGCGTCGCGATCCTGCCGATCCTGCTCGGTTACATCGCGCTCGGCGCGCTCGCCGGCACGGCATTCCCGTTCGTTGCCACCGCACCCACCGTCGCCCTGATGTCCTATGTCCTCGCGTCGTCGTCGGTCGGCCTCCTGCCGACCGCACTGACCCGTTTCGGCGGGGCGACGGCCGATCCCACCGGGCTGGAATCCCGGATCAGCTTCGACGTCGGGCACGCCGTCTTCGGCCTCGGGCTCGTCCTCCTCGCCGTCGGCGCAGGAGTCTGGCTCGTGCGCCGACGACGACCGGGCGCGGTGACGCTCGGCGTCGGTGTCGTCGGGCTCGCGGCAACCGTCGCCAGCTTCGCCTACTTCCGTGGCACCGATCTGGACAGGTTCAGCTCGCGACCGGTACATCCAGCCTGCTCCGGCACCCGCGGGCTGACGCTGTGTGTCGCCGACACCGAGCGCTACCAGCTCGGGCCGGTGTCGAAGGAACTGGTCAAGGTGCTCGCAGTCGAGACGTCGGCCCGCGTCACCGGCTTACCGGCCCGCTTCAACGCCGCCGTGGGCAGCAAACTCTCGCCTTACCGACCGAACTCGGCAGAGCGGCCCCTCGATATCGCCGATCTCGCATCCGCCAACGGCGAGGTGGCCCGGCTGACCGTGCTGATGCGCACCGTCATCGTCGATGCGCGGTGCATCGACCGCTCGATGAACAGCGACCTGTCCCGTGCGACCGCAGACCTGGACCTGGCGGCCGACCTCATCATCGAGCGCCTCTCACCGAGCCGCGCCATCGAGGCAGTACCGGGAATGCATTCGCTGCTGGCACAGTCGCAGTCCGGGCAGGACGGGTGGCTACGCGACGTGCTGGTGGCAGCCAATGCGTGCGACCTGCAAGGCATGCCGGCGCCCCCGCCCTCGTGACCCCGCACCTTCAGCGGCTGTATCTCCGCTCTCGTGGGCTCGTTCGGATCGCCCCGCTCGCGATCGCGGGGCTCATCGTCTTGGGCGCTCTCCTGCCGACCTCGATCCCGGTGATCCTCGGTGACTCGGAGCAGCGGCTGCGCACCCCGGCCCTCATCGGGCTCGCCGCGGCGATGTTCGCGGGTCCCGGATTCGCGCGCGGGCTCAGCCCGGCCGAATGGGTCGCCCGTCGTGCGCTGCAACGCTGCCGGGCGGCCCATGTGGGCCTCGTGCTCGTCATGGCCGAGGTCCTCGCGATCACCGTCAGCGGCACGATGGCCTGGACCGACCTGCACCAAGAGGTGTTCGCCAACGCTGCCGCGCTCATCGGGATCACCCTCGCGACCGTCAGCCTTACAAGCTTTCCGTACTGGGCGGTCACGTTGCCGGTGGTCGCCGCGTCCTACCTGATGGGCGCGGGCGCCGGGGGCCACCCGCATCCCTGGGCCTGGCTGCTCTGGGAGCCTGATCGTATTCGTGGGCAGGAGGCGATCGACGTCGTGCTGCTCGCCGGCGGATTCGCAGCGTTCCTGATGCGCCCTGGGAGAGCCAGCGATGCGGACGGGTGAACCTGGCATGCTCGGGGGATGGAGGTCGGGCTGCACCGCATCGAGGCGCTGCCCGGCGAAGGCCGCTACACGGTGACGTTCCGGGCGACTGGGGGAGCCGAGCAGAGCGCAATCGTCCATCTCACCGACGATGGCCTGGAAGTCGCCCCGGCCAGCCTGCCCGAGGGGTGGGATCAGGAGTCGGAGTCGTTCGCCCTGCTGAGCGAGGCAGTCCGAGCAGTCGACCGTGTGCGCCGCGCCGGCGCCGCGCCCGCGGAATTGCAGGACGTCGAGGGCGGCTGGGACGTGATGATCGGCAACGTCACCCTCGAGGCCGGCAACATCGTCACCTGTGCGGCGCACGGGGTGATGCAACTGGTCGACGACGTATGGACGTGCCCGGAGTGCGGCGCACGCGCCGTGTTCGCGGTGTAGCCGAGAGGGACGACGTCAGCTGTAGCGGATCTTCACAACGTCGCTGACCGGCAGGGACTGGCAGGCCAGCACGAAGCCCTCGTCGAGGTCGTCCTGCTCGAGGATCTCGTTGTTGATCATCTTGACCTCGCCCTCGGAGACGATGCAGGCACAGGCACTGCACGCCCCCTGGCGGCACGAGAACGGTGCCTTCAAACCCTGGTCGAGCAGGAAGTCGAGCAGCTTCGTCTGGGTTGGCCATTCGTAGGTGTGTGTCTCGCCGTCCAGCTCGACCTCCAGCGCCGCAATCGAACCGTCACCGGCATCGGCCGTGACCGCCACGACGTCCTCGAACGGATTGATGGCCAGTGACTGGAACTTCTCTACGTGGATCCGCGCCGGCGGGACACCCAGCTCGCGCAGCGAGTGCGACACAGACTCCATGAACGGTGACGGCCCGCAGACGAATGATGTGTACGACGTGAACGGTGCTGCCAGCGCCTTGAGCTGCGCCCGTGACGGCAAGCCCTGGACCGATTCCAGCCAGTGGATCACGTGCAGGCGTTCGGGGTACTGCTCGGCCAGCTCGCGCAGCTGCTTGGCGAAGATGACCGCGTTCTCGTGCTGGTTCGCGTAGACGAGCACGACGCGGCCGGTACCGGCAGCAAGCGCCGACTTCAGGATCGAGAGGACCGGCGTGATGCCGCTGCCGCCGGCGAACAGCAGCAGGTCGTCGTCCAGGCTCTTCGGGGTGAACATGCCGCCGGGCACCAGGCACTCGATCTCGTCGCCGACGTTGAGCGACTCGTTGAGCCAGTTCGAGCCGAGGCCGTCGGCGACGCGCTTCACCGCGATGCGCATCGGCTCGTCCAGGTAAGGCGAGCTGCACAGCGAGTAGCACCGGCCGACCGCACCGGTAGGGGTCGGCAGCAGCAGGGTCAGGAACTGACCGGGGGAGTAGCTGAACTCCTCCGCCGCACCGGCGGGCGCCTCCAGCACGATGGAGCAGGCATCGTCCGTCTCGCGGGTGATCTCGCGAACGACCAGGCGGTGGAAATCAGTCATCGGAAGGCACCACGACGATGCCATCGCGTACCGCCGCGTCGATGCTGGCCTTGAGTCGTCCGCAGCCGAGTCGCAGTGCCTTCGACGCGGGGTCGAGTGCGGCGAACTCGGTACAACCGGCTTCAGCCGACGCCGTCCACTGCACGCTGGTGTGCTTTTGGCTGTTCTTCTTCACCGAGACTTCGACGCCGCACGCCTGACAGGTCACCGGAACCAACCCGATCTCGACGTAGAGGCGCTTGTCTGCCTCGGTCTCGAGAGCCTGTTGGCTCGGTGACTTGACGGCGGCGGACACGGTCAGCTGACCCCGGCGTCGGCTGCCTCGGTCTTCGCCGACTCCGCAGCCGCGGCCTCTTCTTCCGCCCGCTTGCGCAGGTTCTCGGCCACCTCTGCCTCCCACGCCTCGACCGCATGCGTCGTGTCGATCTCGAACTCGAAGCGGGCAGTCATGTCCTCGGTGATCTCAGCCCGATCGACGTAGAACTGCTGGTACCAGCGCCGCAACTGATAGACGGGGCCGTCCTCCTCGGACAGCAGCGGGTTGTCGATCCGGCTCTTGTTCAGCCAGATCGCGACGTCCTGCTCGAAGCCAACCTTGAAGCTCTTCGCGAACGCGTTCGCGATCTTGTTGGCCGTGACGCGGTCCTCGATGCCAGGCATCTTCTTCGTCATGACGGCGTACTGGAGCATGAAGTTGTTCTGGTCGATCGGGTAGTGGCAGTTGATCAGGATGGACTCGACCGTGGTGCCCTTGAAGTCGTTCCAGAGCCAGTTGATCATGTACGACGGCCCGAAGTAGGAGGCCTCGGACTTCAGCATGTTCTCGTCGCCGGCGTACTGCGAACCCGGTCCCATGTCGGGGCGCCCGCGCGATTCCATGTACTGGGTCGCGACCTGGCCTTCGAAGATGTTCTTGAAATAGGTCGGGAACGCGAAGTGGACGTAGTAGAAGTGCGCCATGTCGGCGACGTTGTCGATGATCTCGCGGCAGTTCGAGCCGTGCACCGGCAGCGTGGTCCAGATCCAGTCGCTCCAGTCGTCGTCGCCGACGGCCTCGATCACCGGGATGTCGTCCTCCGGCGTCGGCGGGTTGCCCTCCGGGTCGTTCCAGAGGAAGAGCATCCCGTTGCGCTCCATCGTCGTCCAGGCACGGGTGCGTGCCCGCAGCGGAACCCGCTTGGCGTACGGGATGCCGACGCACTTGCCCTCACCGGACCAGCGCCAGTCGTGGAACGGGCAGGCGATCGCGTCGCCCTTGACGGTGCCCTGGGTCAGGTCGCCGCCCATGTGCCGGCAGTACGCGTCGAGCACGCTGATGGTGCCGCTTTCGCCCGCGAAGACGACCAGCTTCGTTCCGAATGCCTGGATCTCGTGGGGGTTGCCGTCGCGGAAGCGATCGAGCAGGCCCAGGCAGTGCCAGCCGCGCGCATAGCGCTCGGGCAGGGCGCCGACATCGATGGTGCGAACCTGATCCGATGTCGACATTGTGTCTCCCGCCCTCATGCCCAGCAATACAAGAACACGTTACAGAAATGCTGCCCCAACAGCCAGCCCCACGCAAGTCTGCCCGACAACAAAAGGGGACTAGAAGCCCACTTCCGCATTCTCGACACCAGTGAGAACTTGTTCTAGTCTTGCCTCGAGAGGGGCTACCCGGTCCCTGATCTTTTTCAGTTCGGAGACGTCCATGAGTGGTTCCGCTCCCGAAGAGGTGCTCGCCAACGTCGCGGAGATTCTTCCCGCACTCCGTGAGCGTGCCCAGGAGACCGAGGATCTTCGGCGCATTCCCGACGAGAACATCAAGGCGATGCAGGAGACGGGCTTCTTCAAGCTCCTCCAGCCGGCTGCCTACGGCGGGCTGGAAGCCTCGCCCGTGCACTTCTACCGTGGCGTGAAGGCCATCTCCAGCGCCTGCGGCTCGTCAGGCTGGGTCTCCAGCGTGCTCGGGGTGCACCCGTGGCAGCTCGCGCTCTACGCCAAGCAGGCGCAGGACGAGGTGTGGGGCACCGACCCGTCAACCCTCGTCTCGTCCTCTTACGCACCGATGGGGCGCGCCACGGCCACCGAGGGCGGATTCGTCTTCAACGGCCGGTGGAGCTTCTCCTCCGGCTGCGACCACGCGCAGTGGATCTTCCTCGGTGGGCTCGTGCTGGACGACGAGAAGAACGTCGTCGACTTCCGGACGTTCCTGCTCCCGCGTGCCGACTATGAGATCATCGACGTCTGGGACACCGTCGGCCTGCGCGGCACCGGTTCCAACGACATCGTCGTCAAGGACGCCTTCGTGCCGGAGTACCGCACCCTGAGCTTCATGGACACCGGGCGCTGCTACGGGCCGGGCCAGGAGCTCAACACCAGCCCGGTCTACAAGCTGCCGTTCGCGTCCGTCTTCTCCAACACCATCTCGGTGCCGGTGCTCGGTATGGCTACCGGGGCCTACGACGCCTACGTCGAGTGGACGAAGGAGCGGGTGCGCGCCTCGACGGGCGGCAAGGCCGCTGACGACTCGTACAACCAGATCCGCATCGCCGAGGCTGCCTACAAGATCGAGACGGCGATGTCTCAGATCGAGCGCAACATCGAAGAGCTGCTCGAGCATGCGGAGAAGGGCGAGAAGATCCCGACGCCCCTGCGCGTGCGAGTGCGCCGTGACCAGGTCAGCGCCACCGGCGCCGGCATCGAGGCCGTGGACCGGCTCTTCGAGAGTGCCGGGGGCCGCGCGCTGCGTTCGGGTACCCCGATCCAGCGCTTCTGGCGCGATGCGCACGCCGGCCGCGTGCACGCGATCAACGACCCCGAAAAGGCTCTGGTGCTGTTCGGCCAGTTCGAGCTCGGAATCAAGGTGCAGGACGCCTGGCTGTGAGCACTGCAGAGCTCACCTTCGAGGCGACGAGCCGCTACGCGGACCTGCCGTCCGGGCAGCGCTTGCACTATCACCGTGCCGGTGAGGGCAACGCCGAGAAGATCGTCCTGCTCCACGGCGGCGGCCCCGGAGCGTCGGGCTGGTCCAACTTCGGTCGCACCATGGCGGTGCTCGCCGAGCGCTTCGACGTGCTCGTGCCGGACCAGGTCGGCTACGGGCGATCGTCCAAGCCTGCCGAGCTACCCAAGCAGTTCTACACCTACAGCGCGGATCTGATCGCGGAGCTGTTCGACCAGCTCGGCATCGAGAGCGCCCACTTCGTCGGCAACTCCCTCGGCGGTGGCACGTCGGTCCGCTTCGCGCTCAACTACGGCATGCGGGCCGGCCGTCTCGTGCTGATGGCGCCGGGCGGCCTGAACCTGAACGTCTTCACACCGGATCCCTCCGAGGGCGTGAAGAAGCTGATGGCGTTCACCGCGCCGCCCGGGCCGTCGCGCGAGAAGCTCGCCGACTTCTTGAAGACGCTCGTCTTCGACCAGTCCATGATCACTGACGAGTTGCTCGACGAGCGGTTCGCCTACGCCGCCGATCCCGAAGCGCTGCAGGGCATGGCCGCGATGGGGGCAACGTTCTGGAATCCGGCGATGATGGAAGAGGGCCAGCTCTGGCGCGAGGTAGGCAAGCTGCGCCAACGGGTACTGCTCGTATGGGGCCGCGAGGACCGGGTCAACCCGCTCGACGGGGCTCTGGTGGCCTTGAAGCTCATTCCGCGCGCCCAGCTGCACGTGTTCGGCCAGTGCGGGCACTGGGCCATGCTGGAGAAGTTCGACGAGTTCAACCGGCTCGTCACTGATTTCGTGCTGGACGGTGGCTGATGGCGATCCGCTCGCTCGCTTACCTGCGCATCGAGGCCACCTCGGTAGACGCGTGGCGCGAGTACGGCCTCAAGGTGCTCGGCATGCTCGAAGGTTCGGGCAACGTCGAGGGTGCCTTGTACTTGCGCATGGATGACTTCCCGGCCCGGCTGGTGATCCTGCCCAGCGACCGCGACCACCTCAACGCCAGCGGGTGGGAGGCGGAGAACGCAGCAGGACTGCAGGAGATCCGCGACTCCCTCGACGCGCACGGGGTGCCCTACAAGGAGGGCAGTGCCGAGGAACTCGCCGACCGGCACGTCGACGGCCTGATCATCTTCCAGGACCCGTCCGGAAACACCCTCGAGGTCTTCCACGGCGTCGCACTGCAGCACCGTCGCGTCGTCTCGCCCTACGGCCACACCTTCGTGACGGGCGAGCAGGGCCTCGGCCATGTCGTGCTCTCCACCGACGACGACGAGGCAGCGCTGCACTTCTACCGCGACGTCCTTGGCTTCAAGCTGCGCGACTCGATGCGGTTCGCACCCGAGGTGCTGGGCCGTCCCGCCGATGGCAAGCCGGCGTGGCTGCGCTTCTTCGGGGTCAACCCGCGCCACCACAGCCTGGCCTTCCTACCGTTCCCGACTGCATCGGGCATCGTGCATCTGATGATCGAGGTCGGCGAGGCCGACGACGTCGGGCTGTGCCTGGACCGCGCCCTGCGCAAGAAGGTGCCGATGTCGGCGACCCTCGGCCGCCATGTGAACGACCTGATGCTCAGCTTCTACATGAAGACGCCCGGCGGCTTCGACATCGAGTTCGGCTGCGAAGGTCGCCAGGTCGACGACGCCGAGTGGATCGCTCGGGAGAGCACCGCCGTGAGCCTGTGGGGTCACGACTTCTCCGTCGGCCAGCGCTGACGCCATGACGGCCATCGATCCGGGTCACTTCCGCAAGGCGCTCGGGCACTTCTGCACCGGGGTCACCGTGATCGCGGCTGTCGGCGAGGGCGAGCCCGTCGGGTTTGCCTGCCAGTCGTTCGCCGCGCTGTCGCTGGACCCGCCGCTGGTTGTCTTCTGCCCGGGCAAGTCCTCGCGGACCTGGCCGGTCATCGAGGCGACCGGAAGTTTCTGCGTCAACATCCTCGCCCATCACCAGGCCGACGTGAGCGCCACGTTCGGTCGAGCGGGCGCGGACAAGTTCGCGGAACTCGGCTGGTCACCGGCGCCGTCCGGTTCACCGAAGCTCGACGGGGTGCTCACCTGGATCGACTGTTCGATCGAGTCGGTCTTCGACGGCGGTGACCACTGGATCGTCGTCGGCAGGGTCGGAGCGCTCGGCGAAACCGACGACGACCGGCCGTTGCTGTTCTACCGCGGCGCGTACTCCAGCACGGAGGAAGCCGAGCCGACGCCGGGAATCATGGACAACCTGATCACCTGGTCGCGCGACGACGAATGGTTCTGACGCTCAGAACGGTACGAACGCGCAGTAGTAGCGGCCGGTGAGCGGGTT
>Ga0068852_100003378_pt1 | contig 11139 bp, 8 predicted proteins | sample KBSCornC22_FD_66594 | JGI IMG/M metagenome (GOLD analysis project Ga0068852, IMG submission 66594) | Corn rhizosphere microbial communities from Kellogg Biological Station, Michigan, USA - KBS Corn C2-2 | ecosystem: Host-associated > Plants > Roots > Rhizosphere > Soil ... | reverse complement strand
ACTTCCACATCCGCTGGTACGAGGACGGCGAGCTCAACCTCTCGGTCAATTGCCTCGACAGACAGCTCGCCGAGCACGGCGATCGCACGGCGTTGATCTTCGAGGCGGACGAGCCCGGCCACGGCCATCGCTGGACCTATCGCGAGCTGTACGAGGAGACCTGCCGCTTCGCCAACCTGCTCAAAGCACGCGGGATCAAGCGTGGCGATCGGGTGATGATCTACATGCCGATGATCCCCGAAGCCGCCGCAGCGATGCTCGCCTGCACGCGGATCGGCGCGATCCATTCGGTGGTGTTTGGAGGCTTCTCGCCCGAGAGCCTGCATGGCCGAATCGTCGACTGCGACGCGCGCGCTGTGATCACCGCCGACGAAGGCGTTCGCGGCGGCAAGCGAATCCCATTGAAGCTCAACGTCGACGCCGCGCTCCAGGAGCGCGATGTCGAGACGGTGATCATGGTCACCCGCACCGGCGCGGACGTGCCGATGAAGCAGGGCCGCGATATCCGCTATGCCGATCATCGCGATCAGCTTTCGACCGAATGCAATCCTGAGATTATGAAGGCGGAGGACCCGCTGTTCATCCTCTACACCTCGGGTTCGACCGGAAAGCCCAAGGGCGTTGTCCACACGACGGGAGGTTACGCCGTTTGGGCCACGACCACGTTCGACTGGATTTTCGACTGCCGGCCCGACGATATCTTCTGGTGCACCGCCGACATCGGCTGGATCACGGGTCACAGCTACGTCGTCTACGGACCACTGGCGATGGGTGCGACGAGCGTGATGTTCGACGGCGTTCCCAACTACCCCGACTTCGGCCGCTTTTGGGAGACCGTCGACCGGCTTGGTGTGACGATCTTCTATACCGCGCCGACCGCGATCCGCGCGCTGATGCGCGAAGGCGACGAGCCGGTGAAGCGCTACAGCCGCCAGTCGATCCGGTTGCTCGGAACCGTCGGCGAGCCGATCAACCCCGAAGCCTGGGAATGGTACTGGCGGGTCGTCGGCGAGTGCCGTTGCCCGGTGGTGGATACTTGGTGGCAGACGGAGACCGGAGCAGCCCTGATCTCTCCGTTTCCCGGCGCGACGGAGATGAAGCCCGGGTCGGCGACCCGGCCGCTCCCCGGGATCGCACCGGTGCTCGTCGATGCGCACCACCACGTGATGGACGGCCCAGCCAGCGGCAACCTCTGCCTCGCGGCCTCATGGCCGGGGCAGATGCGGACCGTGTGGAACGATCACGGCCGCTTCTTCGATACTTATTTCAAGGCCTATCCGGGCCTGTACTTCACCGGCGACGGCTGCCGCCGCGACGAAGACGGCTATTACTGGATCACCGGCCGTGTGGACGACGTAATCAACGTCTCCGGCCATCGCATCGGCACGGCCGAGGTCGAAAGCGCGCTGGTCGCCCACCCGAAGGTCGCTGAGGCCGCGGTCGTCGCCACCCCGCACGACATCAAGGGACAGGCGATCTACGCCTTCGTTACGCTCATCACCGGCGAGGAAGGCAGCGATGCGCTGCGCGATGAATTGAGGCAGACCGTGCGCAAGGAGATCGGCGCGCTCGCCGTACCCGATAAAATCCACTTCACGCCCGCCTTGCCCAAGACCCGCTCGGGCAAGATCATGCGCCGAATCCTGCGCAAGATCGCCGAAGGGGCGAACGACGGCTTCGGCGACATTTCCACGCTCGCCGATCCGACCGTCGTCGACGCGCTGCTGGCGGGGCGGCAGTGAAGGTTCCGGCGGCGGCTTTCACGCTGCTTGCTGCAGTTCCGGCGCAGGCCGCGTTCAACCCCGTCGAATTCTTCCGCGGCAGAAGCGATGGGCAAGGCACGCTCAAGGTGATCTTCCGTTCGCCCGAGCGGATCCAGACCGACAATGTCGGGCGGTCCGAGAAGGACGGCTCGCTCGTGCTCGAGCAAATCATCCACGAGCCCGGCAAACCGGTGCGGACGCGCTATTGGCGGTTGCGTGAGACCGCGCCCGGCCGCTTCGAGGGAACGCTGACGGACGCTGCAAGTCCGGTTCGGGTCGACGTCGCAAAAGATGGCATTCGCATTCGCTATACCGCGCAGAACCACCTCAATTTCGACCAGCTTCTGACGCCGGTCAGCGCAACCGAGATTCATGACCAGATCCGGGTGAGGCGCTTCGGAATCATCGTCGCCCATTTCGACGAGACCATCCGCAAGCTGGACTGAAGCGCGAGCACTGCTATCCCTTCCGTGCTGGAGGGGTGACGAATGGCGACCATCGCGGAAACGCAAGAGCGCAGGCGCTGGTCGATGGCGCGCGTTATTATCGCTTCGTCGGCCGGCACCGCGTTCGAATGGTACGACTTCTTCATCTTCGGAAGCCTTGCGCCGGTCATTGGCAAAGTCTTCTTTGCCGGGCTCGACCCGACCCCGGCGCTGATCGCCGCGCTCGCGTTGTTCGCCGCAGGCTTCGCCTTCCGGCCGCTCGGCGCGCTTATTTTCGGAGTGGTCGGCGATCGTCTCGGCCGCAAGGGCGCGTTTCTGATCACCGTCAGCCTGATGGGCGCCTCGACGTTCCTGATCGGCTTCCTTCCGACTTATGCTCAAGCGGGCACGCTTGGACCGACCCTGCTCATCATCCTGCGCATTCTCCAGGGGATTGCGCTCGGCGGCGAATATGGCGGGGCGGCGATCTACGTCGCCGAACATGCCCCCAATGACAAACGCGGCGCATCCACCGGATGGATCCAATCCTCCGCCTCGTTCGGGCTGCTTGCGGCGCTGCTGGTGATCGTCGCCACGCGCAACGCGATCGGCGAGGATGCTTTTGTCGTCTGGGGCTGGCGCGTGCCGTTCCTCGTCTCGGCCGTGCTGCTGGCGGTGTCGGTGTGGATGCGCGCAAAGCTCGCCGAGAGCCCGCACTTCGCCAGGCTGCGCGAGGAAGGCGAGGTGACGAGGACTCCGCTGCGCGAATCCTTCGCGAGGTGGCGCAGCGTGAAGAAGGTCCTCATCGCTTTCTTCGGAATTATGTGCGCGCAGGGGGCGGTCTGGTACTTCACCTTCTTCTACCTTCAGGTGTTCCTCGAAAAGTCGCTTGGGGTCCCGGCGGCAACCAAAGACCTGCTGCTGATAGTGATGACGGTCGTCAGCGCCCCGTTATACGTCTTCTTCGGCTGGCTGAGCGACCGCGTCGGACGCAAGTTCGTGATGGTCGGCGGGATGCTGCTCGCGTTGTTGCTTTACTTCCCCGCCTCGCACTGGATCGCCGGAGCGGCGAACCCGGCGCTGGTCGAGGCGCAGCGGGATACGCCGGTGATCGTCGTCACCGATCCCCGCACCTGCTCGGTCCAGTTCGATCCGGTGGGAACCGCGAAGTTCACCAGCGCCTGCGACATCGCCAAGAGCACGCTGGTGACCAAGGGGATTTCCTTCAGCACGCGCCCTTCGAGCGACGGGACCTCGCGCGTGATCATCGGCACCGAAGCCGTGCCGATTCAGGGCGGCGAAGGCTTAAGCGGCCCTGATCTCAAGGCGCTCAAGACGAAAACCAGCGATGCGATCAGCGCGGAGCTGCTCTCCGCCGGTTACCCGAAGAGCGCGGACCCGGCCCAGGCGAACACCACCTTGCTGATCATCATCCTGCTCGCGTTCGTTGTCGCCGCAACCGCGCTTTATGGCCCGCAGGCTGCAGCGCTGGTCGAAATGTTCCCCACCCGCATCCGCTACACCGCCATGTCCTTCCCTTATCATGTCGGCACCGGTTGGGTCGGCGGCTTCCTTCCGGTCACCAGCTTCGCCATCGTCGCGATCACCGGCAATATCTACGCTGGGCTTTGGTACTCGGTGATCTTCACCGGCATTTCGGTGATCGTTTCGCTGCTGTTTCTCAAGGAGACGGCTGGACGACGGCTCGAGGAAATCTGACGTCCTCCCTGCGAGCAAAGCTCGTGGGGAGGAACTAAGGGCACCAATGAATGTCGATCGGCTGCTCGGCTTCCGCGAGCACGCGTCCGATCGGCAGCTTCGAGCTGTGGCCGTCGGCGATCGCCCCCTCGAGCAGCTCGCGCTTCTGTCGCCCGGTTATGGTGATGAGCATCGTTCGCGCCGACAGGATCGCGGCGCGAGTCAGGGTCACCCGCGCGACTTCGGCATCCGCGGGCAGGGGATCGGGCAGCACTCCGATCGCCCGCCGTGCTTTCGGCGCATCCAACGCCGCCTGAAGGTCCGCTCCGGCGAAGATCGACGCCGTATGCCCGTCCGCGCCCATGCCGAGCCAGACGAGGTCGGGCGGCCAGGGCAAGTCCTGAAGTCGCGCGTTGGCGGCATTGCCCGCCAGCCGGTAGTCATCGGCGGCTTCGCTCGTCAGCGGGACCACTCGCGCGCCCAGCGGCAGGAATGCACGCGCGATCTCGCGCACGTTGGAAAGGTCGCTGTCGACGGCGACCAGCCGGTCGTCGGTCGGGATCAACGTCACTTTCTTCCATGGAAGCTTCTGCTGCGCGACCTTGCGGAACAGCGCGCGCCCGGTCTCGTCTCCCGGCACCGCGATCAGCGAGGCATCGCGCGCATCGACCGCGCTTTCGACGATGAACCCGATATCGCCGGCAATCGCATCGGCGAGTTCATCGACGGAGTCATATTCCCACCATTCGACTTCGATCATGTGATTCCCTTGGCAGCTATCGTGGCGCTCGTTGCGCGTATCCGAACCATCCTGCAACCGCTTGCCCGCTCCGATTCAACGCGGGGCGGAAGCGTAGCCGGTCATGAACGACATTGCAGACCTGTGAGTCGATCGAAGCGACGCCAGTGCCGTGATCGATCGTGCATTCCGCGACATAGCCGCGCGCGTCGACACGCAGACGCATGAATATGGTCGCGCCGGGCGGCCACTGTTCAAGCATGTCGTGCGGGAAATCGCGCCCGGTGAGCACCGGCGTAGTCAGGTGCGGCGGCTCGGCGACACCATTGTCGCCGCCGCCTCCGGATCCATTTCCGCCATTACCGCTGCCGCTGCCGTTTCCGGCGCCGCCGGCGCCCGTGCCGGTACCGGCGAGGTTCGACGCTCCTTGAGTCGGTGCGGTGCCTTGGCGTGGGGTTGGTGAGGCGGCAATTTGCGGCACCGGCGGCAGCACCACCTTCGGCTTGGGCGCTTGCACCGGAGTCGCTTGGCTGCGGATGTTCGGCGGCGCCGATCCGCCTTCCTTTTCCTTCGGCTTCTGTTGTGGTTTTTGTTGCGGCGGTGGAGGTGGCGGAGGAGGCGGCGGCGGCTGCGCCAGGTCGAACACGCGCATGACGCTCTGCGCTCCCGGCAGGTCCATTTTTCCCGCGAGGTGAAGGAGCATGAACAACAGCCCGACGTGGATTGCGATCACCGCCGCGATCGCGCCGCCCCGGTCCCGGCTGTTGATATCCGTGCGGTAGGCCACGGCCCGTCAACGCCAAGCGCGCCCGGCCGTTGCGCGAGAGCCCAGCCATAAAAAAGCGCCGGCCGCGGCGACCGGCGCTGACTTACCCATCTTCCAATGGTTAGCGGCTAGAGTTGCTCTTGCGGCCGCCCCCGTGACTGGCCTTCCCGCCCTTGCTTGCAATCTCGCGCTGCTTCGCCGGATCCATCGCCGCGAAGCCGCGCTTCGATCCTCCGCTTCTGTTCGTTGCCATGTCGATTCTCCCGATGCTTTTTTGGACGGCTGGGAAACGCCGTGGGCTCGGGCCGGTTCACAATGCTGATTGATGTTAACGACGGCGGTTTCCCGTCGCCGCTAGATTAACCCGTGCTGTCAATTTGCAGCGCGGTCGGAACCCGCCGCCGCGCCAAGAGATTATGCAGCGCGGCAGGATCTTCTCAGATCGACCCTGAAAATCCTGCGATTGAACAAGGGGGCGTAATGCGGCGAGTAAGCACCGCAGTTACAATTGCCGGCCTCATCGCCGCCGCGGCAAGCCTCGCCGCATGCAACAAGACCCCAACCGCACGCTCCGTCGGTCCGCAGAATGAAGCACCGCTCGTCGGCGGCGCGCACGCGCTTCCTCCAGCCGCCGCCGCGCCCGCCGACGACGGCAACTGGACAATGCCGGGGAAGAATTACGCGCAGACGCGCTTCTCCGCGCTCAATCAGATCACGCCCGCGAACATCGGCAGGCTATCGCTCGCCTTCACCTTCTCGACCGGGACGACGAAAGGCTTCGAAGCGCCGCCGCTGGTCGTGAACGGCACGATGTACGTGATCACGCCCTATCCCAATTATCTCTATGCACTCGACCTCACCAAGCCCGGCGCGCCGACCAAATGGGTGTTCAAGCCCAAGCCCGCCGCCGCCTCGCAGGGCGTCGCTTGCTGCGACGTCGTCAACCGCGGCGCGGTCTATGACGCGGGCAAGATCTTCTTCAACACGCTCGACGGCCAGACCTTCGCGGTCGACGCGAACACCGGGCAAATGGCGTGGCGGACGCAGCTCGGCGACATCCAACGCGGCGAGACCATCACCATGGCGCCCTTGGTCGCGAACGGCAAAGTACTGGTCGGCGATTCGGGCGGCGAGATGGGTGTCCGCGGCTGGATGGCCGCGCTCGACGAGGGCAGCGGCAAGGTCGTGTGGAAGGCCTATCACACCGGGCCCGACAAGAACGTGCTGATCGGCCCGAATTTCCATCCTTATTATGCGATGGATCGCGGCAAGGACCTCGGAGTCAGCAGTTGGCCGCCGGACGCGTGGAAGATCGGCGGAGCGACCGCATGGGGCTGGGTCAGCTATGATCCCGAGACGAAGCTGATCTTCTACGGCACGTCGAACCCGGGCCCATGGAACCCCAACCAGCGTCCGGGCGACAACAAATGGTCGGCGGGCATCTTTGCGCGCGACGTCGATACCGGCCAGGCCGTCTGGTTCTATCAGAGCAGCCCGCACGACCTTTTCGACCACGACGACATTAACGAGATCATTCTCGCCGACATCCCCTGGGGTAACGGCCGGCGTCCTGTCCTTCTCCGCCCCGGCCGCAACGGCTTCTTCTATGTGATCGACCGCCGCAACGGCGAAGTGCTGAGCGCGACCCCCTATGGTTATGTCAACGGCTACAAGGGCGTCGATCTCAGGTCCGGCAGGCTGATCCCCAACCCGGACAAGGAGCCGAAGCCCGGCCGAGTCACGCGCGACATCTGCCCCGCGTCGCCCGGCGCCAAGGACTGGAACCCCGCCGCGTTCAGCCCGATCACCGGCCTCGTCTACATTCCGCACATCAACCTCTGCCAGGACGAGGGGCACAGCGAGGCCAATTACATCTCCGGAACGCCTTATGTCGGCGCCGACGTGAAGATGTACGCCGGCCCCGGCGGCAACCGCGGGGTGTTCACCGCCTGGGACCCGATCCGCCATCGCGCGGTGTGGGAAATCAAGGAGGACCTGCCGCTGTGGAGCCCGGCGCTGGCCACCGCCGGCGGCTTGGTCTTCTACGGCACGATGGACGGCTGGTTCAAAGCGGTCGACGCACGCACTGGCAAATTGCTGTGGCAGTTCAAGGCCGGAAGCGGGATCATCGGCCAGCCGATCAGCTACAAGGGACCGGACGGGCGGCAATATATCGCCGTGATCGCCGGGGTTGGCGGCTGGGCCGGAGCGATCGTCTCGGCCAATATGGATCCGCATGATCCGACCGGCGCGCTGGGCTTTGCAAACGCGGTCAAGGATCTGCCGCTCAAATCAACGGCTGGAGGCATACTCTATGTCTTCACGCTTCCGCGCTAGCCTGGCTCTCATCGGCGCCGCGGCGCTCATGCTGTCCGCGTGCGACCGCGAGGAGCATCACAGCCGTGCCAAGCCGCTCGGCGAGACGGTGCCCGCCGGCGAAAGCCCGCCGACGATCTTCCCCGGAAGCAGCAGTCCGCCGCCGCTCGACGTCCGAGCCAGCCTCTACGACAATAACGCCAACGCCATTGCGCAAGGGCAGCAGCTCTACCTGCAGATGAACTGCGTCGGCTGCCACAGTCACGGCGGAGGCGGCATGGGACCGCCGCTGATGGACGACGAATGGCGCTATGGCGGGCGCATCGACCAGATTGCGACGACCATCGCCGAAGGCCGCCCGAACGGCATGCCGGCATGGCGCGGCAAGCTCACCCAGGACCAGATCTACGATCTCGCCGCTTATGTCCGCTCGCTCTCCGGCCTGCCGAGCAAAGACGCGGTCTCCAGCCGCGCCGAAGGGATGAGCGCCGGCACTCCGCAGACGCTCACTCCGCATGCCGAAATGAACAATTCGGACACGGCGCAACAATGAGGCCTCGTTCGCTCGCCAGGGCAGCCGTGCTTCCGCTGCTGCTGCTCGGCGCATGCCAGTACCAGCACTACCAGAGCGACTTCGGCGCAGCAGCTGTCGAGGATCGGCAATTCCTGACCTTGTTCTGGATTTTCCTTGCCGTTTGCGCCTTCATGTACGTGCTGGTGATTGGCTTCCTCATCGCCGGCATCGCCAGGGCGCGCCGAGTTGAGGCGAATGTCGTCGAGACCGGCCGCCACCACCAATCCCACCCGCTGATGCGCTCGACTTTGATCGGCTGGGCCGCACTGATCGGCGTGGGCCTGTTCGCGCTCGCGGTCGCGAGCTTCATCACCGACCGCTCGATGGCCAAAGCCGCGACGAACGAGAAGCTCTCGGTGACCGTGACCGGCAATCAATGGTGGTGGGACATCGTCTATAATTCCGCGGACGCGTCGAAGACTCTGCACACCGCCAACGAGCTTCACCTTCCTCTCGGCGTCCCGACGCGGATCCTGCTCGATTCCAACGACGTGATCCACAGCTTCTGGGTGCCGAGCCTCGGCGGCAAGCAGGACCTGATCCCGGGCCGCGAGAACGACATCACCGTCGTTCCGAGGAAGACCGGCATCTTTCGCGGCCAGTGCGCCGAATTCTGCGGCGTGCAGCACGCGCACATGGCGCTGGTGGTGGTGGTCGAGCCTTATGCCGACTTCGTCAAATGGTGGGCCCACCAGCTCCAGCCGGCGCCGGCGCCGACGACCCCGCTCGCGCTCGCCGGTTACAAGTACGTGACCACGGGTCCGTGCAGCGCCTGCCATAATATCGGCGGCACGACCGCAAGCGGGCAGATCGCCCCCGATCTCACCCACCTAGCGAGCCGCAAAAGCCTCGCGGCAAGCACCATGCCGATGAGCGAGGGCAATCTCTACGGCTGGGTCGAGGACCCGCAGTCGATCAAGCCCGGCGTGCGCATGCCGACGATCGGCTTAGAGCCCAACCAGCTGCACGCCGTTGTCGCTTATCTCGAGACCCTCAAATGACCGACATCCGCGCAGACGCTTTCGATGCCATGCCGGCGCGCGAACGTGAGCGGGTTCGTGTCGAGGAGGAGAATCGCCGCCTCGCCCAGGAGCGCAAGAAGATCGCTCGCGACGGACCCAAGCTCAAGGGCGACAAGCTCGCCGCGCGGCTCGACTTCACCTGGCGCCGCCCGCCCGGAATCATCGGCTGGCTAGCGACCGTCGACCATAAGGAGATCGGCCGCCGCTACATGATCACCGCGCTCGTCTTCCTCGTGCTCGGCGGGATCATGGCGCTGCTGATGCGCCTCCAGCTCGCCCGGCCCGACAGCGCGCTGATCAGCGGCGAGCGGTACAACCAGATCTTCACCATGCACGGCTCGACGATGATGTTCCTGTTCGCCGTGCCGGTGATGGAAGGCGTCGCGGTCTACATCATCCCGCTGATGGTGGGCACGCGCTCGACTGCGTTCCCGCGCCTCAACGCCTTCAGCTATTTCATGTATCTTTTCGGCGGGGTGATGCTGTGGGTGGCATTCGCGCTCAACATCGGCCCCGACGTCGGCTGGTTCGCTTACACGCCGCTGTCAGGGCCGCAGTTCACTCCGGGCAAGCGCGCGGACGTCTGGGCGCAGATGATCACCTTCACCGAAGTATCGGCGCTCGCGGCCGCGGTGGTGCTCATCTGCACGATTCTGAAAGCGCGCGCGCCTGGCATGACGCTGTCGCGAATGCCCTTGTTCGCCTGGGCGATGCTGGTTCAGGCGGTGATGATCCTCTTCGCGATGCCGGCGGTCGCGCTTTGCTCGAGCATGCTGATTTCCGACCGCACGCTCGGCACCAATTTCTACAATGCCGCGGAGCATGGCGATGCGCTTCTGTGGCAGCATTTATTCTGGTTCTTCGGCCACCCCGAGGTTTACATCATCTTCCTGCCCGCGACCGGTTTCGTCAGCGAGATGGTCGCGACCTTCTGCCGACGTCCGGTGTTCGGCCACGCGGTCGTGGTGCTGGCTTTGATCTCGACGGGAATCCTCGCCTTCGGCCTGTGGGTCCACCACATGTTCGCGACCGGCCTGCCGCGCGTCGGATACAGCTTCTACACCGCGGCGAGCATGTCGGTGTCGATCCCGACAGGCCTGCAGATATTCTGCTGGCTTGCGACGATGTGGGACGGCCGCCCGCGCTTCACCGTGCCGATGCTCTACGTCGTCGGCTTCATCGTCACCTTCGTGATTGGCGGCCTCACCGGCGTCATGGTCGCCGCGGTCCCGCTCGACCTCCAGCTGCACGACACCTATTTCGTTGTGGCGCACTTCCACTATGTCCTGATCGGCGGAGCGGTGTTCCCGCTGCTCGGAGTCTTCACTTACTGGTTTCCCAAGATCACCGGCCGGATGATGAGCGAGACGCTGGGCAAGATCAGCTTCGCTCTGGTGTTCATCGGCTTTCACATGACCTTCTTCCCGATGCACTGGTCAGGGCTGCTCGGAATGCCGCGGCGGGTTTACACCTATCCCGCGGGGCTTGGGCTGGAAGTCCCGAACCTGATCTCGACCATCGGCGCATTCGTCCTCGCCTTCGCCGTCGTGCTGTTCGTGATCAACGGCCTGATCTCGCTCTACCGGGGAGCGATCGCCGGGCCGAATCCCTGGGGCGCGGCAACGCTCGAATGGGCGACGAGCTCGCCCCCGCCGGTCTATAATTTTGCGCATATCCCGGTGGTCGAGAGCGACACGCCGCTGTGGGACCTCGACGGCGAGCTTCCGGTCGTCACCGGACTTCGGGTGGATCAGAAGGAAATGCTTCTGACGACCGTCGTCGCGGCGACACCCGACACGCGCGAGCCGATCCCCGAGCCGAGCCTCTGGCCCTTCA
>Ga0068852_100003377_pt1 | contig 11141 bp, 6 predicted proteins | sample KBSCornC22_FD_66594 | JGI IMG/M metagenome (GOLD analysis project Ga0068852, IMG submission 66594) | Corn rhizosphere microbial communities from Kellogg Biological Station, Michigan, USA - KBS Corn C2-2 | ecosystem: Host-associated > Plants > Roots > Rhizosphere > Soil ... | reverse complement strand
CTCCTCGCTCCGCTGGTCGCGCTCGGCCAGCAGTCGATCGCTTACGCGCTCGTCACGCCGGCGTGCGCGCAGCAGAGCCGAGGCGTCCTCCACGCCGTCGCGGCCGTGTCTCTCGTCCTCGTCGTCGCGATGACGGCGATGGCGTGGCGCGCCTGGCGCGCGCCTCCCGCCCCCGGCGAGGTGCGCGGCGACGTGCGCGCGGTGACGTTCGCCGACGGCATCGGTGCGTCGGCGCGACGGCGCTTCGTCGACCTCGTCGCGGTCACCGTCGGCGCGCTCTCTGCGCTCGTCTGCATCGCCCAATGGCTGCCGATCTGGATGCTCTCGCCCTGCACTTGAGCGGACGCTCGGTGCGCGTGCGCCGCCGGCTGCGGCTGGTGGTCGCGGCGTCGGCAGCGCTCGCGAGCGCCGCCGCGCACGCGCACGTGCCGACCGCCGGCGCGGCGATCGACTGGTGGCCGATCGAGCCGTGGGTCGTCGCGCTGCTCGCGCTCGCCGCCGCGCTCTACGCGGTCGGCATCGCTCGCATCTGGCGGCACGCGACGACGGGCCGCGCGGTCCACGCCCGCCACGCGCTCGCGTTCGCCGCCGCCTGGCTCGTCACGGCGGCGGCGCTGCTCGGCCCGCTCGACGCGCTCTCGGCACAGCTCTTCTCCGCCCACATGCTGCAGCATGAAGCCTTGATGGTCGTCGCCGCGCCGCTCTTCGTGCTCGCCCGACCGCTCGGCGCCTGGACGTGGGCGCTGCCGCAGCGTTGGCGTCGCGGCCTCGGCGGCTTCTTCCACCGGCCCGCGTGGCGCAGGCCCTGGCTCGTCGTCACCGCGCCGCTCGCGGCGTGGCTCATCCATGCCCTCGCGCTCTGGCTGTGGCACATCCCGGCGTGGTTCGAAGCGGCGCTCGCGAACGACGGCGTCCACATCCTGCAGCACGCGTGCTTCCTGATCGGCGCGCTGCTCTACTGGTGGAGCGTGCTCGGCCGTCGCCCCGGACGCAACGGCGGCGCCGCGATGGCGTCGCTCTTCACGACGATGATCCACACCGCCGGGCTCGGCGCCTTGCTCGCGCTGTCGCCGATCGCGTGGTACCCGACCTACGCCGGCCGCACGATCGCGTTCGGGCTCGATCCGCTCGAGGACCAGCAGCTCGGCGGGCTGATCATGTGGGTTCCGGCCGGATTCGCGTACGTCGCGTGCGGGTTGGCGACGGCGTGGCAATGGCTGCAACGCAGCGACCGCGTCCGCGCAACGGCGTGAGCGTGCATGATCCGAGGTCTGCACTCCCGCAATCGCCCATCCGATCCTTCCATGCTGCGCGCCGCGTTTCTCGGATGACGAGCGCAGGCGAGGTCGCGCTCACGCTCGACGTCGCCGGCAGCGGCAACGTCTCGGCGCTCGCGCTCGGCGGCAGCGATTGCAGCGCCGCGTACGTCTTCGCGCACGGTGCCGGCGCCGGGATGCACCACGCCTTCATGGCCGACGTCGCGACGCGGCTCGCCGAGCGCGGCGTCGCGACGTTGCGCTTCAACTTCCCGGCGATGGAGCGCGGCGCGCGCCGACCCGACCTGCCGCGCGTCGCCCACGCCGCGGTGCGCGCCGCGGTCGCCACCGCGGGCACGCGCTGGCCCGAACTGCCGCTCTTTGCCGGCGGCAAGTCGTTCGGCGGCCGGATGACGTCGCAGGCCGACGCCGACGCGTCGCTCGCCGGAGTTCGCGGGCTCGTCTTCGTCGGCTTCCCGCTGCACCCGCCCGGGCGTCCCGGCAGCGAGCGCGGCGAGCACCTCGATCGCGTCGCCAAGCCGATGCTGTTCGTGCAAGGCACGCGCGACGAGCTCGCCGACTTCGGCCTCGTCCGCGCGCTCGTCGAACGGCTCGGCGAGCGCGCAACGCTCGTCTCGATCGCCGATGCCGACCATGCGTTCCACGTCCGCCGCAGCAGCGGCAGCAACGACATCGCCGTCCTCGACCGCATCACCGATGCGATGCGCGACTGGATGGCGCGCTGCGCCGGCGAATTCTGAGCGAGCTCGGCGCGCGAGGCGACGTCAGCCCTTGCCGTCGTGGACGAGCCGCAGCCCCGAGCCGCCGCTGCGAACGACGTTGCGGCCGGCGTGCTTGGCGGCGTAGCAGGCCGCGTCGGCGGCCGCGATGACGCTCGCGACGTCGGCGTACGAGTCCTCGATCTGGACGACGCCGATGCTGACGCCGACGCTGAAGACCTTGCCGTGCCAATGCAGCACGTGGGCATCGATGCGCTTGCGGATCTCCTCGGCGATCCCGAGCGCGGTCTGCAGCGCGCAGGCGCGCAGGAACACGCCGAACTCGTCGCCGCCGAGCCGTGCCGCGAGATCGATCGAGCGGATTCGCGCGAGCAGCAGCGCAGCGATGTCGCGCAGCAGCTGGTCGCCCGCGGCATGCCCGGCGGCGTCGTTGACCGCCTTGAAGCCGTCGAGGTCGATGTAGAGCATGCACGCGACCTCGCGCCGACGGCGGTCGGCGAGATGCTCGGCGAGCTGGCTCTCGAACTGCTGGCGGTTCGCGATGTTGGTGAGGGCGTCGTGCGTCGCCGCCCACGACAGCGCATCGCGCTTGCGGCGCTCCTCGCTGACGTCGCCGAGCGTCCAGATCGTTCCCTGGCCGGCGTCGTGCGGGCTCACCGGAGCGCCGAGCAGATGGCCCCAGAAGCGACTGCCGTCGCGGCGGACGAACTCGATCTCCTCCGAGAACACCCGGCCCATTCCGAACGCGGCGCCGACCCGCGTGCCGAGGCCTTGATAGAACTCGTCGGAGGCGTAGATGACGCGCGCCATCTCGCCGTCGAGCCCCGAGCCTTCGTAGCCGAGCAGGCGGTTGAATTCGTCGCTGACGAGCTCGAAGCGGCGGTTGCGCGTGAATGCGATGCCGACCGGCGCCTTCGCCATCACCGCGCGCATTTTCGCGAGCAGGAGCTGCCCCGCCGCCTGGCTCGCGTGGCGCTCGCGCATGACGTGCTGCAGCACCTGCGAGAGCTCGCCGAGCTCGCCGCCGAGGTCGGGCCAGCCGGCTTCGACGTCGGCGTCCTCGGCGACGAGCTGCAACGCGCGCCGCTTGAGCTGCGCGAGCGGGCGCAGCGACCAGAAGGTGATGCCGAGCATGAGGATGCCGCCGAGCACGGCGACGCCGAACGCGAGCCAGCGGGCGCGCTTCTCGCCTTCGACGACGCCGGCGAGGAGGTCGTCGACGCGTCCGACGCGCAGCACGAGCCAGTCGGCGTCGGGAACACCGGCGATGCCGACTTCGTGGTCGCCCGCGCGCACCGCGTAGCCGCCGGGCTCGACCGGGCTGCCGCGCGACCGCCAGTCCTGCAGCACGGCGGCGAGTCGCGGCTCGGCAGCGCCGTCGCGCATCACCCAGTCGCGGTCGGGGTGCGAAAGGACCTGGCCTCGCGCGTCGAGGACGATCGTGACGACCATCGAGTGCCGGTCTTCGCCGCCCTGCGTCAGGTCGGCGAACGGCGAGCGGCTCGACAGCCGCAGCGATCCGCCGAAGACGCCGGCGACGCGGCCGTCGCTGGCCAACACCGGCATCGTCAGGACGACGAACGGCTCTCCCGTGACGCGCGACATCGCCACGCGCGAGACGATCGGGCGCCGCTCGCGCAGCGTCTCCTTGAAGTAGTCGCGGTCGGCGACGCTGAGGTGCGGCTCGCGCAGGCCCTTCTCGTCGTCGATGAGAAGCATCTCGCCGTCGGCGCCGGCGACGAAGACGCTCGAGAACATGGTGCCGAGCACCGGCTGCGCCCGCATGAATTCGCTGAGGCGCGGCGGGTCGTCGAGCGCCGCGGCGGGCAGCTGCAGCGCCGCACTGCGCAACGCGCGCTGCAGCCCGACCAGCCTGAGCGAGATCGCGGCGGCGAGCCTCCGCGCGTCATCTTCCTGCGAATCGAGGACGACCTGCTCGGTGCTGCGGCCGACCTCGCGCAGCACGAAGATCACCGTCAGCGCGACACTGGCGAGGACGAGCAGCGCGCCTGCCAGCGCGAAGCGGACCTTCAACGAGCGGAGGCTGGAGAAGGTCCGGTCCGTGCGCATGCATGCTTTTCGGTGCGGCTGCCAGTCTTCCGCAACTTCGCGAGGCGAAATGTGTGAAAGTGCAGTCGCGCACGCGAAAAGCGTGAACGATTGGGCGCCCTCGCGGGCGCCCCGCGGGCGTCAGGCGGGCGACTCGGCGAGCAGCTCCGACTTGCGCTCGGCGAGCGCGGCGCCGAGCCCGGCGAGGTCCATCTTCGCCTTGCGACAGCCCGGGAAGATCTCGCCTTCTTCCTCGTCGGCGTGGTGGTCGACGTACTCGCCGAGCACGTTGACCTTGGCGTCGTACAGATCGTCGTCGGGCGACATCGCGCGGATCTCGGCGATCAGGTCCTTGGCCGAGGCGTGCTCGACCTCGGCCTCGTCGAGCAGGTCGGCTTCGACGCCGGCGTCGCGCGCGGCCGGATAGAAGATCTCCTCCTCGATCGTCGCGTGTGCCGTGAGCATCGCGCAGATCTGCTCGGCGAGCGCTTGGCGCTCCTCGCCTTCGGCCTGGTCGGTCGCGAGCTCGTCGTACTCGGCGAAGAGCTTGCGGACATCGGCGTGGTCCTGCGTGAGCAGCGCGATGGCGTCGTCCTTCGCGCCGCGCGCGCCCTTGCCCGCCTTCTTGGCGGCCTTGCTGGCATCGGCCATACGTTCTCCTGTGGCGTCTGTGGCGTTGCACGCCGCCAGGCAAACCGCGTGCCGATCGCCGCGACGGTGGCGAAGGCGCGCGAATTGCCCCGGCGAGGCGCTCCGAAACCAGCCGTTCGCACGATGTCCGACATCCATTCCAGCCACGAGGGATCCTCCTGCCCTGAGAGCGACGCCCAGGCGCGGCCGCTCGAGATGTGGGGTGGAGTCGAGTGCACCGTCAACCGCGTCCACGACACCTACTTCACCCAGCTCGAGCGCAGCGGCCATTGCGCCCGCGACGACGACCTCGAGCGCTTCGCGTCGCTCGGCATCCGCGCGCTGCGCTATCCGGTGCTGTGGGAGCGGACCGCGCCCGCGGGCCTCGCCCACGCCGACTGGACGTGGCCCGAGCGACGCCTCGCCGCGCTGCGCGAGCTCGGCATCGAGCCGATCGTCGGGCTTGTCCATCACGGCAGCGGACCGCGCCACACGAGCTTGCTCGACGTCGGTTTCGCCGACGGCCTCGCGCAGTACGCCGGTGCGGCCGCCGAGCGCTTTCCTTGGGTGCGCGACTGGACGCCCGTCAACGAGCCGTTGACGACGGCGCGCTTCAGCGCGCTCTACGGCGTCTGGTACCCGCACGCGCGCGACGACGCGTCGTTCGTGCGCGCCGTGCTCCACCAGTGCCGTGCGACGGTGCTCGCGATGGCCGCGATCCGCCGCGTCAATCCCGAGGCGCGGCTCGTGCAGACCGACGATCTCAGCCGCACCTACGGCACCGCGGCGATCGCCGAGGTCGTCGACTTCTACAACGAGCGCTGCTGGCTGGCCTGGGATCTGCTCTGCGGTCGCGTCGACGAGCGCCATCCGCTCTGGCGCTACCTGCGCGACAACGGCGCCGACGCGGCCGAGATCCTCTGGTTCGCCGAGCATCCGTGCCCTCCCGACATCGTCGGCGTCAACTACTACGTGACGAGCGAGCGTTGGCTCGACCACCGCGTCGAGCGCTACCCCGACCGCGCGCGAGCGAGCCACTGCGAGATCGAGTTCGTCGACATCGAATCGGTGCGCGTCCTGGCGCTGCCGGCGCCGCAGATCGCGTCGCTGCTGCACGACACGTGGCAGCGCTACCGGATCCCGATCGCGATCACCGAGGCACACCTGGCAGGCGGTCGCGACGATCAGTTGCGCTGGCTGCACGAGATCTGGCGCGCGGCGCAGAGCGCGCGCGCAGCCGGCGCCGACGTCCGCGCGGTGACGGCCTGGTCGCTGCTCGGATCGTTCGACTGGGATTGCCTGCTCGGCGAATGCCGCGGCTACTACGAGCCGGGCCCGTTCGATGTTCGCGCTGCGCAGCCGCGACCCACCGCGCTGGCGGCACTCATCGCCGAGCTCGCGGCCGGGCACAAGCCGAGCCACCCGGTCCTCGACGGCGACGGCTGGTGGCGCCGCGCCGATCGCTTCATCGCCAAGCCGATCGTGCCGCGCGCGGCGATCACCACCCTCGCGGGCTTTCGTCCGCTTGCACATGGAGAAGACGTGTCCCCGATCCTCATCAGCGGCGCCAGCGGAACGCTCGGCAGGGCGTTCGCGACGATCTGCCGCGAGCGCAACCTCGCCTGCCGCGTCCTCGATCGCGCGGCGATGGACATCGCCGACTCCGGCTCGGTCGCGCGCGCGATCGCGCAATGGAAGCCGTGGGCGATCGTCAACGCGAGCGGCTACTGCCGCATCGACGACGCCGAAAGCGACGTCGAGCGATGCTTTCGCGAGAACGCGATCGGTCCGGCGACGCTCGCAGCGCAGTGCGCGGCTGCGGGCATCCGGCTGCTGACGTTCTCGAGCGACCAGGTGTTCGACGGCCGCGGCCACCGCGCCTGGGTCGAGAGCGACGCGCCGGCTCCGCTCAACGTCTACGGCCGCAGCAAGGCGCAGGGCGAGTGCGACGTCCTCGCGCTGCTGCCGCAGGCCATGGTCGTGCGAACGAGCGCGTTCTTCGGGCCGTGGGACGCGCACAACTTCGTCCACCACGCGCTCGCCGCGCTTGCACGCGGCGAGCCGTTCCGCGCCGCGACCGACGTGCGCGTCTCGCCGACCTACGTCCCCGATCTCGTCCACGTCTGCCTCGACCTGCTGATCGACGGCGAGAGCGGCGTCTGGCACCTCATCAACGACGGCGACGTCAGCTGGCACGAGCTCGCCGCGCGCGCCGCCGAGCTCGCGGGCGTCGATGCGGCGAGCCTGCAGCCGTGCACCACTGCCGCGCTCGACCAGCTCGCGCCGCGGCCGCGCCACTGCGTGCTCGCGAGCGAGCGCGCCGCGCTGATGGCGCCGCTCGACGATGCCCTGCGCCGCTTCGTCGCCGAACGGATCGGCTTCGAGTCGCCGCTGCCGCTGGCGACCGAGACGATCACCCGGGCGGCGCAGCGCGCTGTCGTCGGCTGACCTCCGGCCGCGGCGTCGCGACGAGGCGCGGCACGCCGGTTGCCCTGCGAGCCCGTCCCCGAGTCCTCGCGCACGGCGACGGTCGAGCGACGTCGTCAGCGTCGCTTCGCACGTCACCGCAGCGGCCCGCACCGATCTCGATCGCCCGTCCATGCTCCCGGCGTCCGCGCAACCAGCCACCGACACGCTGCATCCCTATCGCTCGTTCTGGATGGCGGGGTTCGAAGGCGCGGACCATCGCAACGCCCACGGCATCCCGCTCGATCTCGTTCGCGCGAACGGCCATCTCGAGCATCTCGACGACGACTATCGCCGTCTCGCCGCGCTCGGCCTGCGCACGGTGCGCGAGAGCGTCGGCTGGCGAGTCTCCGAGCCGCACGGAATCGCGTGCGGCGCGTCGCCGAGCCGCTTCGACTTCAGCCGCGCGCTGCGCTTCGCCGAAGTCGCCGACCGGCACGGGCTGCAGCTGCTCTGGACGCTGATGCACTACGGACGCCCGGACGACGTCGATCTCTTCGCCGACGACTTCGCCGATCGACTCGCCGACTTCGCCGCCGCGGCGGCGCGCGCGTTGCGCGGCACTGCGGGCGAGGTCGCCGTCTACACGCCGGTCAACGAGATCAGCTTCCTCGCCTGGGCGATCTCGGAGACGCAGATCATCCATCCGTACAAGCGCGAGATCGACGCGCGCAACCGCGACGGCGGCGCGCATCGCGACGTCGGCTGGGAAGCGAAATGGCGGCTTGTGCGCGGCGCGCTGCGCGCGATCGAGGCGATCCGCGCCGAAGACCCGTCGGCACGCGTTCTCCACGTCGAGCCGCTGATTCACATCGCGCCGCCACGCCACGCGCCCGAGCTCGCCTGGCGCGCCGACGAGATCGCCGAGTACCAGTGGCAGGCGTGGGACATGCTTGCGGGCAGGCTTCTCCCCGAACTCGGCGGCAGCATCGAGTCGCTCGACCTCCTCGGCGTCAACTACTACCACAACTGCCAGTGGGAGCTGGGCGCCGGCTGGCTCGAATGGTGCGACGACGACCCGCGCCGGGTGACGTTGTCGTCGCTGCTGCGCAAGGCGGCGCGGCGCTACGCGCGGCCGTTGATCGTCGCCGAGACCAGCCACATCGGCAGCGGGCGCGCGCGCTGGATGGCCGACATCGGCCGCGAGCTCGAGCGCGCGCGCAGCGCCGGCGTCGCCGTCGTCGGGGCGTGCCTCTATCCGGCCGTCGACCGGCCCGACTGGAACGACGCCCAGCACTGGCACAACAGCGGCCTGTGGGACGTCGTCGTCGACCCCGCCGACCGCGCCTTCCTGCAGCGCCGGCTCCACGCCGGCTACGCCCGGCGCCTGCGCCGCGCACAGCAACGACTTCCCCGACTTCCGATCTCGGAGCGATCCATGCAACACCTCATCGTCTTCTCGCACCTGCGCTGGGAGTTCGTCTTCCAGCGCCCACAGCACCTGCTCTCGAGGCTCGCGCGCGACTACCACGTCGTCTTCGTCGAGGAGCCCGCGCACACGAGCGGGCCCGCCTACCTCGAGCGGACGACGCCGGCGCCGGGAATCGAGGTGCTGCGCGCGCACACGGCGGTTGAGCACCCGGGCTTCCACGACGACCAGCTCTCCGCGCTGCAGCCGATGATCGCCGGCTACCTCGCCGACAACCTGATCGACGATTACGTCGTCTGGTTCTACACGCCGATGGCGCTGCCGATGCTCGGCGAGCTGGCCCCGCGCGCGATCGTCTACGACTGCATGGACGAGCTGTCGGCGTTCAGGGGAGCGCCGCGGCAGATGCGGCAGCGCGAGACCGCGCTGCTGAAGGCTGCCGACCTCGTCGTCACCGGCGGCCCGCGGCTCTACGAAGCGAAGCGCGACGCCAACCCGAACGTGCTGTGCGTGCCGAGCGCGGTCGACGCCGCGCATTACGCGGCGACGCGGGCGACCGCCGACACCGCCGCGATGGCCAAGGCCGACGCGCTGCAGGGAGCGATCGCGCGGCCGCGGCTGGGCTTTTTCGGCGTCATCGACGAGCGCCTCGACCTCGACCTCGTCGCCCGCGTCGCCGATGCCGATCCGGCGTGGCAGGTCGTGATGGTCGGCCCGGTCGCGAAAATCGATCCGCAGGCGCTGCCGCGGCGCGCCAACCTGCACTGGCTCGGCCAGCAGCCGTACGCGCTGCTGCCGCAGCTCGTCGCCGGCTGGGACGTCTGCCTGATGCCGTTCGCGATCAACGAGTCGACCGAGTTCATCAGCCCGACGAAGACGCTCGAGTACATGGCGGCGGGCAAGCCCATCGTCTCGACGCCGATCCACGACGTACGCGCGATGTTCGGCGAGCTCGTCGCGATCGCCGCCGACGCCGGCGCGTTCGTCGCCGGCTGTCGCGATGCGCTCGCCGAGTCGGACGCCGAGCGCGCGATCCGCGAGGAGCGCATGCGCGTGTGCGTCGGCGAGCACTCGTGGGACGCCGCGACGCGCAAGATCCGCGACGCCCTCGCGGCTGCGCTCACGAGCGCCGACCCTGTCGCCGGCGACACCGCGAACGCTGCCGAAGGCGTCGCCGACAACACAACGACGGCGCGCAGGGTCGCAACCGCGGGCTGAGACCGGACCGGAGCGTTCGCGAAAAACTGCCGGCAACGCGGGGGGCGCGGAACGGAGGGTGCGCCGCGCGCCTCAGAATCGGTTCGTCGTCGACAGGAGCATACGCACGGTGACCGACCCGCAGAGAGCCCATCCCAATCCGCTGCTGCAGCGCCAGCGCTGGAGCTCGCTCAACGGCCCCTGGCGGTTCCTCTTCGACGACGCGCAGACGCTGCACCATCCCCTCGAGATCGACGCCTGGGAGCGCACGATCCAGGTTCCGTTCCCGCCCGAGTCGGAGGCGAGCGGAATCGGCGACCGCGGCTTTCACCCCTGCTGCTGGTACGAGCGCGATGTCGAGCTGCTGCCCGACGACGGTCGGGCGATCCTGCGCTTCGGCGCGGTCGACTACTCGGCCAAGGTCTGGGTCAACAACCACCTCGCGGCAACGCACGAGGGCGGCCACACGCCCTTCTCGGCCGACATCACCTCGCTGCTCGACCCGTCGGGCCGGCAGAAGGTCACCGTGCTCGTCGTCGACGATCCGCACGACCTCACCAAGCCGCGCGGCAAGCAGGACTGGCAGAAGGAGCCGCACGCGATCTGGTATCCGCGAACGACGGGCATCTGGCAGACGGTCTGGATCGAGCGCGTCGCCCGCACCTACGTCGACAAGATCCGCTGGACGCCGCACGTCGAGAGCTACGCGATGCGCTTCGAGACGCGCGTCGCCGGCGATCGCATCGACGACCTCGCCATCGAGGTGACGCTCTGCCACGGCAAGCGGCTGCTCGCGCGCGACCGCTACCAGGTGATCGACCACGAGGCCGACCGCGTCATCGTCCTCGCCGACCCGGGAATCGACGACTTCCGCAACGAACTGCTGTGGAGCCCGGAGCGGCCGACGCTGCTCGACGCCACGGTGCGGCTGCTCGCCGGCGACCGCGTGATCGACGAGTTCACGTCGTACACGGCGCTGCGCTCGGTGTCGATCCTGCGCGACCGCTTCATGCTCAACGGCCGCCCGTACATGCTGCGCATGGTGCTCGACCAGGGCTACTGGCCCGACACGCTGATGGCGGCGCCGAGCGACGAAGCATTGAAGAAGGACGTCGAGCTCGCCAAGGCGATGGGCTTCAACGGCGTTCGCAAGCACCAGAAGATCGAGGACCCGCGCTACCTCTACTGGGCGGACAGGCTCGGCCTCATGGTCTGGGAGGAGATGCCATCGGCGTACCGCTTCACGCGCACCGCGATCAAGCGGACGGTGCGCGAGTGGTCGGAGGCCATCGAGCGCGACTACAGCCATCCGTGCGTCGTCGCCTGGATCCCGTTCAACGAGTCGTGGGGAGTTCCCGAGCTGACCGCGCAGCAGGCGCAGCGCCACGCCGTCGAGGCGCTCTACCACCTGACGAAGACGCTCGACGCGACGCG
>Ga0068852_100003375_pt1 | contig 11147 bp, 6 predicted proteins | sample KBSCornC22_FD_66594 | JGI IMG/M metagenome (GOLD analysis project Ga0068852, IMG submission 66594) | Corn rhizosphere microbial communities from Kellogg Biological Station, Michigan, USA - KBS Corn C2-2 | ecosystem: Host-associated > Plants > Roots > Rhizosphere > Soil ... | reverse complement strand
CCGTCGAATTCGTACTTGTCGGCAGCAGCCGCGGTGAACGAGGCAGCGACGAGGGCGGCAGTGAGAGCGAGCTTGCGGAACATGGGGAACCTCCGGGAGTGGGTGTGGACGTTGCCGCTCAGGCGATGCGGCAAGCCTGGTCGAACGTGAAGCGCGGATTGCGCGGTTTCAATACGTCGGGATTGCCGTAGCCGATATTGACGAGGAAATTCGACTTGACCTGGGTGCCGGCAAAGAACAATTCATCGGCCAGCGCGTTGTTGAAGCCCGACATCGGTCCGCAGTCCAGGCCCAGTGCGCGCGCCGCCAGGATCAGATAACCCCCCTGCAGCGACGCGTTGCGGAATGCGGTGTTGTGGATAACGTCAGGTTTACCCTCGAACCACGAGCGTGCGCCCGTGTTCGGGAACAGCAGATCCATATGCTCGTAGAACGCGTAGTCGCTGCCGATCAGGGCAGTGACCGGCGCGGCCATGGTCTGGTCCACGTTGCCGCCGTCGAGCGTGCGGCGCAGCAGTGCCTTGGCTTCCGGCGAACGGATGAACACGATGCGGGCCGGGGAACAGTTCGCGCTGGTCGGCGCGAGCTTGGCGAGGTCGTACAGCTGCACGAGCTGCGCATCGGTGACGGGCGTGTCGAGCCACGCCTTGTCGGAACCGCGGAACGTGCGGGCGTCGGTGAACAGCTGGTCAAGCGCGGCGGCATCGATCGGAGAATGCGACATGAATCTTCCTGGCAGACGACCGCGACGATCCGTGAATGCGCAGTCTAGAGAGGGAATGGAGGCCGGTCATTGTGCCCGGCGAAAACAGATTGGTGAACCGCGCTCTACAATGCGCGCATCGTGTTGCAGAAACGGATCATGCCGGAAACAGCCCCCCTCTGCTGGGTGATCACCGACGGTGCCGCGGGCAACGAACGCCAGGCGCTGGCGCTGGCCGGGCGTATGGGATTACCGACGCGCGTCTGGAAACTGGAACCCGCGGCGCCGTGGTCATGGCTGGCGCCGCGCCTGCTCGTCGGCGCGCGGCTCGCCCTGCCTGCCCCGCAACGTCGACAGTTCTCTCCGCCCTGGCCCGCGCTCGCGATCGGCTGCGGCCGCGGCGCATCGCTGTTCACACGCGCGCTGCGCGGCTGGAGCGACGGACACACCTATTCCGTGCAGATCCTCGACCCACGCATCGACCCGGCGCAGTATGACCTCGTGATCGCGCCGCGGCACGATGGACTCGCCGGCGTGAACGTGCTCAACCCTCTGGGCTCGCTGAATCCAATCGACACCGACTGGCTCGCCGATGGCGCCGCGGCATTTCCCGATCTCACCCATCTGCCCTCGCCGCGCCGCACGGTGCTGATCGGCGCGAGCCACCGCGACGTTGCCGTCGACACGCAGTACTGCATCGCACTGCTCGAAGCACTCGCGAAAAAGCACGCTGCGCACGGCGGCAGTTTTCTCGTCAGCACCTCGCGCCGCACGCCCGCGCCACTGACCGCGTTCCTGCGCAGCGCGTTCGCTAAATTCCCCGGCGTGTTCTGGGCCGGACCCGGTGACGGCCCGAATCCCTACGCGGGCTTTCTCGCCCACGCACACGCGATCTTCGTCACGCCGGACTCCGTGAACATGCTGTCGGAAGCCTGCGCGGTCGGCGTGCCCGTGAGCACCTGGCTGCCGCACGCCGCGACCGGAAAACTCGGCCGCTTCCATCGCGCGCTTGTAGAGTCCGGACATCTGCGTGTGCTTGGCCAGCCCACGGTAGAACCACGTCCAGCAGCGCTGCGCGAAACGGCAGCGATTGCGGCGGAGGCGCTGCGGCGCTGGAACGAATCGCGTGCGCTCGTTGAAAGTCAGGCGCAGGCACGCAGCGATACACCTCGCTGAATCGATCGTCTCCGGCGTAGCGGTGTTAGAGCAATATGTTCGGCCCGTCATGGCGCCACATCGCCGAGCATCGGCTTGCTCCAGCAACGTCGCAGCAGCACGCCCGCGAAAGATCATTCGTTCCAGGACTGGTCCGACCTGTCGCCCTACCTCCCGTTCGATCGACCGTGGCGGTAGTCGAGGAAAACAGTACGCGGCGTCATCGCATGCCGTGGTCGCAGCCGAATCAGGTTCGGCTGACTCCTGTCTGCGCCCATCGTCCAAAGCCGGCGCCCGCGACGTGCCGCCCCTCGTTGGTCCGCCGCTCACGACTCCGCGGGGAAGAATTGTCTCGACGACCCCGTTTCGCGAACTGCCGAAAACCCGCCGGACAGGCGCCTGCTTCCTGCAGCACCGACACGGAATCCGCTCCTGTTGCAGCGAAATCCGGCGACATGATCATCTGTTGCGCCCTTTTGCGTTGAGCCCCGAGGCGTAGATTGGTTCGTCATCCAAGCCGAAAGCATCGAGCGACCGCACTGAACTATCCAGTTCGCATGCGGGTGGTTTCCGATCGGGCCAACAACGCGCGCGGGGTTACGTTTAGCTGCATCGCTATAGCCGCCCGACTCCCGGCAGGATGCAAGGGGTCGCGATTTGCGCTTTCCCGATAATCCACATGCGGAGCTTTTATGTATCTATCCGTCTTTCTGAAATCAACAAACCGCGTCAGAACGCTATGCGCGACAGCGCTGCTCGGCTCTACGCTATTCGCGCACGCCGACGCCGCAACCGTCACCGCCCTGCCATCCTCGCCCAGCATTCTCGTTACCAGCAGCTTCGAGTCGCCGCCGATTGCAGCGAATGTCATCTACGCGCCCAGCGGCACAAACTGGACGTTTGTCGGAACCAGTGGCATTGCGTCGAACGGCAGCACCTTGATGGGCGGCGTCAACGCGCCGGCTGGCGGACAAGTGGGCGTGCTGACTGGAACATCCAGCAGCATGACGCGCTCGATCTCCGTCACGAACGCAGGCCGCTATCGCCTTCGCCTGCAATCCGCGCAGCGGGCAAGTGACGCCCAGATTGTTCGCGTGACCATCGACGGTAGCGAGATCGGGCAGTTCAAGCCCACCAGCAGCGCCTACGAGCGATTCGTGTTCGATGGACTGGCGCTCGACGCAGGCACGCACCAGATCGGGTTCACCGCAATGGCAACTGCCAGCGGCAATACCGCATTCATTGACGATATCCACGTTGATCACATAGCGGCCGGTTCGCGTGCTTGGTCGCTGCGCTCGACCTGGGACACCGGCAACGTGCCGACACTCACCGACAATGTGGAGATTCCCGTCGGCAGCTCGGTCGTACTCGACACCGCGGCCGTCACTAAGACGCTAACGGTCGAGGGTGACCTGCATTGTGCAGATGACGACCTGTCGCTGTTGGCCGAAACCGTCATGGTCATGGGCCGGATCACCTGCGGCTCGCCCTACACGCCGTACCTGAATCAGTTGACGCTGACCCTTAACCCCATCGCCGGCGCGCTACCGGGACCCAATGAAGACTATAAGGCGCTGATGGTCATGGCGCCCGGTGTCGTGGAGCTGCACGGCGAACCCCGTATGAGCTGGACCCAACTTGCAGAGCATGCGCTCGACGGCAGCAACGAGTTGGTACTCGCGAAGGCGACCGACTGGCGGGTCGGCGACTGGGTTGTGATCGCACCGACCCAGTATTTCTCCGAGGCAGGCTCGCCATCTCCTCTGCCGGAGGGCACCGACCAGTCGGAGACGGCGCAGATCACCGAAATCGGCGCAGGAGGCATTCAACTAACGCTCGACCGCTCGCTGCAGTTTCGGCACTACGGCAAAAAAAGCGTCTACAGCAAAACCAGTCCGCCGACGTCATGGGTGGTCGATGAAAGTGCTGAAGTCGGCCTGCTCACACGCAATATCCGTATCCAGGGCGATTCAAGCTCGGTGGGAAGCAAGATCGGCGGCCATATGATGAGCATGGCCGGCAGCCAGGTGCACGTCTCCGGCATCGAACTGTTCCGGATGGGGCAGGAAAAGATTCGCGCACGCTACCCGTTCCATTGGCATCTCGTCGGTAACGCGCCGGGCCAGTACATCCGCAACAGCAGCATCCATGAAAGCTACAACCGCTGCGTCACCGTGCACGGCACGCACGATACGCTCGTCGACGACAACGTCTGCTACGACTTCGTCGGTCACGGCTATTTCCTTGAGGACGGAATCGAGGAGAACAACACGTTCAACCATAACCTCGGCGTGGCCGCACGTCGTCCAGTCCCTAGTACCACTCCCGGTGATCCCTACAGCTTTTGCCCGCGCTTTCTGAACGATCCGCCCGATCCGGTCGCACCGATACCACTGCCTCTGGAGACCGACTACCGGGAGTCAGGTGCGTCGAACGGGCCGGCCGTGTTCTGGATCTCCAACCCGAACAACACCTACACCAACAACGTCGCCGCCGGCTCCCGCGGATCGGGCTTCTGGTATCACCTCGAGACAGTGCCTACAGGCGAGTCCTCTCAGCCGTCAGGCGCTTGCAGCATCAGCCCGATGTTCCGGCCGTTTGGCCGATTCGAGAACAATCGGGTCCGCGCGAGCCGGCAGGGGTTCACTTCCTGCACAGCGGGCGGCGGTGGCGCTGGACCGGAAACCGCAGGCGCACTGTACGAGGGACTGGCGGTAATGAACGTTGCCCAGGGCATCTGGCCCTGCGGTTTCGGGCATGGACATTTCCACAAGACTATTGTTGCCAATACCGAAAATGGAATGCAGGCACCGGCTCCCTTCACGTTCAGCGATTCGCTCTTCGTGGCCTACACCGACAACGCGCCGGCACGTGCAGCGCGAGTTGCCGATATACCGTGGGCTGCAGTGACGACATACGACCAAGGCTTCGACTTCGATAACGTCCATTTCGTCAATTACGACCAGCCGGCCATGAGCGTGTTCCAGATCGGCGGCGGTGCGTACAAGTCACCGAGCAATCGCAGCAGCAATCTGAGCTTCGAAAACTCGCCGCACGTATTTCGAGACATCCACCGCGCGTGGCGACCCCAGGGACTGCTGGATTCCAATCTGATCAGCACCCAGCCCGCCGCCTGGGGCGAGGCGCTACATGACTTCGACGGTACGCTGATCGGTTTGGGCGTTGGCAACACGCCACGCACGTTCGCTTCCGCGCATCCTCTCATGGTCGACGCCTCCTGCTCGCGGCCACCGAATCGCGGCGTCGATGGGTATGGCTGCGAACACGAATACGCCTCGCTGTTCATCGATACGGAAACACCCGGTCTACCGTTCGTACGTTCACCCTGGATCACCTACCAACGGTCCGACGGTGTGCACGACACTGCTCAACACGGCTTCATCACGCAGCGCGCGCTGCACAACTTCATCAGCGACGGCACGTACCGGCACAGCTACCGTTTTCTCGAAGGCTGGGCACACAACCGGTATTCGGTGATTCTGGATTGGGCACGCCTCGGCACCAACCCAATCATTGAACTGCTCGATGTGCCGCAGGGTGCGTTCGTTCTCGCACACCCATATTGGGGAGGCAGTTGGACCTCTGTCGGCGGGATGGCGGCGCTCCAGACCGCGACGACCGACAGCTATTACTACCGCGCAACCACGGCGTCGCTGTTCCTGAAGATGTTCGCTACCGGCACCGACTGGGAAGCCAAGAGACACGTCGTACTCTGCATGAACGGCGGCAATCCGAGCTGCCCCGCGCAAGTACGCAGTATTGATCCGCCCCAGGTGCAGATCACGAGCCCTGCCGACCACGCACGGATCGCCGTGAACCCATCCACAAACACAGCGGTGATAACGGTGGCCGCGAACTTCGCCGATGCCGGGGGACTGGTCTCCGCACAGTTGTATTCCGGCGATACCCTGGGAAGCCTACAGAACTGGACCACCGGCCCGCTGTCCGCAACCGTGAGCCTCTCCATCGAGTTGCCCCCGGGCAGCCATCCGCTGACATTGGTCGCGAAGAACACCAATGGAGAGTCTTTCACTGCGATCCAGCAGGTCCACGTCGGTGACGTGGATCCGCGCGTTGCGATCGACCCGGTCAGTCCTGCCGAGAACGGCACCTACTACAACACTTCCGTACCGAACCTGCAGTTCACGACCAGTAACTGGTCCACAGGCGGCCGACATGCGCACTGGTTTGTCGACGACGTCGACCAGGGCGATGTGGCCATCGGTAACAGCATTCCACTGGGTGGGCTCAAGCAGGGTTACCACGAGGTAGAGGTCGCGCTCGCCGACAGCGACCACAATGTCTATCCGATGCGCGACAGGCGCCGCATACACATCGTGCGAAACGGCATGCTGGCCGACTTCGAGGACGGCGTCGATCCGCGGGGTTCATTCGTGCAGCACCTGCTGACCGGCGATACTCAGGGTCCAATAAACTATGCCTGGACGCCCGCACGCGTGGGGCGAGATGTCAGCGCGGACAACGACGTCAACTGGTTCGAGGTACCCCAAAGCGGCGCCGGTTCGCCGACCGGAACCTACAGACTATCGCTGCAACCGGCGATGAGCTTCAGCGCGTACGACACGCTGCGCATCGGCTACGTCGGGCCCGGTTTCGATGCCTGGCTGATCTACGCCAACGGGGCGCCCGAATATCACCTCGGCACTGTCACCTTCGGCGGCGGTGGCGTCGACCTGATGCTACCGAGTCCGCTGGCAGGCACGGTATCGGCAATCGAACTGCGTCACCTGCCGAATCCGTCGCCATGCCCGGACTGCCTCGAACGTCAGCATCTGCAGTCGTTGCAGCTCCTCGACCTCTAGCAGGGTGTTGAGAAAGGAGCAAAAACTTCTTTCTCAATCAAACGGCGCAAGTGGAGCTTGCGCACGTTCTCCGGGAATCCGTGCCGGATCGCACTAGCAGGCTGTTTTCCAACAGCCTGCTAAATAGCGCTGAATTCGCCGGGCGGTCGTCGTTTCGGTCATGCGGGATCAATCCGCAAAAAAGCCACGGCCCGCAGCGGCGCGACCGTGGCTTTGTACAGAACTCACATCAGTAGCAGAGTTCACATTGCAGACCGACCACCCGCCGGCAGGCGGTGGCCGGGCTGCGCGCAGGCCGCAACCCGACAGCGGTGCTAGCGCACGCCGTGCATCAGGCGGTTGATCAGCGGCGCGACCACGAACAGCAGTACGCCCGCGCCGACCAGGGCCCAGAAGCCGAAGGTATAGCCCGACAGCGCCGAGCCCACGCTCATGCCCGAGTCACCGCTGACGTGTCCGGCGAATATGCCCGACAGGTTGTTGCCGATGCCGGTGGAGAGGAACCAGCCGCCCATGCCGAAGCCGACCAACCGCACCGGCGCGAGCTTGGTGACCATGGACAGGCCGATCGGCGACAGGCACAGCTCGCCGACCGACTGGATCACGTAGACCATGAACAAGGTCCAGAACGGGATCTTGCTGTTGCTGTCGACGAGGTGGGTCAGCGCGTACATCAGGAGCAGGAAGGCCAGACCGTTGAAGATCAGGCCCAGCGCGAACTTGCGCGGGATGATCGGATTGCGGTTCTTCATCGCGACCCAGACCCATGCGACCAGCGGCGCCAGCGCGATGATGGCCAGCGAGTTGACGCTCTGGAACCACGCGGTAGGGAACACCATCCAGCCGAGGTCACGCTCGACGATGCTTTCGGCCAGGAAGGTGAACGAGCTGCCGGCCTGCTCGAAGAACATCCAGAACAGGATGTTGAACGCGAAGATGATCAGCATCGCGATGGTCTTGTCACGCGCAACGACGCCGTTCTTCACGCCTTCCACGAGCAGGGTCACTGCCAGCGCGGTGAACATCGCGGTCAGCACCCACTGCAGCGTTTCGGCGCCGAGGGCGAGCAGGAAGTACGCGAGCGGAATCACCACGATCGCGCCGATGATCACGTAGACGATGCGCTCGCGGCCCGGCGCTTCCGGCAACGGCGCACCGATGCCCTTGAGCTGCGCGCGGCCGAAGTAGAACCACACCAGCGACAGCAGCATGCCGATGCCCGAGGCGATGAACACGACCTTGTACGACGGCATGCCGCCGGTGCCGAACACGTTCTCGGCGAGCAGCTGCGTGATGATCGGCGCGGCGAAGCCACCGACATTGATGCCCATGTAGAAGATGGTGAAGCCCGAGTCGCGGCGCAGGTCGTTCAGCGCGTAGAGCTTGCCGACCATGGTCGAGATGTTCGGCTTGAACATGCCGTTGCCGACGATGATCGTCGCGAGACCCAGCTTGAAGATTTCCGGTTGCGGTATCGCAATCATGAACAGCCCGGCCGCCATGAACACGGCGCCGACGAGGATGGAGCGCTGGTAGCCGAGGATGCGATCCGCCACGTAGCCGCCGCCGATCGCGCCGGCGTAGACGAGCGCGAGGTAGGAACCGTAGGTCAGGTTCGCCGCGGCCTGGCCGGCGGGATTGCCGTCATGGAACTGCGCGACGATGTAGAGCACCAGCGCCCAGCGGATGCCGTAGAACGCGAATCGCTCCCAGAACTCGGACATGAACAGCATCCAGAGCGGCTTCGGATGCCCCATGAATTGTGGAAATTCGGGCGGCGCGGGCTGCTCGCCCGTGGTGGCGTAACCGCTCATGCGGTGGGTCCCCTGCGAATGGGTGGAAGAAAGTCGCGGAACCGCTTGGCGGCACGACGAAAGAGCCAAATCTTTAACCGCTGCGGCTAGGCCAAGTCAAACCGGCGCGTTGCTGCGGTGCGTCATAAGCGGCGCTCCGGGCGAGCACTAACGGCACGGAAGCCGCGTCGCTCCAGTGCCCGCGGTGCTGCGGTCAGACGTTTCCGGACGCGCCCGACGTGCCAATCACCGTCCGGACTTCGAACAGCTCCGGAAAGAACGTCAGTTCCAACGCGCGTTTGAGAAACGCCACGCCCGATGAACCGCCGGTGCCGCGGCGGAAGCCGATGATGCGTTCGACGGTTTTCATGTGGCGGAAACGCCAGAGCTGGAAGCTCTCTTCGAGATCGACGAACTGCTCGCACAGGTGGTACGCCGACCAGTATTGGTCGGTGTTCTCGTAGATGCGGCGGAACACATCGATGAGTTCGGGATGGCGCTCGTAAGGCTGCGACCAGTCGCGCTCGATGCAGACCTGAGGTACGCCGTGACCCTCGCGGGCGAGATGGCGCAGGAACTCGTCGTACAGGCTCGGCGCGTTCAGTACCGCGCGCAAGGATTCCTGCTGCGCCGGCGCATGCGCGAACACGGCGATCATGTCGGCGTTCTTGTTGCCGAGCAGGAATTCGATGGTGCGGTACTGGTGCGACTGAAAGCCCGAGGCCGGGCCAAGCACATGGCGGAACTGCAGGTATTCCGAGGGCGTCAGCGTCTCTAGTACGGCCCACTGCTCGAACAGCTGGCGCTGGATCTGCTTGACGCGGGCGAGGATCTTGAGACAGGGATCGACATCGTCGACCGCGAGATGCGCGATCGCAGCCTTGAGCTCATGGATGATGAGCTTCATCCACAGCTCGGACGTCTGGTGCTGGATGATGAACAGCAGTTCGTCGTGGTGTTCCGGCTGCGACAGCGGCAGCTGCGCCGACAGCAGCGTGTCGAGCTGCAGGTAGCCGCCGTAGCTGATCCGGTCCGTCAGGTCGGTCGTGATGCCGGCTTCGAGTTCGCGCTTGATCGTTTCGGTCACGGCCGTTCTGCCCAAAGATATCCGGACAAGCATACGCCATCCTAACCACCCTCCCGGCTATGCTTCGGGAAGACGGAAGACGGTTTTGACGTATCTCCGGCGAGAAAAGGCAGGTGCACAAATGCTGCGCCCGATCTTGCTTCGCCACGGTTGCCTTGCTATCAAGGCAGCCCCTCGACCGGCGCGGTCCGCTGCAGCACTGGATCTGCGCGCGTGCTGGTCATCGACGACGGTAGCCGTGCGCCGCCGCGTTTCCGCCATCGGCGTGCCGCCGTTCGCACGCTTTGCATCAATTTGCGGAGGCTTTCGTGTCTATTGCCGCCAGCTTTGAAATCGAATACCTGCAATACCTGGACGCGGACGGCAAGCTCGTCCGCAACGACCTGCCCGAGTTCGCCCGCGACACCAAGCAGCTGGTCGAGCTGTACAAGACCATGAGCTTCGTGCGCGTGTTCGACAGCAAGGCGGTCGCGCTGCAGCGCACCGGCAAGCTCGGCACCTATGCGTCCTGCCTCGGCCACGAGGCCGCGCATGTCGCGATCGGTTCGGCCATGCACATCGACGACGTGTTCGCGCCCATGTACCGCGAATACGGCGCGCAGTTCGTGCGCGGCGTGAAGCCGCGCGAAGTGCTGATGTACTGGGGCGGCGACGAACGCGGCAACGATTTCTCCGGCCCCGCGCACGACTTCCCGTGGTGCGTGCCGATCGCCACGCAGTGCCTGCACGCGGCCGGCGCGGCGCTCGCTTTCAAGATCCGCCAAGAACCGCGCGTCGCGGTCAGCGTGGTCGGCGACGGCGGCTCGTCGAAGACCGATTTCTATGCGGCGATCAACATGGCCGGCGCGCAGACGCTGCCCTACGTGAGCGTCATCGTGAACAACCAGTGGGCGATCTCGGTGCCGCGCTCGGCGCAGACCGGCGCCAAGACGCTGGCGCAGAAAGGCATCGCCGCGGGCCTCGAATGCCTGCAGGTCGACGGCAACGACATCATCGCGATGCGCACGGCCATGGACTACGCGATCAAGCGCGCGCGCCACGGCCACGGCGGCATGGTCATCGAAGCCGTCACGTATCGCCTGTCGGACCACACCACCGCCGACGATGCGCGGCGCTACCGCCCCGACGCCGAGGTCAAGGAAGCCTGGGAACGCGAACCGCTCAAGCGCCTGCGCGCGTACCTGGTCGCGCAGAAGGCCTGGAGCGACAAGCACGAGGAAGCCTGGAAGATCGAGTGCGAGAAGATCGTCGACGTCGAGGTCAACGCGTATCTCGAAACCAAGGTGCAGCCGGTCGAGGCGATGTTCGATTTCGTCTACGCCGAGCTGCCGGTCGATCTGCAGGAACAGCGTGCGCAGGTGCTCGCGCTGGAACAGGCGCGCGCGGCGAAGCATTGAATGATGTAGAGCCGTCTCCCCCTCGCGCAGTGCGCGCGGGGGAGAGGGTTGGGTGAGGGGGCGAAATGCCTGCAAGCCCGAACCACGAGTTTCGCGGCAATGAATGGCGTGTCCGTCGTCGCGGCGGCATGCAGGGCGCCGAGGTCGATTCCGGCTTCTCCCCCT
>Ga0068852_100003372_pt1 | contig 11153 bp, 10 predicted proteins | sample KBSCornC22_FD_66594 | JGI IMG/M metagenome (GOLD analysis project Ga0068852, IMG submission 66594) | Corn rhizosphere microbial communities from Kellogg Biological Station, Michigan, USA - KBS Corn C2-2 | ecosystem: Host-associated > Plants > Roots > Rhizosphere > Soil ... | reverse complement strand
AACTGAAAGTCGATCTCGACGCGAGCCCCAAACCCAAGGCGTCGCCTGCGTAATCTTAGCGGTCGGCGCAAGTTTCTGATGGGAAGGGGATGCACGTTGAATGGGGTGTGGACGACCCTTCCCAGTCTCTCAGCACCGATTTTTTCGTTCCTAGATGCGGTCAGTCTGCTTACCCTTACCGGATGCCCAAGGCGGGCAAAAACAGGACCGGCAGTTTCCGCGTGATTGATCCACTATAGCCGCCACTTCTCCGGCACTCGGCGAGTGGGAATGGCGTGCTGGATTCGGTTCAACTGGATGCAGCGCTCCGCATTGCGCCTGTCAACCGTTGCGCTACTCTCGGTCGGCTATGCGGACATTTCATCAGACTGAATTTCTATGAACGATGGTTGGCACCCCACGCAGGCGGTCGGGCCTGACGGTGAGCGAGCTGACATCAAGGATGTCGCAAACGGTCTGCGATGTCGCTGCCTATGCTACGAGTGCGGGCAGCCGGTCCTTGCCAAGCAAGGCTCCAAAGTGCGCTGGTATTTTGCCCACCACGCTCCAACCAATTGTCGGCCGAGCCCGGAATCGGAGCTCCATTTCTTCGCCAAGACCTTACTGGCGGAGAAGCTATGGCTCTGGATTCCTGCCGTTCAGGCCAAGGCAGCCGGACGGACGGAACCGATTTCGGACCGCCAGCAATATAGATTCTCGGGGGTGAAGGTCGAGAAGGCAGACGGCAATGTCCGGCCGGATCTGCTTCTTGTCACGGATGGTGGCAAGGTTCTGCATATCGAGATTTATGTCCGTCATCGTGTCGATCCCGTCAAGCTGGAGAAACTCAGAGGACGAGGCATTTCCTCGGTCGAAATTGACCTGTCGAAGCTCGATTGGGATGATCGCGGCGCATGGGACGATTCCATCCTGGAAACGGCGCCTCGCGAATGGCTGCATAATGCCAGAGCGGCCAAGGTTCAGCAGGACATGGAGGTACAGGCAGCATCAGAAGCCAAGGCGAAACAGCAGGTTCTAGATGCCGAATATGAGAAGACCGCGGGAATCTGGACCAAGGTCGAGATGGTCCGTGACGAGCCAGACGAGCATCTGACCGAACAACATGGCCTGGCGTTGAAGCGCGGCTTTTCTCAGAGAATCGGTCATGCGGTGAAAGGGGCAGCGTGTTTCCGGGTGTCGCCCGCCTACTGGCAAGCTCGGCTGGTGAACCGCTTTCTCTGGGACAAGGCGACCGCGTCAGCGAGCGTGTTCGAAACCAGTGACGCCCTCGCATATGTCAGAGACCTCATATGGCCGGGCCTCAACCGTATCTCCAAGGAGACATCTGCCAGGATGCAACGGGATTTCCCTGAATTTCAGGATCCCTGGCATGCCGTTCACAGCTATCTAAAATGGCTGAAAGACCAGCATTGGATGTTTTCGAAGCAGATCGGCGGCAAACAATGGCTGCCTTCGACCAGTGCCTTGCACCTTCGCCAGGAGCAGGAAGCAAGTTGGCAGCAGGAACGAGAGCGGAAGGAGGAAGTCGCCGATTGGCTTGATATGATATTGTCGGATATCCCGGAGAACGAGACCTCCGGCTTTGATCGGGCTGACTGGGTCGACTGGTTTGTGACCTCATATGATGAAGACGAGGCCCGCGCATTCCACGAAGCCATTTCTGGCATGGTGGTGAGTGGTCGACAGCTTTTCGATGATTTTCGGGGACTCCCGTTGCTTGCGGAGTATGAGCGTCAGGAGATCGCGCAGGAAGAGCGCCGGGTTCAAAAAGAGCGGGAACGTGTCGCCCGATTGGCGCAGGTGGAGCGGGATCGACGGATTACGACGATCAAGGACAAGGCGTCGCTGGTGCTGGGCGAGTTAGCGCAGCATTGGCTGCTTGCAGCGAATGCTCAGCTTGACGGCAAGGCACCACTCGACCTTGCAGCCCAGTCCGATGAAGGTCTGGGCCGTACCACGTTCGAACTTACACGGTTGCACGACCAACGGTGTGAAGCCGAAGCCCGAGAGGCAGCGAAAGTGCGTCAGCAAGCCGCATTGGAGAAAAATCGAGTGGAGCTGGCGGACCTCGCCGGCAAACGGGCGCGCGATCCGACGAGAGCCGAGCTTTGGTGCAAATCGCCGAACCCCAAACTCGGCGGGCAACGCCCGATAGATTATTGCGTGGATGATCGCGCGCTTCGGACCTGCAAGGACATCATGCCAGCATCTCTCTGAGGGGCGCGAGGATCACCTCATCCCAAGCCGTTGCAACAGGTTGGACTATGATCGCTAATCACACAGATGAAATTCAGCAGGCGCTAAACGCTCATCGCGCGCTGGCTATCCTCCAGTTACTTGAAGGCCCTCTGCGCGGTGGAGCGAATGAGCGCTTACTGACTTCAATTTTTGAGATGATCCAACTCCGCACATCGAGAGCGGAATTGCGATCAATCCTTGATTTCCTTGACCGAGAGGGCGCGATTAGCACCGCCGAGGTAGAAGGCTTGATTGTCATCGAGTTGAGATACCATGGTCATGAGATCGCTACTGGGTTGGTGCTTGTGGAGGGGATCGAGAAGCCCAAACCCGAACCGCCATATTTGGGCTGACGACCCATCGCAGACGTCCAGCGGGCGGTTTATCGATCCCAGGTGCGGTCAGTCTGGTTTCCCATCTGCCGCTAAGTTGATCGAGAGCCGGATGGTCTGCTGCAGGGGCCATGCCATCCAGCATCGAGATACCCACTTTCAGATCTGGACCTGCCCACCATCGACGAACAGCTCGACGCCGTTGACGAAGCTGGCGTCATCCGAAGCGAGGAACAGCACCGCCTTGGCAATTTCTGCTGGCTGGCCGATGCGGCCGGCGGGGATCAGGCTGGCCAGATAATCCTTCGTGCCCTCGGCCTGATCGCCGCCGCCGAACAGATGGTCGAGGCCCGCAGTATCCGTCACGCCGGGGCTGACCGCATTCACGCGAATATGCCTGTCCTTGAGGTCGAGGATCCAGTTGCGCGCGAAGTTGCGGACCGCCGCTTTGGTCGCCGAATAGACGCTGAAGGCGGGCGTGCCCGAAACGCTGGTGGTCGAACTCGTCAGGATGACCGAGGCACCGTCCTTCAGAAGCGGCAGCGCCTTCTGCACAGTGAAGAGGACGCCCTTCACATTGGTGTCGAAGGTGGCATGATAATGCTCCTCGGTGATCGAACCGAGGGGCGCCATCTCGCCGCCGCCCGCATTGGCAAAGACCACGTCGATCTGGCTGTGCTGCTGCTGGACGGTATCGTAAAGCCGGTCGATATCGGCCAGCTGCGCCATGTCGCCGCGCACGCCCGTCACCCGGCCGCCGATCTGCTTCACCGCCGCATCCAGCGCGTCCTGGCGTCGGCCGGTGATGAACACCGATGCGCCTTCCGCCGCGAAGGCCATTGCGGTGGCGAGGCCAATGCCGCTGGTGCCGCCGGTCACTACCACGACCTTGTTGTCGAACTTGTTCGTCATCGTCTGTCTCCCTTGAACTTCCGGCGAAGCGCCGGTGCCCCTCGTAAATGCAGCGAGAACGATGATGCGTGTAGACAGCAGATATGCCACTTATCGTTCTACAGGAGGAACGATGATGCGGACGGATCTCAACGACTATGCCTATTTTGCGGAGGTGGTCGCTCATGGCGGCTTTGCGGCGGCGGGCCGCGCCCTGCGCCAACCCAAGTCGAAACTCAGCCGACGCATCGCGGGACTGGAGGAGCGCCTTGGCCTGCGGCTGATCGAGCGATCCAGCCGGCGCTTTCGCGTGACCGACACCGGTCAGGCCTTTTACGAGCGATGCCGCGCCATGCTGGCGGAGGTCGAGCAGGCGGAGGCGCTGGTCATGCAGGCGCGGGCCGAACCGCAGGGCCGCATCCGCTTCAGCTGCCCAACGGGCATGATCGAGGCCATATCCGGCCTGATCTCTTCCTTCCTTGCCCGTTATCCCAAGGTGAGGCTCCAGCTTGTGGCGACGGATCGCGCCGTCGACCTGATTGAGGAACGGATCGACCTAGCCCTGCGCGTGCGCGCCAGCCTCACCAGCGACGCCGCGCTGACGATGCGGTCACTGGGGACATCGACCCGCATCCTCGTCGCCAGCCCCAAGATGGCGAACCAGGTAAGCAGCATCGAGCAACTGGCCCTCCTCCCCGCGCTGGCAACCCATGACGCGGCGGACGATCTCGAATGGCATCTGGAGGCACAGGACGGACGCAAGCATGTCGTCCGGATCGAACCCCGCATGGGCTGCACGGACATGGCCGCCGTGCGCGACGCCGCCGTGGACGGTCTGGGAATTGCGATCCTGCCCGACCATGTCTGTCGCGAGGCCCTACTTGCCGGCAGGCTCGTCCATATCCTGCCCGACTGGCGCGGTCTGCAAGGGATCGTGCATCTGGTCTTCACAACACGCAGGGGCCTGCCGCCAGCCGTCCGTGCGCTGATCGATCATCTGGCAGTCGGTTTCCCGCGCGATATAGGAGCGCAAGTACTTTGACGATGGCCGTCGGCCAGCAACGACCCTTCTTTGCCGCTCAGCGACCGAATTGCCCTCCCCATTAGCGGACACCCCATTGCCGCGCTGGGAACAGGAATTATGTCCGCTCTGTTGGTCGATCCGGAACGGCTGCTCCCGAACGCAAAAGGCGATAAGCTGCCGTTCCAGCCGACAGGTGCCAGCGTCCGCAGCGCGCCACTTTTTGCCGTTGAGTGACCCAATCGATTATCTCGGGACCTGCTGTTCGTTTGGACTGCGAAGCAGCGGGGCATCGATAGGCCATCGGGGAGGACGACACGTTGCGCTAAGGCGTTTTCATTGTCTCAGCAGAGGCGGCATTAGGGATCGCAACGCCGACCATTGAGAGAGCAAGCAAGCCCGAACCCACACCGCCAAACGCGCCTTGGTGAGCGTCGGCGCTTGTCGGAGCGCAGAAGAAGGCGTTTGCGCCTTTTTGTTCTTGGTGGCATCCAGATAGCCTTCTTGACCGCTGGCTTGTCGCAGGGAAGAGATTGTTTGCTTCTGCTCACCGCTAATTTCACTCAGCTTTAACCCAGTTTCTAGCATGTTGCTTCGAACATCGGTTAGATAATTCTCCTCCCAACCGGGGCAGTCACATGAAATTCCTTCAAGATTTCCACACCGAATTTTCCAAGTGCATTGCCAGCGGAAGTGGGCGCTTCATCTGGCGCATTGAGGCTTTGGTTTTCGAAGAAATCGAAGTGATGGCGGCCAGGAATGGAATGTGCATCGCGTCAGATTCACATATCCTGTTCCTTCCCTTCTAAATTGGGACAACCGCCACTGGAACGGTTGAATTGGTCCGGCGGTAAGCCTCTCGGCCTAATGCCCTCACGCATTGGCAAGGCGAAGCTGCATGATGAAGACAGCCGGAGGAATGCGTCGGCGAACCGCAGCAGACAGCACGAAATAGCCTGACTAACATACGGTGACAAAATGACCCCCACCGATGTCGCGGTGAGGGTCAATAGAAGCGTCCTGCCTCAAGCAGTAGCCTCGGGTCGCGGAAGCTGCATACCATTTTTCGTTGCAAAGAGGCACGGGGAATTATGATCAGCAAGACGATTATTTTTCAAATGTAAAAAATCAGATGCCCGTGGTCACATTTCCTGTATGACGCCGGTCAGCGGAGCGCTGTCTTGGCTGCACCGCGCTGGGCCGGGCTGTGGTTCTGGGTCGCACCTTCATCTGCTCGGCCCAGCAAATCGCAGCTCCCCATCCCGCCTGATATTGGTGGCGGCCGATTGGCATTTAAAGAGACCGCAGTTTCTTCATTGAGCATACAACCTTACCAGTATCGGCCGATGTTCGGACACTGTTGCCACCGTCACATGGCGCGCATCTTGCCTGTCGTGTCAGAGGAGAGGGCCGCTTCCGCCTGATACTTCTGCTGACATTCCACCTCGCGGCTGGCTGCGGGCGCCGTTGTGGTGGCAGGCTTAGCAACCGCAGAACCCAGCAGCGCCTTCATCTCGGATGAGGTAGCGAGTTGGGCGCGGTTTGGCCATCCTTGTTGCGAATATTCCGCTTAGCTCCGTGATCTAGAAGGATCTTGGCCAAGGCAACCCGATCCCGATCGGCTGCATGGTGAAGTAGCGTCCAGCCATATTGATCCTGATCGTCAACACCTACGCAGTCCTCGATCAATCCGACCAGTTCGTCGGGGTGATTGTACCAGATCGTATCCTTGGCTTTTAAAAACGGGCGCATGGCAGGAGAGCGCCCGTCATTCACCTTTTCCGAGCGCACCATAGCGAACATGCCATTCCCGGCGGGCGGAACCGGCTGCGAGCGCAAGGCCCCGGCGGTTCCCGCCTGGCCAGTTGTTCCAGCGATGGGAGAGGCTTTTGCCATGGCCTTGCGGATTTCAACTTGCACCATATTGCCCATAGCCATCTGATAAGGCGTGCTGCCAGATCGTGATTTTAGGCTTGGATCGGCGCCGCGAGCGAGCAGCGCTTTTACCATTTCGAGATTGCCCGCGTCTGCTGCGTAGTGAAGAAGGCTGTAGCCCTCTTCGGTTTGCATGTTCACATCGAACTGGCCGCTATCGATAATCCTTAGAGCCTCAGTGTTTTGCTTCACTCCGAGATAATAGCGTGCATCATCGAAAGGATCACCAGCGATTGCGGCAGAAGACATGAACAGGGCCGTTAGCCCGATCAGCATGTTACGGAACATATATCTACTGCCCCAAAAATGACGCGCCCCCGTTCATGGCACCTCGATTGGTGCCGCATTTTTAGCGCGCGTACTCAAGATCGGCACCGCCGCGCCGCGCGAGTGCAGAACCTGACGATTACCGGGGCGCAGACCGTTGAACCGGTAGCCGCCAGGATGTCGAGGAGACCGATCGTCGATTAGCAGCTTGTGCGCCGATGACATTAAAATGCATCACATGTTTCTAGGCGAAGGCCATTTTCTTCAGCCATCTAATGGAAGCCGGTGTTTGATAGCCGACCGAGCACCCTCTCCTCGATGCATGTGGCTGTCTCCAATTAAGCGGCGCCGATATCCAATGGGCTCCAGCAAGTTTGGGAATTTGTATCCCCATCGCAACCCTGGTGTGCGCTATGCAGCGCTATCCCAAGGCGAGTGCAAGACGCACAAGCCAAGGAGTGACAAGCCATGAAGAAGTTAATGTTGATCGTTCCGGTCCTAATTGTATCGGCCCTGCCGCAACTGGCAGCAGCAAAGCCTGCCGGGATCACCATGACTGAGGCTCGGGCGATTGCCCTTAAGGCGGCCCCTGGCCGGATCGAAAAGGCCGAGCGCGAGCGCGAGGGCGGTGGCCTGCGCTATTCATTCGATATCCGCCAGGGCAAGAAAATCCACGAGATCGGCGTCGACGTTGCGACAGGACGGATTGTCGAGGACAAATTTGAAGCCTTGAACGCAAGGGATTAATAGTCGGGATGCGCATCCTGGTGGCAGAAGATGAGGAGGATACGCTGCGGTTCGTCGAGCGGGGCCTGGGCGAACTGGGGCACAACATCATCGCTGCCAACAACGGGGAGGATGCGCTTCACCATGGACTGACCGAAACGCTCGACGTCATCATTCTCGATCGCATGTTGCCGAAGATGGATGGCTTGAGCGTGCTTAAGCGGCTGCGGGCGGGAGGCGTAACGGCTCCTGTCCTCATGCTGACCGCGTTGGGAAGGATCGAGGACCGGGTTGACGGCCTTCAGGCGGGTGCCGACGACTATCTGGTAAAGCCCTTTGCCTTTAGCGAACTTGCTGCGCGGATTCAGGCGCTGGGGCGAAGGCTGATGCCCACGGCTGTGACGACGAAACTTCACGCCAACGGCATCGAGATGGACTTGCTGACGCGCGAGGTGCGGCGCGAGGGAAAGTGCATCCTCCTGCAGCCGCGCGAGTACCGTTTGCTCGAGGAACTGATGCGCCATGCCGGCGAGTTCGTGACGCGGACCATGCTGCTTGAACGGGTCTGGGATTTCCATTTCGATCCCCAAACCAAGATCGTCGAGACGCACATGAGTCGCCTGCGAGCGAAGCTCAACGATGGCTTCGCGCAGGACGCGATCGAAACAGTGCGCGGGGTTGGTTACCGGATGCGAGCGTCATGAGGTTGCTGCCCCGCAGCGCAGCCCGGCGCATTGCGTTGGTCGCTTTCCTTGCCTACGCCGCTGCGATGCTGCTGCTTGGGTCGGCAGTTTATTGGGCAACGCATGCGGCATTTGCGCGCCAGATTGACAGCAGCATCGAGCAAGCGAGCACAGCCTTGCTGGCCGAGTATCGTGACGATGGAGTCAGAGGCATTTCTGAGGCTCTTACTGCGCCGCACGGCCCGGGCCCCATCGCGCTGGGTACCGCGCTTTTCAATCGGGACGGCCATCGCGTTGCCGGCAACCTTGACACTCAGATGCCTGCACCTGGCTGGCAGCGGATCGTGTTTCTCGATCCGCTCGAAGGGCCCGATCCCGCGCGCGCAAAGACAACAGCGCTGACAGGGGGCTATCGCCTGGTTGTCGCCGCTGATCTGGAATCACTCGAATCCATCGACAGCACTATTTTAGGCCTCTTCGCTGCGGCATTGATCGTGATCCTGCTCGTCGGCTTAACGGGCGCACTATCGCTCTCGCGCTATTTGCAGCGTCGACTGGGCAATATCGAGACTACGGCTGCCGCAATCATAGCAGGCGACATGGCCCAGCGCGCCGTGCAAGGCCCGGCCGGCGACGAGTTCGATCGCGTCGCTGCTTCGCTTAATGCCATGCTCGACCGGATTGCGGCGCTGGTCGCCAACCTGAGGCAAGTGAGCGCCGATTTAGCCCATGACCTGCGAACGCCACTGACCGCGCTGCGCAACCAGCTCGAACTGCTCCGGCAGATTGGCGATGTCGGAAAGGCAGAGCTAATAGACGCGGCTGTGGAACGTGCTGACGACGTACTCGCCCTCTTCAATGCGATCCTGCGGATTTCGGAAGTCGAGGAAGGGAACCTCAGAAAGGCCTTCGCACCGGTCGATCTTTCAGCGCTTGCCACCGATCTGAGCGAAACCCTGTCTCTTCTTGCCAGCGATGGTGGACGTTATCTGAACAGCGCCATCGATCGGGGCCTGATTGTTACGGGCGACCGAGAACTGCTCGCTCAGGCCATTATCAACCTTGTCGAAAATGCGCTCCGCCATACGCCACGTGGCTCCCTGGTTAAGCTTAGCGCCCGGCGCGCGAGAGGCAGCGTGGCATTGGTTGTAAGGGATAATGGCCCGGGAATCCCGGAAGCCGACCGGTCTCGGGTGCAGCAACGCTTCGTTCGGCTCGAACCCGCTCGCGCGACCCCGGGACATGGGCTCGGCCTCAGTTTGGTGCGCGCCATTGCCGAAGCACATGGCGCCTGCCTCTCTCTCGATGACGCCAGGCCTGGCCTGATTGCGACTCTGATCTTCCCCGAAAGGATCCTGTCTTGAGGGTCGTCCTCACTCTCGTTTTCACAACGCTCCTGGCGGGATGCGCAACCTATGCGCCGTCCCCTTTGCCGGACAATCCTGCTGTCCTTGCGAGCCCGGTAGCCGCCGTGCTGGAGCCCGCCGCGAGCGCGATTGAGAGGCCCTGGCTGAAACCAGCACCTATCGATCTTTCGGCGCCGTTAACGCCTGAAGGCCTTGCAGCGCTCACGGTGGTCAATAATCCCGATCTTAAGGCATTGCGCGACCGGGCCGGTGTAGCCGACGCGCAAGCCTTCGCCGCCGGCCTTCTGCCGGACCCCAGTTTCAGCATAGGGACAGACGAGGTGCTGAGCGGCCCCGATACCATGCTGGGCATCGCCTCAAGCCTGGGTTTCGACATCAATGCCCTTCGCACTCGCGCCGTCACGCGACAGCAAGCCCGAGCAGAGGCGCGCAAGGTCCGGCTCGATCTTGCGTGGAGCGAATGGCAGACCTCCGGTCAGGCGCGGCTCCAGGGCGCACGGATCGTGTCGCTAGGGCGCCAGTTGGCCGTTGATCAAGCGAGCCGCGATTCAACTCAGGCCATACTCGACCGCATGCTCCGCGCCGCTGGGCGCGGAGACATCGGCGGGGAACAGGTGCAGGGCGCGCGCCTGGCTGCGTTCGACGCTGCCGAACGACTGCGCAATGATGAGAAGGAACTGAGCGGGGCAAGGTTTGAGCTAGCAAAGCTCATCGGTTTTCCTCCTGATCGAGCCCTGCGGCTCGCATCACCGCCACTTCCGTCGATCCCGCCAAACGCTCGTGTTCTGTTTGGCTTCGCGCAGCAACATCGGACCGACCTGCAGGCGCTGCGAGCGGGATATGCGGCACAGGAGGCCGCCGTGCACAAGGCGGTTCTTGACCAGTTCCCCAAGCTCGATCTCACCGTCAACGCGGGCCGTGACACGGCTGGTAACGTCACGGTCGGCCCGGCAGTGTCCTTCACGCTACCCTTGTGGAATCGCAATCGCGGCGGGATCGCGGTCGAGCGCGCAACGCGCGCCGCGCTCAAGACGGAATATGAGGTGCGCCTGTTCCAGACGCGGGCCGAGATTGCCGCTGGCGCTGGCGGCATCGCCCTGGCGCGCCGCCAGCGTGAAGCCGTTCTTGCATCACTTCCTGCAGTTCGACGCTTCGCACAGGCAAGCATGCACGCCGCTGAGCGCGGCGATCTTTCGCTTGCGACCGCCGCCACGGCTGAACAGGCGCTTCGCGATAAAGAGCTGCAGCTCGCTCAAGCCGAGCGGGACATCGCAGAACAGACCATCGCGCTAGAACTGCTGACCGGCGCGCCGCAGGAGACATGGACACCATGAAAAGAAGTTTCTGCGTCGCCGCGCTGGCGCTCGCCGCCTGTTCGGGTGGGCAAGGCTCCGAAGAGACCTCGGCTGAGCCAATTGCACTCGTCAAGCTCGCGAAGGCTGAACGCGCGCAGGTCCAGGCGACCACGCGGCTTTATGGTACAGCGGAGGCCGGAGCTGCCGGCAGCGCGATCCTGACCGCACCGGAAGAAGCGATCGTCGCTGCGGTCGCGGCGCCCGCCGGCAGCGTCGTGTCACGGGGGCAGTTGGTGGTTCGTCTCGTCCCCAGCCCTACGGCACGGCTCGATTTTGCAAAGGCGGCGAGCGATGCCCGTGTGGCCGAGCAGTCCTATGCGCGCGCTAAGAGGCTTCGT
>Ga0068852_100003370_pt1 | contig 11155 bp, 9 predicted proteins | sample KBSCornC22_FD_66594 | JGI IMG/M metagenome (GOLD analysis project Ga0068852, IMG submission 66594) | Corn rhizosphere microbial communities from Kellogg Biological Station, Michigan, USA - KBS Corn C2-2 | ecosystem: Host-associated > Plants > Roots > Rhizosphere > Soil ... | reverse complement strand
GGAGAGAGAGCACTTTGGCTGAGTGCAGGAGAGGCAAACAGAACAGTCAAAAGCGCCAGGAAATAAAAGGCTGTACATACGCGCATCGGTCAGGCCCCGAATTCAAGATATTTCTCAGCCCGAATTCTACTCTTTTGGAATGTGTGGCCGCCGCGTACCGTTATCGACTTTCGGTGCAAAGGAAAGCGGACCGCAAAATCAGTTGCGGCCCGCATCTCGATGCGATCATCTACTGCAATGAATAGACGGTCTTCAATTCCTTCTCCACAAGGGCGTCAGGCAGTGGAGCATAGGAAAGCGCTGAAACCTGTCCTTCGCCCGACTTCAGAATCCAGCTCAGTAGATCCTTGATCACCGTGCGATTTGCTTGGTTGGTGCCCTTCGACGGAATCAGCAAATAGGTGAAGCTGGAGATTGGGTACGCGTTTGCTCCCGGAGCATTGGTGATGGATACGCGATAGTCCGCAGGCATCTGCTTGACGCTGGCGGCAGCGTCTGTCACGCCTTGAATGGACGCTGTAATCCAGTTCCCTGCTGCGTTCTTCACGGCGCCGAATGTCATCTTGTTCTGCAATGCGTAGATCAGTTCGACGTATCCGATGGCACCTGGCAGCTGGCGCACCAGGCCCGCAACGCCTTCGTTGCCCTTGCCACCTACACCTACCGGCCAGCTGAGCGAAGAACCTTTGCTGGGGCCGCTCGCCCAGTCCTTACTCACCTTACTCAGATAGTCGGTCCAGATGAAGCTCGTGCCTGAACCATCGGAACGATGCACAACGATAATCTTCTGGTCGGGCAGCTTCGCGCCGGGATTGTCCTTGGCGATGCGCGCGTCATTCCATGTGGTGATTTTGCCGAGATAAATGTCGGCCAGCACGTCTGGGCTGAAGCGAATATCCTTCACGCCAGGCACATTGAATACCGGCACAACCGCACCGAGCACAGTGGGAATATGAATCAGCTTTACGGGCGACGACGATAGCATCTCGTCGGTCATGGGCATGTCGGATGCGCCAAAATCGACAAGTCCCTTAGTGACCTGCGCGATGCCTCCTCCTGAGCCGATCGAGGCATAGTTGATTTCGACGCCGGGATGAGCGGCGCTGTACTGGCTGAACCATTTCGAGTAAATGGGATAAGGGAATGTTGCACCGGCTGCGGTTAACTTCTGCGCCTGGGCCGCGCCCATCGCTAGAACCAACAAACCTACTGCAAGCAAGGTCTTTTTCACGGAATCGCTCCAATGCAGGATCACTGCCTGAAGTCATTCTCCACGGGCAATGTTACGGGCATTTGAATATAAGGCAGCTTTTTGATTTTTATCGACTTAAGAGTCGTGTCGGACCGCCGCATCCGCTCGTTCGTCCTCGCGTTGCCTGGGCAGAGCCTGAGGCAATGTAAACAGGAAGGTAGTCCCGGTTCCCAGTTCGCTTTCTGCCCGGATATGTCCGCCGTGTGCCTGAATAATATGCTTCACGATTGCAAGGCCAAGTCCGGTTCCTCCCGCTTCACGCGAGCGAGCTTTATCCACCCGGTAGAAGCGCTCGAAGATTCTTCCGATGTGCTCTGAAGAGATGCCGGGACCAAAGTCCCGCACGTAAAATTCAATTTCGGCACCCAGGGCCCTTGCGCCAACTTCGATTCGCTTCCCCGATCGGCCGTACTTCACGGCATTCTCAATCAGGTTTCCAAACACCTGGTTTATCGCATCTGGATCGACCATTACCAGCGCATCTGGCGCACCAGAAAAAAGAAGCTCGACTCCTGAATCCACGACCAGGCCGCCAAGTGAATCGATGGCATCCCTTACCATATCGATGGCTTTCGTCGGTTGCGTGGCGAGCTTGTAATCGGGACTCTCGATGGAAGCCAGTGCAAGCAAATCTTCAGTAAGCCGATTCATGCGCCGCGCATTCTTCAGGATCACTTGCAGGAATTCAATCGTGGTGGCGGGATCGGGATGCGGGTCTTCAACCAACGTCTCCACATATCCCTGAATCGACGTCAAAGGCGTGCGGAGCTCGTGACTCACATTGGCAATAAAGTCACGCCGCGATCTCTCTGCCGATTCAATGCGGGTGACATCGTGAAGGACCGCAATCACTCCGCCAGTTGGCAGCGGCGCGGCGCTGATCTCAAATAGACGCCCAGGGGCCAGCGAGCTTGATCGGCCATAGCGCACCTCACGCGCATCCTGCGCGTGCTTAATGCAATCCAGCAACTCCGGATCGCGAACAGAATGGACCAGCGGGCGCCCGACGCGAATCTCCGTGCCTGTAATGCGCTTCATGACAACGTTGGACCACCGGACGTGACCCTCAGCGGTAACTGCGACTACGGCCTCCTGCATGGAATCCAACATCGTGGCCAACTCATGTCGGCTGCTTTCGATCTCAGCGAAACTCTGTCCCAGCCGCTCCGCAGTCTGATTAAGAGCCGTTTCCATAGCGGCCAGCTCATCTCCGCGACCGTGCTCCAGGCGCGCGCTTAGGTCACCCTGGGCGATGCGACGCGCAAAATCCACCACGCGCTCGAGACGAGCGGCAATGCTGCTCGCCGCCCATGCGGCAATCGGCAATGCCACCAGCAACGCGATGATCCCTGACCAAAGCGCTTCGCGCCCAAGCCGATGCAGTGTTTCTCCGGCCGAGCGCTCCAGCATGTGGCGCAGAATGAGCTCCATCGCCGCTGTTTCAAACAGCAGCAGGAGAACAAACAACGCCATGAGTTTTGTGAAGACTTTGCGCGTCAATTCAGGGCCTGCTCACGCTGCGGGTTCCGGGCCTGTGGTCTTCATTCCCCTTTAGGAATTTCAAACCTATAACCGGCTCCGCGCACAGTTTTCAGATAGCGCGGATTCTCAGGGTCGACCTCGATTTTCTCACGGATACGCCGCACGTACACATCGACTGATCGGGGCGTAACAAAGCGCGCATCCCCCCAGACGGAGTCCAACAGGTGATCGCGGCTATAGACGCGTCCAGGATGACGTGCCAGGTAATCGAGCAGACGGAACTCTGTCGCGGTAGTCGTCGTCAATTCGCCGCGTACTTTCAACTGCATCGCATTCGCGTCGATGATGACTTCTTCAAAGCTTATGACGGATGGAGTGGTAGGACGCTCGAATCGCCGAAGCACCGCCTTTACGCGCGCGACCAGTTCGCGAGTGGCAAACGGCTTGGTGATGTAGTCGTCTGCGCCCAGTTCGAGTCCGAGCACACGATCGTTCTCACCGGCACGCGCCGTGAGAAAGATGATCGGAACAGTAGAGAGTGCGGGGTGAGATCTGAGCCTGCGGCAAACATCCAGTCCGTCGCCGCCAGGAACCATGATATCGAGGAGGAAAAGTGCCGGAGGCTGCCGCTCTGCGTCAGGGATCACATTATTGGGGGTATGGAAAATTCTTGGAGTAAAGCCCGCGGCTTCAAGATGATGCTGTACCAGCCGCGCGATGTCGGTATCGTCTTCCAGTACAAATACGGTTTGGCTCAACCGGGATGCCTTTCGCCGGCGGCCATTGAATTTCCCTGCACCTGGCAACATGTCAGCGTTGCGCGGTCGGGAATGCGGCCGCTCCGGAATCGTTAACAGATTACTTCAGCGAGGCAAACAAATTGCAAACGTTTGATGAATTTGACAGCTGCCGATCTTTACAGTTGCGCGGCGAAAGCCCGCACGTTCCACATTTGCAATAGCTATTCTCATTCAAGCGACCAACCGAAGAAACAAAGCGGGGAAGTCGCTGGCGCAAAGTCGACTCCCCCGCGTTTTTAATCAACTTACGCCAGTAGATGCATCCGTTGACTCGAGTTCGGCAATGAACTCAACCACTGCCTCGCTCCAGCCATCGACGTGCATCCATGCGCCATATCCCACACCGTTGCGGTTCGAGGCTACATTGATCACGTAGCCACGGCCGCGCGGTGCCGGTACCTGGTCGTGCGACTGTTCGTCGGTGATGACCACAATACGGTCGTATCCCGCCCGCACATCGGAATCCACCTGCGCAATCGCCTTGCCCAGGTACGTTCCCCCGTGCGCCTGGCTCTTGTCGAGCGCGTCGCGCAGCGCCATACCACGACGGGGCGGGACGATCTTCGCTTCATTCGAGAAGGTGTATACCGTCACCTTCTCGGCGATTTCACGAAGCAGGATCGCAAGCCCATAAGCCGCATCCGTGCGACGCATGTCAGAACGATGAGAGATGGGCGCCTCCATCGAACCGGATATATCAACCAGCAACACGGTATGGCCGGGCAGGCTGCGAGCACGATGCTCGAGGGAGCGGAACATCGCTGCCTCAAGCGCTTCCTCCCACTGCGGAGCAACTCGCGCTGCTGCGAGAAAACGAAACGGCAAAACCCGGTCGGTCTTCATCGCTGCAAGCGCAGCAAGCACAAGCTGCTCGCTCACGTCTGCGGCATGTAGGTTTCGCAGGTTGCGCAGCAACGCCAGCGCTCCAAGCTTCCGCTCGGAAAGCAGACGTTCCCACACTTCTCGCTTTCCATCACCATCACGACCGGTTGTCGACAACGCAACCTCCCACGTATCCGGAGTAGCCAGTTGGTTCTCTGCGAGGCGCTTCCACAGCGCAGCCTGCGCCTCGTCCACGGGTCGAGCGTGAGAAAGGAACAGAACGTCGCGCAAACGAACTGCGCCTGCACGGTCGTACTTAGCCAGCGCGTACTCATCGAACTTGCAGAACGCGGCGGCTAATCCCTTTTTCACCTGTGCCGATAACGGCTGACGGCCACCTGCCCAGTAAATAGCGACAAACTCAGAAAGCTCATCGGCACGCTGAATTACGCGGGACAGTGTCTCCGCGACCAGACCGCGATGGGTTGCCAGCCGCGCCATTTCGCGAACCACCAACAGCGGCGCATGGCGGAGCTTCATCCGCTCGCGTGCCTCAATGGCGAGCGCAGCTACCTTGTCGGCAGATACCAGCGGCACCAATTCGCGAATGCGCCCGGCGATATGCACGCCATCCTCGTAGAACTCCCCCTCCCACAGCATGCAGGAGAGAACCGAGCGGCGCAGAGCCTGCTCAGGCGAAACCGCTACGGCAGGCGCTCCTTCGTGCGTGCGCAGGTTCGGACGCAGATAATGCTTTGCAATATTCAGGCGCATGTGCGCCTCCTTTCTCATTTCCTGCCGGGGAAAAATCGAGTGCGGTCTTTACACCAGGCTTATACCCGGCGGCAGGATTCGAACCTGCGACTCCGCTCTTTCGAGCGGTCTTCTACCGCTGAAGTATCCGCACTCTCCGCCACCGGCAGTTCCCATCTGAATCAAACAGCGCGAGCAGCTTCATCTTTATCGTCGTCGGAATCACGCGATGGCTGAATCTTGGTCACCGCGTGAAAGCCGCGCGTTTTTGCCGAAACCCTGACCGGATCGACTGCTATCGCCAGCTTTTCCATCTCATCCCATGTAGGTTTGCGCTTATCGCTGAACTCGCTGCAGTCGAACACAGTAAAAGGCACCGCGATATTCGGGCTGGTGTTCATGCAGATCACCAGGAGATCCGACTCACGGTATCCTGCGATCACTTGGCCCCAACTGCAGCTCTTGCAAAGGTGCAGATTGCCGACCGGAGTTCCGTTCTTAACATTCAACTTGCCCATGACTATTTCGTTTCTATCCGGACACGCCGGAGGTTAATCAGCCGGGGAACAGCTAACAACGGAATTACTTAGCTACGCGGGCTCGCACCCGCGGCGGGATTCGACCCCGCGACCCATTGATGGAACCGTTATTTACACCACCGGCTATGGTGGATGTTGTGGCGCACTGCCAAGTAGGGCGCCAGGATTGGAGTTAACCGGGGAACAAGCGATTGCGGCACATTAGGTGCTCTATCCACTGAGCTACCGGGAATCACTTCCCGAGCGGGATTCGAACCCGCGACCACCCGCGTTTCAAGCGAAGTATCCGCGACCTACGCCACCGGTTAAACTGTTCACTTCGCACTGCACTTCAAACATCAAGCCGGGGAACTCGCGAAAAGAGTACGGACTCGGCCGCTTGCTCGCGGAACCTGGTACATGGGGACTACGCCACCGCCCCGCGAATTGAGCACAGCCGGCAGGGCTTCCGACCCTGCGCGTCCATGTGGAGAAGTAACTCTTCTCTTTCACCACCGGCATTTCTTACTCTGCGATAAGTCAGCCTGCGAACACACTTATCCTGTGTTGTGCGCAACCAACGATTGCGACAACAAACAATTTGACATATCCTCCGCTTGACTTACCCGAGGGAATAAGCAAAGACAGATAGGTTTCTCGACTAACAGTCGAAGTATCTGTCTTCTTCGTCACTCGGGCTGATGCTTAGATACATGGAATGCGCGCAGGATAAGGACGCCAGAAGCGTTTACTGAAAATTGACGAAGTGCGCCCGGCGACCGGTGAGGCTCTCATCGAACCATTCCAGCCTAAGCATCGAATTGGGTGTGATGCAAATCATCGGGCGTTTCTCCTACGCAGTTAGTACTTTGCCATAAGTTACTTATAAAAGCAAGCAATGTCGATTAGTTATTTTATCTGTGAAATGAATCTTACTTATTTCGGTCCTTCGCACATCGCCCTCATCAAGCAACGGCCACAAATCGCAACCGCACATAATCCGCGACCCAATTTCCATCTTCATCCCGCAATACTGACGCGAGTAATTCAGTTGTCTCGCGGACCACATCTTCACGCAGATTCTCGGGTATCGCCTCAAGGACGCCGCGGCGAAACGTGCGCAGCCATTCCGCCATTCCGCCTTCTGCCAACTTTGTGGGGCGAGGAATGATTGCAATTTTATCCACTTTGAAACCGTGGCCCTTCAATCGCTTTGCGTAACTCTCTGCTGTCGGGTAGTAGTTCACGCCATCTTCAAGCACCCCGAATCCGTACCGCTCAAGCACAGCTCTCAAGGCCACGCAAATCGCCGCGATATTCCCATGACCACCCATCTCCGCCACGAAGCGGCCTCCCGGCTTTAGTACACGATGCACCTGCGCCATCATCGCATCCTGATCGCGAACCCAATGAAGGGCCGCATTCGAAAAAACCGCGTCAAAGGTTGCGTCATGAAAGGGCAGCTTCTCGGCCGCCGCCTGTTCTGACTCCACTCCGCGCTCCCGCGCGGCCGCAACCATATGCGTCGATGCATCAGCACCCAAAACGTGCGCTCCTGTTGCCGCGATTCGCTGAGTTAGTTGTCCGTCGCCACATCCAAGGTCGAGGATGAACTCACCTGTCTTCGCGTTCAACCACTCGAGTACACCGTCGGCGAGTCCATGCACAAATGCACCGTTTAGCGCGTATGCGTGCGGATCCCACGTCTGCGTCATCAGGAGACCTCCTGCTCCAGTTTCTGTGAGCGAGACATATAACGCAAAGTTATTTTGTTTTGAGTTTCGATAATCAACACTTATGGAAGTAAACGGGCGTCTAGTGTCTTTACAGTGTCTGTACGGGCAGAAGCGTGAGGTCGTCGACCAGGCCGACTTCCTTCTGCACAAAAGGCTCGCCATACTTGACGCCTGCGAGCAGACCGTAATGCCTCGCCTCGGCGAACGTGCGTTCCCTAATTTCTTCTTCGGGAACAAACAGTCCGCTACCCGCATTCTGATTTGCGTACTGCGATTTGTATGCCATCAGGGCTGCATGCCGTTGTTCGATAAACGGCGTGATGTCGACAACGAAGCTCGGCCTGACATCGGCATACAGGCTAGCGTAGACAACCTTGAACGGACGGTGCGGGAGCGACCCGGTTTCAACCTTCGCAAGTCCTGAAAGAAAACAAGCATCATAGCCGAGAGATGCCACAATCGCGTGGTCGGGATGACGGGCCTGCCAGTACGGCAGAATGACCACGCGGGGACGCATCGCGCGCAGCGCCCGCACCACTTTTATGCGGTTTTCCAGTGTGTTCTCGATGGCACCATCGGGAAGGTCAAGGGCCTCGCGTCGGCTGACCCCCAGTAGTCGCGCAGCTTCGCCGGCTTCTCGGGCGCGTTGCTCGGCCGTTCCACGGGTTCCAGCTTCGCCCTGCGTAAGGTCAAGGATGGCGGTACGCAACCCGCGCGCTGCCATACGCAATAGCGCCCCGCCGCAAGTCTGCTCTACATCGTCGCGATGCGCAGCAATGGCAAGCACATCCGCATGCTGACCATCGACTTCTTCGATTGCGGGCATGATCGGCTAGTAAACGGTGTTGTTGCCGTCGGTGTGCGCATCCATGAACGCAACGTCCGACGCGGTTCCCGTGACGCTTACGTATTGATTATTGATGGAAGAGCCATCCGTGGTGTGGAAGATGTATACCTGGCCGCCTTGTGCAACGTACACCTTGTGCAGGCCAGTGACTGCCGCAATCCCGGTAAGATCGCCGAGATACGGCTCAAGCATCGTGACCGAATTGGTGCTGGTGTTATACATCGTCAAGCAGCCATAGGGCAGGCCTTTTGCGAAGCGCTCCCCGTTGTTGCACTTTGTCATGCCGATCCACAGGGTATTGTCGTCGGCTAACATAAGGCGGCTTGGCGCACCCGGTGCACCATCGGATATGGAGACCGGAGCAGACGCCGAGAGTGTGCTGGATGGGGTTGCAGCGAGATTGACTACGGTGAGGTTGCCCGAGAAGAGACCATCCTGCTGCAGCTGCTGACCTGCTACATACATCGTGCTCGTCGATATCAGCGCGTTACTGGATCCACCGGGTATAGCCAACGTGCACGAAGATGCGTTCGGCGTGGTGGCGCAATCGCTGTGTAGTGCACTATTTGTCGGAAGTTTACCCGAGCCCTGACCCGTAAGGTAAATCAGCGGAGCCGTCGGAACTACCGAGACTGACGATGTCGAGCCGCCGCATTCGGCGCCGCAGTTCAGCACGTACGCGGTGTTACCATCCGCCGAAAATACGGCTTTGACTGGCCGATCGAACACCAACGGTGTGCCATAAGGTGTGCCGGTTGAGTCAAGGTTGTCGGGGCTCTGCATCTGGAAGAGGCACCAGCCGGGAGAATTCTGCGGTTCGCAATCCACAGCCGCCCGGGGCCATGTGCTCGGACCACCGGAATAGCTGAGCGTCTGATTCGCCGTCAGCTTGCGCGCATAGTAGGCGTAGTTGGAGTTCTGCACGAATGCCATCGCCGCGGAGCCGCCGGGGTTGACACTTACCCGGTATACACCTGGCAGACCTAATGCGTAGGTGCCGCCGCTGGAGTTGTCCACCACGGTGAGTACCGTGAACTGCTGACTGGCAGCGAAGATATAGGTCCCGTTACGAGTGATGAAGATGCTCGAAGACGGCCCATTAAGGCCTTTTTGAGCGCCACCGCCTGTCTCTTTTTGATAGTTGATAACGTTCAGGGATCCGTCTCCAGCTCCGTAGACCGCTCCGATTTGTTCTTCCGGCATGTTCTGGATGGTCACCGGCAATTGCCCGGAATAGCCGGAAATGCTGAAGCCGCCAACCTTCTGGTCGAAGCTGAAACGAATGTCGTAAAAGGCGTCCACAAAGGTCAACGCACCGGTTGAAGCTAGACTCGGGTTCTGGATCGAGATGAGAACGCGATTAGTGAGGCCGCTGGGGGGCAGCGTTCTTCCCGCAAAATAGGTGGTGGTACCGCATCCCGCAAGCACGATTGCCGCAACGAAGGCACTGGCGGCACTCAAGCAAAGACTTCTTTTCTTCAAAATCGCTTCCCTCGAAACCGGCGCGGACAGGCCGCGAATGATTGCACGGCGTTAGCCGCAACATGGACAAAATGAATGGCGTTTGCGGCAGACCCGGGCCTCAAAAACTGACTCATCCTGGACCGGTTCTGCATAGCTTTTGACTCTCGAAGTATAACAAAGCAACCCACGCGTTCGACTTAATGCGACTCTGGCACATTCGGGCCTGCGTACGGCACCATTCACTTCAAGGTCCGATACATCCTTTAAGGCATGCGATAGCATTGAAGGTGGATGCCCCAGTTTGCCGATCTCTTCTCTAGCCGCCCCGTGCTCGCCGATGGCGCCATGGGTACGGTTCTTTACGCCCGTGGGATCTTTATCAATCGTTGCTATGACGAATTGAACCTCTCCGACCCCAGCCTCATCCTTTCGATTCACGAGGAATATCTCCAAGCTGGCGCGGAGATACTTGAAACCAACACGTTTGGTGCCAATAAATTCCGCCTGACGCGCCATGGCCTCGCCTCAAAGGTTGCGGAGATCAATTCTGCGGGCGTCAAGTTGGCCCGGCAGGCGGTAGACCATCTCAAGGAAAAGCAGGCAGGAACTGCGTATGTCGCCGGTTCCATTGGACCGCTGGGCGTGCGTCTTGAGCCGCTGGGCAAGACGGGCCTGGACGAGGCGCGCTCCGCCTTTGCCGAACAGATTCGCGCCCTTGCGGATGCCGGAGTCGATCTCCTCATCATCGAGACGATGCCGGCATTGAACGAAGCGCGCGAAGCCCTGCTGGCGGCTGAAGAGACAGCACCTCAATTGCCGGTGCTCGTCATGGTTACGGTCGACGACGAAAGTAATTGCCTCGATGGCTCGTCGCCGCAACAGGCTGCCGCCCTGCTGACAGAATGGGGCGCGGGAGCTATCGGCGTGAACTGTTCCACCGGGCCTTCCACAGTACTTACAGCGATCGAGGCCATGCGCAGCGCCACTTCCCTGCCGCTGGCAGCGATGCCCAACGCCGGCATGCCGCGCGCGATCGAGGGCCGTAATATCTACCTCTGCTCTCCGGAATACATGGCCAGCTTTGCCCGTAAGGCTATCGCGGCAGGTGCGCAGATTGTGGGTGGATGCTGCGGCACTACGCCCAACCATATTCGTGCGATGCGCTCGGCGATGCGCGCCATCGACGCTCAGGCACGTGCCAAAGATGGCGACAAGCATGCGGAAATTTCCACTGAAACGCCGCCCATGCCCCTTGGCCAGCGCTCGCGCATCGGTTCGCTGATCGAGCAGGGCAGCTTTGTCACCCTGGTTGAGATTGTTCCGCCCAAGGGAATCAATTGTAGTAAGGAAATTGAAGGCGCACAGTTGCTGGCGCAGCTGGGCGTGCACGCCATCAACGTGCCCGATTCTCCGCGCGCATCGGCACGCATGAGTGCCCAGAGCCTGAGCATCCAGATTCAGCAGCACACCGGCATCGAGAC
>Ga0068852_100003368_pt1 | contig 11156 bp, 10 predicted proteins | sample KBSCornC22_FD_66594 | JGI IMG/M metagenome (GOLD analysis project Ga0068852, IMG submission 66594) | Corn rhizosphere microbial communities from Kellogg Biological Station, Michigan, USA - KBS Corn C2-2 | ecosystem: Host-associated > Plants > Roots > Rhizosphere > Soil ... | reverse complement strand
TAACCGCTCTTCCGCGTTGACGATCCACCCGTCAGGTGCCCGCGCATCGTGATCCCAAGCATCGAGCGCCTCAGATCCGATACGTGCGATCACCGCCTCTTCCGACTGGCCTTCGTCGGGACCGTGGTCGATCTCGGTAAGCCAATCGGCACTCTCGATCTCGGGCGCGGCCGGCTGATGCGCAAGGATTCGATCGATTGCCTCGCGGGTCCGCAGAAGCGGGGCCGCCAGCGCACGATCAAACGCCAGCCCCCGCTCGACAAACGCGCGACCGAGCGCATCAGCCTGCTCACGCCCTTTGGCAACTAAGCGCAGATCAGTACGTACGCCGATCCTGCGGACCACGTCACCCGCGCCGAAGGTGTTGCCGTGGCGAACGATGGTGACTGTCAGGTCCATGCGAGATGCGGCTCGCCATGCTCGGCGATCAGTCGTTCGGCCATTGCCACGTCCTCGGCCGTATCGACGCCCGACATGGCATGGCGCGGGGGCGCGACTTCGATGGTAAGGATCGGCTCACCCGCTTCCAGGAAACGCAGCTGCTCAAGACCCTCCAACGTCTCGTAAACGCTGGCTGACATCGCCTCGAAGCGACGCAATGCCTCAAAGCGATAAGCATAAAGGCCGATATGGCGGAACACCGGTGAAACGTCGCTCGTTTGCCGCAATTGAGTCTCATTCCGTATCGCGGGCACGACCGCCTTGGAGAACCACAGCGCCCGCCCGTCCTCGCCGCGGATACAAGTCGTACCACTGAATGGCGACGTCAATTTATGTTGGCGAAGCTCATCGAGCGCCTGCCAAGAAAGTCGAACAACAGGCGTCGCAACTGAGAAGGCGGACGCACGCAAGCCCTCGATCAGCGCCGCAATCATCCCCGGCGCAGCAAAGGGCGCATCACCTTGGAGATTGACGATGATCGGGGGCGGAACGGCCCGGCCACACGCCGCAGCCCAAGCGCGGCCGGAGCCGGAGCTGATCGCCGCGTCTGTCATCACCGCCTCGCACGCCAACTTTCGCGCATGTTCCAAGATGCCAACGTCGTCCGTCGCGACCACGACCTCCGCGTTGCCGACACGTCGCGCACCCTCGCGCGCGATCGCGACGACGCGCGCCAGCAAGGTTTGACCAGCTATCTCAACCAGCGGTTTACCCGGCAAGCGTTGTGAGGCGTAACGGGCCGGAACGACGATCAGGTCGGAGATCGAATCTTCAGGCAACTCCGACCCGCAAAATATCATGGAGGTGAATCACGCCTACCAATTTGTCTTGCTCGCAGACAAATAAAGCAGAGACGGCTTTTTCGTTGAGAATTCGCAGTGCTTCTGAGGTCAGTATATCGGGACTTACCGTGATTGGCGTCGCAGTCATATGATCGCGAATATCGTCGCTTAGATGTTTGCCGCTGAAACTGCGCCGCAAATCGCCATCAGTGAAGGCGCCCACCAGATGATCGTTTTCGTCAACGATAGCGGTGCAGCCATATCGCTTCTGACTCATCTCGATCGTCGCATCAAACAGCGTCGCGCCGACACGCACCACCGGCATATTTTCCCCCGACGCCATCAACTGTGCGACGGTGGCTAGTTGCGCGCCAAGGCGCCCTCCAGGATGAAAGGTAAAGAAATCGGAGCGCGTGAAGCCGCGCCGCTCGATCAGCGCGATCGCTAGTGCATCGCCCAACACAACCTGCACCGTTGTCGATGACGTAGGAGCCAGTCCGTTGGGACAGGCTTCGCACACACGAGGCAAGGCCAGGCAGATATCGGCAGCCCGTCCAGCCGTACTGTCAGCATGAGCGGTCATGACGATGAGCTTAACGTCGAACCGACGGCTATAAGCAATAATGTCCCCCAACTCAGTCGTTTCACCAGACCAGGTAAGCGCGAGCACGACATCTTGGTGCCCGATCATGCCCAGATCGCCGTGACTAGCCTCGCCGGGGTGGAGGAAAACAGCGGGAGTGCCGGTTGACGTCATCGTCGCGGCGATCTTGCGACCGACCAGACCGCTTTTGCCCATGCCGGTAACGATCAACCGCCCGTTCTGATTGCTGATCGACGACACCGCAGCGAGAAAGCTTTCTCGCAGCGGTGCAGTATGCAGCGCTTCCTTCAGCGTCTGCAAGGCCTCAATTTCGATCCGAGTCGTGCGCAACGCCGATAGCAGGCCTGGCTCTTCCAGATTGACTGAAACCGTCGCCTGCATTCTCCGTACTCCCAATGCCGCGCTGCAATAAGTATTCGTGCTTATATCCCGATCCGTCCGGCTTCCAGCTTTTTTTCCAGCTTTTTTATAGACTCATCGGGCCACCAGTGTGGCGAATCAGACGTTTCGCTATCTTGAGCCCGTTTTGAAGCGGGGTTCGCAACGAGGCGGTTCGCGTCGTCGGTGATGTTATTGCTGTCGAAGGCCTTGTCGCCGAGCAACGCGCCGAACTCGATCGCCTCGATCAGTAGTGCGACGCCAATGGTATCGAGGCGCTGTCCCGGTAAGAGCGCGAAGCGAACGAGGTTGCCGAGAGCGTCCCTCGGCGCGAGGATCTTGGAGGGTCATGCCACCCTTGGAGTGGTCGGTCGCCTGGCTTTTAGTCCCCTTTACGCCCTGTCCGTGACGATGAACCTTGACGGCTGTGGCATCGACCATGGCGTTTTCCATGTCCGTCCCTCCGAGACGGCATCGAATAATCGTTTGAAAACATCCTCTTTCACCCAATCGCGATACCGCACGAACACCGTGTTCCCACTTGCCGAAAAACGCGCGCGGGGCGAAGTAAATCGCGTCCTGGTCGCCATTTCGCTCAAGTGGCCGGTGATTATGTGGGCGAACCGATAAATTAGGAGAAGCGGCTCACCCAAGTCGAAAGATGATGTTAAAAGCCTTCGCGCGGCCTGTGCTCCAGGGTTTTCAAACGGGGCGCGGCGCGCGCGCCGACGAGATCAGCGCACGGCTTGGGTTAGGCCAACCACGGAAAACGCGGTCGAAGATATAACACTAACGAATTTTTGAAGATCGACACCCGGAGCGTTGGATACGTAAAATACGTCCTTGTCGTGGATCGGGAAGCTCTGCGCGATGAAGAAGCTGGCCGGATCTTGCAAATTGATCCGGTAAATCACCGGAATCCTGCCGTCGGGCGTCGTCCTCGCTCCGGAGACAAGTTGGGGCGGAAGGGCGTCCGGACGTTCAAACCGGAAGATGAAGACGCCCCGGACATCCGCACGGTTGTCAAGTAGACCGCCAACGCGGCCCAGCGCCTGCGAGAGCGTGATGCCTGTCCCCTCGAACGGGATTTCCGCATTGTTGAGGACCGCGCCGAGTGCGGTGAAACTATAGGGCTGGAACAGCGCCGTCACGACGTCGTCCGCTTGCAGGCGGATGTTCTGCCTTGGATCCCGGATGATGTCTTCGAGCGGCATCGACGCAACCTGCGGCCCGCGCGTAATCTGGATCGTGGTCTTTCCGACCGGCTGCTTAGTGCCGCCTGCGCTGGCCAGTGCGTCCAGCAGTCTTTCACCTCTCGCCGTCAAAGCGATACGACCACTGGTCGCCACATCACCAACGACGGTGACATTGGAAGTTTCGTTGCGGACCAGTCGCACGATCGCTTGGGGGGCGTGCGCCTTGCCTTGCAATCGGGCGACGATTTCTTGTTCGACCTGTCGGGTTGTCCGACCGGCGGCAAGAATCGAGCCGGCGAAAGGTATCGTGATGCGACCGGTGCTATCTATCATCTGTTGGGGTAATGACGTCGTGCGCCCAAGCTGGGCGGCTTGGCCAACCACCGGATCTCCAACAATCGACCCGAATAGAACGGCGGGCGGAGCCTCCCAGATCGACACGTCTATTGCGTCGCCTCGGCCGATCACCGTGTCGCCCGGCGCGCCGTCGCCCAGGACCTCCGAAAAAAGCTTTGCCCGATTCGCAGCCAAGGCGTGCTGGGCTACCTCCGCCGTCAAGGGAAGGATTACGATGCCGTTGTCGATCGGCTGCGCGGCGGCGACCCGCTTTATCCGTCCCGCGCTGGGGCCCGACGAGCCGAGCGTAGTGCAACCGGCAAGACCGGCGCCTAGCAGACCAATCGCGATAACCTGCGCCAGTCTTTCGGGAACGCGCGCTACATCAAACCTGGGCATTCGTGGCAATCCAATTCCAGCGGGGGGCTCGCTTAGAACGCTCGGGCGCTAACCTCAACTCTCAACCGCTTCAGGTTCACCCGGGTTAGCTCCCAGCTATAGCATGATGCCATGCGATGCGGCTGATTCGGCGTTGCAAAACCCCAGCGATGCGAGCATCAGCGCGCCTCTATGCCCCTGTTCGCCGTCCTTCGACAAGACCAAGAAAAGCGCTGATGCCCTTTGTTATCACCGATAAAATCAAACGACCCAGCAGGCTGTTCGTTGCGGTGGTCGTTGCGCCCACGGCGCTTGCGATCCTGTATTTCGGCTTGTTCGCATCCGATATCTACGTATCGGAATCCAAGTTCGTCGTACGCAGCCCGGAAAAGCCTGCGGCATCCGGTCTCGGGGTTATCCTGAAGACTGCCGGCTTCGCCAATGCCGGCGACGAAATCTATGCCGCACAAAGCTATGCGGTATCCCGGGATGCCTTGCGCGCGATCAACCGCGACGGCGCGTTCGAACGGGCGTTTACGCGGCCCCATATTTCGATCTTTGATCGCTTCAATCCGCTCGGCTCCAAATGGTCCGGCTCGTTTGAGTATTTGTACAAGCTCTATCAGGGCAAGGTGCGGGTGAGTAATGACAGTACTTCGTCGATCACCACTCTCGAGTTCCGCGCCTACACTGCCGAAGACGCTCACATGCTTAATGAGCGCCTTCTCGAAACCTCGGAAGCGCTGGTCAACAAGCTAAACAAGCGCGGGCGGAACGATTTGATCCAAGCCGGCCTCGCCGAGGTTGCCGCCGACAAGGCGAAGGCGAGCGAGGCGGCAGCGGCGCTGGCAGCCTATCGCAACATGTCCGGCGTGCTGGACCCGGAAAAGCAGGCCGAGGTCCAGATGCAGATGATTTCCAAGCTTCAGGACGAGCTTATCGCGACAAAGACGCAACTGCTTCAGCTCCAAACTTTCACCGCGGAAAATCCGCAGATCCCGTTCCTGCGGCAGAAAATCAATTCCCTAAAAAATGAGATCGCCGCCCAGCTTGGTCACGTGGTAGGCAATCGCCGATCACTTGCCGCCAGCGCAGGGCAATATCAGCGACTGTTGCTGGAAAACGAATTTGCGGCGAAGCAACTGGCCGGAGCCATGTCGTCGCTCGATGAGGCGCGCAACGAGGCAGGCCGCAAACAGGCCTATGTGGAACGGATCGTCGAACCGAATCTTCCCGATGCTCCGATCGAGCCACAACGGCTGCGGGGCATCTTTGCGACCCTGGCTTTGAGCCTCGTGATATTTGGCATATTAAAGATGCTGCTCGCTGGAGTGCGAGAGCATGCCCAATAACGAATTACCCAAGTCGCCGCGTCGATTACTCGACGAGCCGGCGTGGCAGATCAACATTCGTGTCGTGTCGGCGTTGTTCTTGCGCGAGATGCTGACGCGCTACGGCCGCAATAATATTGGGTTTCTGTGGCTATTTGCTGAACCGATGCTATTTACCCTAGCCATTACGGCGTTCTGGTCGGCGACACGTAACATTCACGGGTCTTCTATCCCGATCGTAGAATTCGCGTTGACGGGCTATTCTTCTATGCTCATGTGGCGGAACATGCCCAGTCGCTGTATTGGCGCGCGAAAATCCAATATGCCGCTGCTCTATCATCGGCAAGTTACGGTGTTCGACGTTTATACCGCAAGAATCCTGTTAGAGTTCATGGCTGCATCGACCAGCTTAATAGTCCTAGCCATAGCGTTTTGGACGATGGACTGGCTTGTTGTGCCGGAGGATGTTTTGAAGGTTTTGGGCGGCTGGGTATTGCTCGGCTGGTTCGGTACGTGCCTCGGATTATTCATGGGTGCTCTATCGGAGAAGAGCGACATCGTGGGGAAGCTCTGGCCGCCCCTTTCATATCTAATTTTTCCTCTCTCGGGGGCCGCATTTCTGGTTGATAGCTTGCCCACCGCAATGCAGCGGATTGTCTTGTGGCTGCCCATGCTAAATGCGCTTGAATTCCTGCGTGAGGGATGGTTTGGGTCGGCCATGCACGCGCACTATGACATTGCTTACGTCATTGTTTTCAATATAATATTCTCTTTTCTCGGGCTGAATCTCGTGCGGCAGATCGGTCATGACATGAGTGATGTATGATCCGGCTCAGCAATGTCTCCAAGGATTATGAGACAAACGCAGGGCGCCGGCGCGTTCTCAAAAATATTAACCTGACGATCGGCCCCGGCGAGCGCATCGGGATCATGGGGAAGAACGGCGCGGGAAAATCCACGCTCGTCCGCCTTATCAGCGGTGCGGAACTGCCAACGACCGGTTCGATTGAACGCAACATGTCGGTTTCCTGGCCGCTAGCCTTTACCGGCGGTTTTCATGCCAATCTTACCGGCGTCGACAATGTTCGCTTTATCTGCCGCATTTATGGGGTCAGTTTTGAAGATCGGCTCGCGTTCGTGCGCTCGTTTTCGGAATTGGGCTCTTTTTTGTACGAACCGGTCGGCATTTATTCGTCGGGTATGCGTGCGAGGCTCGCATTCGCAATTTCGATGACGATCGATTTCGACTGTTATTTGATCGACGAGGTGATCGCTGTCGGTGACGAATCTTTCCGCGATCGCTGCAAGGTGGAGTTGTTCGAGAAGCGGCGGGAGAAGGGGATGTTGATCGTCTCACACAGCCACCGCTATCTGAAGGGAACGTGCGATCGCTTCCTGCTCTTTCGGGAAGGCACGATAGAGGAATATGCCGATTTTGAGGAGGCTTATTTCGAATACAAGGCGATCCTGGGCGAAGCTTTCGATAGCAAGGAGCAGATGATCGCTGCGATGCAATGACGTTTATCGATACGCGTGAAATATATGGCGATACGGACTTCGGGTCGCTAGCAACGGAATGGCAGGCCCATGGCTGAGATAATACTGCACCCCGATGTCGAGAATTATATTCTCGAAATGTCCTTGGAGGAAATCGCCGCCCGCGGCGGCGTAGCCGATATTTTCGAAGAGGGTCGGATGGTCCTAGTGAAGGACTATCGGCTTGATTTCGACTTCGGTGCACTGGACGCGTTGGCGAAATCGACCGATGCGATTGAGGATGCGCGTATCCGCAAGTCGCTGAAAAAGCTGCAGGCGCCATTTTTTTTCGAAGGCGCTCCGCCTACCTACGAAGGAAATCGCCTCGTCTTCGCGGATTCCATACGGCAGGCGATCTTCGACGTGCTGTGCCACGGCGACCGCGATATCTTCGAGCGTGCCGCGGGTGCGCTGAAAGCCGCACATGAGGAAATTCTGCGTATCTTCGGTATCTGTTTCCCTACCTATGAGCCGTTTCGTTTTATTCCCAGCGTGCGCTTGACGCGCACTTTGTTCGAGAACCTGCACTGGGACAATCATTCGATCGACGATGATTTCCATCAGGCGCGGATTTTCACGAACCTCGATACCCGCCCGCGCATCTGGCATGTCAGCCATCGTTTCATGGATATGGCGCGCCAGATTTACGAGGAGCATGACCTCGGGCGGTTCGCGGGCAAGGACCCGAACCTCATGCTCGATTATATCAACGGCGACCTGTTAGGCGGGACCCAGAAGACTTGGATGGAGAATCTGCCCAAGCACAAGATCGCTTTTGATCCGGGTGAAGTGTGGCTCGGGGAGTCGCGGATCATCTCGCACCAGATTTTCTATGGCGAGAGCGCAATGGTCTATATGTGGTTCGTGCGGACCGCGTCGATGGTCAATGGAGATAACCGCTTCAACCTGCGAGTGGAGGAATTGCATCGCGCGGCGGCTGCTCGGGCAGTGACGAGCGAACCAAGGGAAGCTGCTTCCTGATTTGGCGCTGTCACTGGCGACACTCTTTTCGGATGGTGCGGCGTGTCAAATCGGAGATGGGGGCTCCTGACGTGGATGGGAGTTTGAATGGCCGGCACGCCGCATTCTGAGCGCCGCCGCATGGGATCATGGCGCGCGACCACCCTATTCCTCGCGGTACATTTGGATGCACTATTACAATATCCGGTCGCCTATCTGGCGGCGCAGGGATGGCGGTTGCGCGGCAAGCGGCTGCGGGCGCGTAATCGCATCGCGCCGCTGACGGGCAAATCCCCGCGCGCCTATGCCTATTGGACCGCTCGGCGAGAGCCCGACCAATGGGAGGCGCAAGCGCCCGCGCCAATGTCCGCCAGCGCATCGATCACGCTTGCGGTTGATTGTCGCGCCAATCCCGAACTGGCAAGCGCGACGCTGCGATCGCTTGGTGTGGCCGGTGCGCGCACACCGGTGCTGATGATCGGCGACGACGGAATGCGTGACTTGATTGACGCGCAGACCGACCTCGCCTTGGAATGGCATGCCGATCCTGCCTCTCTGCTACGTGCGCTGGAAGGCGGGCCGAGCCAATGGCTCTGCCCGGTCTTTGCGGGCGATCGCCTCGCGTCCGGAGCGCTCGATCGCTACGCGGCCGAAATCCACAAGGCGGGAGACGCGCCGCTAATTTATGCGGATGACGATCTGCAGGGTCCGCGGGGGGAACGGATCGAACCGCATTTCAAACCAAAGTGGAACGCCGAGCTGTTTCGGCATCACGATTTCGTGTCAGGCGCAGCGGCAATCCGCTTGGCGGCGCGCCCACGAGACGCATCTGCCGATTGGGTGCGTGCCCTAGTCGATTGCGCGATTGCCGAAACCGTGCACGCACCACATCACCTCCCGCTCGTTCTACATTACCGACGCCGACGGCCGGGCCCGATCCCCCCGCAGCGCACCCCTCCGCCTCCCCGGATCGACAGGGCAGCAGCGCGCGTGACAGTGATCGTGCCGACGCGCAACCAACTCGCTTTGCTGCGCACCTGTCTCGAAGGTGTCGCTGCCTGCGGTTATTCGACGTTCGATTGCATCGTCATCGACAATGACAGCGACGATGCGGCGACGCTCGCCTATCTCGCGGATTTGGCCGCATCCGGCATCGCGGTTTTACGGTTTCCCGGCCCGTTCAATTTCTCGGCGATGAACAATGCGGCTGCCCGTATGGCGCGCGGCGATTATCTTTGCTTTCTCAACAACGATATAGAGATGCCTGCGCCTGGCTGGCTTGCGCCGATGGTCGCGCAGGCGCAGCGCGCGGATGTCGGCGCGGTCGGCGCACGGCTACTATATCCGGACGGGTCCGTGCAGCATGCGGGGGTCGTGCTGGGCGTCGGCGGTGGTGCGGGACATGCGCATCGTTATTTGCCGGCCGGCGATCCCGGTTATTTCGACCGCGCGCGCCTGCCGCAATTCGCGAGTGCGGTCACGGCCGCGTGCCTGGTGGTCGCACGCGAAAAGTTCCTTGCGGTCGGGGGTTTCGACGAGACCGTGTTCCGGGTCGCGTTTAACGATGTCGATCTGTGCCTGAAGCTTAACGCACGCGGCTGGCAGACACTTTACGAGCCGCGGGCGACGCTTGTGCATCACGAATCGAAGAGTCGCGGCCTCGATCTCACGCCGGCCAAGCGCGCCCGGTTCGAGGGTGAATTGGCAGCGCTAAAGACGCGCTGGCACACCGATCGCGGAAGCGACCCCTTTCATCATCCTCAACTCAGCCGTTTTTCCGAGCAGTTCGTGGTGCATATCTGAGGTCAAGGCGCTGCTTCAGCTTCCCAGCGATACGTTGTGCGCGGCGGCGTTCTCGTCATTTTTATACCGTTCCCTCGATGAGCGATGCCTGCTCGACCGGGACATATGGGCGATTTCCTGCGACCTGCACCGCGGGCGCGGGGGAAGCCGTCGGAACGACAATGCTTCTGCAATCGCCAGCGCACCGCCTCCGGCGGCAATCGGTTACGCGGCGATCGTGTCGGCCGCTGCGAGGGACTGCAGATACAGGTCGCGTTCGGCTCGCCACAGATCCGCATAATCAACGTTATGCCATTGGTCGAACCAAGGTCCACCATTGGTGTAGTGGATCACGCGCGGTGTCGTGACCGGGCGCGAATATTCGCCCTCCAGGAAATTCCAGTCGAGTTCCAGGCCGCCGATTGCATCGTCGTCGGAAATCCATTCGAAACGGTGAAGATAGGCCGGCGCGGCAGCATTAACCACTTCCGGCGTCAGCGCCTGAACATCCGGATGGTCGCAGTTAAATACCATAAAGGACGACCAATTCTTGCGGGGATAAACAGTCTGCTTTTTTCCATCCATCTTGGTGCCATAGGCTGGCGTATAATCGTGTTTCACCACGTAGATTGCCTTCGCTGGATCGAGCCCTTCAAGCACTCGGTGAACGTCCACGGTGAACAAGAAATCACAGTCGCAAAAGATCACCCAGCCGCGCTGCGCCGCGAGATACGGGGTCAGAAACCGCGTGAGCGAAAATTCGGTCGCTGCGGTCGGATCAGCGGGACGCGTGTAAAGGCCGAGCTCGCGGACCTCCGCTTGCCGAATCGGGATAATCCGGAGCGCCTCGCCGCCGTGACGATGCAGCGAGAAGCGGCAGACCTGCCACGCAATATCCTCGCGCCTGTCATACCCGACGAAGATTTTGAGGGGGGGCTTGGAAACCATATCTACTCCTGATCGGCGCTGACCCGCGGCGCCTATTGCCGCAAGCGCCTACAATAAGCGACCGCGCCCGAGGCGCAAACAGGAGATGCGGGCCGCGGCGATATCACCTTGAACAAATCCGCGTGTCAGCTCTATAGCCGCCTGGATGCATCGGCATCTACCTTGAAGAGATTAAAACATAATCGTTTTCCAGTGATCGCCAGCATCTTTTCGCCTTCCCAGCCGGTAGATTCGGCCCCATCCGTAGAATCAGGTAGTTTTGCGAAATGACGACGTCGTCTGCCTCCGCACCGGGCGCGCCGCGGCATTATTCATCCCCGCCGGGCGAGGCAGAGTTGGCTGCAGTTGAGATGAATGTCGCCGAACGGCTCGCGGTGATCGATGCTCGGCTCGAGCGGCTGACGCTGGCGGAGCGCCTGCTTGAGACGGCGGAGCAGGAGGTCGCGCGGCTGCGAGAGATGTTGGCCGAGACGTCGCAGGAGTC
>Ga0068852_100003364_pt1 | contig 11160 bp, 13 predicted proteins | sample KBSCornC22_FD_66594 | JGI IMG/M metagenome (GOLD analysis project Ga0068852, IMG submission 66594) | Corn rhizosphere microbial communities from Kellogg Biological Station, Michigan, USA - KBS Corn C2-2 | ecosystem: Host-associated > Plants > Roots > Rhizosphere > Soil ... | reverse complement strand
ACTCTTTCCGCGCGGCAGGATCGTCTGGTATGCGACGGCGATCGGATGCGCGGTGAGCCGTCTGCTCGCGCACGCGCACTACCTGAGCGACGTCGTGGCCGCCGCGATCATCGGCATCGCAGTGGCGGCGCTGCTCTGGCGCTGCTGGATGCCACGCCCCGCGTGATCGCCCTTACGGCTCGGCGGTTGGCGCCAATCCGATCGTGAACGTCGAGTCGACTCCCACTTCGCTGGTCAGCCGAGTCCCGTTCCACCGTAATCGTCTGGGTGCGCGATGTCGTTCCAGTGCGCACGCGATGAATCGAACGGCGCTTCATCGTAGCGGAGCATCGTGCTTCATCCTGCGGTACGATAGACCTCATCGGTGACGCGGTCGTAGTCCCACACGCAATGGCCCCAACCGTCGAGCGCCGATTGCAGGCGCCGCTCGCGCGCCGCCGCTCCGGTCGCGAGCTTGGCCATCGTCTCGCCGAGGGACGCGGACTCGGTCATCCCGCCGCGAAGCCTCGCAGCAGGTGCAGCATGCAGCTGTCGGTGAGCATGTCGTTGTCGAGCTTGGGAGTCTCGAGCACCTTCGGGATGCGCGTCATGCGAGGATCGGTCATGATCCGGCGGAACGGCTCCTCGCCGAGCGAGCCGAACCCGATGAGCGCGTGCCGGTCGCGGCGCGACGCGAAGGGCGTCTTCGAGTCGTTGAGATGCATCACGCGCAGGCGATCCCACCCGAGCGCATGCTCGAACTGCGTCCACACGTCGTCGTACGCACCCACCAGATCGTAGCCGGCCGAATACACGTGGCAGCTGTCGACGCACACGCCGATGCGCGAGCGATGCGGCTCGGGGACGCGCTCGATGATGCTGGCCAGCTCCTCGAACGTCGAGCCGAGTGACGTGCCCGAGCCCGCCGTGGTCTCGAGGCAGAGCACCGTCGCGCCGGGCGCGCGCGCCAGCGACTCCGTGATCGCGTCCGCGTTGCGCGCGATGCCGCTCTCGCGATCGTCCATGAAATTGCCGGGATGCGAGACGAGATACGTGAGTCCGAGCGCGGCGCAGCGCTGGAGCTCGGACACGAACGACTCGGTCGACTTGCGGCGCAGCGCCTCGTCGGGGCTCGCGAGGTTGATGAGATACGAATCATGGGCGATCGTGGCCTCGACGCCGGAGAGCGCGAGCGCAGCGCGGAACTCGTCGCGCTCGCAGTCGTCGCACTCGCGCTCGGCCCAGCGATTCGCCTGCTTCGTGAAGATCTGCATCGCCGTCGCTCGCAATGCGCGAGCGCGCGGTGGCGCTGCGGGCACGCCGCCGGCCGATGAGACGTGGGCACCGAGCAGATGCGTCGTCACGGGCTTGGGCGCAGAAAATCGATCGGATCGACCGCGTGCCCCTGCGGCCGCAGCTCGAAGTGCAGATGCGCGGGGAGATCGGGATCCGACGTGCCGACGTAGCCGATCACCTGTCCCTTCGTCACGACCGCGCCTTTCTCCGTGGTGATCTTGCTGAGCGATCCGTACACGGAATAGTCGCCGCCGGGGTGCTGCACGATCACCGTGAGCCCGTACGTTCCGAACAGGTCCGCGACCAGCACCTTCCCCGCCGCGACCGCGTGCACCTCGGTGCCAGCCGCCGCCTTGATGCCGATGCCGTTCCAGCGCACGGTCGTGTTGTTGGGATTCACGACCCGGCCGAAGTTGTAGAGAATCGAGCCCTGCACGGGCCAGTCCATCGAGCCGTTTCCCCTGCTGATCGTGCTCGCCGACCGCGACGCGCCCGGCGACGAGCGCTCGGCGCGCAGCCGCGCGGACTCGAGATTGGCGATCACGCTGCTCAGGCGCGTCTCGTCGCGCGAGATGGCCTGTAGACGCTCGTCGGTGTCCTGCGCGCGCCGCTTCGCGTGCGCGAGGCTGCGCGACTGCTCCAGCCGCAGCGTCCTGAGACGGTCCTCCTCCTGAGCCTTCTCGTCCAGATTGAGCTTGATGTTCTCCTGGAAGCGTACGAGGTTCGCGCGCTGATGGTTGATCTGATTGCGCAGATCCTCCACCCGGTGCACGAGCGTCCGGTCGCGCACCGCGAGCAGATGGAGATACTTGTAGCGCGCGAGGAGCTCGCCGAAGCTCCGGGCGGAGAGCAGCACCTGGAAATCGAAGAGCGGGCCGCGCTTGAAGATGTCGACGAGGCGCCGGCGGAGCGTCGCCTGCTTGACCGTGATCTCGTCCTGCGCGCGCACGAGATCCGCGGTGGTGGTGCCGACCTCGCTCGAGATCGCGTCGAGCTGCGCGTCGAGCGAGTGCATGACGCGCGCGGTGACATCGGCCTCGCGGTCGAGCGTCTCCACTTCCTCGGACAGATCGTGGACGGTGTTCTGCAGGCTCGTGCGGCGCCGCTGCAGCTCCTCGCGTTCGCTCCTGAGCGCATCGAGCCGCGCCTTCTCGTCCTTGATCCGCTGTTCTGCGCCCTTCTGGTCGGCATTCTGCTGTGCCCGCACCACGGGTGCGACGGAGAGCAGCAGCGCGAGCATCACAGCGGCACGCACGCTCAAACGCGGCGTAGATGCCTCCCGACGGAGAGGGCGCTGCCGAGCAGTCCGATGATGCCGCCTCCGAGAACGCCGATCGTCGCGATGGCGGGATCGAAGAAGGTGGTCTGGATCAGGTTGTGGCTGATGACGGCGTTCGCGCCCCAGGTGAGCAGCAATGCGAGCAGCCCGCCCACGATTCCCTTGAGAAAGCCATCGAGGAGAAACGGCCGCCGCACGAAGCCGTCGGTGGCGCCGACGAGGCGCATGATCGAGATCTCGCGCGCGCGCGCGAGCACCGTCATGCGGATCGTCGTGCCGATGATGATCACGGCGACGGCCGCGAACAGCAGCCCGAGTGCGATCCCCGCCGCGCCCGCGATATTGCGGATGTCGTACAGCTTCTTCACCCAGTCCTCGCCGTAGCGCACGTCATCGACGAACGGATACGTCTGAATGCGCTGCGTCACTTCCTTCACCGTCTTCGGATCGCGGTGTCCCTCCTTCAGGCGCACCTCGATCGACGGCGGAAGGAAGCTCGCGTCGAACACATCCTGGAATTCCGGGAGCTCCGCGCGCGCGCGTGCGAGCGCCTGCTCGGGCGAGACCTCCTGCACGTTCGCGACCTCGGGGAAGTTCGAGATGTCGCCCATCGCCGCGCTCACCGCCTCGGGGAGCGTGCCGTCCGCGAGAAAGGCGACGATCTCGACGTGCTCCTCCACCCCTCGCAGGGCGCGATCGACGTTGAGCACGAGCAGCCCGAACAATCCGAATGCGAAGAGGCTGAACGCGATCGTGACGACACTCAGGCTGCTCAGCAGCGGTGAGCGGCGCACGCCGAGCGCGACTTCGCGAAAGGTCAGCCGCATCAGACGGGCGTGGACGTCGCGGCCGTGCCTGCGCCGTTCCCGTCGGCGGAGTCGAACACCAGCTGTCCCCGATTCACCTCGATCACGCGGTAGTCGCTCCGCTTGACGAGCTCGAGATTGTGCGTCGCCATGAGCACGGCCGTTCCGGCCGCGTTGATGTCCCGCAGCAGCTGGAAGACGCCACGGGTCGCGCGGTCATCGAGGTTGCCGGTGGGCTCGTCGGCGACGAGAAGCACCGGATCGTTCACGAGCGCCCGCGCGATCGCGACGCGCTGCTGCTCGCCTCCGGACAGCTCCTTCGGATAGCTCGTCCCCTTGCTCGCCAGGCCGACCTGCGTGAGGAGGCGGCTCACGCGCGCCGAGATCGTGTCGCGCGGCGCGCCCGTGACCTCGAGCGCGAACGCGACGTTCTCCTCCGCGGTACGGTCTTCGAGCAGCCGGAAATCCTGGAAGACGACGCCCATCTTGCGGCGCAGACGGGGAATCTCCCCGCGGGGCAGCCCCGACGTGAGGCTTCCGCTCACGCGCACCTCGCCGGCCGTCGGCGTCTCCTCCACGATCACCAGCCGCAGAATCGTCGACTTGCCGGCGCCGCTCGGCCCCGTGAGGAAGGCGAACTCACCCTTGTTGACGCGGAAGGTCACGTCCTGGAGAGCGAGTCCAGTGCGCGGATATTCCTTGACGACGTGCGAAAAGCGGATCATCGGCGGAGCGCGCTCGGTGGGGGAAAAGCGAAAAATGGCGAGCGGTACGGTTACAGGAAGATATACGCGTGACGGCGACTCGTGTCACTCGCGCGGTTCGCACCCGCGAAGCTCAGCCGCGGAGCGCCTGATCGAGGTCCGCGATGATGTCGTCGGCATCCTCGATGCCCACGCTGATGCGGAGAAAGCCATCGGGCACTCCGGCTGCGGCCCGCTCGCTCGCGGAGAGATGCTCGTGGGAAGTGAAGCGGGGCTCGGAGACGATCGTGTCGACGCCGCCCAGACTCGGCGCGTGCGCGATGAGCCTCATGCGCCGCGTGACCTTCGTCATCGCCTCGCCGCCATCGCGATGCACGATAGCGAGCATCGCGCCCATCCCGTCGAGCGTCGCCAGCGCCGTCTCGTGATCGGGATGCTGGGGCAGTCCGGGGTAGAGCACGGCGCTCAGCTCCGGGCGCGTGGCGCACCAGAGCGCGACGCGCATCGCGTTCTCCGTCGCGCGCCTGACCCGCACGTCGAGTGTCTTGAGCCCGCGCTCGAGCAGCCAGCACGCGAACGGGTCCGGGGCCTGGCCCCACAGGATCATCTTCTGCCGCACCTCCTCGATGTACGTCGCGGAACCGAGCACGGCGCCCGCCACGACATCATGGTGTCCGTTGAGGAACTTCGTGGCCGAGTGGATGACGACGTCGGCGCCGTGCTCGATGGGACGGAAGGCGACGGGCGTCGCAAACGTCGAGTCCACCACGAGCGCGAGCCCGAGCTCGCGCGCGAGAGCGGTGATGGGCTTGAGGTCGAGCACGCGCACCGTGGGATTCACAGGGGTTTCGAGATAGATCGCGCGCGTGTTCTTGCGCAGCCGCCTGCGCCAGCCGCGCGATTCGGTGGGGTCGACGAGGGTGCACTGGATGCCCATCGCCGGCAGCTCCTTCGTCACGAGCTGCTGCGAGCCGCCGTAGATCCAGCTGCTCGCGAGCAGGTGATCGCCCGACCGCAGCAACGCGAGGAGGGCGCAGGCCGTGGCGCCCTGGCCGCTCGCGAGCACGAGGCCCGCCTCCGCGCCCTCGAGCAGCGCGAGACGATGCTGAACCAGCTCGGCGTTCGGATTGTTGCCGTAGCGGGGATACCGCATGCCCGCGCCCGTCCCGAACTCCTGCTGGAAGTTCACGCTCTGGTAGAGCGGGGAGACGACCGGCTCATCGTGGGCGAGCGCGTCGCGCCCGCCGTGAACGGCGAGCGTCGCGAGCGAAGGCGGCTTGCTGCTGTGTGTCACCGGCTACTCCAGGAAGCTGGTCTAGACGAGCCCCGGATCGCGCGGCGTGCCGTACGCCGCCTTCACGAGCGTGATGATCTCCGAAGGCGAGGCGCCCGCGACGTCGCGCAGGACCACGTCTCCGCGCGGAAGCGAATCGTCGATGCGCACGGTGGCCAGCTCGTGCCGGCGCGGCCCGTGCACCCATACGAGCTCGCCATCGCTGATCAGCCGCATGCGCGCGTCGTCGCCGCGCATGCGCACCTCCGTGCCGCGGTCGGGGTCACCGGGGCGAGTCGCGATCAGCTGCGCCACCCGCAGGGGCGCATTGAACCGCTCGCTCACGTCACTGCGCCGACCACGACGTAGCCTCCGTCCAGCTCCATCGCGAGCCGGCGCCGGCACAGCGCGCCGAGCACGCGCTCCACCTGCTCCGGCTCGATCTCGGCCTCGCGAGCGAGGTCGACGGCCATCGCGCGCCCGAGCCGAAGCATGGCCTCCCACGCGCGACGCTCCGGATCATCCACGGTGCCGACGAGCACCACGGTGCCGTCTTCCGCCTGGGCCACGATCGCCAGCCCGTGGCGTTCCAGCACCGTCTCGATGGCGTCGAGGTGCGAGTCGCTCACGCCTCGAAAGAGGAAGTACGCGTCGCGCGGTGCGTTCGCGTCGGCGTATCGCATGAGCAGCTTCGCCACGATCTCGTCCGCGCACGAGTAATCGAGGAGGCCGACGTGCGAGAAGTCGATGACGGTGAGGGAACGGTCGCCGAGCTCCGACAGCTGCTTTTCGATGCCGTCCCGCACCGCGGCGCCGGTCGGGCGCGTGACGAGATCGGAGTACAGATCGCACACGGTGCGGCGAAGCACGGTGCTGAGGTCGATGTGGTTGATCACCGGTCGGTAATCCGCTCCGGTATGGTTATCTGCATCTGGGCCCCTGGAAACGGCGGTAGCTTTTCTTCGAGCGGGACATCTTCATCCCAGCTCGGAACGATTGCGATGCGTGCGGTGCCGGAGCGAACGGACAGCTTCCCGTCCCATCGGCCTATATAGCGACGGACGCCGGCGAGTCCCTGCCCGCGTCCCGGATCTCTGAAGCGGCTGACGCCGCGAATGACTGCTTCCTCGAGCGCCATGCCGTCGTCCCAGCGGTCGCTCATGCGACGGCCCTGCGCGCTCTCGAGCGACTGGCGAAAGCCGACGCCCGCATCGCACACGGCGATGACGACGACGCGGCGGCCCAGCCGCTTCTGCCAGCGATAGGTCTGCACGGCCACCCAGCCGCCGCGCCCTGCGTGCTCGACGATGTTCTGGCACGCCTCGGAGAGCGTCATGGCGAAGCCCATCGTCGCCTTCGCGTCGATGTTGAGCTCCTTCACGAGGATCGACGCCGATTTCTGCTGAATCCGGCCGACGACTTCGTGCACGTCCTCGCTCTTCGCAACCGGCGTGATCTCGAGCAGCACGTCCGACTCGCCGCTCGCGCGCGCGCGATGCGTCGTGCCGTGCATCTCGAACAGCTCCTCGGCGTGCTTGAAGAAGCCGGTGCGCGCCCAGTACGACCCGGTCTCCTCGGACTCGGGCGATACCAGCGCGGGCTTCTCGGCGCGCGTCTGCGCGACCGTGAGCAGCGCGGTGAGTCCGTACGGAGATGCCCAGCGGGTGTGGCGCCCGTCGAGCAGCACCTTCTCGTCGGTCGGAACGGGAGCCAGATGCTCGAGCACCGTCTCGAAAGTGCGCTCGTCCAGCGACGGCGGAAGATTGATGACGGTGGTCATTGCGTGATCAGCTCCCCGCGCAGATGACGCGTGAGCCCCGCGGCACCACGAAAGTTCACGTTGCGAGCCGCCGCCGCGTGCGCGGCGCTCATGGCGGTCGTGATGTCGTCGCCGGCGAGCAGGCGCGAGAAGTACGTCGCGCCCCACACGTCGCCACAGCCGGTCGGATCACCGCTCTCGAACATCACGGGCACGGGAACGAGCGCCGTGCGCAGCGGGCCGAAGCCGCCGATCGCCTTCGCGGGCGCCTCGAGATCAGCCATGCGATCGAACCCCGGCGCCGCGAAGTAGACGGCGCCGCGTGAGCCGAGGGTCACGGTGAGACATCGCACGCCTGCTGTCATGGCAATGGCCGCGAGCTCCATCGGATCGCGCGCGACCGCAGATACCTCGTCCTCGTTCATCTGCAGCAGATCGAAGCAGCGGCACCACTGATCGAAGTTCGGAAGCGGCTGCACCACGCGCCAGCCGTCGGCCTGCAGCGCGTGCACGCGCATGTGCAGATCGCAGTAGATCGGGCCGGAGAAGTTCTGCCGGATGAGATGGCACGTCTCGAGATCGAGCTCCCAGCCGCTCATGAAGTTGATGTAGAGCGCATCGATGTCGCGCAGCAGCGGCTTGAGTCCGAGCCAGCTCCACCCCGGCAGCCCGCCTGTGAGCTTCTCGGCCCTTCGCTCGCTCGTCTCGTACCGAAGCTCGACGCGATTGTTCGGGTAGGGAACGCCGATGAGCGCCGCATCGGGCGCGACGTGGCCGAGCGTGGCGATGAACTCGCGCGCGCGGGGAGCGAGATCGTCGCCCACCTTCACGAGCGGCACGATCTCCCAGTCGTTCGCGAGGCACGCGTCGAGCGCGCTCAGCGCGTACGCGCATCCGCCCCACTCGGTCACCGGCTCCGAGCGCGGATCGCGCCCGTAGATCGTGTCCCACACGAAGGTGCTAATGACGCCGAGTCGCTTGCGACGCATCATCTCAGACCGCCCCGAGGCGCTGCTGCTTGAACGTCGCGACCGCACCGACCATGCCCGCGCTGCTGCGAAGCGTACCAGCGACGATGCGGCAGGCCTCGACGGCGGGACGGAACGCGCGACGCTTGACCTCCGCGCGCAGCGGCTCGAAGAGTGGCTCGCCGGCCTGCGTCACGCCGCCGGTGATCACCACGACATCCGGATTGAAGATGTTGAGCATGTTGCCGATGCCAGTGCCGAGAAAGCGCGCGGTGTCGCGCACCACCTCGAGCGCGAGCGCGTCGCCCGCGTGCGCGGCGGCGTAGATCGTCGCCGCCGTGAGCTCGTCCAGGCGTCCCTCCACCATGCGCGGGAGCATCGAGACCTCGTCGCGCTCGAGCGCTTCTCGTGCGCGCGCCGCGATCGCCGGACCCGATGCGTACGCCTCGAGGCAGCCGTAATTCCCGCAGCGGCAATAGCGACCCGTCGAATCGATCGTCGTGTGGCCGATCTCGCCCGCGACATCCGATGAGCCGTGATAGAGCATCCCGTTCAGGATCAACCCGCCACCGATGCCCGTGCCGATCGTGATCCCGACGACGTTCTTCGCGCCCTGCGCTGCGCCCTTCCACCACTCGCCCATGGTCGCGCAGTTCGCGTCGTTGTCGAGCGCGACCGGCAGCCCGGTTCGCTGCGCGATGGAGTCCCGCAGCGGGTAATCCCGCCAGCCGAGATTGGGCGCGACGACCACGACGCCCCGCTTGCGATCGAGCGGCCCTGGTGCGCCGACTCCGACGCCCAGGAAATCCTTATCGCGCGCGTTCTCGCTCGCCTTCACTTCGGCGATGACCTCCTGCACCATCGTCGCGATGCGATCGACGACGGCCTCGGCTCCGAGCTCCGCGTGCGTGGAGGCGTGATGCACCGCGAGCTGGCGGCTGCCGTCCTGCGGCATCGCACCGGCCACGATGTTGGTGCCGCCCAGGTCGACGCCCACGATGTACTTCGTGCGCTCCCCGCTCATGTGCGCACCTCCCTCGCGTCAGCAGCCACGGAGCACCTCATCCACCGCCAGCGCGACGGCGTCCACTCCGAGCTCGCGCATGCAGCGCCAGTGCCCGAGGGGACAGCGGGGAGGTCCGTGATGATGGCAGGGGCGACAGGCAAGCGCGTCTAGTCCTAGCGAGATGGAATTGGGAGCCAGCGGACCGAAGCCAAACGCTTCGACCGTCGGTCCAAAAATAGTGATCGTCGGCGTGCCCATTGCGGAAGCCAGATGCTGCGGCGCCGAGTCGTTAGTAACCAGCAAACTCGCACGACCTATCAATTCGGCTGAGGCAAGCAACGTCAACGATGTCGTTCCGTCAACCACCCCTTGCGCACCGGAAAATTCAGCGATAGATGCGGCGTCCGAACTGTCCGATGGTCCGCCAATCAGTGCCAGTCTGTAGCGTGGAGCGAGGCGCTTCGCGAGCTCCGCGTAGCCCGGCCAGCGCTTCGTCGCCCAGACGCTTCCGGGCGCCAGCGCGATGAGTGGACGCGCGTCCGCGCCGGGGCCGAGCAGCGCGTCCACGGCCGCGCACTCATCGATGCCCGGAAAGAGCTTCGGCCGAATGGCGTCCGCCGGCACCGCGGCGCCGCGCTCGCCGCTCTTCTGCTCCGGAAACGCGAGTCGCCACACGCGCTCGGCGTGGTGACGATCTTCGCGATACGGCACGCGCGCGGTGTAGAGCGTCTGTCCCGCGGAGCCCTCGAACCCGACGCGCTGCGTGTAGCCCGCGGCGAGCGCGAGCGCCCCGCTCCGCGCCGAGCGCTGGGCGAGATACGCGATCGCGGGTGGCGCGCCGTCGAGCGCGGCCGGTGGGCGCACGCGCTGCGCGAGCCGGCGGAATCCGCGCAGCCCCGCGTCCGCGCCGCGCTTGTCGTACACGAAGAGCTCGTGAATGTCCGGGTTCCGGGCCAGGAGCGGCGCCGACGCGGGCGTCACGACGACATCCACCGGACCTCGCGTGGCGAGCTCCGCGATGAGCGGGGTGGTGAGCACGGTGTCGCCGAGAAAGCTGGTCTGGACGACCAGCTGGTGTTGGCCCGTCGCGCGAGCGAGGGCCATCAATCCACCTGGAGTACCGCGAGAAACGCTTCCTGCGGGATCTCGACGGACCCCACCTGCTTCATGCGCTTCTTTCCTTCCTTCTGCTTCTCCAGCAGCTTCCGCTTGCGGGAGATGTCGCCGCCGTAGCACTTCGCGAGGACGTCCTTGCGCAGCGCCTTCACCGAGCTGCGTGCGATGATCTTGTTGCCGATCGCCGCCTGGATGGCGACCTCGAACAGCTGGCGCGGGATGAGCTCCTTGAGCTTGTCCGCGATCTTGCGCCCCCAGTCGTACGACTTGTCGCGGTGGATGATCACCGAGAAGGCGTCGATCGGGTCGCCGTTGATCAGCATCTCGAGCTTCACGAGATCGCTCTCACGGTAGTCCAGCATGTCGTAGTCGAGGCTCGCGTATCCGCGGCTGATCGTCTTCAGCTTGTCGAAAAAGTCGAGGATGATCTCGCCGAGCGGAAACTCGAAGTCGAACTCGACCCGCGCGGTGTCGAGATACGACATGTTCTTGTAGATCCCGCGTCGCTCGGTTGCGAGCGCCATTATGGGACCGATGTACTCCGACGGCGCCATGATGCGCGCCTTCACGAACGGCTCCTCGATGCGCGAGATCAGTCCGGCGTCGGGGAGCTTGGCCGGGCTCTCGAGCAGCTGCATCGTGCCGTCGGTGAGATAGACGTGGTACTCGACGCTCGGCACCGTGGTGACGAGATCGAGATCGAACTCGCGCTCGAGCCGCTCCTGCACGATCTCCATGTGCAGCAGCCCGAGGAACCCGCAGCGAAAGCCGAAGCCGAGCGCGGTGGATGTCTCGGGCTCGTAGTTCAGCGAAGCATCGTTGAGCTGGAGCTTTTCGAGGGCGTCGCGCAGCCCCTCGTACTGCGTGGTGTCCGTGGGGTAGAGTCCCGAGAACACCATCGAGTGGACGTCCTTGTAGCCCGGCAGCGGCTCGACGTCGGGCTTCGAGGCATCGAACACCGTGTCGCCGGCGCG
>Ga0068852_100003351_pt1 | contig 11183 bp, 10 predicted proteins | sample KBSCornC22_FD_66594 | JGI IMG/M metagenome (GOLD analysis project Ga0068852, IMG submission 66594) | Corn rhizosphere microbial communities from Kellogg Biological Station, Michigan, USA - KBS Corn C2-2 | ecosystem: Host-associated > Plants > Roots > Rhizosphere > Soil ... | reverse complement strand
GCACTGCGGGGGCTTTTTCGTTGTGCGGCACAAAAACGTGTTGAAGCACGTATCGGCCAGCGCATGCGGCGCAGGCGGTCGGCCCATGGACAGGCGTATGCCGCACTGGGGAACTTTCCCGCGGCTTTGCGGTACATTCCGACGCCTTCCGCCTGCGCGCATAGTGACGCGTTCCTGTGCCGGCCCGCAGACGCCGGAGGTGCAGCACAACACATCGTCGTTCCGCTCGTTCGTGCCGACGCGCGATCGGGGAGCGGCTTGCACTGGAATTCATGGGTGACCAGACGATGATCGAAACTTCGCAACTGACGAAACGCTACGGCGCGTTCACCGCCGTCGACAGCATTTCGTTCACGGTCGAACCGGGCCAGGTGCTCGGTTTCCTCGGTCCCAACGGGGCCGGCAAATCCACCACGATGAAAATGATCGCCGGCTTTCTCGCGCCGAGCGCCGGCAGCGCGAAAGTCTGCGGGTTCGACGTCGAGACCCAGCCGATCGAGGCCAAGCGCGCATTGGGCTATCTGCCCGAAGGCGCGCCGAGCTACGGCGAGATGACGCCGCGCGCGTTCCTCGAATTCGTCGCCGACGTGCGCGGCCTCAGTGGCGAACGCAAGAAGCAGCGCATCGACGACGTCATCGGCCGGCTGCAGCTGGAGTCGGTGCTGACCCAGTCCATCGACACCTTGTCCAAGGGCTTCAAGCGCCGCGTCGGTCTGGCCCAGGCCATCCTGCATGACCCGCCCGCGCTGATCCTCGACGAGCCGACCGACGGCCTCGATCCGAACCAGAAGCACGAAGTGCGCGCGCTGATCAACGCGATGGCGGCCGACAAGATCATCGTCATCTCCACGCATATCCTCGAGGAAGTGCACGCGGTCTGTACGCGCGCGATCGTGATCGCCGCCGGCCGCGTGCTCGCCGATGCGACGCCGGCGGAACTCGAAGCGCGCTCGCGCTACCACGGCGCGGTGTCGCTGACGGCGGCGAACACCGGCCTCGCGCGCGAGGCACTGGCCCGCGTCGCCGACATCGACAGCATCGAGATCGATCCGCAGAACCACCGCATCACGGCTATCCCGAAGAAAGGTCGCGCCATCTTCGTGCCGATCAGCGAGGCGCTGAAATCCCAGGGCGTCGACGTCAGCGAGCTCCAGCTCGAAGCCGGCCGCCTCGACGAAGTGTTCCGCAGCATCACGCTGCCGCAGGCCACGGAGGCGCGCGCATGAATCCGGTCAGGACCGTCTTCCGGCGCGAACTCGCGAGCTACTTCGCGACGCCGGTCGCCTATGTGTTCATCGTCATCTTCCTGATCCTCGCGGGCGCGATGACGTTCTACTACGGCGAGTTCTACGAACGCGGCCGTGCCGATCTGCAGCCGTTCTTCGGCTTCCATCCGTGGCTCTATCTGTTCCTCGTGCCGGCCATCGCGATGCGGCTCTGGGCCGAGGAGCGCAAGAGCGGCACGATCGAGCTGCTGCTGACCCTGCCGATCACGATGTGGCAGGCGGTGCTCGCGAAATTCCTCGCCGCCTGGGCCTTCGTCGCCATCGCACTCGCGCTGACCTTCCCGATCTGGTTCACCGTCAACTACCTCGGCGATCCCGACAACGGCGTCATCGTCGCGAGTTATCTGGGCAGCCTGCTCATGGCCGGTGCCTTCCTCGCGATCGGCTCCTGCCTGTCGGCGGCGACGCGCAACCAGGTCGTCGCGTTCATCCTGACCGTGGTGATCTGCTTCCTGCTGCTGATGGCGGGATTTCCGCTGGTGCTGGGTTTCTTCCAGACCTTCCTGCCGCAAGGCGTGGTCGACGCCATCGCGGGCCTGAGCCTGTTCTCGCATTTCCAGGCCATTTCCAAGGGCGTCATCGATCTGCGCGACCTGATCTATTTCGCGCTGACCATCGGCGTCTGGCTGTACGCGACGGCGATCGTGATCGATCTGAAAAAGGCCGACTGAGGAGGGATCCGCCATGGCATTCAATCGCAAGACTCTTACCGGCAGCGCGCTGCTGATCCTCGCCCTGCTGTTCGTCGCCGTCGTGCTGGTCAGCAACGTGCTGTTTCGCGGCGCGCGCGTCGATCTGACCGAAAGCAATCTGTATACCTTGTCGGAAGGTACACGCAGCCTGCTCGGCAAGCTCGACGAACCGGTGCAGCTCACGCTGTATTTCTCCGACCGCAGCACGGCCGACACCGACAATCCGAGTGCGCGCGCGCTGCGGGCGTACTACCCGCGCATTCGCGAACTGCTCGAGGAGATCGCCGCGCGTTCCGACGGCAAGGTGCACCTCACCGTCGTCGATCCCGTCGCGTATTCCGAAGACGAGGACGCCGCGGTCGCCGCCGGCATCCAGGGCCTGCCGTTCGGGCCGGCCGGCGAAAACGTGTTTCTCGGCGTCTACGGCAGCAATTCCACCAACGGCGAAGCGAAGATCCCGCTGTTCGATCCGGGGCGCGAGAACCTGGCCGAATACGACATCGCCAAGCTGATCCACGACCTCAGTACGAACAAGAAGCCCGCCGTCGGCTTCATCACGGGTCTGCCGATGACCATGGGCTTCGACCAGGCCACGCGCCAGATGCGCGAGCCGTGGGCGGTCTACGGCGAGCTGGCGCAGTTCTTCGACGTGCGCCAGATGAACGCGACGGCGCTCAAGACGATCGAGAGCGACATCAACGTCGTCGTGCTCGTGCATCCCAAGGACCTCAGCGACGACGCGCTCTACGCACTCGACCAGTTCGTGCTGCGCGGCGGACACCTGCTCGTGTTCGTCGATCCGAATGCCGAGCAGGATACGGCGGGCGCGGATCCGGAAAACCCGCAGGCCGCACTCATGGCCGACAAGTCCTCCGATCTGCCGAAGCTGTTCAAGGCCTGGGGCCTGGAATATGCGCGCGACAAGGTCGTGCTCGACCGCGCCCACGCGCTGCAGATCAGCGTCGCGCCGAACGCGCCGCCGGTGCGTCATCCGGGAATTCTCGGCTTCGCGCGCAAGGACCTGAGCAGCGACGACGTGATCACCGCGAACCTCGACTCGATCAACATGTCCACGGTGGGATATGTTGAATTGTCCAAAGATACGCAGTCCAGGCTCGTGCCGCTGATCCAGTCCAGCGAGCAATCCATGAGCGTGCCGGCCGAGCGTCTGAAGTTCCTCGCCGATCCGTCGGTGCTGCTGACCGACTTCAAGCCGAGCGGCCAGCCCTTCGTGCTCGCCGCGCGCCTCGAAGGCCAGTTCAAGACCGCGTTCCCCGAGCGCACCGACGCCGGCCATCTCGCGCAGGCCAAGGCCAGCAACGCCGTCGTCGTGGTCGCGGATACCGACATCCTCAGCGACCGCCTGTGGGCGCAGGTGCAGGATTTCTTCGGCCAGAAGGTGCTGAACGCGTTCGCCAACAACGGCGATCTCATCATCAACGCGGTCGACAACCTCGCCGGCGATTCGGACCTGATCTCGATCCGCGGCCGCGCCACGTCGCAGCGTCCGTTCACCAAGGTCGCGGAGCTCAAGCGCCAGGCCGACGACAACTTCCGTCAGAAGGAAAAGCAGCTGCAGCAGGAGCTCAGCGATACCGAGCGCAAGCTGACCGAGCTGCAGAGCGCCAAGAGCAAGGACCAGGCGATGGTGCTGTCGCCGGAGCAGAAGATCGAGCTCGACAACTTCCTCAAGCGCAAGGTCGAGATCCGCAAGCAGCTTCGCGACGTGCGCCGCCAGCTCGACGCGGACATCGAAGCACTCGGCACGCGCCTGAAGTTCATCAACATCCTGCTGGTGCCGCTGCTTTTGATCTTTGTGGCGCTCGGTTTCGTCGGCTGGAAGTCGCGGCGCGCGGCGCACTGAGGCGGGAGACAGGACCATGAACCACATGAACTCGAAAACCGTCATCGGTCTCGGCGTCGCTGCCGTCGTGGCCATCGCGATCGCCGCGGGCATCAGCCTCTCCCGCAAGCCCGTCGCGCAGACCGCGCAGGCTGCGGGCGAAGTGCTGCCGGGACTCGCCGACCACGTCAACGATGTCACGCGCATCAGCCTGACCGGGCCCGGCCAGAAACCGATCGCGACGCTCGAAAAAGTTGATGCGCGCTGGACGCTGAAAGAGAAGGGCGGCTATGCGGCCGATGCGGGCAAGGTGCGCGAATTCCTGCTCAAGCTCAGCCAGGCGCGCGTGACCGAGGCGAAGACCACGAACGAGCAGCGCTACGCCGATATCGGCGTCAGCGACATCGCGTCGGCCGATGCGAAGGGCGTGCTCGTCGCGCTCGACGGATTGCCGCAGCCGGCCCAGCTCATCGTCGGCATCATGAACCCGCGCAGCGATGCGACGTATGTGCGCCGCGCGGGCGACAAGCAGAGCTGGCTCGCCAAGGGCAGCCTCGTGCCGGACAAGAATGCCGCCAACTGGCTGGACAAGAGCGTGGCCGACATTCCGGCCGCGCGCGTGCGCGAGGTGGTCTGGAGCCGCCCCGATGGCAAGTCCGCGCGCATCGTCAAGAACCGGCCGTCCGATACGAACTACCTGCTTGCGGATCTGCCGAAGGGACGTGAACTCGCCTCGGAATTTGCAATGAACACGCAGGCGACCGTTCTCGCTGGCCTTAACTTCGACGACGTGATCGCTGCGGCCGAAGCACCGCCGCCGGCCGACGGCAAGGTTTATCGCGCGACGTTCACGAGCTTTGACGGCGTCGTCGTCGATGTCACTGGCTGGAAGAAAGACGACAAGTTCTTCGCGCAGTTCGCCGCGCACAAGGATGCCGCGCTGTTCGACGCGTCGGTCGCCGCGGCGCAGGCCAAGGCGAAGGCCGACTGGGAAGCACAGCAGGCATCGCAGCCGGCTGCAGCGGACGGTGCGGTCAAGCCCACTGCGACTCCGCCGCTCGCCGTCGCCGATCCGGCCAAGGACAAGACGCAGCGCAGTGCCGAGGTCGATGCCGAAGTCGCGACATTGAGCCGTCGCTTCGCCGGCTGGACCTTCGTGCTGCCGCAATACAAGGCGGCGAACCTCGAAAAGTCCAGCGACGAGTTCCTCAAGCCGCTGACTGACAAGAAGGCCGAGGCGAAGAAACCGGCGGCAGCGAAATAGCGCGGTATTCGAAGCAGCACTATCGAAATTTCAAACAGCGTTCGGTCTGTCCGTACAAATCGACGTTTGGCCTTGTTGCAAGCCGCGGACGCGTTCCGCGGCTTTTTATTTGTGCACAAAACCGCAACGTAGCCGTATTGTGCGTTGCACAAGGCGTCGATAAGATGCGCCCGTCCGATGCAGTCGCCCGGACGCTTCGCCATACCCCGCACACATCCCGCGCTGACGGCTGATTTTTTCAGGCCGCACGGGCGGCTGCGTGCCGGTGTTGACGCTGCTGTATTCAATCGCTCCATGAAGGAGCACCGGCCGGCTGGCCGGACGTGGCCTCGCGGCTGCGTCCAGCCCGGATCGCTGGCCGGCAACGGTTCACAACGGAGGAACCATGAGGAAGCATCTTTTCACCGCCATCGTCGTCGCGTTCGCAGGCAATGCCGCGGCCAGCGAATTCCTGCCGCTCAACGTCGGCGACGTCGCGACTTTCGCCGCCGCCTCGGGCGCGACGCGTGAGATCAGCGTCGATGACAGCGCCGGCAGCTGGCGTCACGTCAACGCGTTTCCGCTGATGGGCGCGAGCTGGATCAGCTCCGAAGCAACCGATTCACGCGTCTACGTCTACAACGAAGACACCGGCACCAGCGTGCTGCTGGCCGACTTCGCGCGCAACACCGGCACGCGCTTCACGCTCGCGCTCGGCGGCTGCAACAACAGCGCGACGATCGCGGCGAAGAATCTCAATGTCACCGTGCCGGCCGGCAGCTTCCAGCGCGTCACGCGCCTGGATTTCGGCCGCAACTGCGCGGACGCGGGCCTGATCAGCGCGTGGTTCGCGCCGAACGTCGGCCTGGTCAAATGGAGCGAAAGCAACATCGCTGGCGCGAAGGAATACAGCCTGCAGACCGCACGCATCGGTGCGACCACGATCGGCCAGGCTGCCGCCGCCGAAAGCGTGCGCGTCAGCGCGCTGCTGCCCGGTCCGCGTGTGCTCGGCAACGTCACGCCGCGCGTCAGCGCGAGCCTCAAGATCGAGAACACCGGCACGCAGGCACAGACCTTCACCTGTCCGAGTTCGCAGCAGTTCGAGATCACGCTGCGCGATGCGGCCGGCGACGTCGTCAACGTGTGGTCGGCGACGCGCCGCTTCGCGCAGATCGTCACCACGTTCTCGGTTGCGCCGGGCGCGAGCAAGGAAGTCGGTGGCGAGATCGATCTGACGAGCCTCGTGACGAATGCGCCGCTCGACGTCGGCAGCTACACCATCGCCATCGAGCTGCGCTGCCGCATCGAGCAGCAGGCGACCGCGTTCCTGCCGGTGCCTTCGTACTCGGCGCAGGGGCCGATCTTCGTCGACCAGCGCATGACGCATTTCTGAAACGGATCGCACGCTGCGGTGGCCGTGTGCCCTGCGCGGCCATTGCAGCGGCGACGTGCTGGAGAGAGGCAGGGCGCCACGGATGGCGCAAGTTTCGCTCGTTGTAGGTAGTGCTTTTCCCCCCGGGATCCGCGTGTCCGGCTGCAACCGGATGCGCGGATTTTTTTCGCCGGCCATGGCCGTGAGCGTAAGCCCGGCTCGCGTGTGCGAAATTTTCGGTGTGGGTACGAACGGTGCGCGGCGCGAGTGGCGCCGCGGGTGAGTCAGCGCAAGGCTTGCGCTACGCGCGCCGCCATACCGCCCAGGCCAGCGCGAGCCAGCCGGCGATCAGTGCCGTGCCACCGAGCGGCGTGATTGCGCCGAGCCAGCGCGGCGCGCCGAGCGCAATCGCGAACAAGGTGGAAGAAAATACAAAGCTGCCCGCGAGGAACAGCGTAGCCGCGAGCAAGGCTGGACGCGACGGCGCCGTCTCGGCGTAGCGCGCGGCGAACAACGCTGCGAGCACGTGCCAGAACAGATAGCTGACCGCGGTCTGCCAGGTCCCGAGCTGCGCGGCGTCCAGCGTCTCGCGCAGGGCATGCGCGCCGAACGCACCGAAGGCGACCGCGAGTGCGCCGGTAATCGCCGTGAGCAACAACACGTGACGCGCGGAAGTCATCGGCGGGACGCTCAGAAGTCGATCGCGAACAGCGAAGTGACGTCGCCGGGCCGCGCTTCGAAGTCTTTCTCATAGCGCAGGCCGATCTTTTCCAGCAGGCGTATCGAGCGTGCATTCGTCGGCGTGACGATCGCGACGACGCGCGCAAGGCCCAGTGCATCGCGCGCATGCGCGAGCGTCGCGCGTGTGGCTTCCTCGGCGTAACCCTGGCCCCAGTGCGCCGGCAGGAACGCATAGCCGATGTCGACGTCGGGCAGCGTGTCGCGCTTGATCAGGCCGCACATGCCGATCACTTCGCCGGTGCTTTTCAGTTCCACGCGATAGAGGCCGTGGCCGTGGCTCGCGTACATCACGGCCGGTCCGTTGGCGATGTAGGCGCGCGCGTCGTCGAGCGTGCGCACGCCCTTGTCGCCGATGAATTCGAGCCACGATGGCTCGTTGACGAGCTGCAGCACGAACGCCGCGTCGTTCGCGTCGAACCGGTGCAGCTGCAGGCGTTGGGTTTCAGTGACGAGAGTCATCGGCGTCGAACCTTCAATAGCGCAGCGACAGGCAGCTCAGGCCGCCGTCCATCTTGCGGAATTCGCTCATGTCGAGCTCGACCAGCGCATGGCCGAGTTCGCGCAGTCGCGCAGCGGTGCGGCGGTAGCCGCTCGCGACGAACACCACGTCGTTCACGAGGATCGCGTTGGCGGCATAGGCTTCGTCGGATTCGACGAGCACCGGCTCGTAGCCGGCGAAGGCCGGATCGCCGGCCAGCGCATCGATCAGCAGCAGGCGGCGCTCGCCGAGCCAGCTCAGTCCGCTCTTGAGATGCAGGATGCCGTCGACCGCGCGGATATCGACGACGCTGCTCGTATATCCCGCGGCCTGCAGCAGCGCGCCGAGCTGTGCGGCGCCTTCGGCATTGGTGCGTGCCGACAAGCCGATGAAGACGTGTTCGCCGGCTTCGCAGATATCGCCGCCGTCGACCGTTCCGGGACTAGTGATCGCGGCGAGCGGTACGTCGTGTGCGCTGAGGCATTCGCGGATCGCATCGGTCTCGCCAAGTCTGCTGTCGGCACCGGGTCGCGTGATGACGCGGCAGCGCGGCAGCAGCACGGCGGTGTCTTCGACGAAGGTGGCATCGGGATGGCGCGCATCGGCGGGAAGCCGCGTGAGCTGCAGTCCGCAGCGTTCGAGCGCGATGCAGTACTGCTCATGTTGCGCGAGGGCCAGACCGAAGTCGGGCGGCCCGAGGTCTTCGCGCGTCAGTCCTTCGGAAAAGTTCGCGCTCGGCGGGCGGACGATGGCGGATCGGAACACGGCGGAGCTCGCGATGGCGGGCTCCGCACGGTAGCGGCTTCGTTGGCGCAAGGGAAGATCGGTGGACGCCGAGAGTCCTGTTGTGTCCTGCCGTGGCGCCGTTGAGGTTCCAGGCCGAAACGCCCTCCGAGGCGGCCGTGCGCGCGGCGTGGCGTGCCTGGGGTCCGAATAGCACCGGCACCGACACGGCTTCATCCCCGCATGCGCGTAGCGGACAATGCGCGGCCACCGTCGAGGCCTTGCCATGACCGACCACCATCGCACGCTCGTGCTGCAGGGCCGTCCGCGCCAGCCGCGGCGCACGTTGCTGATCTTCGTGGCCATCAGCGCGGTCGTCATCGCCGTCATCCTGCTTGCGCCTCACCTCATCGCCGATGCGACGCCGCGCATGCTCGTGACGATGGCCGTGCTGTATGGCGCGTTCCGCCTGCGCCGCCACCAGTTTCCGCCCACCATCACGGCGCAACGCGCTGCGACCGATACGCACTGGCGCGTACGCGGCGAATTCCAGAATGCAACCGTGGGCGTCGGCGATGACAGGACCGTCATCGCATCGGCGCTGGCGCTGGATGGCAGCGTGCAACTGAATTGCTCGGACGGTTCGATGCTGCACATCGCGCCCGACCACTTCGACGCGTCGACGCTGCGCGAATTCCGGCGCCTGCTGAACAGCGATGGCGAACTCGATTTCTCGACCGTGAACGTGGCCGTCGATGCGTCGCGCACACGGCTGCAGCGTCACACGACGGCGACAGCGCAGTTCCTGCGCTGGGCCGAGCGTCCGAGCTTCCTCGCCTGGATCATCGTGCTCGTCGCGATCGAGGTGGTCTGCGTGGTCGCGTTTTCGCGCGGGTAGTTCTGCCGGTGCGTGCGATCGCGAGCGAGGCAGCGCGCTCCTGCACGAAATCGATGCCGCTGCCGTCACGCGCCGTTATCGCGCGGCTGGGCTAGAGTCGTGCGCTGATCGGAAGCTCGACTGCCTGAGGAACCGCGCATGACCCGCACGATCCCGACCGTTTCGTTTGTCTTCGCCGCTGCTGCGCTCGCCGCGCCGGCCTTCGCGCAATTGCCTGTCTACGCGCCGCCGCAGCTGCAGGCGCGCACCAATCTGCTGATCAACGACAACGGCTACAACCTGCCGCCCGGCTCGTCATTCAACAGCATCAGCGCGGACATCGACGACGCCGGCCGCGTCGCGTTCCCGGTGCAGGTCGTGCCGAACGGTGCGTCGAGCAATGCGGGTGTCTGGTTCGGCCCCGGCGACGGTACCGGCAGCGTGAGGTTCCTCGCGCCGCAGGACGCGCTGATCAGCTCGGCGCTGCGCATGAACAACGGCGGCCTGGCGGTGTTCACGCTGTTCGATACGCCGAGCGCCGACGGCATCTATCGCTACGATCACGCGGTGCAGAATGCGGTACGCATCAGCACCGCGCCGGTGTTCGCGAACAGCTACGGTTCGCCGGGCATCAATGCCGCAGCGCAGATTGGTTTTCAGGCCAATTTCACCGGCGGCCGCGCCTACGCCTCGGTCCCCGCAACCGGCAGCGCGAGTGTGCACGTGACCGACACCGGCCTCGATCCGGGCAGCAGCTACACCTTCCTCTACACGCCGAGCTTCGACGATGCGCGCGAGGTCGTCGCGAAGGTCGCGACGTCGGGCGACCTCACGAGCAATACGGAAATCCGCCGCTTCGCGGTCGACGGCACCTCGACGCGCGTGGCGGCGAACCGCGGCACCGACGCGAACTCGCCGATCCGCCAGTTCGACAATTCCGTCGCAGTCAGCGACAGCGGCCGCGTCGCATTCATCGCCACGCGCGCGGATGACAGCCGCCGCGCGGTCTATCGCGTCGACGGCGCGACGTTGACGCCAATCGCCGTCGTCGATCCGGCCGGCACGATTCGCGAGCTCGAATTCTTCGCGCCGACGATCAACGATGCGGGGCTCGTCGCGTTCCGCGCACGCGATGCGAACGGGCAGGCCATCTACATCGGCGACGGCACGACGCTGCAGCGCGTGGCGGGCAAGGGCGACGCCGTCGCGACCGATCTCGGCGCAGGCCAGATCGGCCAGAACAACAACGACTCGGTGTTTTCGGGCATGCCGATGCTCAACAACCGCGGCGATCTCGTGTTCATCGCGACGCTGCATCCGTTCGGGCAGAACCAGGTCGAGTGGGGCACGGGCGTGTTCGTGGCCAAGGTGCCGGATCTGCTGTTCGCCGATGGCTTCGAGTTGCTCGCACCCTGATTGGCGTCGGTTGCTTCGCGGCGCAAGTTGCAGGGCGCCGGGTGAGCACGCCACGGGAGTCCAGTGCGCGCTGCGTTTCGTTTGATCGCGCGACGCGTTCGGCAAGGACTGATCGTGCTGTCGAATGATTGATTCGCCGCCGCTGGCTCACGCACGGTCAGGCAAGGATCTGATCGCCGCAAGGGCCGCTCTGACGCGCGCGCTTTCTCCACATTTATAGTTTGAATGAAGCGTGTGAGGCAGCGGCTTCGAACACGAAGTGCGTGGCTTTGCATCCAACCGCTATTCGAAGCGCCAAAAGAAAGGGCGCGGCATAAGCCGCGCCCTTGAGTACTACACAACGCAGTTCGCGGTGTTACGGCGAGCAGCGGTACAGCGGATCGTTCTCGAAGCCATCGCTGAACACGAGATCGCTGGTGATGCGCATCTCGTCGAGGAACGCACCGGCGAACTCGGCGCTGCCGTCGGCGGTTGCGCGCCAGCGGATACGCACGTTCTGGCCCGCATACGCG
>Ga0068852_100003350_pt1 | contig 11184 bp, 5 predicted proteins | sample KBSCornC22_FD_66594 | JGI IMG/M metagenome (GOLD analysis project Ga0068852, IMG submission 66594) | Corn rhizosphere microbial communities from Kellogg Biological Station, Michigan, USA - KBS Corn C2-2 | ecosystem: Host-associated > Plants > Roots > Rhizosphere > Soil ... | reverse complement strand
CGGTGCGCGCCATCAGCTTGGCGGGATCGCAATTGTCTTGATCCAGCCACTCCTCCAGCACCTCGTGGACCGCGCTTCCCTTCCATGCGGCGCTATGATCAGCGTCGATTGGGTCGAGCTTCGGCAGCCGCAGAATCTCGCGGGCGTAGAAAGCGAACGGGTCGGCCTTGAGCCGGTCGACGGCGGTGACCCAAATCTCTTTCGGCCGCGCTTCGGCCGGCGGATTGGGCGCGGGCTTGCCGACCGGCTCGACCGCCGGCGGCGCGTCGAGCGCGGCAGTCCAGCGCTGCAGCATCGTCGCCCGCGTAACGCCGCCAGTCATCGCTTCCAACCGCAGCCATAACCGCGAGGCGACGGTCGGCGCCCGTCCATCCCGCCGCGCGCGTGTGATCAGCACCTGCGGGGCACCTGCCGCGCTCGCCAGGTCATGCGCCGCCAGCCCAGCCCGGAAATCGGTGCCGGGAAGGCCGAGGTTGGCGCGGATCTTGGGCGCGAGCCACGGATCGGCAGCCGGCGCGGCGGGCCACGTGCCCTCGTTCAGCCCGCCCAGGACCATCAGATCGGCGTGCTGCAGCCGCGCTTCGAGCAGGCCCCAGATGAAGATCCTCGGGTGGCCGCCATACGGAGGACGCACGCGCGATTCGCTCAGCAATGCGCGAAGCACCGGCACCGCATCTTCCGCCGCCAGTTGGAGCGGCCCGGAAGCGGAGGTCGACTGCAGTTCGGCAACCATCTCCGCCGCCATTCGCCCGTCGGAGCCGCGCCATGGCCGGTCGCCCGCCAGTGCGGTCACGGCGTCGGTCAGCGCCTTGAGAAAATGCCCGAGAGTAACCGGGCCGCGAAGCAGGCCGGCGACGGGCGCCACGTGCGGGCGCAACCGCTGCCACGCTGCCGCGCAGCCGCGATGATGGCGATCGGCATTGTTTTCCGCGATGTGGCCATCGATCCCCTCAAGTCCGGCAGCCGGCCGCGGGCCGCGCAGCGCAAGATCCAGTGCGCGGACATCGTCAAGCCACCGCCGCCGTTCGTCGCCTTCGCCGCCGACCAGCGGATGCTTGAGCAGCGCCAGCAGCGGCACCGGCGCGAACTCCTCTGCGGCGACGGCTGCAACGGCGAGGAGCAGCGTTCCCGCCGGCGTTTCGGGCAAGGCACGCCCGGCGCTGTCATCGGCGTTGATCTCCCACCGTTTCAGCAGCGCGGAGACGCGTTGCGCCAGCAGCCGGTCGGGCGTGACGAGCGCCGCCGTGCGCCCGGGCGTCTCGAGCGCTTCGCGAAGTGCCAGCGCGATCCCCTGCGCTTCAGCGGCACCGTCGGCGAACTCGGCCATGCGGATGCCCGACAGCCGCCGCTCCGCCGGTGGTAGCTTGCTCCACTTGTCGCTGAACTCGGCCCCGGTCATCGCATTTGCGACCGCACGCGCCCGAACGGCGGGCGAGGCTGCCCGGCCGGCCGAGGGCCAGGTCTGAACCTCGGCGCGCGCAATGCCCATCCGGTCGAGCAACAGCTTCAGATGATATTGCGGATGAGTCTGTTCGGGGCGGCCGCCGTCCTCAGGGTCGAGCCGTTCCCACTCGCCATCTGGCATGTCGCGCGAGAGGCTGAGCCCGGGGAGAACGACCATGCCCGGTTCCGTGGTGGCGATGCGGCGGAGCAGACGGGCGACTGCGGGCGCCGCGGTCGTGATGCCCGCCGCTACGGTGAAGCCTTCCGGCGGCTCGCTCGCCCACCGCTCTGCGAGACTGTCGAGCAACCGATTGCGCCGTTCAGCAAGGTCGATCGCGCCAAGCTCACGGAGGCGCGCGGGCCAGATTTCGATGATGGCGCGGAGCTTTTCCAGCGACACCTCCCAGTGCCGCGCGAGCTCGCCGGCATCGGCAGCGGCTTCGGCGAGGTCTGCCGGCGCGACCTCCTCGACCAGCAACGCGTCGAGCGTGCGCGCAAGGTCCTGCGCCAGCCGCAGCGCCTCACCGGTCGATACGTCCGGACCGGCGACGATCTCCGCAAGCGTCAGCAGCCGTTCCGTCGGGTCGATCGCCGGCGGCACCGGATCGGAGTCGAGCGGGTCGAGCGCTGCGCCGATCCGCTCGTCGATTTCGGGGTCGCCGACCGGAATCAGGCGGGGAAGAAGCAGGCCGCTGCCGCTTGCGCGAACGAACGCGTCGGTGACCGCGCGGACGGCCCTGTTGTTCGGGAGCAGGATGCGGCCGCGCGCGAGGCCCAGCGGATCCTTGCCGAAACGCGCGATCAGCCCGGCGGCAAGCGCGTCGGCGAAGGAGCGATGCGACGGAATCGTGTAGACGCTGACCCGTCGCGGGTCAGACATTCTCGAGCGCCGTTTCCGTCAGCTGGATCGATTGGGGAGTGCCGACGTCGAACCACAGGCCCTGGTGGACGGCGCCGAAGCAGCGGCCCTCCTCGATCGCGCGATCCCACAGGAGGTTGGTCGAAAACGGCCCTTCCGGCGCATCGCGGAGAAGCCGCTTGGAGACCATCTGGATACCGGTGAACACGAAGGGCGCGACATGGCTTCGCTCACGCCGCCGCAGCCGCCCGGTCCGGTCCATGTGGAAGTCGCCCATTCCCTTGTGGTTGAGCGCCCGCGCCAGCGGCACGAGTAGAAGCAGCGCGTCCATCTTCGAATCGTCCCATTGCGACGCGAGCAGCTTGAGCGTGTCCGCTGGGCCGTCGATCCACAGATTGTCGCTGTTGAGCGCGAGGAACGGGTCGCAATCGATCAGCGGCGCGGCTTTGACGAGCCCGCCGCCGGTTTCCATCAGGAGCGCGCGCTCGTCGGAAATCGTCACTTCCAGCCCGTGTGCCCGGCTCGTCAGATGCGCTTCGAGCGCTCCGGCGAGATAGTGGACGTTGACGACGATTTTCTTGACGCCGGCGATGCGCAGCTTCTCGAGCACATGGTCGAGCAGCGCCTTGCCGCCGACTTCGATCAGCGGCTTGGGCCTGGTCGCGGTCAGCGGACGCATGCGCTTGCCCAGGCCGGCCGCCATGATCATCGCGGTCGTCGGCACCTCGGCCGGAACCTCCGCCCGCAGCCGCAGCGCGCGCTTTGCCTGGCTCATGCCGCCCGCTTCCACGGTTCGCGCCGGTACCCGGGCGCGATGTTGGAGTCGAACCATTCGCGAAGGGGCGCGAGATGCGGCTGCGCGAGGTCGCGTTCGAGCAGGCCCCACATGCGCGGCTGGAAACGGCGGTACTGGGGCTTGTCGTCGCGCTTCCACAACCGCGTGAACACGCCAAGAATCCGAGTATTCCGCTGGGCCGCAAGCACCCAATAAGCGCGCTCGAACGCCGCACCATGGCCGGTGGCGGCGACGTAGCGGTCGATCATCGCCCGCTCGATCGCCGGTGGGACGTCCCGGCGCGCGTCCTCGAGAACCGAGGCAAGGTCGTAGGCCGGATGGCCGCACAGCGCGTCCTGGAAATCGAGCAATCCGAAGTGCGCGACGCCCTTGCGGCCGTCGACCAGCATGATGTTTTCGGCATGATAGTCGCGAAGGACGGTGACCGGGCCGAGGCCGTCGGCCGAAACCGGATCGAGCACTGCCCGCCATGCGGCGCGGTACGCTTCCTCGTCGACCTCGGCGCCCACCGCCGGGCAATACCAGTCGGTGAACAGCTTCACCTCGTCCAGCCACTGCTCGACGCCGTGCACGGGAAGCCCCGGCATCGGCTCGTGCTCGTGCAGCTTGACCAGAACGTCGGTCGCAAGCTCGTACAACTCCTGCTCGCGCGCCGGGTCCGAATCGAGGGTCTCGCGCAGCCGCGCGTTGCCGAAATCGGCGAGGAGAAGCAGGCCGCGGTCGAGGTCGCGGGCGAGGATTTGCGGCGCGCTAAGCCCCCGCGAGACGAGCCATTCCGCGACGGCGATGAACGGCCGCGGGTCCTCCTGCGGCGGCGGCGCGTCCATGAGCACCGCGGTCCGGTCGCCGTTGACCACGCGGAAGTAGCGCCGGAACGAGGCGTCGCCGGCAAGCGGCAGGATGTCCGCTCCTCCCCAGCCCGAAGCGGCAAGGAATTCAGGGGCATGGGCAGGCGGTTTCATCGTCGAGGCCATCGCCCATCCCATGACCGGGGCACCTTCGCTGTCAAGATTCTCTCGCCGTTCGGGCCGAACTCGAGCGACAGGGCGAGCGCTTCGGGCCACAGGGCGGCCGGCGCCCGCTCGGGCCATTCGACCAGGAGCACCGCGTCCGCGGCCGAATCCAGGCCGAGCTCCTCCATGTCGGAGGGACGTTCGATCCGGTACAGGTCGACATGCCAGACGGGCGGGTCCAGCTCTTCGTACGGCTGCACGATCGCGAAGGTGGGGCTCGGAACGTCTCCCTCGTGCCCGAGCGCGCCGACGAAGCCTCGCGCCAGCGCCGTCTTGCCCACCCCGAGCGGTCCGGACAGCGTGATCACGTCGCCGCGCCGCGCCAGCTTCGCAAGCTCGCTGCCGATCCGTGCCGTCGCCTCCTCGTCGGCGAGGATCATCGCGACCCGCGCGGGATCGTCAGCGTCACCGTGGTCCCCTTGCCCTTCTTCGAATCGAGCTCGACGGTCCCGCCATGCGCCTCGATGAACTGGCGCGTCAGCGGCAGGCCCAGCCCCAGCGCAGCCTCGCCGCGGAATCCTGTCTCTCCAACCCGGTGGAAGCGGTCGAACACGCGCGGCAGGTCATCTGGCGTTATTCCTGCGCCATTGTCGCTGATGCGGATCACGGCTTGCTTCTTGTCACCGTCCGCCGCGAGGCCGATCCGCCCCTTCCGATCGGTGTACGAGATCGCGTTCTGGAGCACATGCTCGACCGCTTCGCGCAGGCGGCGCGCGTCGCCGAACACGTGGCCGGCGGCCGGAGAAATCTCGACCTCCAGCTTTTGCGCCTTTTCGCCGGCGCGCTGCTTCGCCGCGTCCGCAGCGGCCCGGCACAGCCCAGCGACGTCGACCCGCTCCTTCTCGAGCGCGACGCCGCGCGTGTCGCCGGTCGTGAGGTCGAGCACATCGTTGATCAGCTTGGAAAGCCGCTCGACCGACTCGAGGATCGCGGCGACATAGTCGCGGCCCTTGGCGCTGAGGTCCCCGGCATAGCCGCCGCCGAGGAGCTCGGCGAAACCGCCGATCGAGGTCAGCGGGGTCCGCAGCTCGTAGCTCATGTTGGCGACGAAATCGGTCTTGACCCGGTCGGCTTCCTCGAGCGCCGCCGCGCGCTCGCGCAGCGCTGCCTCGATGCGGCTCGAGTCGGTCACGTCGACCATGGTGAAGAGCGCATTGCCGTCGGGCAGCGGCACCGCCGCGAACTGGAAATGGCGGCCGTCGGTCATCGAGATCCGGCCGCTCGCCGATTCCCGTTCGTTGGTCGTCTGGCGGACCATTTCGCGGATCTGCGCCGCGGCCGTGGGGTTGACGAGCTTGCGCGCCATCGCCGGCACCAGCTCGTCGACGCGCGGGTGGGTCGAGAGCCATTCCTCGCCGAGCTCCCAGTCGTCGAGGAAGCGGCGGTTCCACAGGTACAGCCGACCGTCGCTGGCGAAGACGCTGATCGCCTCGAACAGATTGTCGAACGTGGCGGCGCGGACCCGAAGCAAGGTGTCGCGGGCGGAAGCGAGCCGCAGCTGCTCGGTGCGGTCCTCGAGGAAGAGGCGCAGGCCGCCGTCCGGCAGGGGCTGGGCGACAACCCGCAGATGGTCGCCGCCGGCGAGCATCCATTCCTCCTCGATGACCTCGTCGGCGCTGGTGAACCAGGCCCGGCGCTCTTCCTTCCACGCGGGGAAGTCGCGGGCTTCGGGGAGGCGCTGGTTGTCGCGCATCCGGTCGATCACCCGGTCGAACTCGGGCTTCTCCGCCAGCCAGTCAGGGTCGAGATGGGTCATCGCCGCGAACGGCCGATTGAAGAAGCTCAGCGTCCTGTCGGCATCGAACTGGGCGGTGCCCGCCGTCATCCGGTCGGCCAGCTCGCGTTGCGATTCGATGTGCCGCGCAAGCTCGGCGCGCGCATCTTCGAGGTCCTGGACGTCGACGGCGAAGCCGGCCACCGCACCGGTCGAGAGCGGGACGTCGACAACGCGGAGCATCCGCCGCTCGCCGTGGATGATCGCCGGCTGCATGCGCGAGACCACATGGCCAGTCTCGCGCGCCTCGAGAGCGCCGGCGGTGGCGCTGTTCCCGGCAGGATCGTCGATCAGCTCGGCGCCGCGTTCGATCACGTCCTGCGCGTCGCGCGCTTCCACCGCGTGGACGAAGGCGCTGTTGACGAGCCCGAGTTTCAGGTCGGGGCTGCGATACCACATCGGGAATGGCGCGGCCTCGATTAGCTGGGTCAGCGAATTGAGCGCTGCTTCGGTCTGGCGAAGACGCAGCGCAAGCTTCGCCCGCTCTTCCTCACCGGCGCTCATGTCGACGAACCACAGCAGCAAGGTCCCGACCGGTTCGGGCGCGGGCGCGGGCCCGCCGCGCACCTCGAACACGCGCGACGAACCGGCCGAACGCACCTTTGCCGCGACGCGCGAGGCGGACGCCCGCGCCGCGTCGATCTCGGCCGCGAGCTCGGCAACGTCTTGCGCGACGAACCCGCTGTCGTTGCCGTGGAGGTCGGCGATGGTCCTGGGCCGCGATTTGAGTCCGAGATCACGCAGCAAATGGGCGTCCACCTCAATCTGCCCGTCGGCGCGGACGATCAGCGGGCGCGCCGGCGATATCTCGAGGAGGCTGGCGTTCGCGCGGGCCGCCCCAAGCACCTGGCCGGCGACACGCAGGCGCCGCGCGGCGAGGACCGACAGGGCTGCGGCGATTGCCACCCACAGCAAGGCGAGCGCCGCAATGATCAAGCCTGTCGCGTCGAGAGCGCCCATCGTTGCCGCCCGCCACCCCCCGGGAGTGAATTCATACGGCTAAGAGCCGCACAAAAGAAAGGGCGGGAAGCCATCGCCTCCCGCCCGTCCTCTCGACTGCCGGCCCGTTGCCCACGAGCCGGCGAGCCAATGCTTACTTCAGGTCGAGCACTGCGCCCGCGTAGAAGAAGCGGCCGTAGTTGTTGTAGATGCCCGACCCCGCGCCGGCGCCGGTCAGGCCGAGCGGCGGCAGGCGGTTGAACAGATTGTCGATGCCAACATAGAACTGATACTTGTTCAGCGTGTAGTCGAGCCGGACGTCGTGGTAGAAGACCGAGCCGGTGTTGATGTGTCCCGGATCGGCGACGTCCTTGTTGAACGGCGGGCAAGAGCCGTTCGAGCAACCCGGCGCGAACGCATGCGTCGATTCATAGGTGAACTCGGTCATCGATCCGATGTAGCGCATCGTATAGCGCAGATCGAACTTGCCGATGCCGTAGCTCGCGATCGCCGTTCCCGAGAAGACTGGATCGCCAAGCTCGCTCAGGATGCGGTTACCGAAGTTCGGATTGTTGAAGTCCGTATAGTTGGTCCGGTCCAGCGTGTAGGTGGCGAAGCCGCGCAGGCTCAGGCGGTTGCCGTTGGCGAAGTGCCGCCGATAGGCGAGATCGAAGTCGATGCCCGTCGAGATTTGCCGCGCGAAGTTGAAGCCCTGCTGGATTGCCGCGGGGCTGCCGAACAATCCGAACTGATCGCGCGGGAAGACCAGCGCGCAGAACTGGTTGTTGATCGACGGCAGATCGACGCACTGGTTGATCACGTTCTGAGCTGACAGCTGCGAGATCAGGTTCGTGACGTTGATCCGGAAGTAGTCCGCGCTGAAGCTCAGGCCGGGGATGAACCGCGGCGTGTACACTCCACCGAGCGTCAGGCTCCTGCCCGTCTCCGCCTGGAGGTTCGGGTTGCCCCGGTCCTCAACCTGCAGCGTGAAGCTGTGCGCCAGGCAGTTCACGAACGGACTGTTCACCGGCGTGTTTTTGCTGATGCACGGCGATCCCGGAAGGATCGTCGTCGGAACACCAAGCGCGGCGCAGTTCGCGGCGCGGTTCGGCGTAGCGCCGATCTGCGCAGCTTCGCACGGGTCGGTGATGTTCGCGAAGTCCACCGTCGGCGGCGTGAACAGGTCGTTCAGCGTCGGAGCGCGAACCGCCTTTGAGTAGTTCGCCCGCAGACGCAGGTCCCTGACGGGAGCCCAGATCGCGTTCGCGTTCCAGGCAAAGGTGTTCCCCGACAGCGAGTAGTGCGAGTAACGCGCCGCGCCCGACACGGTCAGTTCATGCGCGAACGGCAGGTCCTTGAGAATCGGCACGTTCAACTCGCCGAATGCCTCCGAGACCTTGAACGCCGGAGGATTGAAATCCGGGAAGGCGTTGAAGAAGGTTCCGCCCGGCACCTTGCTGATCGGATCGGCGTGCGATTCCGCAGTTTCCTTCCGGTACTCGGCGCCGACCGAGAAGCCGATCGGACCGCCCTGCAGGCTGAACCAGCGGGAGCTGTCGCCTGCGACGAACGCGAGAATGTCGAGCTCGGAAGCCTTTTGGTACAGGTTCGACGTGCGGGTCACATAGTCGATTGCCGCCTGGCTCGGAGCGCCTTCACCGAAGAGGTTGAGCGGCACGCACCCGGGCGCGTCATTGGTAGGATCGTTGTCCGCGTTCACCGCGCAGACGATGTTGCCGTTCGGAAGCTGGACCGCATCGACGGCCAGCGCGAACGGCCCTGGCGACCCGTCCGGATTCATCACGAACAGGTCGTTGTGCTGCTGGTTGTCCTGCTTCGTGTGGCCGTAGTTGACCGACACTTCGTAGTGCCAACCCTGGTTGAAGTCGCCGGTGACGCCGGCGACGACGCGATAGGTTGTGCGCAGGTCGATTTCCTTGCGCGCGCCCATGTCGACGTTGAACCGGTTGATCGGGACGATGTTGTTCGGATCGAACACCAGGTTGCCGTTTGCATCGGTGATGTACTGGCCCTTGGCGTTAACGGCTGCGCACCACGGGTCGACGTTGGTCAGCGTTGCTCGCGCCTGCGCGTTGAGGAACGGGTTGCCGCACTTGAGGCTCGGCACGTACGCTCCGAACGCATTCGCAAAGAAGCTATTGAGGTCGCCCTGGAAGAAGGTCGGCTGGAATTCCTGGAAGACCTTCTGATGAACGAACGTTCCTTCGATGAACGGCTTGAACAGGTCGGACACGTCGAAGTGACCGATCACGTTCGCGCTGTAACGGTTGCGTCCGACCGCGAGGTCGCCGGTTTCGCGGCCGGTGATGCCGCCGAGCGGATCGGTGCTGATGACGTCGCCGCCGGCGAAAACGCCGTCCGGATAGAACAGGAAGTTCTGGCTCGGCGTTGCCGAGAACCCCAGATTGCCGTTCGGGTCGAATGCAACCGTACGGCCGCTGCCGAACACGTCGGTCGATCCGCCGTTGGTGATGAAGGGGAAGCGGATCTGGCCCTTGACGTCGTTGCCGCACACGAAGGTGCTGTCCGGCTTGCCGTCCGAACCGTGCGCGAGCTTGCCTTCGCCCGCCGGATCGTCGGTCGGCTCGTATCCGCAGACGTCGGCGAAGTGCGCGCGGTCGCGATAGTACAGCTCTCCAGCGTGTGTGTATTCGAGGTTGACGGCAAGGTTACCGCGACCGTCGGCGAAATTCCGGCCGAACGTCGTCGACACGAAATCGACCGGGCGGTCGCCGTATTTGGAGATGCCGGCCTGCCCACGAATGCGGAAGCCGTCGAAATTCTTCTTCAAGACGAAGTTGACGACGCCGGCGACCGCGTCCGAACCGTAAACCGCGGATTCGCCGCCTGTCACCACGTCGATGCGGTCGATGAGATCCTGCGGGATGTTGTCGACGTCGACGACGAAGTCGCCGACCGCGCCAGTGACGAACCGCCGGCCGTTGACCAGCACCAGCGTGCGGGTCGTGCCGAGGCCGCGAAGGTCGAGGAAGTTCTCGCCGGCAGTGCCGATGAAGCGGCCCGAGTTCTGCTGGCTGAAGGTCGAACGCAGCGCCGGAAGGTCGTTGAGCGCGTCGCCCACGCTGACCTGGCCCTGGTTGGTCAGTTCCTGCTGGCTGATCGACGTGATCGGCACCGGCGATTCGAGGTTCGGGCGCTGGATGCGCGACCCGGTGACGACGATCGCGTTCGAATTGCTTTCATTGGCCGGCTGACCGGACGCGGTCGTGACCTGACCGGTGGAGCAAGCGCCGTTGGTCGACACGGTGCCCGGGGGGCACGGCGGCGGGTTCGCCTGGTCGGGCAGCGGCGTGGCCGTGTTCGGCTGAGTCGCGGCAAACGCCGGAGCCGCGGACAGTGCCGCAGCCGAAACGGAAGAGAGAATAAGTAGACTAAATCGGCGCATGGCTCGCAGGTCCCCTTGTAAATGTCGGATAATCCCCGAGCGAACGGTGGTGGAACACTGTTTAAAATGGAACCAGCTAATTGAAACCGAACGCCAAAAGGCCATCGCGTGTCACATTAATGCAACATTCATGTCAGTGTCGCCCATCCGACACTGGCATGCTGCAGAAGCGGGCGACCCTTTAGTCGAAAGTTAGTAGCGGTAGTGGTCCGGCTTGAACGGCCCGTCCGGGGTGACGCCGATGTAGGCCGCCTGCTTGTCCGACAGCGTCGTCAGCTTCACGCCGAGCTTGTCGAGATGCAGCCGCGCGACCTTCTCGTCGAGGTGCTTGGGAAGCACGTAGACTTCATTCTTGTACTTGTCGGCGCCGGTCCACAGCTCGATCTGCGCGAGCACCTGGTTGGTGAAGCTCGAGCTCATCACGAAGCTCGGGTGGCCGGTGGCGCAGCCGAGGTTCACCAGCCGGCCCTTGGCCAGCACGATGATCTTCTTGCCGTCGGGGAACTCGACCTCGTCGACCTGCGGCTTGATCTCGGTCCACTTCATGTTCGCCAGCGCGCCGATCTGGATCTCGCTGTCGAAGTGGCCGATGTTGGCGACGATCGCCATGTCCTTCATCGCCCGCATATGGTCGAGCGTGATGACGTCCATGTTGCCGGTTGCGGTCACGAAGATGTCGGCGCGCTTGGTCGCCTCCTCCATCGTCACGACCTCATAGCCTTCCATCGCGGCCTGGAGCGCGCAGATCGGGTCGACCTCGGTGACGATGACGCGCGCGCCGCCGTTGCGCAGCGACTGGGCCGAGCCCTTGCCGACGTCGCCGAAGCCGGCGACGCACGCCACCTTGCCGGCGAGCATCACATCGGTTGCCCGGCGAATGGCGTCGACCAGGCTCTCGCGGCAGCCGTAGAGATTGTCGAACTTCGACTTGGT
>Ga0068852_100003348_pt1 | contig 11188 bp, 6 predicted proteins | sample KBSCornC22_FD_66594 | JGI IMG/M metagenome (GOLD analysis project Ga0068852, IMG submission 66594) | Corn rhizosphere microbial communities from Kellogg Biological Station, Michigan, USA - KBS Corn C2-2 | ecosystem: Host-associated > Plants > Roots > Rhizosphere > Soil ... | reverse complement strand
GCACTCGATCGACTTCCCGCTCAACGTCGGTGACAACTGGAACGAGAACGAAGACATCGCCTACACGGGCGGCTTCACCTACGACGCCGGCAGCTTCGGCAGTGGCAGCTCGCCGTTCGACGGCGACTTCACCCTCGCCGCGCCGTCGACTGTCAGCCACCAGACGATCTCGGTCGGCATCGGATCGGTGCCCACCGACCTCGTCGCCGCGGCCAGCAGCGACGGTTCGTCCGTCGACAACCAATGGTGGTCGCCATCGTTCAAGAACGATGCGCAGGAGCACCTGCAACTACCTCTCGACGGTGCCACGCTGATCCTCGACCGCAAGCTCTCCAGTGCCACCACGAACGCACCCGCGAACACGATCAGCGAGACGATCACGCCATCGCTGTCCTGCGCGGGCGCGTCCGTCACGGTTGCCGGCACGCTGAGCAGCGGAGCCAGCGGCGTCGGCCTGACCCTCGCCCTCGACCAGTCCCAGATCAACCCGGGACAGGTCGTCTCCGCGGGCGCGACCACGGGCACGAACGGCGCGTACAGCGCGACCTTCGCCGTGCCGAGCGGCAACGACGGGCTCGGTAAGAACGGTTCCCGGGCGAACTGGGGCATCACCGTCGACGCTCCCGCCGCGAATGCCCACCAGGTGGCGACGCTCGTCGTCACGCCGCAGGACTGCACCTCACTGGCCTACACGGGCGCCACGAGCGCCCCGCAGGGAAGCAGTGCGACCGTGAGCGCGCAGCTCACCGACGCAGCGGGGGCGTCCGGCGCCGTCGGCCAGACGATCACGTTCTCCATCAGCGGCGGGGGAAGTGTCAACGCGACGACCGGCACCAACGGGATCGCGACCGCTTCGCTGCCGATCGCAGGTCCGCCGCGCAATGCGACGATCACCGCTTCACTGGCCGCGACCGGCAGCCTCGTCGCTGCCAGTGCGTCGGCAGGCTTCTCGGTGACGACAGATCCGACGAACACGTTCGTCACGTCGTCGGAGAGCTCCGCGACGATCGGCGACTCGCTGACGTTCACCGCGCACGTCACCCCGACCATCGGCAGCAACCCGGGTGGCACGGTGCAGTTCGTCGTCGACAGCCAGAACTTCGGCAGCCCGGTGGCGGTGAGCGGCGGCACGGCGACGAGCGCTGCGCTGTCCACCCTCGACCTCGGCACGCACACCATCTCGGCGGTGTACAGCGGGGACGCGAACTTCGCGGCCAGTACCTCGCCGACGATCAGCGTGCTGGTGCACAACCCGTTGATCGCTACGACCGTGACCGAATCGGCGAACCCCACGACCGCCGTGTACGGCCAGGGCGTCGTCCTCAGCGCCACGGTTGCACCGAAGACGGGCGGCGGTGATCCCACCGGCTCGGTCCAGTTCACCGAAGGCGGAACCGTCATCGACACGGCCAACGTCACCAGCTCCGGTGGGGTCGACAGCGCCACGATCACGACGTCCAGCCTCGGGGTCGGCACGCACAGCATCGTGGCCACCTACTCGGGCGACAACACCTTCAACGGCAACTTCTCGACACCTGTGTCGGTCGTCGTGGGGCAAGCCGACTCGACGACGGACCTGACCAGCTCGGCGCCGAGCGGCAGCACCGTGACCGGCCAGTCGGTCGACTACACCGCCACGGTGGCCGCGACGGCACCTGGTGCGGGCACGCCAACCGGCGCGGCCCAGCTGCTGGTCAACGGTCAGCCGGCGGGCGCAGCGGTCAACCTGGTGAACGGGGTTGCCGCATTCCCCGCGCTCACCTCGCTGTCCGCAGGCTCGAACACCATCAGCGTCAGCTACGCCGGGGACTCGAACTTCAACGCGAGCGGTGACTCGCTCACCCAGGCCGTGAGCCCGGCGGACACCACGACATCGGTGAGTGCCACGCCGTCCCCCGCACTGGAGGAGCAGGCCGTCACGATCACCGCGACGGTCGCCGCGAACGCGCCCGGCTCCGGAGCACCGACGGGAACGGTGAACTTCACCTCTGACGGCCTGCCGATCGGTGCCGCCATCCTCGACCCGCACGCGAGCGGCAGCATCGCCAGCATCACCCTGACGAGCCTGCCCGCAGGCGGGCACAGCATTGTGGCGATCTACGCCGGTGACGACGACTTCAACACGAGTACGTCCAACTCCGTCGGTGAGACGATCCTGTCCGCGAACGCGCAGGCAGCCACCGCGACGGTCGTCAGCTCGTCGGTGAACCCGTCGACGTTCGGCCAGCTGGTGCAGTACACCGCAACGGTCTCCTCCCAGGACGTCGCCAACGGCACGCCCGTCGGCGCTGTTCAGTTCTCGGTCGACGGCACGAACCTCGGCGGCCCGGTTGCGCTGGATGGCTCCGGCGTCGCAGTCAGCCCGACGATCGCATCGTCGCCGCCGGGTGATCACACGGTCATCGCGGCCTTCTCCTCTGACGGCGCGTTTGCCATCAGTGGAGACACCCTCACCCAGACGGTGGCCGACGCGGCGGTGAACCTGTCGGTCGCGTCGTCCAACGCGAACTCGGCCTACGGCGAGGGCGTGAGCTTCACGGCAACCGTGGCCTCGACCCAGCTGGGTACCGGTGTGCCGACCGGGCTCGTCCAGTTCCGCATCGACGACGTTCCGGTCGGTGACGCGGTTGCGGTCGACGACAACGGCGTCGCCGCCAGCCCGGTGATCTCCAACCTGACACCGGGGACGCACTCCGTGACCGCCGTCTACTCCGGCGACGAGGACTTCCTCGACGCAGTTGCGACGACAGCCCAGGCGGTTCGCAAGGTGGCGACCACGACCACCGTCACGTCGTCGCTGAACCCGGCGGTCTACGGCTCGCTGGTCACGTTCACCGCTACGGTCACGCCGAGCACCACCGCGCTCAGCCTGCCGAACGGCATCGTGACGTTCACCGACAACACCACGGTGCTCGGCACGGCGGGGCTGACTGTCTCCGGCGGCGTCGCGAGGGCCACGTTCGCCACGTCGACGCTGACCGGCGGCACCCACTCGATCCGCGCGACCTACTTCGGCACGGCGAACTTCGCCGGCAGCATCTCGCCGGTGCTCAACCAGGTCATCGGCAAGGCGCCGACGACGCTGACCGCGACACCCGCCGTGGTGTCGGTGCTGCCTGCAACGGTGAACGTCGCCGCCCTGCAGCATCTCAACACCGCGTTACCGCTGGGCATGCTCCAGGCACAGCTCACCTCGAATGGGCACGGTGTGGCCGGCGAACCGATCAAGTTCACCATCGGCGGGGTCACCGCGTGCACCTCGACGACGAACAGCCAGGGCATCGCACAGTGCAACGCCCAGGCGAAGATCGTCGCCTTGGTCCTGGCAGGCAAGTACGTGGTGACGTTCGCCGGTGACGGCAACTACCTCGGTTCGACCGCCAACGGCGCCCTGATCAATTAGTCCCGAGCCAACCCAGACTGCGACGGCCCCGCCCAAGAAGGAAGTGCCATTGTGCGCAAACTGATCACCATCGCAACGGCCAGCGCCCTGCTCATCGCGGGTGCGGTCTACGCCGGGACGGCCGAGGCAGCCATCACGGTGCCCGGGACCAACGCCGTGCTGCGGGGTAACCAGACGCTGACCGACAGCCCGGGTGCGACGAACACGACGTCGTGCGCGATCGGGAACACCGCGCGCACCACGATCAACCTGATCAACGCGTCGAACGTCACCGTGTTCACCCAGAACGTGGGCAGCACGACGTTCGGCGGCAACCAGACGCTGCCGTTGACGACGTCGATCGACACGCACAACTACGACAACGGGCACTACACGGTGCAGGGCATCGAGTCGAGCTACTCCGGCGGCACGCTGGGCTTCGGGTGCAAGAACACGACCACGACGAGCAACGTGCCGGTGACGATCGACAACATCGCCTCGATCGCCTACGGCGGTGCAACGAGCGCGCCGCAGGGCACGTCCGTCACCGTCAGCGCCACGCTGACCGACCCGAACCTGGCCAGCAGCGTGCTGCCCGGCCGGGTGCTTACCTTCGCCCTCAGCGGTGGTGGTTCGGTGAACGCGACGACCGACGCCAACGGCGTGGCGAGCGCCACCCTGGCGATCGCTGGTCCGCCACGCTCGGCGAGCCTGACGGTGAGCTTCGCGGCAACCACCCGCTATGACGCCGCGTCCAAGGTTGTCGGCTTCGACGTGCAGAAGGACAACTCGTCGATCACGGTGAACCCGCCGGCCGGCTCGGTGCACGGCCAGGCGACCTCGTTCTCCGCGACGGTAAGCCAGGCGCAGGGCAGCGGCCTCACACCGACGGGCACGGTTCAGTTCTCGGTCGACGGCATCGCACTGGGTGGTGCGGTGAACGTGGTCGGCGGTGTCGCCACCTCGCCGTCGACCTCGATACTGTCAACCGGCACGCACTCGGTGACGGCGCACTACAACGGTGACAGCAACTTCAACCCGAGCGACTCGGCCGGCGCGACAGCGGTCGTCGGCAAGGCCAGCACCGCGACGACCCTTGACGCCAACCCGCCCGCGTCGGTACACGGGCAGGGCGTCACTTTCACCGCGACGGTTTCGGTGACCGGCGCCGGGGCGGGCACGCCGACCGGGGCCGTCCAGTTCGACGTCGACGGGCAACCTTTCGGCACGGCCGTCCCGCTGGTCGGAACGTCGGCATCGCTGACGATCTCCTCGCTCAGCACGGCCAACCACCGGATCACCGCGACCTATGACGGCGATCCGGACTTCGCCATCAGCACGTCTGACATCGTCAACGAGCAGGTGGGCAAGGCGGGCAGCTCCAGCGTCATCAGCTCGTCCGACCAGTCCTCGGTATTCGGCGAGTCGATCACGTTCAGCGTCGACATCGCGGCGGTGGCGCCCGGTGCGGGCACCCCGACCGGAACCGCGCAGTTCGCCGTCGACGGGCTGAACATCGGCGGCCCGGTCAACCTGGTGGACGGCGCGGCTACCTCGGACGCGGTCTCCCTGCTCACCCCGGGCACGCACATCGTCACCGTCTCCTACTCCGGTGACGGTGACTTCAACGGCAGCAACGACCAGCTGACGCAGACGGTCGACCAGGCCGCCACCAAGACGGTGATCAGCTCGAGCGTGAATCCGTCGGTGTTCGGGCAAGCGGTCACGTTCCACGCCGCAGTGACCTCGGTGGCGCCGGGATCCGGCACGCCGACCGGCAGCGTGCAGTTCTACATCGGCGGATCTCCGGTCGGCGACCCCGTCTCGCTCGTCAACGGTGTTGCGGACGCAGCCCCGATCGCCACGCTCGAACCCGGTACCTACACCGTCACCGCGGTGTACAGCGGCGACGACGACTACGTGACGAGCACGTCGAGCGACCTCAGCCAGCAGGTGAACAAGGCGGCGACGACCACGACAGTGAGCTCCAGCGCGAACCCGTCGGTGTTCGGCCAGCCGGTGACGTTCACCGCGACGGTCGCGGCGAGCGCGCCAGGGGTCGGCAACCCCACCGGAACGATCACCTTCACCGACGGCGGCACCACGCTCGGCGTCGTCGCGGTGGGTCCCGGCACCGGCGAGATGGCCACCCTCACCACCAGTGCGCTCGTGGTCGCGCCGCACGCGATCATCGCCACCTACAGCGGCGACACCGAGTTCCTGACCAGCTCCAGCTCGCTCACCCAGACCGTCAACCGCGCGCAATCCTCGACGGTGGTCACGTCCTCGGCCAACCCCGCGGCGTCGGGTCAGGCGGTGACGTTCACGGCGACGATCTCGCCGGTCGCCCCTGGTGCCGGCGTGCCCGGTGGGACCGTGACGTTCACGGTCAACGGGGCTCCGCTCGGGGGTGCGGCAACTCTGGTGAACGGCGTTGCCACCAGTACCACCTTCGCGTCGCTTTCCCCGGGCAAGTACACGATCGCGGCGACCTACAGCGGCGACGGCAACTTCGTGGGCAGCTCGGCCGTGCTGGACGAGGGAACCGGGCAGACGGTGACGAAGGCCAACACCACCACGTCGGTGGTGACCTCCGGATCGCCTGCCAACTACGCCTCGGCGGTGACGTTCACGGCGACGGTGGCTCGGAGCGGCCTGATCGGTGCGGGCAAGCCGTCCGGGTTGGTGCAGTTCTTCGACGGTGCGCAGCTGCTCGGCTCGGCACAGCTCGCACCGCTGGGCACCACCAGCTCGAAGGCGAGCTTCACCTACTCCTCGCTGAGCACTGGTGCGCACACGATCAACGCGGTGTACGTGGGCAACTACAACTTCAACGGCTCGTCGGCCACGGTGGCGCAGTCGATCAACTCGATGCCGACGCAGATCGGGGTGATCTCCTCGATCAACCCCACGTTCTACGAGCAGCCGACGGTGTTCACCGCGTTCGTTGCCGGCCCGACCGGCACACCAACCGGCACCGTGACCTTCAAGGACGGCAGCACGGTCCTCGGCACAGCGACGCTCTCGGTTGTGCAGGGTGCCGACCAGGCCAGCCTGCTCGTGTCCAGCCTGCACCCGGGTAGTCACACGATCACCGCGACGTACAACGGCGCCGGTCCGTACGCCCCGAGTTCGGCGACGATGACACAGACCGTCGTGAAGGCGACGAGCCTGCTGGTGGCCAACCCGATCATCACCGACCAGGCAGCCCTGAATCGGGACGGTGCGCGACTGCACCTCACCATCGGGGAGGCGTCGGCCACGCTGACGGCGAACGGGCACCCGCTGGCGGGACGGACGATCGTGTTCACCGCCCACGGGCTGGAGAATCCGTCGATCCCGGTGTGCAGCGCGGTGACGGACAGCAATGGCTTCGCACACTGCGACGTCACAGTGAACAACGTGGACAACAACCTGGCGACGATCATCAGCGCGAACGGCTATCTGGCCACCTTCGCCGGCGATGCGGACTTCACCGGATCGAGTTCACACGGACCGCTCGACCAGTAGCTTCCAACCAGTGGTGGCCCTGATCGGTGATTTCGCGATTTGGGCCACCTGGGCCCAGCCGCTCTTCGGGGGAGCCATAGCATCGCAGCCATGGATATCACTGGAGCCAGTGCAATCGTCACGGGTGGTGCCTCCGGCATCGGAGCCGCGTGCGCCCGTCAGCTCGCCGCCAAGGGAGCGAAGGTCGTCATCGCCGATCTGAATGCCGCGACCGGGGAAGCCCTCGCGACCGAGATCGGCGGCGCGTTCGTCGCGGTGGACGTGACCAACACCGACCAGATCCTGGCGGCGGTGAACAAGGCACTCGAGCTCGGCCCGCTCTGGGCGCTGGTGAACTCCGCCGGCATCGGCTGGGCGCAGCGCACGATCGGTAAGGACGGCGAGTTCGCCTCCGCGGCCGACCTCGACGCGTTCAAGAAGGTCATTGCGATCAACCTGATCGGGTCGTTCGACGCGATCCGTCTAGCCGCCACGGCGATGAGCCGCAACACCCCGAACGAGAACGGCGAGCGCGGGGCCATCGTGAACATGGCTTCGGTCGCGGCCTTCGACGGACAGATCGGGCAGGCGTCCTACTCGGCGTCAAAGGGTGGCATCGTCGGCATGACGCTGCCGATCGCCCGTGACCTGTCGGCGTCGGGGATCCGCGTCAACACGATCGCGCCCGGCCTGATCGACACTCCGATCTACGGCGAGGGTGAGGCCTCCGAGCAGTTCAAGGCCAACCTCGGCCAGAACGTCTTGTTCCCGAAGCGGCTCGGTGTGCCGGACGAGCTCGCATCGATGGTGATCGAGTGCGTCACCAACTCCTACATGAACGCCGAGACGATCCGCGTCGACGGCGGCATCCGGATGCCCCCGAAGTAGTTCAGAGGTTCAGTTCGTAGTCCTGCCCCACGAGGTCGACCCCGTAGCTGTGGTGCGGATGCTCGGCGACGAGCTTGAAGCCGGCGTCGAGGTAGATCTTGCGCGCGGCAACAAGTGGATCGTTCGTCCACAGCACCATCCGGCGGTAGCCGTGCGTCCTGGCGAACTCGAGGCAGGTCTCGACCAGCCGCTTGCCGACTCCACGCCCACGCGCACTCGGATCGACGAGCAGGATTCGCAGGCGTGCCGTCTGGTCGTCGTCGCGCACGCAGAACACGCACCCGACGCGGCGGCCGTCCAGCTCGGCGACCCAGGCCGCTTCGCGCTCAGGATCACGAGCCTGTGCGAAGTCGGCGACGATGCGGGCAACCAGGTGTTCGAACGTCGCGTCCCAGCCGAACTCGCCGGCGTAGAGCTCGCCGTGCGCCATGACCACCCACCCGAGGTCGCCCGGCTGGTCCAGCGCGCGGATGACCGTTCCATCCATGCTTGGCCTCCACTGATACAGTCGTGTTAGTAACTGACTCGACTGTATCAGTGAGGCACACTGGTGGTCATGTCCAGCCCACGCCGTGACGAGATCGTCGAGGCAGCCTACGAATACGTGCTCTCCAACGGTCTGGCCGGGATCTCCCTTCGGCCCGTCGCCGCGGCGACCGGTTCGAGTACCGGCGTGCTGCGATTCCTGTTCGGCAGCAAGGACGAGCTCGTGCGCGCGGTACTCGCTCGTGCCCGCCGCGACGAACTCGACGTGCTCGACTCGATGCCTGCCGGAGACATCTCTGCGGTGGCTCGCGGGCTGTGGACCTGGCTCAGCGCCCCCGATCATCGACGTCTGCTCGCGCTCTGGGTGGAGTGCTACGCGGCGTCGCTCCAGGATCCGGGCGGTCCGTGGGGGCAGTTCGCGGAGCAGACGGTGACCGATTGGCTCAGCCTCCTCGCCCGCGCACAGCCCGCCGAGCGCCGGCGCAGTGTCAGCGGAGCGGCCGAACGAACCGCAATGCTCGCGATCCTGCGAGGAGCGATGCTCGACTTGTTGGCCACCGGTGATGTTCGCCGGACGACCCGTGCGGTCGAGGCGGCGCTCTCCCCCTAGGCGGTGACGGTCACGTCCTTCGACGTTGATCCGTTGGACGGGCTCGTCGCGGTGACAGTCAGCTTGGCAGCGCTCACGTCCACGCCCGCCATCGGCAAGGTCGCACCGGTGGGAGACGGCGACGTCGCGGTCACGGTCACGGTGTTGATCGAGTACTTGCAGCCGTCCAGGTTGGAGCCGGATACGGTCAACGACGCCGGCGGGTTGGCGCGCGACACGGTCGCCGGCTTGACGGAGGTGATCGTTGGCGCACCGGCACCGTCTGGTTGGTCGGACGTCGGGCTGCCCAGCTTCGTCAGCCGTTTGAACGCGGCCGGCGCTGAGATTCCCGCGATTCCACCAATCGCCAGCGCGCCGAACAGGCTCACGGCGCCACTGCTGGATTCACCGGAGACAAGTCCCGCGCGCACGACGACAAAGGTGAGCGATCCGAGTACTCCCGCCAGAATCGGCTGCGGCAGGAACCACCCGAGGCGGCCGATAGGGACGTTTCCGTGCGGCACGGCGCCCGCCAGCACGTAGAAGCAGTGCGCGGCCCCGGCAAGAGTGCCTGCCGCCAGGGCGACCCAGAACAGCCCGAGGTCGGCGGATCCTGTGGCATGCCACCACAGGAACTTGAACGTGGCCTGTTGGATCGTGCCGCTTGATTTCGCCGGCGCCGTGCCTGAGGCGGCAGCGGCCTGGAGCTTCTCGATCGGCCCCCAGACCGAAATGATGGCTACGAGACTGAGGACCACCCACGCCGCCGACGAGAACATCGCCAGCCACACCGCCCGCAGACTCTGAGGCTGGCGATGATGCATGGTCGGGTGCTCAGGATGCACGAGTCGCTTGAGCCACGCCCACAGTCTGGTGAGCCAACGAGGTGTCGACGCCATCACGGCGCATTGATACTCCGAGCGAGTCGATCTTGGCCAGACCCGCGTCACAATCGCTGCGCAAGATCGAAGATATGTCCCGATACGGGACGTGCTCGGGCAGGCCATCCGGCACGGAAACCACGAGTTCTGTGGAGCGGGTGACGGGAATCGAACCCGCGCAATCTGCTTGGGAAGCAGAGACTCTGCCATTGAGCTACACCCGCGAACTCCCGCGATATTACCGGACTGCGCACCCAGCCCGAGCCGTCAGACCTGAACCAGGCGGTACCGGTGCTCGGGGCGCCCAGCCGCTCCGTAACGGAGCTCCAGCTTCACGACCCCCCGGTTCTCCAGGTAGGTGAGGTATCGCTGCGCCGTCGCCCGGCTCACCCCGACCACCCCTGCTACCTCAGCGGCGGAGATGTCCGGATCACTCGCCGCCACGGCCTTCCGAACGAGATCCAACGTCGGCGCGGAGTGGCCCTTGTCCGGCCGCGCCTGGTGGCCGGCCGGCGTCCGCAGCATCCCGAACAACGCATCCACGTCGGCCTGATCCGCGTCAGAAGGCAGTCCGGCGAGATGCCGGCGCAGCCTCTGATACGCCGTCAACCGCTCAGCCAGCGCGGCGAATCCGAATGGCTTCACCAGGTAGTGGATCGCCCCGAGTTGCATCGCTTGCCGTACCGAGGCCACTTCGCGCGCTGCCGAGATGACGATGACCGTCGGCGGTTCCGGTTCGCTGAGTAGCGTCCGTGCAACGTCGAGTCCGTCGCCGTCCGGCAGGTAGATGTCCATCAGGACGAGGTCAGGGCGAAGAGTTCGCGCCAGCAGCAGCGCCTCCTCCGCGGAGTGGGCCTTACCGACCACCCGAAATCCCGGGACCCGCTCGACGAACGCGCAGTGCACCGCGGCGACGCGGTAGTCATCGTCGACGACGAGCACCTCGAGCAGGTCGTCGATCATCGGTCGCTCACGACGAGCGCAGCAGGGAGCCATACGACGAACGTCGCACCCGGCCCGTCGGAGACCTTGACCGTGCCGTTCAGCTTGAGGACCTGCTGCTGCACGAGTGCCAACCCCAGCCCTCGCCGGTCCACCCCGTCCTTGGTCGTGTACTTGTTGCCGAAGATCAACGACTCCGCGCCGGCCGGGATGCCGGGCCCGTTGTCGGACACCGTGATCGTGACGCCGGCTTCCTCCTCCACGATCTCGACCGTGACCGCCCGCGGCGCCGGCTGGCCGACCAAGGCGTCGAACGCGTTGTCGATCAGATTCCCCAGGATCGTCGTCAAAGCGTGAACGCGCTGAGGCGATGCGCCGAGCTGGGTGCGTGGCGAAATCACGAGGTCGACACCACGTTCGCTGGCTTCGGCTGCCTTACCGAGCAACAACCCCACGATCGCCGGCGCAGAGATGTGCGAGCGCAGGGTGTTGTCGAATTCCGCGGACATACCGCGAATCTCGGTGACGTAG
>Ga0068852_100003342_pt1 | contig 11194 bp, 8 predicted proteins | sample KBSCornC22_FD_66594 | JGI IMG/M metagenome (GOLD analysis project Ga0068852, IMG submission 66594) | Corn rhizosphere microbial communities from Kellogg Biological Station, Michigan, USA - KBS Corn C2-2 | ecosystem: Host-associated > Plants > Roots > Rhizosphere > Soil ... | reverse complement strand
CTTCAATTCGACACCGACAGCCCGATTGTTCTCGAATAGAATTCGGGTGACCGTCTTCTGGATGAAGAGGCTCACTCGCCCCGAGGCGAGGTGCGGCCGCAGATATGCGTCCACCGCACTGCAGCGGCGCTGGTGACCGATGTTCGACTGGACCGGGGCGACGCCGATCTGGCTCCTGCCGTTATAGTCGGGATTGTAGGGCAGCCCATATTCCTGGAAGGCCTTGAGGCAATATTGATTGAGGGTGTTGATGCCCTTGGGCTGCTCAACCGCCAGCCCGCCGTCGATGCCGTGATATTCGTCGTGGAAGGTGTCGTTGCTTTCCTGTGCAACGAAGACGGGCAGCAGGTCTTCGTACGACCAGTTGCCGGTCTCGCCGACCGCCTCCTGCCACCTCGCATAGTCACGCGGCTGGCCGCGGACGTAACACAAGGCATTGATCGACGAGCCACCGCCCAGGACCTTGCCCGAGGCATAGAGACGCCTGGTGCCGTGCTGGGGGATCGTCTCATAATTCCAGATGTGCCGGCCGTTCGCGAGGATCTTGGCGAAGCCCGCGGGGATATGGATGAAGGGATCGGTGTCGAGCCCTCCCGCTTCGATGAGCGCGATCGAAGCATTGCTGTGCTCGGCGAGGTAGCTTGCTACCACGCAGCCCGCCGCGCCTGCACCGACAATTACCACGTCATATGCTTCGTTCGACATTTGTCTTTCCTCGCTCACCTGTTTTCGGGCGACGCTTTCTTTGAGCATCGGTCGCGGGCCCCGGCCCATCTCGAAGGGAAGCACGGCGAAAGATGCTTCGGCGTTACAGGCGGCCTGTTCGCATTCAACGCCGCCGCGTCACCCCCCGCGATCGGGTGCTTGGGTTTGGCTTTCGAAGAGGAGTAAGGGTCTTTCTTAAGCGCGCACGCGAGTAGCGTAAGGGGAACAGGGAGATGGGAACAGCGACGGTCGATGCGCTCCTCGGAGCGGTTTCGGTCGAGATCGAAGCCTTCGCGGTCTGTGAGATCGGCGAAGATGTGCGGCTCATCGTTCCGCCCGTCGAAATGATTGTGGTCCATCACATTCTCGAGGGCACGCTCCATCTGACGCTCGACGAAGATGAAACGGTCGAGGCCGGCCCTGGAGCGATGTTGATCGTGCCGCCGGAACGGTGGCAGCACATGGCAACGTCCAGCGATACCGTCACGAATAAGGAGGCTTTCGACGTGTGCGTGCCCGTTCGCGAGGCCATGCTCGTTGTCGACGCGACGGACGGCAAGGAACCAACCTTGAGGATCGCCTGCGGAGCCGTGATGCCAAACTCGAGCGGCTCATATGGTCCGTTGCAGGGCCTCACCCGACCGGTCGTCGAAAATCTCTCCGACTTCCCGGTCGTCTCCACGGCGTTTGCAGCGCTCCTCGAGGAGGTTTCAGCCCCCAAGGAAGGGACGAGGCCCCTGACGAGCGCGCTCATGAAGGCATGCCTGGTGGTGCTTCTGAGACGCCATCTCGAGACGAGCCGAATGGCGGGGACTGCTCCGGCGGTCTTTCAAGACCCCCGTCTCAGCCGGGCAGTGGCGGCGATCCTCAATAGTCCCGCCGCCGACCATTCGCTCAGCAGCCTGGCTAAGGAAGCGGGAATGAGCCGCTCCGCCTTCGCTCATGAGTTCAAGGCGGTGCTCGACATGACCCCGATGGAATTCCTGGCGGACGTCCGTCTGGACCTCGCACACCACCTGCTCGAGACCACGGGTTTGCCGGTTGAAGGGATTGCGGCGGCGGTGGGCTTCAACAGCCGAAGCCATTTCAGCCATCTCTTCCGCGAACATTATGGCACCGACCCCTCGTCCTTCCGGCGATGCAACACCGCGGATCAGTAACTCATACCGGCTCCTCGATCGGCGGCAGGGAGCGAGCCCGCCGTACGGTGGCGGAGACCCATTCGCCGAGATTGCGGGTGATCACGTAGAAGGCCGGTGTGAACAGTAGGCCGAAAAGGGTCACGCCGATCATCCCGAAGAACACCGCGACGCCGAGCGCCTGGCGCATCTCGGAGCCGGGCGCGTTGCCGATCACCAGCGGAAGCGTGCCAAGGATGAATGCGATCGAGGTCATGAGGATGGGGCGCAGGCGGGTCGCGGCTGCGTGCCGGGCGGATTCGCGGCGTTCCTCTCCTCCCTCCTCATTCTGCTTGGCGAATTCGACGATGAGGATCGCGTTCTTGGCGGCAAGCCCGATCAGAACAACGAGTCCGATCTGCGTGAGGATATTGTTGTCGAGGTGCATCACGTTGACCCCGAGGATTGCTGCGAGCAGGCACATCGGAACGATCAGAATGACCGCGAGCGGCAGCACCAGGCTTTCGTAGAGTGCCGCCAGGAGCAGGAAGACGAACGTCACCGCGAGGGCGAAGGCGATCGCGCCGGAATTGCCGGCCTGCTTCTCCTGGAAGGCGAGTTCGGTCCAATCATAGGAAAACCCACGCGGCAGGACCTTTTCTGCGATCTGCTCCATCGAGGCGAGCGACTGGCCGCTTGAATAGCCTTTGATCGTGTCGCCCTGGAGCTCGGCTGCGGGATAGAGATTGTAGCGGACGACGCGGTAAGGCCCGCTGTCATTCCTCAAATTGAGGACCGAAGCCAGCGGCACCGCCGCTCCCGAATCCGATCGGGTGCGCAGGCGCTCGACGTCGGAGATATTGTCGCGATAGGGAGCGTCCGCCTCGGCGGTGACGCGGTAGGTGCGCCCGAGGAAATTGAAGTCGTTGATGTAGGTCGAGCCGAGATAGGTGCCGAGCGTCCTGAACACGCCATCGACCGGCACTCCCAGGCGTTCGGCGCGTTCGCGGTCGATATCCGCATAGAGCCGCGGCGTCTTCGTGTTGAAGGTCGTGAACACTCGCGTCAGGCCCGGCGTCTGGTTCGCTTCGGCGACCATCCGCGAGGCGACCTTCTCGAGTGCCTGGTAACCGGCGCCCGAGCGATCCTCGACGATCATCTTGTAGCCGCCGCCGGTGCCGATGCCCCGCACGGGCGGCGGCTGGATGACGAGCGCACTGCCGGCGGTGATCTGGGAAAGCCGGGCGGAGAGATCCCTGATCACTTGTTCGGACGACCCGCGCTCGCTCTTGGGTGCGAGATTGACGAACATTGCCGCCGAATTGGGCGCGTTGGTGAAGGTCGCCCCGTTGAAGCCCGCAAAGGAGAGCGTGCCGGTGATCCCGGGAGTCCGAAGCGCAATCCGCTCGGCCTCAGCTACCGCTTGCGTCGTGCGCTCGAGCGAGGCTCCCGGCGGGGTCTGGATGACGCCGATGAGGTAGCCCTGGTCCTGCGCCGGGATGAAGCCCGTCGGTGTCTCAATGAAGCGCCAGCCGGCAAGGGCGATTAGGCAGGCATACGCGATTCCGCAGACCGCGAGCGCCCGCACCGCCCGCGCGGTGTAGCCGCCGTACCTTTTCGAGAGCTGCTCGAAACGATGGTTGAAGCCGTGCGCGAAGCGCTTCGGGAGGCCGCGCCAGCCGATCCCGGGCTCGCCCTCGATCTTCGGCTTCAGAACGAGCGCGGCAAGCGCAGGTGAGAGGGTCAGCGAGAGGAAGGCCGAGATCGCCGTCGCGCTCATGATGGTCAGTGCGAACTGCTTGTAGAATTGGCCCGATATGCCCGGGATGAAACTGGTCGGCAGGAAAACGCCGATCAGCACCAGCGCGATCGCGATGAGGGCGCCCGAGACCTCGTCCATCGTCTTGTGCGCGGCCTCGCGCGGACTCAAACCCTCGCGCTCCATCAGCCGCTCGATGTTCTCGACCACGACGATCGCATCGTCGACAACGATTCCGATCGCGAGGACCAGCCCGAACAGCGACAGGTTGTTCAAGGAGAAGCCGAACGCTGAGAGCGCCGCGAACGAACCGACCAGCGAGACCGGGATTGCTACGATCGGGATGATCGCTGCTCGCCAGCTCTGGAGGAACAGAAGGACGACCATCGCCACCAGGATCACGGCCTCAAACAAGGTGTGTTCGACCGCGGAGATCGAAGCCGCGATATATTCGGTCGGGTTGAACGAGATCTCGTAGGCCATTCCCGGCGGGAAGTTCTTCGCCGCCGAAGCGAACTCGTGCTGGACCGCGCGGGCGGTATCGAGCGCGTTCGAGCCGGGCAGCTGCGTGATCCGGATGGCGACCGTCGGTCTCCCGGACCGGAACGCATTGATGCTGTAATCCTGCGCGCCGAGCTCGATGCGCGCGACATCGCGAAGATGGATGACGCGTCCTTCTGAAGGCCGAGCGACGATGATGTCGCCGAACTCATCGGGCGTCGTCAGCCGCCCCTTCGCCTGCACATTGAGGTCGAAGGCGTTGCCGCCGCTGTTGAAGGGCGCTTCGCCGATGCTTCCGGCGGCGACCTGGGCATTCTGAGCGCGCACCGCTGCAATGATCTCGTCGACGGTGAGGTTGAGCGTGGAAGCGCGATCGGGATCGATCCAGATGCGCATCGAATAATCACGGCCGCCGAAGACCTGCGCGCTCCCGACGCCCGGAATGCGATTGAGGCGATCGATGATCTGCAGCGTCGCGTAGTTGGAGAGATATTGCTGATCGAGCGAATGATCGCGCGAAACCAGCGTCGCGACCATGAGAAGGTCAGGCGAATTCTTGCGGACCGTGACCCCGATCTGGCGCACCTCATCGGGAAGGCGCGGCTCGGCGGTCGACACCCGATTCTGGACCAGCACTTGCGCCTGGTTGATATCGGTCCCTTGAGCGAAGGTGACGGTGATGGCGACGTTGCCGTCGCCGGTCGAGGACGAGGACATGTAGATCATGTGCTCGACGCCGTTGATAGATTCCTCGAGCGGCGTCGCGACGGTCTGGGCGAGCGTCTCCGCCGACGCACCGGGATAGGAGGCGGTCACGACAACCGTCGGCGGCGCGATCTCCGGATATTGTGCGACAGGAAGTTTGGGATAGGCGATCGCGCCGGCGATCACGATCAGCACCGACAGCACCACCGCGAAGATCGGCCGCTCGATGAAGAAATGCGGGAAGGGCACTGCCTATTTCGCCATGGCGGCCGCGGATTGCGGAGCTTCGATCTCAGACGCCTCCGGCGAGTCGTCCTTCGCCCGGGCCCGGATCGGGATCACCTTCACGCGCACCGCTGAACCCGGCTGCAGGCGGGCGAGACCGTCGAGCACAACCTCGTCGCGCGGGTTGAGCCCGCTCTTCACGACACGGAGCCCCTCGACCAGCGGCCCGGTTTCGATATTGCGGGTGGCGACCTTGCCGTTCGCCGCAGCGACATAGACCAGACGGCGCGTCTGATCGGTGACGATCGCCTCGTCCGGGATCAGCAGCGCGTGATAGGTGCCCGAGCCCAGCAGACGGGCGCGGCCGAATAGGCCAGGAACCAGGACGCCGTTCGGGTTGGGGACCACGGCATGCGCGCGGATCGTCCCCGAGCCTTCATCGATCGCATTGTCGACGAACTCCATGCGGCCGTGCCAGCGGTAATCCGGCTCGTCGGCGAGCTGGATCTCGATTGGGTTCGCCGCATAGCGCGACGAGCGCCGCTCGCCGGCCTGCTCCAGACGGACATATTTCAAGTAGAAGCTCTCGGCGCCGTCGAAGCTGAACCAGATCGGGTCTGTCGTGACGACGCGGGTCAGCAAGGTCTGGTTCGCGGTCACATTGTCGCCCAGGGAAACGCGCTTGTCCGAGACCTGGCCGCTGATCGGCGATCGCACGGTGGTGAACTCAAGGTCGAGCGCCCGCTGCCGCACGGCTGCACGGGCAGCATCAAGCGCTGCGAGCGCGGTCCGCTCAGCGGCGAGCTTCTGGTCGTAATCCGCGCGGCTGACGAATCCGTCACCGAGCAGCGCCTGCGCCCTTGCAAGTTCCGCGCGGGCATTCGCCAGCGTCGCGTCCGCACGCGCCTCGTTGGCGCGCGCCTCGGCGACCGCGGCCGCATAGGGCCTCGGATCAATCTCGAATAGGAACTGGCCCTTGCCGACCTTGAGGCCGTCGCGGAAGCCGATGCGGACGATCTGACCGGAGACACGCGGGCGGACTTCGACGTCCTGGATCGCCTCGAACCTGCCGACATAATCGTCCCAGTCGACGACGTTGCGCTGGAGGGGATAGCCCGCCGAAACGAGCGGAGCCGGCGGCGGGGGCGGCGGAGCATTACCGCAGGCGCCCGAAAGGGCGGTTAGCGCACTCACGAGCATCATCTGCTTTACGCGCTGCTTGTCCATTCCCGTCCCTTGTGCATGCATAGGCGGCTCTGTTGCCGCTGCCGTCAAAGCCGATGCTTCCCGACTTCAGCTGTCCTGCTCGCGGCCTCACTCGATTTGGTTACGGGATGCCAGCGCCGCTCCGGCGGCGATCCGGCCGCCGCGCCTGAGACGACTTTGAAATTGCCTTGGCGTGTAACTGGCGCGGCTGTTCTGACGAGCCAAAGCAGAGGGTCGCAGCGCAGCTCCGCCCATGTTGCAGACTGCTCCCGTGCACCCGATCTTTGATCAGTTCATCACGAGGAAAATCCTATGGTTCAGGCGCGATGGAACGGGCTGATAATTGCCGATAGCGACGAGACGATCGTGATCGAGGGCAATCATTATTTCCCGCCGAGTTCGATCGACTGGAATCTGCTCGAAGCGACGAGCGAGACGACCATCTGCCCTTGGAAAGGGACGGCAGGTTATTTCACCATTTCCGTCAACGGCGCACTCAATCCGAACGCCGCGTGGACCTATGCCGATCCGAAACCCGAGGCGGAGCGCATCCGCGATCATGTGGCGTTCTGGAGGGGCGTGGACATCGGGTGATCCTCATGGGGCGCCGCCAGCGGATTGAGACGTCAGCCGAAGATTTCGGGCGCATGAGGCTCCCCGAAATCTCCGGTAATCGTGACGACGATCGGGGCGTCAAACCGTCAGGCGGGCTGCCTGACCACGGTCCCCTGATTATTGTCGATGATGTAGCGCCAGACGCCGTCGGCGCCGCGCCGCATGATATCGCTCGCCGTGCCGTGAACGTGCACGATCTTGCCCTCGCCATCCGTTCCGTGAATGGCCCAGTCAAGGACGATCTGGGCGGTGTCACCGCCGACGAACACATGGCGGACGTTGGCCTTCAGCGGCACTCCGAGGTTCATGTCGCGCTGGAACAGGGCGGCGAACTCGTTGCGATCGGTAATGGTTCGTCCGTCATTGGCAACGAACACCGCTTCCGGGGAATACAGTTCCATCATCGCGTCGAGATTCCGGGAGTTGAATCGCTCAACGAGCGACGGAATCACGTCTTCAGGTTTCATCGGAAGCGCAAAGGACTTCGACATCAAGGAGTCTCCAATTCGCGTTGCTGAACCGCGGCGCGGCGACGATGCACACGGCCGCGATCGTGCGCCGGTTACACGGATGCGGCTTCCGGCTCCGCTTCAACAAATGGGCCGCGCCCTTCGCCGCCTGTAACCGGGCTCGCCTATAAGCCGAGCAATGATCACGATCCCCTTTTTCTGAGCGGAAGGCGCGTAGGGAACATGGCCGAGCACGCCGATCTCCGGCTCGTTGAATATGATGAGGATGACATCGACCTTGCCTTCAGGGCCGACGTGCTGCGCGGCCTCGCGGAGCGCCAGAAGGCCATTCCGGCGCGCTGGCTGTACGATTTCGCCGGCTCCATGCTCTTCGAGGACATCACGAGGCAGCCCGAATATTATCCGACGCGCGCCGAAACCCGGCTGCTCGAGGCGCACGGCGCGGAGATCGCCCGGCTGACGACGGGCGATCTCGCGGTGGTCGAATTCGGATCTGGAAGTTCGGTCAAAACCCCTCTCCTCCTTCGCGAACTCGATGCGGCCGCCTATGTCCCGGTGGACATCTCGGGCGAATTCCTCCGCCAGTCGACGAGAGCGCTAGCCGCACTTTTTCCCGATATTGCGATCATCCCGGTCGAAGCAGATTTCGTCCGCGCCGTCCGTCTGCCCGCGTCGGTCAGGGACCTTTCGCTTCTGGGCTTCTTCCCGGGTTCGACGATCGGCAATCTCGTGCCCCGGAGCGCCGTGGACCTCCTGAGGTCGATGCGCGAAACGCTCGGGGACGGATCGCAGCTGCTGATCGGCATCGATCGCCTCAAGAATGTCGACCGCCTTATTGCAGCCTATGACGATGACGCAGGCGTGACCGCCGCGTTCAATCTCAACCTCCTCCACCGAATCAACCGCGAGCTCGGCGGCGATATAAGGGCGGACCATTTTCGCCATGTGGCCCGCTGGAACGCGGACTGGCGGCGCATCGAGATGCATCTGGAAGCGCTCGAGAACATGGACGTCACTGTGTCGGGGCGCCCCTTCTCCATGCGGAAAGGCGAAACGATCCACACCGAGAACAGCCACAAATACACGCCGGACCAGGTGCAGCTGATGCTGCAGGCGAGCGGCTGGACTCCGCTGCGCCTGTGGTCGGATCCCTCGGGGGATTTCCTGTTGGGGCTCGCCGAAGCGACTGAGGAACGGAGCGCGCCCTGACCGGGCTTTGTCGCCAATAAAAGGCCGGGGGCCAACGGCAGCATATGGCCGTTGGCGGACAGTCCGCTAGTGGCAGGTTTCGACCCAAAGCTGCCAGTCGGTGTAGTGGCCGCTTTCGACCCAAAGCAAACATGACGCGGGCGTTTGCCTTTTCGTCCGGCCGACCAGCTTAGCGAAAGAAAGCGTCGAGGAAGCCGAACGCCCAGAGCAGGCCACCGACAAGCCCCACAAGCAACAAGAGTGGCGCTATCCAGCCGGGTATGCTGATGCGGATGTGAGGCGCGCCAGGTTGCCGGATCGAGTAGTTGCCACGCTGCCTTCGACGAGAAACCGAGCCGCGCGCAAAGGCTCTCGATATGGTCGTGAAGCTTACAGTCTGGACGGCCACGCCATTACCACGTCCGCCGCTGCTTCCGATGGAACGGTTTGACGGCGCGCTGACGTCCGTTAGTGTGCTTGTCGAGGCTCGCGCTCATCGGTCGCCCCCGAGCCGCGCGTGTCTCCGGCCCGGCGGCAGTCTGTCGGCCGGGCCGTCATTTTAGCGAGCCGCTCCAACGCTATTTCATGCTGGTTCGCTCGACCAGAACGCTTTTGTGCGCTGTAGTGTCTCGGAAAGATAGATGGAGGCAGAGCCGGCTTTGTCCTTAACCACACAAAGCCGGTGGTCATGGTGGTGCCGCCGTTAATCAGCGACTGAAACCAGTTCTCAACTAACCCTTGGATAATTCGGGGTCTGTCTTGGACGGGCAGCAGGCACGACGCCTGGGAATCAGGAGTGACAGATCATGAGCAAGTTTCTCAAGCTGATTAAGAATAAAAAGGGCGCGACCGCCATCGAGTATGGCCTGATTGCGGCTCTCATCGCCGTTGCGGCGATCGGCGCGATGCAGGGCATCGGCAACAAGCTGAACTCGACGTTCAACAACGTTTCGAGCTCGCTCAAATAAGCGCGAACTCCGTTCGCATTGGTTAAAAGGGCGGCGGTGTCGGAAGGCACGGCCGCCCCCATTTTATCACGCGAACTCCAAGCAGCTTTGAGCGAGTAGCAAAGGCTCCATCTTTGCCGTCGCAGGTTAGCACCGGTCGCCGCGTGGCTAACACGACCATGGATTGAAAGCTGACCTAAGCTGCTAACGCCTGCTGGGTCGAAAGCGGACGGCCGAGCGGTTACTTTGCGACCCCGACACTCTCGCGTATTCTAAGTACCGAGACTCGCGTTGGGTTCTTTGCAGGTTCCCGCGCAGCGGGTCTCATCTCGAGCGGCCCGGCAGGATGATCCCCCTGCCGGGCCGTTTCGCTTTGAGCCTCTCATCGACAACGGTGCCGCATTTATGTCGGCCATGGGTCGAACGCCGACTTGCCGCTATTCGCGACGTCGGGGTCCTGGAATGGTAAGACCAGCGTGAGACTCGGGTGTTGGATTTCCCTCCGTGCCCGAGACTTGGGAACGGCTCGATGCCTCTTACGGCGTCGGGCCGTTTTCATCGTTCGATAAAGTCTGGTGGTGAGACGCTGGCGCCGCTTAATGACAAGTAGTGCTCGAAAACTGTCGGTCGCCAGCGGCAGGAACGGGTGAAAAGCTGACATTGAAGCAATCGCAGGGTGCGTTAGAATTGGCGTCAACGGAGACAAGCCAATGGTGCAATCTACAGCGGCTACCGTTGCTGAGTTCATGGACGGGATTGAAGGCGACCGCGCGCCAGCCATCAGGCAGCTTCGACGGCTTTGCGTTGACCATCTCATTGGGTGGGAGGAACGGATGCAGTGGGGCATGCCCGGCTATGGCCCGCCGGGATCAGACGCCCTCGTGAGCTTCAACAACCAGAAGGGCTACATCTCGCTGTATCCGGGCCGAGCAGCATTGGAGGAACATCGAGGCAAGTTGAGAGGAGCGAGCTTCGGTGGAGGCTGCGTTCGTTTTCCAAACCCGGACAAAATTGACTTCACTGCTGTCGCCGCCATGCTCAAGCATGCCCGTCGGGCGAAGAGCTGATCGATCTAACCACCCGCATATGGACCCTGTCCCCTAATGTGCGCAATCGGTGGATAGCTGCCACTAGCTCCGCGGTGGCATGAGGTCCACAAGGTCGCGTTCGACCTGCACTCGTGCTGCTCTATATGAAATGATTGCACCAGCGACGCACGCGATCGCCATCACCACCGCACCCGCCAGAAGAACGTCGTGAGACGCTTTGAAGCCGAACACGTCCTTGGCAATCCTGACGAAGCCTGGAGCGAGCCAGAGCGGAATTAGCCAAAAGATATATCGGCGCTGCCGTCGTTCCTCAGGGGACGGCAGCGATGAATAGAGTTCTGGTTTGTCGCGATACGCCACAGTGGGCCTCCAACGAGAAGGAGCCAAAGATAAATACGGGAAGATGCTGACAAGGCAACTTTTCCCCCGCCCGCTAATGGCAGGAATGGGTCGCCCCCAAAAGGAGCCAATGCGGCATATGCGGGCGATTGTCTTTACGTGCCCTCTATGGTCACCACATCGCGGAACCGCACTGTCGCGAGAACTTGCCCGTGCTCGTTCTCGATATCGATTCGGTGATCAAGATTGCCGCGACCCTCATCCATGATGGTTTGAGCGAACGTAAAACGAGCATTGTGGTACGCAACTGCGCACGCAGCTTCGAGGCTAGGGAACTCCCTTCCTTCTTCGTCGCGAGCATCAACAT
>Ga0068852_100003337_pt1 | contig 11202 bp, 6 predicted proteins | sample KBSCornC22_FD_66594 | JGI IMG/M metagenome (GOLD analysis project Ga0068852, IMG submission 66594) | Corn rhizosphere microbial communities from Kellogg Biological Station, Michigan, USA - KBS Corn C2-2 | ecosystem: Host-associated > Plants > Roots > Rhizosphere > Soil ... | reverse complement strand
CCGGCGGTCTGCCGGTCGGCCGGCTGGTACTCGTTGGCGGACAACGGGACCGGGCCGATGCCGGCGGTCGTGAGGGCGTTGTTCAGCGACTGCGACACGGTGACCGGGTCGTCGACGTCGCCCTCGTCGTGGTTGGTGATCATGTCGGGCACCGTGCCGGCCGCCTTCACGTGGGCCAGCCAGGTCTGCCACTGGGCCGACCGGGCCTGCGGCGTGTACGCGAACGACGGGCCGACGATCTTCGCCCCCGGCGCGAGCCGCCGGATCTCCCGGTAGGCGGTGTCCCACATCTGGAAGTACTGGGCGCTGTTCACGCCCCGGGTCCAGAACACCGAGATGTCCGGCTCGTTGTCGATGTCGTACGCGAACGTCAGACCCGACGCCTGCAGCGCCCCGACCGTGGCGTCGATGAAGCTGACCCAGTTCGAGCAGTTGCCGTTGTCGCACGGGTACGTGGTGTTCGAGGGCTGGCCGCCGTTGAGGCCGTAGATGTCGGTGAGCAGCGCCTGGTACTGGGCGTGGTACGGCGGCCGGGTCAGCCGGCGGGCCTGCGCGGTCATCGAGTCGAGGTCGGCCTGGGTGGCCGAGCCGAACCGGTAGCCGTCCTTGATCCAGCCGCCGGAGTACCAGCCGCCGCCGCGGAAGGCGTTGAGGCCCAACGGCTGTAGGTACTGGTCCACCGGCTGGGTGCCGTCCGAGGTGATGCCGTAGAGGAACCCCTCGCCGACGCCGGTCGACGGTCCCCGGGTGGCCGAGAGGTCCACGCTCAGGGACGCGGCCGGGGCCGCGTGACCGGACACGGGCGTCAACAGCGCCAAGGCGGCGGCGACGGCCAGCGCCAGCCGACCCGATCCGCGTCTCGTTCTCATCGGCTCCTCCAGAGGTTCTGTCATGATGTGTAGAACTCATGGCGTGAAGTTGACGGCGCGTCCGAGGGGCGAGGGGTCGGCACCGCTGGCCGATTCCCTTTGGCTGACTGGTAAACCGCTGACCGGGCCGGGTGGCTCGACGTCGGCGGATGTTACGGATGAGCGTGAGCGACGGTCAACGACATGTTTCGTACTCATGCCTGACCCTGCGGGATCGCGCCGCCGGGGTGCTGAAAGTTTCACCACGCCGAGAACGACGGCAGCTGTGGGAACACCGTCCGGCGGCCGGCCCGTCTTGACACCGATGGTGGTCGGCGGTTGCCTACGCCGAGTTCACGCTGTCCCTTCTCGACGGCATGCGGCCTGCCCCTGCGGCACCACGGGCCGTGACGATCTCTCGGAGGTCTCGAATGTCCCCCTGCGCTCGATGGCTTAGGCCACGACAATCCACCGGCGTGCTGGCGGTCGTCGCCGCGACGGTCCTCACCCTCGTCGCGGCCCCGTTCGCCGATGCCGCGTCACCGTTGCGGTCGCTGGCCGAGGCCAAGGGCAAGTACATCGGCACCGAACTGACCGGCAACATGGTCAACAACTCGACGATCACCTCGCTGGCCGGCGCCCAGTTCGACATGGTCACGCCGGGCAACGAGATGAAGTGGGACACCACCGAGCCGTCCAACGGCAACTACAACTTCGGCCCCGGCGACCGCGTCGTGTCCTTCGCCCAGTCGCACGACATGCGGGTGCGCGGGCACAACCTGGTGTGGCACAGCCAGTTGCCGGGCTGGGTCAACAGCGTGCCGCGCAACCAGGTGCAGGGTGTGATGGAAGCTCACATCACGGCCGAGGCCACCCACTACAAGGGCAAGATCTACGCCTGGGACGTGGTCAACGAGCCGTTCAACGAGGACGGCAGCCTGCGCCAGGACGCCTTCTACAACGCGATGGGCAGCGGCTACCTCGCCGACGCGGTCCGCACCGCGCACACCGCCGACCCGAACGCCAAGCTGTACATCAACGACTACAACATCGAGGGCGTGAACGCCAAGAGCAACGCCCTCTACAGCCTGGCGCAGTCGATGCTGGCCCAGGGCGTCCCGCTCGGCGGCATCGGCCTCGAGGGCCACTTCATCGCCGGCCAGCTGCCGTCCTCGATGCTGGCCAACATGCAGCGGTTCGCCGCGCTCGGCCTGGACGTCGCGGTCACCGAGCTGGACGACCGCATCCAGCAGCCCGCCTCCGGCGGCAGCTTCCAGCAGCAGGCCAACGACTACGCCACCGTGATCAACGACTGCCTGGCGGTCACCCGCTGCCCCGGCGTCTCGCAGTGGGGCGTCGGCGACGCGGACTCGTGGATTCCCGGCACGTTCCCGGGCTGGGGCACGCCGACCATGTACGACAACAACTACCAGCCCAAGCCGGCCTACAACTCCACCGCGACGGCTCTCGGCGGCACCGGCGGCGGTGGCGGCGGGACCAGCACTGGACCGGTGCACGCGGTCGGCGCGGGCAAGTGCCTGGAAGCGCCGAGCTCGTCCGCCGGCACCCAGCTGGTGATCCGCTCGTGTTCCGGCGGCGCCAACCAGACCTTCACGCTGAGCTCCTCGGGCCAGCTGTCGGTCTACAGCGGCGCGGACTGCGTCGACGCCAACGGGCGGGGCACCAGCGCCGGCACCAAGGTGATCGTCTGGTCCTGCAACGGGCAGGCCAACCAGCAGTGGAACGTCAACACCGACGGCACGATCACCGGCGCGCAATCGGGGCTGTGCCTGGATGTTAGCGGTAACAGCACCGCCGACGGCGCGCTGGTCCAACTGTGGACGTGCAGCGGCGGCAGCAACCAGCGTTGGACCCTCGGATGACGGCGAAAGGACGGTCCGGCGTGGCCGGTGTATGGAGGATCCTGCTCAGCGTGGTCGCCCTGGTCGTGGGCACGGTGGTGGGTGTCGCCGCCGCCCCGGCCCAGGCCGCCACGTCGATCACGCTCAACGGCGCGTCGGGCGGCCGCACGTTCGACGGTGTCGGCGCGATCAGCGGCGGCGGCGGCAACTCGCGGCTGCTGATCGACTATCCCGAGCCCCAGCGCAGCCAGATCCTGGACTACCTGTTCAAGCCGGGCTACGGCGCGGCCGTGCAGATGCTCAAGATCGAGATCGGCGGTGACACCAACTCCACCTCCGGGGCCGAGCCGAGCGTCGAGCACACCCGCGGCGCGGTCAACTGCGACGTCGGCTACGAGTTCTGGCTGGCCCAACAGGCCAAGGCCCGCAATCCGAACATCAAGCTGTACGGGCTGGCCTGGGGCGCGCCGGGCTGGATCGGCGGCGGCAACTTCTGGTCAACCGACATGATCGGCTACCTGTCGTCGTGGCTGGGCTGCGCCAAACAGCACAACCTGTCCATCGACTACCTCGGCGGCTGGAACGAGCGCGGCTACAACATCGGCTGGTACGAGAACCTGCGCTCCACGCTGAACTCCGGCGGCTATTCGGCGGTGAAGATCGTCGGCGCCGACTCCGACTGGGGGATCGCCAACGACATCAACTCCAACCCGGCCTTCGCCTCGGCGATCAGCGTCATCGGCACGCACTACCCGTGCGGCTACCGCTCCGCGCAGAGCAACTGCGGCGTGCCGGCCGCCGCCACGAACTCCGGAAAGACGCTGTGGGCGAGTGAGAACGGCTCGGACGACTACAACTCCGGGTCGCAGGCGATGGCCCGCGGCATCAACCGCGGCTACATCGACGGCAAGATGACCGCGTACCTGAACTGGCCGATCGTCGCCGCGATCACGCCGAACCTGCCGTGGCCCACCATGGGCCTGGTGCTGGCCTCGCAGCCGTGGTCCGGGCACTACTCGGTGGGCAAGAACGCCTGGGTGCAGGCGCAGACCACCCAGTTCACCGCGCCCGGCTGGCACTACCTCGACAGCTCCAGCGGCTATCTCGGCGGCAACCGGAACAACGGCAGCTACGTCACGTTGAAGTCCACCAACAACAGCGACTACAGCACGGTCATCGAAACTGTCGACGCGGGCAGCGCGCAGACGGTGAACTTCGCCGTCACCGGCGGACTGTCCACCGGCGCTGTCCACGTGTGGTCGACCAACCTGAACTCCAACAACCAGGCCGACTACTTCGTGCACGAGTCGGACATCACGCCGTCCGGCGGCAGCTACAGCGTCACCCTGCAGCCCGGCCGGGTCTACACCATCAGCACCACGACCGGGCAGGGCAAGGGAACCGCGGCCGGTCCTGCCTCCGGCGGCTTGAGCCTGCCGTACGCCGACAACTTCGACAGCTACGCCACCGGCGCCGAGGCGAAGTATCTGATGGACTGGCAGGGCGCCTTCGAGGTGGCCGGCTGTGGTGCGGGGCGGGCGGGGCAGTGCGTGCGGCAGATGAGCGCGCAGGCTGCGATCACCTGGGACGCGCTGTCGGATCCGCATGCCCTACTCGGGAACACGGGCTGGAACAACTACACCGTCTCGTCGGACGTGTTGCTGGAGAAGTCCGGGTACGCCGAACTGATGGGCCGAGCCGGTTCGCAGGACTACTCCGGCGCCGGCGGGATCAACGCCTACCACCTGCGGGTCAGCGACAACGGCGCCTGGTCCATCCTGCGCACGAACACCGGGGCCAACGTCACCACGCTGGCCCACGGCAACGTCGCCGCACTGGGCACGAATCGCTGGCACAGCCTGACCCTCACGTTCGCCGGCAGCACCATCACCGCCGGCATCGATGGCGCGACGGTCGGTTCGGCCAACGACAGCACCTGGGCTGCGGGCCAGGCCGGCTACGCCACCAGTCAGGGGGAGACGGCACAGTTCGACAACCTGTCCATCACCCCGGGCAGTGGGGGCGGCGGCGGTGGCCCGACCGGCACGATCGTCGGGGCCGATTCCGGCCGCTGCGTCGACGTGCCCGGCGCCAGCCAGACGCCCGGCACGCAGGTGGCGTTGTGGGACTGCAACGGCGGCGCCAACCAGCAGTGGACCGCGACCGCCGCCGGTGAGCTCCAGGTCTACGGCAGCGACTGCCTGGACGCCGCCGGCCAGAGCGCCGGCGCCAAGGTCGACATCGCGACCTGCACCGGTGGCGCCAACCAGAAGTGGACCACCAACGCCGACGGCACGATCACCAGCGGCCAGTCGGGGCTCTGCCTCGACGCCACCGGGGCCGGCACCGCCAACGGCACGCTGATCGAGTTGTGGACGTGCAACGGCGGTGGCAACCAGCGCTGGAGCCGCGGCTAGCCGAAGATCCACCGCTGATTGGTCTGGCCGTTACAGGTCCACAACTCGACCTGGGACCCGTCAGCGGTGGACTCACCGGTCACGTCGAGGCAGAGTCCCGACTGGGCGCCGGTCACCGTCCCGTCGGGGTTGACCTGCCACTGCTCGTTGCGTTGGCCGTTGCAGGGATGGATGCCGACCGGGGTGCCCGGCTGCATCCGCTGGCCGTACGCGTCCAGACATTCCGTCGTGCCGGCGAGCGTGACCGTCAGCTGGCCCGACGGGGTGCGCGTCCAGGCCTGGTTGGCCCGGCCGCTGCACGTCGCGATCTGGAGCTGCGTTCCCGGCGTGGTGGTCGAGTTCGGCACGTCGAGGCACTTGCCCGCGCCCACGCCGCGCACCGGGGTTCCCGTGGGCCTCGGCGTGGTGGAGGCGTTGCCCGGCGACGGCGGTGCTGGTTGCGGTGGTGGCGCGGTCCCGGTGGCGGTGACCGTCCGTGGCGACGAGTTGACGGTGGGGTCGACCTGCGGCGGCGCCACCGCGTCGAACGTGTAGTTCGGCGTGCTGCTGTCCACAGTGGACGATGAGGCGGCCGGCAGGTGCCACTGCGCGGACGGCAGCGGCTCGGCGACGGGATCCGGCTGCGGCCAGTTGGTGGCCAGGAAGATCACCGCCGAGCAGACCAGCGCGCCGGTCGTCGCCGTCCACACCAGCGCCGAGTCGACGCGCTGCCGGCCGTCGTGCCGTTGGTGATCATCTAAGTGCTCCATAGCGCGGGCAGCTTACGGCACGACCCCGCCGGCCCTGCGCCCGGCGGGGTCGGTTTCCGTTTCACCGCAACGGAAACCGGCGTTCGACACATTCGACTGCCGTGGCGGCAACGTCCTGGTGTAGTCGAGTGACACTCATTTCTCCGGTCGGCATCAGGCCTGGTGGCAGTGGCCGGCCGGTGGCGGCACGTCCAGGGACGGGTTGCGGTCGAAGAAGCCGACCGGCTTGAGGGTGAAGCCGACGTAGTCGCAGGGCATGATCGGCCAGTCCTCGGGCCGTGGCAGGTGCGAGGTGCCGAAGGTGTGCCACAGCACGACGTCGGTGTTGACCAGGTCGCGCTCCTGCTTGACCCACTCGCCGATGCCGTCGCCGGGATGCTGGTTGGGGTAGTCGCCGGCGGCGTGCAGCTCACTCGGGTCGTAACGGGTCACCCACAGGTGGTGACGGGCGAACTCGGCCCGCCGGGCCAGGTCGCTGTCCGGCGCGGCCAGCAGGGTGGGGCCGACGAAGGGCACCAGCTTGTAGCCGACCGGCTCGCCGAGGCGGTTGGTCACGTTCGGGTTGACCACCTTCCAGGTGCGGGCGGTCGCCGGGTCGCAGGCCCGGCGGGCGTGGCGCTCGTTGGTGATCTCGGTCTTGCGGGCGACGATCGCGTTGCCGTGCTCGTTGCCCGGCCCGACCGGCCGGCCGACGGCGTCCACCTCCAGCACCGTGTTGTCCGGCCCGTCGACCTCGAGATCGAGGCGCATGGTGAACAGGTGCTGGTGGTTGGGCGCGTCGAGCTGCGGCGCCACCAGCGTGCCGAACTCCGGCGTGTCGCCGGGGGCGACGGCGCGGGTCTGCACGATGCCGGTGAGCTTGGCCTCGAACTGGATGGTGCCGTCGAGGTAGAAGTACCAGAAGAAGCCGTACTCGTAGTTGCCGATGGTGTGGATGGCGGAGACCACGAACCGGCGGGACCGGCGGACCTCGGCGCGCTCGGTGTAGCGGAAGTTCCAGTGCTTCCAGAGGATGCCGTAGTCCTCCTCGTGCATGCAGATCGCGTTGGCGATGGTGTGCGGCGTGCCGGACTCGTCGGCCAGCACGGCGTCGAGGTAGCGGATCTCGCCGAGGCAGTCGCAGCCGAGCGACAGCGATCCCACCGTCTTGCCGAGGTTGTACTCGCCGGCGTCGAACACGTTGCGGAAGTAGAAGTCGTCGCTGGTGTCGCCGTAGGGCACGACCATCTCGCTGATGCTGGCCCGGTGCAGGATCGAGCGTCGCCGGTCGCCGTCCAGGTAGGACACGTCGCTGAGCACCAGCCCCTCGACCGGGTCGACGTGCGCGTGCAGCCGCCAGCGCTGCCAGTCGATCACGTGGCCGGTCACCGCGAACGACGGCCCCTCCCGCTGGATGATCTCCAGCGGCTTGAGGTCGGTGCGCAGCGGGCCGACGCTGCCGGCGTCGTAGTTGCCGCTCTCCGGCGGCAGCGGGATCGGGTCGCCGTCGTGGATGGCGGCGACCGTCCGCTCGTTGCAGTCGATCACGAACACGAGGTTGCCCACCGGCCGGGCGTAGCCGTTGTCCTCGGCGAACTCCCGCACGTAGGCGCTGGCCCGGACGATCCGGCGGCCGGGGTCGACGCCGGCCACCGGCAGCGTGCCGGTGGACCAGGGATCGATCTGGAGCAGCTCGAGGTCGTGCACGCCGTGCCGGGCCAGCGCGGCCACCGCCGCGGGATCCTTCTTGACGATCTCCTCCAGCTCCATGATCTCCTCGATCATGATGGCCGGCTGCACCCCGGGAACGTGCCGCCAGTCGGCGAGCTCGCCGGTGGCCAGGTCGACGCGGGCCTCGTAGGTGGCGGCGTCGGCCCGGTCGTAGACGACCAGGAAGGCCGCCCGCCGGCCGCGCTCCCCGGCCCGCACGGTGTCCTTGGCCGGCGGGTCGGTGCGCACCAGCGGGAACCGGGGGTCGGTCAGCTCGGGGCGGCCGGCCCGCACCGCGGCCACCGCGGCGTTGATCTCGTCCGCGTCGAGCGGGTCGTACGGGTGCCTGGTATCCACTGTGACCTCCATGTCGAACACCGCTCAGGCCGCCCGCAGCTCGTCCTCGGCGACCGGCGTGCGCCGCCGCGAGGTCACCACCAGCGACCACACCACCCCGATGAGGATCCAGCAACCCAGTGCCCACGGGACCGTGTTCAGCGGGCTCGCCGCCTGGTAGACGGCGCCGAACACCGCGCCGGCCGAGACCAGGACACCGGCCGTGGTGGCGACGACCAGCTTGACCCGGTTGACCTCGTGCCACAGGCCCCGGGCGCCGGCGGCGCTGACCACGAGGTACATCAGCGCGAGCCCGGTGCCGGCGAAGCCGGCCATCCAGCCGAACATCGGCGCCCACTGGGGTTGCAGCACGCCGGGCTGGTCGGTGGCCCGGGAGAACACGCCGTCGCCCAGCCACACCAGCAGGATCGAGACCACCGCGACGATCGCGACGAGCGCCGCGCCGACCACCGGCGTGCGGAACCGCGCGTGCACCGTCGCCAGCGAGGCCGGCAGGCGGTTCGCCCTGGCCATCGACAGCATGCCCCGGGAGGCGGCGACGCAGACCCCGATGGCCACGGCGAGGATGTCGAGGATGATCAGCACCGACATCAGGTCGCCGAACCAGGTCGAGCCGAACTCGCCGCCCGAGGACAGCACCTGGAGCGGGAACACGCTGTTCTTCCACGCCGCGCCGTCCAGGCCGAAGCCGACGTCCTGGGCGTAGGCGGTGAGCACGAAGTAGACGCCGACGATGGTCAGCGACCACAGCACCGCGCGCGGCACGTGCTTCTTCGGGTTGTCGGTCTCCTCGGCCAGGTTCGCCGCGGACTCGAAGCCGATGAACATGTTGATGCCGTAGAGCACGCCGTAGAGCAGGTCGAGGCCGCCGACGGAGAACGGGTTGAACGGCGCGGCCGACAGGCTGTGCCCGCCGAGTCCGCCCTTGGCGATGACGTAGACGGAGAAGCCGGCGACGATGGCCGAGGAGATGAGCACCAGCGCCAGCTGCGCCCGCACGGACACCTGCACGCCGATGACGACGACGGCGGTGACGACGGCGACGAAGGCCAGTGCGAGCACCCACCACGGGACGTCGATGCCGAAGGCGGTCTGGAGGAAGGCCTCGGTCAGTCCGCCGAGCACGAGGAAGGTCGCCGCGGACAGCACCAGCATGGCGCCGAAGTAGACCCACCCGGCGACGATGCCGGTCCGGGGGCCGAAGGCGTCGCAGATGTACTCGTAGAGCGAGCCGCACAGGTGGATGCGCTTGGCGTACTGGGCGATGATCCAACCGGCGCCGAAGATGCCGACGCCGGCGATGATGATCGCCAGCGGCGTGGCGGCGCCCGCGCCGCGGCCGGTGGCGGACAGGCCGACGATCAGCGGCAGCAGCGTGGCCACCGAGAACACCGGTCCCATGAATCCGACCGACTGGGCGAGCACGCCGGTCATCGAGACCTTGGCCCGGCCGAGGGTTGCATCGGGGGTGTCGTTCATCGGGTCTCCAATCGGTGGATACTCCGGCGTTCACGCCGGGCAGGAGTCGATCCCGAGCGCCCGCGATCGTGCGGGCGCGTCGGGTTTCCGCCCCTAAGATCGGGTTCACAGGATCGCTCGCTGGAATGTGAGCCGTGGTCAAGACAGCGGTGAAGCGGGCGTTCAAGTACCGCTTCTACCCAACCGAGGTGCAGGCAGCCGAGCTGACGCGCACGTTCGGGTGTGTGCGTATGGTCTACAACAGGGCCCTGGAAGCCCGCGCCACCGCCTGGCTCACCCAGCAACGCCGGGTGACCTATGTCGAGTCCTCGGCGATGCTCACCGCCTGGAAGAAGACTGACGAACTCGGGTTCCTCAACGAGGTGTCGAGCGTGCCACTGCAGCAGACGCTGCGGCACCTTCAGAGCGCGTTCACGAACTTCTTCGCCAAGCGGGCCAAGTACCCGCGGTTCAAGTCGCTGAAGAGGGCGCGCCGGTCCGCCGAGTACACCCGCTCGGCCTTTCGCTTCAGTGACCGCGAGCTCACGCTGGCCAAGATGACCGAACCACTCGACATCGTGTGGTCGCGTCCACTGCCAGACGGCACGGCGCCCTCCACGGTCACGGTGTCTCGTGACAGCGCCGGCCGTTGGTTTGTGTCGCTGCTGGTCGAGACAAGCACTACGCACTACGCGCTCGCCATGGCGGCGGTCGGCGTCGATGCGGGTGTGACCTCGCTGGTGACGCTCTCGACCGGGGAGAAGATCACCAACCCCCGGCACGAGCGGGGTGGCCGCGCCACGCTCGCGAAGGCCCAGCGTCGCCTTGCCCGTAAGGCCACGGGGTCGGCCAATCGGGAGAAGGCCCGCCGTAAGGTTGCCCGCGTCTACGCCCGGATCGCCGACCGCAGGCGTGACTTCCTGCACAAGCTGACCACTCGGCTCGTTCGTGAGAACCAAACGATCGTGATCGAGGATCTGACCGTGTCCGGGATGCTGGGCAACCGCGGCCTGGCGCGTGCCATCTCCGACGCCGCGTGGTCGGAGCTTCGTTGCATGCTGGAGTATAAGGCGGCCTGGTACGGCCGCGAGGTGATCGCCGTCGACCAGTGGTTCCCCTCGTCGAAGACCTGCTCGACGTGTGGGGCGCTGGCCGACGCCATGCCGCTGAGCGTGCGGGAGTGGACATGCCGATGCGGCGCTGTCCACGACCGGGACGTCAACGCGGCACGCAACATCCTGGCCGCCGGGCTGGCGGTGTCGGCCTGTGGAGATGGTGTCAGACCGACCCGGCGCTAGCTGGTGAGGCATCTGTCGCGACCTCCCTTCGGGGTGAGGAAGCAGGAACTGCCGGCCGCGAGGCCGATGGGGAATCCCGCGCCTTCAGGCAGGGGAGGAAGTCAATTCGGCTCCAGTGCGAGCGATGAACGATTATCGAACAAGAAGTTCGAATAATGTGAAGATGCTGACCCGCGGAAGGCGCGGTGTCAACCGGCCGGCGTCAAGATGCGGTTAACTTGGGCGACCACCAGGCCGCGGACTTCCTTGCGAAACAGGGCGAAGTCGGCGTCCGCCGCCAGCCGGCCGCGGCGGAGCGCGCGATCGGCCAGATCCGGGTAGCCCCACAGGTAGACGAGCGTGTTCAGCTCGCCGACGTCCACGGTGTAGACGCCGAGCGGCTCGCCGAGGTGGCGGACCTGCGGCGCGCGGCCGACCCGCCGCCACGCGTCGAGGTAGCCGGCCGCCCCGCCGGGAACCAGGCGGTAGTCACGTTGTTCGACGATCAAGCGTCCGCCCTCCGGTGAACTGGTCGGCCAGCAAGG
>Ga0068852_100003336_pt1 | contig 11204 bp, 8 predicted proteins | sample KBSCornC22_FD_66594 | JGI IMG/M metagenome (GOLD analysis project Ga0068852, IMG submission 66594) | Corn rhizosphere microbial communities from Kellogg Biological Station, Michigan, USA - KBS Corn C2-2 | ecosystem: Host-associated > Plants > Roots > Rhizosphere > Soil ... | reverse complement strand
CGCGACCCGCGCACGCGCCAGCTGGCGTTCGACGATATCCGCCTCGACGTCACGCTGGACGCGGACGGACGGGTGAGCAAGGCAGTGCTGCTGCAAAGCACCGGCAATACCAAAATCGATGAGGCGATCCTGACGATGGTGCGCGAATACAAGGCCGATGAACGTCCGCCTGCCGCGCAACGCTATCCGATTCATCTGTCCATCCGTGGTCGGCGCCCATGAACGCCGCCGCGACATTCAACACACATCATTTGGGGAACAAAGCAATGAACACACCACTCGGCAAGAACGGCTCCGCGCAGCGCAAGGACGCCCCGCGTCGCGCACGCATGTTGGCAGGCATGTCCGCCGCGGCGCTGTTGATGACGTCGCTGGCGCACGCCCAGACACCGCCGTCGTCGGAGACCGCCATGGTGCGGCTGATCCGCGGTCTGATCGACAGCGGTGCGCTCAAGAAGGACGTCGGCGACGCCTTGCTGTCGCAAGCACAGACCGAAGCGATCGCGGCCCAGCAGGCGCAACGTCAAGCTGCGGCCGCGCCGGCGAATGCAACGGCCGGACGCGGCAAGATCGAGCCGGGCGACGTGCGCGTGCCGTACATTTCCGCCAGCGTGCGCGATCAGATCCGCGACGAAGTCAAAGGCGAGATCATGGCGCAAGCCAAGAGCGAAGGCTGGGCGGCGCCCAATGAAACACCCGAATGGACCAAACGCATCCGTATCGAAGGCGACATGCGCGTACGCGGCGAGTCGCGCTTCTATTCGGCCAACAACGGCAACATCGAAACCGACTGGCGCGCCATCAATTCCGGCACCGGTTACGACGTCAATTCGAACACCAACCTGGCTTTGCCGCAGTTGCTCAACACCCGCCAGGACCGCGCCAATCAGATGCGCATCCGTGCACGCCTGGGCATCTTCGCCGATATCTCCGAGAGCACCCAGGCCGGTTTGCGTCTGGCCAGCGGCAGCGACGACAGCCCGGTCTCGACCACGCAGACGCTGGGCGGCGGCCTGAGCAAGAAGAACCTCTGGCTCGACCAGGCCTGGATGTCATACCGCTTCAACGAGATGGTCAAGGTCAGCGGCGGCCGCCTGGGTAATCCCTTCGTGTCGACCGACATGCTGTTTTCGAACGATCTCAACGTCGACGGCCTCGTCCTGCAATACGACAAGACGCTGGCAAACAAGGACCTGTCGGTATTCGGCACATTGGGTCTGATCCCTCTTGAGTACTCGTCCGACAGCAGCCCGAGCCGCAGTCAAAACAAGCTGTCGAGCCAGAACAAATGGCTGCTCGGCGCACAGGTCGGCGCGCAGTGGAAGCTGGACTCCGAAAACCGCCTGCGCGGCGCCGTGGCTTACTACGACTTCAAGAATATTACCGGCCGGGTGTCGGATTCGTGCGCGCTGTATGCGGGCGCCGACAGCTGCAACACCGACTGGTCGCGTCCGGCCTTCATGCAACGCGGCAATACGCTGATGCTGTTGCGCAGCATCGCGCTCGATCCGACGAATCCCGCCAACACGCCGCAACCGCAATACGTGGGGCTGGCTTCCAAGTTCCAGTTGCTGGACCTGAACGCGCGTTGGGATACGCGCATCGCCGGCGGCTACGGATTGCGCCTCGACGGCAACTTCATCCGCAACCTGGCGTATGACGAAAACGAAATGTTCCGTCGCGCCGGCGTCGGCATCGTCAACAACGGCGGCACGGCGCAAGCGGGTGTGCGCGGCGACTTCAAGAGCGGCGCCAACGCCTACATGCTGCAAGCCACGCTGGGTAATCCGGCCCCGGCAGTGCAGGGCGAGTGGAACGTACTGGCAGGATACAAGCGCATCGAACCGGACGCCTTGCCGGACGCCTACAACGATTCGACCTTCCATCAGGGCGGCACCAACGCCAAGGGTTATTACCTGGGCGGCAACTACGCAATCGACAAGAACACGCAATTCTCGGGACGCTGGTTCGCAACCAAGTCGGTGTATGGCGCTCCGGTATCGATCGATACCCTGCAGCTTGAGCTGAACACGCGTTTCTAAGGGGGCAAGAATGTCATCAGGTTTGCATACCTCCGGCAGCATGAGCATGCTGTTCCGCCCGCTGGCTGCTGCCATGCTGATGCTGGCGGCGGGCGCCGTCGCCGCACAGCAGGGGCAGAGCATGGAAGAACGCCTGCGCAATCAATTGCGCATCACCACCACGCAGTTGCAGGACGCGCAAAACGAGCTGGCGGTGCTCAAGGCCGGCAAGGCCGCTCCCGTCGCCGCTCAAAAGAACGCGCCGGCGACGGATGTGGATAGCATCAAAAAGGAACTCGCCGAAGCCCGGTCGCAGCTTGCCGCCGAACGCCGTGCACGCGAGAGGAATCACGACGCCACCCAGGCCGCCCTGGAGAAATCCAACGGCCAGGGCGCGCAATATCGCAATGCCTACGAAGAACTGCTGAAGCTGGCGCGTGCGGCGGAGGCGGAGCGCCAGCGCCTGGCGCAGGAAGCAAAAAGCCAGCAGACCGCGATCACGCAATGCGAAGCGAAAAACACCCAGCTGTACGCGGTCGGACAGGAGATCCTGCAGGCGTATGAAACGATGGACATCGGCACCATCATGTCGGTGCGCCAGCCGTTTGCCGCGCAGAGCAGGGTGAAGTACGAGCAGATCGCACAACAATACGGCGACAAACTGTATGAAGGGCGTTTTGATCAGCGCACTCCGGCCCCGGCCACCCCGGCAGCGAGCGCCGAAACGGCGCCGGCAACTGCTCCCACACCGACGCCATCGCGCTGAGGAAGGCAAGTGTCCAAGTAGCAATCCGCTTTCCGCCAGAAGGTATTTTTTACAAGAGGATGAAGAAATGAAACCAGTCAAATTCAACGCGCAGTCCATTCGTCCTTGTCTGCACGGCTTGGCCGCAGTCCTGCTGGTCGCCGTCTTCGGCAGCGTCGGCGCCCAGACCAAGGGGGCGGACAAACCGGTCGCCAGCCTAGGGGCGGTCAGCGTGCCGCAAACTGAGTTGGAGCGTATGCTGCAAGCCTTGCCGCCGGATGAACGCACGGCCGTCAAGAACGATCGCGCCGGCCTGGAAAACTGGTTGCGCCAGCGCGTCACCAGTGAAGCCGTGTTGCGCGAAGCGCGCAGCAAGGGCTGGGCCGATCGTCCCGAAATCAAGGCGCGCGTCGACGCCGCCGTCAAGGAAATCACCAATCGCCTCGTCGCCACCAGCTTCCTCGAATCGATGACGCAAGTGCCGGCGGACTATCCGTCCGACGCCGACATCAAGGCCGCTTACGAACAGAACAAGAGCGCTTACAGCCTGCCTGCCGCTTACCGCGTCGCGCAGATCTATCTGTCGACGCCGGCCAATGATGCGGTCGGCAACAAGAAGGTCGCGGAGAAGGCAAAGCGTCTTGCCGTTCAGGCGCGCAACGGCGATTTCGCCGCCTTGGCCAAGACCGAGTCGCAGGACCAGAGCAGCGCCGCCCGCGGTGGTGAAGTCGGTACGTTGGCATTGACGGACATGCTGCCGGAAGTGCGCGAAGCCGTCGCCAAGCTCAAGACCGGCCAGGTCAGCGAGCCGGTGCAAGCGGCTGCAGGCATCCACATCGTCAAGCTGCTTGAATCTCAGCCGGCGCGCACTGCGACGCTGGAAGAAATGAAGCCGCGCCTGCAAGCTGCGTTGCGCCAGCAGCGCCAGCAGCAATTGGTGCAGGCCTATCTCTCGGGCCTGGCGCCGGCTGATCGGATGAACATCGACACAGCCACGCTGGACGCCACGCTGCAAAAAGTGAACTGATTCATTCCATTGCGCTTCGATTGGCGGGAGGCGCAACGAAACCGGTATTGCCGTTTTTCTCTTAAATTTTTTACATCAGGATCGACCATGAAGAAATCAACCGACACCGCAGTCGCAACAGACATCTCTGAACTGCTCGTCGCCGTGACGCCGGAGCAGGTCTCCGAAGCCATCAAGTCCGCCGGTTGTTCGGTGACTGCGCTTGAACACAACGGCGTGGCGCATCTGCACAGCGCCAGCCAAGGCGTCGGCTTCCAGGTGTTGTGGGGCAACGGCGCCGCAGAGGCGGGGCAATTCATCGATTTCACCATGAGCTGCCCGCTGCGCGTGCAGGGCGGCGTGCTGCCGCCGGGGCTGATCGCCGAGTGGCACCGCAACAAGCGTTTCGCACGTATCGTGGAGCATGGTGAAATGATTGCGCTGGAGATGGACGTCATCGTCGCGGGCGGCGTCAGCAAAAACCATCTGAGCATGACGTTTCAGCTGTGGACGCAAATGATGGGACAGTTCTTCCTGCATCTGCGCAATTTCGCGGCACAAGAGGCGGATGCCGCGCCTGCAGCGGAAGCAGTCCAACCGGTTGTCACGCAAGCGCGCGAACTGGCAGAAGCCGGCACGGCGTAAGCTCGTCTTCACCGGGAACGCCACGCGTTCCCGGGACTGCTTCCCGGTCCGCTTTCTCTGTGTCTCGATCCCGTCCTCTCGTCATGGCGACGTCATATTTGTTCGCTATGCTGCCCGTCTGCGGTTACGTACTTCGCGTAACTTGTTTTCCTGCCCCCACATGAATATCGTATTCCATCGTCTATGCCGACCAGGGCCGCGTTCCGCATTGCAGGCTGTCTTGCAGCTTGCCTGGTTTTGCTGATGCAGCCAGGCGCAGCCCAGGAAGTCCGGGGATTGCGCAGCGATGCGGCGCCTACTGCACGCAGCAATGCGGGTACGGCGATGCGTTTCGACATTCCATCCAAAACCTTGCAGGATGCGCTGGATGATTTCGACGCCGCCACCGGCTTCTCGGGCCTCTACGGCGCCGACGCCGTGGCGTTTCAGCAATCCGTCGCGGTGCATGGACAGTTCACTCCGGAAGCTGCTTTGCGCCAGCTGCTGGCGCAAAGCGGATTGCGCAGCTACTTCACCGCGCGTGACGCTTATGTGCTGGAAGCAGACGCCGGCATTGTCGTTGCAGCATCCTCGCCGGCGCCGCAGGCCGGCAGCGATTTCGAAGCCTTGCTGCAGTCGGGTGTGCGCGCGGCGTTCTGCCGCAATGCCCTGATTGCCCCGGGCGACTACCGCATTGCGCTGAGTTTTCGCGTCGCGGCGACCGGGCGCGTAGAGCAGGCGCGCTTGCTCGACACCACCGGCGACCGGGCGCGCGATGTCGAGGTTCTCAGGTCCTTGCGCGCGATCCGCTTTGCACGCGGTCCGGCTCATCCCGAGCAGGCTTTCATCATGCTGATCCTGCCGCGCGAACAGAGCAGCGTCGCCGACTGCGCGGCGGCGCCATGAGCGAATCCGCATTCAAGAGCATGCGCGACCTGATGACGCGCAGCTACGGCGAGCTGAAACGCCGCCTGACTTTGCAACTGGGCAGCGCGGACCTGGCCGGCGACGCCTTGCAGGACACCTGGTTGAGACTGGAAACACATCAGGACGCACCGGAACAGGTTCAACATCCGTTGAGCTACCTGATGCGCATGGCCACCAATTCCGCGCTGGACAGGATACGCAGCGAGCGGCGTTTCCTGAGCGGCGAGGAGGTCGACCAGATCGTCAACAATCTGTGCGATCCCGCACCGGGACCGGAGCGCACCGTCGAGGCAAGGTCGGAAAGCGAACGCTTGCTGGAAATCATGCAGGACATGCCGCCGCGGCAACGCCGGATCCTGACGCTGATCCGCGTTGATGACATGCCGCGCCAGGAGGTGGCGGAACATCTCGGGGTGTCGCTAAGCCTGATCGATCGTGAGCTGAAACGCGCTCATGAATACGTGATTGAAAAAATGCGTTAAGAAAATACGGTTTGTGGCGTCGAGAAACGTCTATGGATAAGAGCACCGGAATGACCCGAACCAAAAAACGAGAAATTGACTAGCCCACATGAACGGATTTAAGCCTCAGTCCACCGAAACGCAGGAACCGTCCGCATCGCAACTCGATGCCGATGCGCGCGCCTGGGTGCGCCTATGGCATCGGGTAATGTCCGGCCGCAGGACGCGCGCGGACTGGAACGCTGGTGCGCGCAAAGCGATGCGCACGCCGCCGCGTTCAGGTCGGCGCAAGTCTTGTGGCGGCAACTGGGGGCTGCCGCGCAACAGGCCGGCGCCAGCGACGTGGAACTGGCGGCCATTCGTCGCGCCGCCGCTGCGCGCAAAGGGAAAGCAGGTCGTACCGGCCTGTTTTCGTCGCCGGCGCGAACCTCGCGACGCGCTTTTCTCGGCGGCGCGATTGCGGCATCGGCAGCAGCAGCGGGCGTCGCATTGGTCTATCCGCCGCTGGCGCTGTGGCCGTCGATCGCCAGTTGGAACGCGGATTATCGCACCGGTGTCGGTGAACAATTGCAGCTTGCGCTGACTTCGGATGCGGCGGTGCAGCTCAACACGCGCAGCAGCGTGGCGGTGCGCGCCGAGGCAGGCGTGCCGGTCGGCGTCGAACTGATCGACGGTGAGATTGCTGTCAGCGCCGGCCCGAAGTTTGCTGTCAGCGCCGGCCAGGGCATGATCGCTTCGCAGTCGCCGTCGTCGCGATTCGAAGTGAGGAACCTGGGCGGCAACGTGTGCGTGACGTGCCTGGAAGGGCGCGTCAATGTCGCGCTGGCCGGCGCTACCCAGACCCTGCGCGTCGATCAGCAGATGGCATACGGCAACGCGGCGCCGGTAGTCAGCGAGGTCGACACGCAGTCGCAATCGGATTGGCAGCATGGCGTGCTGAGTTTCCGCCAGACCGCGCTCAGCCAGGTGATCAGCGAGATCAATCGCTATCGTCCCGGGCGCCTTGTTCTGATGGCAAGTTCTCTGGAACAGAAGCCGGTGAGCGGCCGCTTCCGCATCGACGATCTGGACAAGGCGGTTGCGCAGATCCAGCGCCTGTTCCGGCTGGATGCGACCACCTTGCCGGGCGGCGTTGTCGTGCTTGCGTGAACGTTGCAGATCAGTGTGCGGCGGCTTTATTTTTTGTGAAAAAAACGTGTAGCTTTTCTCTCTGAGGTTCGTCTAGAGGCATGGGCGGTTGGTTGATCCGGCCGCCATCGACAAACGTTGATCCGATCAGACACTGAAAGAACCTTCATGCCGTCCCTTCACGTATCCCGCCGTACGCTTTCCTCCACGACGTCAACGCAAGCTTCAGGCGCGGGCCGCGTCGCATGTCGTGTCGATAATTCCCCTCATGAAACCTACCGGCCGCGCCCGGTCGCCCGCGCCGTCGCGATCTTGCTGGCCGCCGGCGCCGCCGGATCAATGCCGGGCGCAGCGCACGCACAGCAGGCATTCAGCAGCGCGTGGTTCGCCGCCAAGGGCGCCGCGCAAAGCACCGCCGCCAGCACCGGCTATCTGCCCAATGGCATGCCTGCATCATCATTGACGAATCCGGCCTTGCAACAGCAGAAGGCCAACCAGCAGCTGCAGACTTCGCTCAACAATCTGTCCATTATCGCGCGCGGCATCGCTGCGCAACAGGCGGCACAGCAGGCAGCCAGGCTGGCGGCCGGCGGCGGAACGGGTATGCCGGACGGACTGGCCGACGGCGGACTCAAGGTCGACACCGACAGCCTCACCAAAGGCTGGCTCAATGCGGGCGCTCCCACGCAGAGCACGACGGGCGGACAAACCACGGTGGAGATTCGTCAGACTGCCGACAAAGCGATCCTGAATTGGGAAACCTTCAACGTCGGCAAGAATACGCTGTTGCGTTTCTACCAGGACGCCAGCTGGTCCGTGCTCAATCGCATCAATGATCCTCTGGCGCGTCCGAGCCAGATCCAGGGGCAGATCAAGGGCGACGGCCAGGTCATGATCGTCAACCGCAACGGCGTCATTTTCAGCGGCAGCAGCCAGATCAACACGCGCAGCCTGGTGGTTTCCACTGCCGGCATCACCGATGCACAGTATCGCGACAAGGGCCTGTATGTCGATGTCAACGGCACGCAGCCGAGCTTCACCAACGCCCTGGGCAAGATCGAGGTGCAGACCGGGGCGCAGCTGTCGACTTCGGCGCCGGGTTCGGCCACGCAAGGCGGCGGCTATGTGCTGCTCATGGGCAGTGAAGTCAGCAACGCCGGCCAGATCAATACGCCCGGCGGGCAGGTCACGCTGGCGGCGGGGGATGACTTCTTCATCCGCAAAGGCGTCGGTACGAGCGGCAATACGACGTCAACCACGCGCGGCAATGAAGTTTCGGCGCGGCTGAACGCCGGCAGCACCGCCAGCGGCAACGTGGTCAACACAGGCCTGATCACCGCATCGACCGGCGACATCACGATGACCGGCCACGCCGTAGTGCAGGCCGGCGTCGCGGTCAGCACGACCTCCGTCGGTGCGCGCGGCTCCATCCATCTGCTCAACAGCGCCAGCGATGCCGGCGGCAGCGTGACGCTGGGCGAGGGCAGCACCACCGCCATCCTGCTCGATCAAAGCGGGGCCACCGCGCTGGACAGTCAGCGCGATGCGGCGATCAGGAATCTCGATGGCGTCAAGACCACGAACAACATCACCGCCAATTTCGACAACCTGAGCAGCATTGCCGATCGGGGCGACCTCTAGCGCATCGAGATCGTCAGCGGCAATACGGTCGAATTCAAAGATGCCTCGGCCACGCTGGCGACCGGCGGTCAGATCGCCGTGTCGGCGAAACAGCGCAGCCTGGTCGGCAACGGCGCCATCCTCGATGTGGCCGGCGCAGTCGGCGTGAACGTAGCGATGGAATCGAACAATTTGTCCATCAACATTCAAGGTAACGAGTTGCGCGATGCTTCCGGCAACCGTGACGGCGGCTTGCTCAACAGCAGCAACGTCTGGATCGACCGACGTTCGCTCGTGCTGGTGCCGGCGGGGACCAACGGTTACGCGACGGATCGCTGGTACACCGCGGGTGGTTTGCTGGAAGTCAGCGGCTATCTCGCCACCGGCGGGCACAGCGTCGGCGAATGGATGGCGCTGGGCGGCACGGTGACGTTCGCCGGCAAAGACGTAGTGACGCAGGCGCGTTCCAACATCAATCTGTCGGGCGGCACGTTCAACGTCCAGACCGGCTACCTCAACCAGAGCTGGCTCAAGGGAGCGGACGGCCTGCTTTACGAGCTGTCCAAGGCCCCTGGAGATCTCTTGTACAACGGTTTGTACCGAGGCTATGAACTTGAGCATGCGCGCTGGGGTAAGAACGCCACGGAGTATTTCTACAATCCCCTGATCGGTCCACAACGACGCCTGGAAAACGGCTACACCGTCGGCCGCGATGCCGGCCGTCTGGTGGTGGCGACCGAATCGGCGGTGCTGGAGGGGAAACTGACTTCGGACGTGTTCCAAGGCGCCCGCCAGACCCAGGCGGCGCAGCCGGGCATTGACGGCTACTATCAGTCACAGACCGCTGCGACGCGACGCGGGCAGCTCATCATCGGTCAACACGTGCCGGTCTATGACGCCGCATCCGGCATGCTGCGCTACGGCCTGACGCCGAAGGCGAACCAGGTCACGCTGGCGGACCAGGTGACGGCGATTGCCGACAGCCTGGCGTTAGGTACGGTGTTGCCGGCGGATCGCGTGGGTAACGTATTGCTCGACAGCGGCGTCCTGAGCAGCTTCAGGCTGGGGGGCCTGGTCGTCGGTGCCAAGGACGGCATCAGCGTCAACGGCGCGGTACAGATGGCCAACGGCGGCAACATCACTTTGTATGCGCCGCAGGTCAACGTCAATGCGGACGTTACCGCTCACGGCGGCAGCATCAATCTTGGCAACGTCTTGCTGCAGATGAGCGCCAACAACCGCTATGAAGACAGCAACCAGATTGCTGCGGCGGGCAAACCGACGGTGGTGAAAGTAGCGGACGGCGTGAAGCTGGACGCGTCCGGCGTATGGAGCAATCTGCGCGTCGATCAGGAAGACATCGGCGGCATGCCGGCCATGAACGGCGGCACGGTCTCGCTGCGCAGCACGCGCGACGTGCTGCTCGGCAAGGACAGCCTGATCGACGTATCTTCCGGCGCGGCCACGCTGGCAAGCGGCAAGACCAGCGGCGGCAAGGGCGGCAACGTGCGGTTGCAAAACAATACGATTCCCGCAGCCGGCGCCGTCATGACGCTGGACGGCGATCTGCGCGCCTACGGCGTGGCCGGCGGCGGTACGCTGACGATCGATACCGGCAGCATCGTCATCGGCGGCACCGGCGTTACGGCACCAGGCACCCTGCTGTTGGCGGCGGATTATTTCAACAAGGGCTTTTCCAGTTATGCGCTGATCGGCCTGGACGGCATCAGCGTGGCCGACGGCGCCCAGGTCAACGTCTCGATGCCGGTCTACCGCATCGGCGCCGATGCCGGCGACAAGCCTGGCGGCAGCAGCACAGCGCAGACACTGGTGCTGTGGACGCCGCCGGTCTACCAGGAAGATCCGCTCAAGACCACGCTGACGCAGCGCAAGGGCGCCAGCATCTCCCTGCAGGCGGGCACCTCCAGCTCGACGCTGGCGGCGTCGAGGCTCAATACCTCGGTGCTGCGCATCGGGCGCGACGCCGGCATCACGGTCGATCCGGGGCAGTCGATTACGCTCAGCGGCATCGGCCAGCTCACGGTGGATCGGGGCGCACGCCTGAATGCCTGGGGCGGCAACATCACGCTGGCGCAACTGGCCTTTTCGGAAACCGATCCGGTGCTTAATGCGGCCTATCAAACCGCCGACAAGCATTCGATCTGGATCGGAGAGCAGGCCGTGCTGGACGTGGCGGCGCGCGCCGTGACGGCGGTCGATGCGCGCGGCCGCACTTACGGCGTGGCGGGCAACGGCGGCAGCATCGTCGTCGGCGGCACAGTGGATACCGGCAAGGGACTCGTGTCGACGCGGAATTTGCACGTCTTCATTGCGGTGCGTGAAGGTGCGCTGCTGGATGCCTCCGGCAGCCAGGCTGTGCTGGACGTCGACGGCCTCGGCAAGGTTGCGATGGCCGGCAACGGCGGCAGCATTGCGCTGGCGGCCGGCGACGGCCTGTATCTGGACGGCGTCATGCGGGCGGCGGCCGGCGGCAAAGGCGCAGCCGGCGGCAGCTTGTCGGTGGCACAGGATATGCCCAGCTATCTGCGCGGGGTTGATCCCGCCACGCTGGCAGCGCGTCAACTCATCATCGACCAGACTGCGCAGCCGTCGGCGTTGACGGCCGGGCTGAGCGATAGCGCCGGCACTGCGCAAATGACCTACGGGCATGC
>Ga0068852_100003331_pt1 | contig 11214 bp, 7 predicted proteins | sample KBSCornC22_FD_66594 | JGI IMG/M metagenome (GOLD analysis project Ga0068852, IMG submission 66594) | Corn rhizosphere microbial communities from Kellogg Biological Station, Michigan, USA - KBS Corn C2-2 | ecosystem: Host-associated > Plants > Roots > Rhizosphere > Soil ... | reverse complement strand
GTTTGTTCCCTTTTCGGCTCTCGCGGACATGTTTGGACCGCCTGGCAAGCACGATTGGATGCGTTACACGCGCGGCTTCGGCCAAACACTCGTTCAGCTGAAACGCGGAACGACGCCTGCTTTAGCAAACGCTGATCTGACGCACGCGCTCCTGCGAAGCTGGGCCAAAGAAAACGGAAGTTCAAAGCCGCCTCCCGGTTGGTACGCGGTCGCCGCATCCGTTCTGAGCGAACGCGGTCCGATGCAGACCCTGACCGCGAAAGTCGCATTGCTCGTCGGCGGAATGGGGATCATCGTACTCCTCATCGCCGGAGCGAACGTCGCGAATCTCCTTCTTGCACGCGCGCTACGGCGTCGGAGAGAGATCGCGGTGCGTCTGGCACTCGGTGTGAGGCGCAGTCGGCTTCTCTCTCAGGTTCTGGTCGAAAGCGTCCTCCTCGCACTGCTTGGCGGAGCGGCTGGCCTTTTCGCTGCGCAGTGGGGCGGGGCGGGTCTGCGAGGGGCGTTCCTGCCTGCCGGCGTTTCGTCACCGGTGGCGTTGGATACAAGAACTCTCATCGTTGTATCCGTCATGGTCGCGCTCGTGGGATTCGCTTCGGGGATCGCACCGGCGTTCGCGGTTCGCCGGACCGATGTGATTCGCCATCTCAAGACCGCGAGCGGCGACGTGACCACACATCGCTCGCTGACGCGAATGGCGCTGCTCATTTTCCAGGCGGCGCTGTCGATGATTTTGCTCGTTGGCGCCGGGCTCTTTGTTCGCAGCCTTTTCAACGCACGACACACTCGACTCGGCTTCGATGTAGACCCGGTTCTCGTGTTAGAGCTCAACTTGCGCGGCCGACCGCTGGAGGCGGACGTGCACGACCGGCTGCTCGCCGCTGCGAAGCGCAATCCACTCGTCGAACGAGCCGCGTTTCAGCTGAACTTGCCGCTGGACGGTCGCTGGTTGGTTGGATGGTTTCGCGCGCCGGGCGTCGATTCGTCGGCGCTTCGCCGATCGAACGAGTTTTATATGAACGCGGTCTCACCGGAGTACTTCGCCACGATTGGAACTCGCATCGTACGCGGCCGTGCCTTCGAAGCACGCGACGACGCGAATGCACCGGCGACCGCGATCGTCAGCGCGTCGTTGGCAAAACTCCTTTGGCCGGAGAAGGACGCGATCGGGCAATGCGTGCAAATCGATGCGGATCGTGCGTGTCGCGCCGTAGTCGGAATTGCTGAAGACATCAAGAACACGCAGCTCAGCGATGCCGCCGGGTTGTACTACTACGTGCCCCAGGCACAGTACCACCCGGAATACGGCAGTCTCCTGCTGCGAATCCGCGGCAGTGCCGGAGATCACGCCGACGTAATTCGTCGAGAGCTTCAGAAGGAAATGCCGGGTGCATCGTATATCACGGTGAAGGCGTTTGCCGACGTCGTCGGCGAACAAACGCGATCGTGGCAGGTCGGCTCGACGGTGTTCATCGCATACGGCGCGATCGCGCTGCTCGTCGCGGCGGTCGGCCTGTTCAGCGTCATCGCGTACGACGTCGAGCAGCGCCGCCATGAGCTCGGCGTACGTCTAGCGTTGGGCGGGGAGCCAAAAGACATGGCGCGACTGGTCTTGCGGCGCGGAGTGGCTCTCGCCGGTGCTGGACTGATGATCGGCAGCATGATCGCGCTCGTCTTCTCGAACCGTCTCGGTCCATTGCTGTTCGAGGTTTCACCGCGAGATCCACTCGTGCACGGAGCGGCGGCTGCACTCATCTTGAGTGTGTCCGCGATCGCCTGCTTTCTTCCGGCGTATCGCGCCTCACGGGTCGACCCGGTTTCAGCACTCCGCGCCGATTGAACCAGTCCAGCGGCCCTTGGCCACTCCGACGTATCAGGGTGAGCTCCGCGCACGATTTCGTGCCGACGGCGCTGTTCGACGACGACATCGAATTTGAATCGATCGATCCATCCACCGTTTCGCCGAACGACATCGATCCTCGCGAACGAGCGTTGGTCGCCAACGCCGTCGAAACACGACAGCGAGAGTTCGCGGCGGGCCGACTGTGTGCGCGCCGTGCTCTCACACGGCTCGAGGTTCCGTCAGCGCCGCTCCTCGCCGATGCCGACCGAATGCCCCGCTGGCCCGACGGATTTACCGGAACGATCTCGCACGTCCACGACTTCTGTGGAGTTGCCGTCGCTCGCCGATCGCATGTCTCCGGTCTTGGCTTCGACGTCGAACCCGCGCTCGACCTCCCGCGCGACGCGTGGCGCATCGTGCTCACCAACGATGAACGCACGTCGCTGAACGCCCTCCCTGAATTCGATCGTGGCGTGCGAGGACGACTCATCTTCAGCGCGAAAGAAGCGTTTTACAAATGCTATCGAGGCGCGGGCGGCGGCTGGCTGGACTTCAATGAAGTCGACCTGCGGCTCAGCGCGGACTCCGACAACCTCGAGCTGTGTGTCCAAAAACAGCTCGGCGTGAACACGGTGCGGTTCGAAGGCCGCTACGCCATCACGCCGCGATTCATCTTCACGGCCTTCACCGCGCGGTAAGACCGGACGATCGAGCAAGAAAGGCGGATTCAGAGTCATGCCCTCGCAAGCGCGCGACCTCTACTCTTCGCCCTCGGCGCGACGCACAGCATGCGGCGCGCGTTCACATAAAGGGTAAGGAGCTCGACATGGCGCTGTTCATGGACGTTCACAATCACATCCCCGGCCTCACAAAAGACGCCGTCGCCGGAGCGCATCAGAAGGATCTCGAAACGCAGGGCAAGTACGGCGTGAAGTACCTGCACTACTGGTTCAACGAGAAGACCGGGCAGGTCTTCTGCCTCATCGACGCGCCGGACAAAGAAGCCGCGATCGCGGTTCACCGTGACGGACACGGTCTCGTCGCGGACGAGCTCATCGAGGTCGTCGAGGGACACTAGTTCGCTGTCGGGAAACGGTTGAGTCTCGAAGATTTTTCCCTATTGCGAACGAAGAGCGCGCGCGGTCGTTTCTTTCGAGCACCCCGCCGTCGGGGATAGCGACGCGCGCTTCTCTACTTCTCTCCTTCGTGATCGCGATGCAGACATCGACCGGCAACATCTCGAGCGGCGGCCTCCAGCTTTTCTATCGAGCATGGCGGCCCGAGCAGACACCTCGTGGCGTCGTCGCCATCGTCCCCGGATTCAACTCGCACAGCGGCTACTATGCGTGGTTCGCCGCGCGGCTCGTCGAACATGGATTGGCGGTGTACGCGATCGACCTCCGGGGCCGCGGTCAATCCGAGGGCGAGCGCTTCTATGTGCAGGAGTTCGGCGACTATGTCAGTGATGTCGACGGTCTCATTGCGACCGCCCGCGCTCGCGAGCCCGGGCTACCGATTTATCTCCTCGGCCACAGTGCGGGCGGAGTCGTCGCGACGCTCTACGCGGCGGAAAACCAAGGGCATCTTGCGGGACTCGTCTGCGAGAGTTTCGCGTTCAAGATCCCCGCGCCCGACTTCGCACTCACGGTCTTGAAGGGTCTCGCGCATATCGCCCCGCATGTCCATGTGCTGACGCTCAAGAACGCGGACTTCTCGCGCGATCCAGCGATCGTTCAGGCGATGGACGCTGATGCGCTGATCGCGCACGAAACTCAGCCGCTCGAGACGATCGCGGCAATGGTCCGGGCAGACGAGGTGCTCGAGCGGTCGTTTCCGAACATCACGTTGCCGGTTTTCATTCTACACGGAACCGAAGACAAGGCGACGCGACCGGCGGGGAGCCAGCAGTTCTTCGATCAGGCTGCCTCGCTCGACAAGACGCTGCGGTTCTACGACGGCGGCTATCACGATTTGCTGAACGACACCAATCGCAATCAGGTGGCGAACGACATCCTGGCGTGGATCGAGCGGCAGCTCGGCCAACGCGCGGGAACGGCGCGACTGAACGACACCATCATCACTTCGACTCCGCAGACGACGACCCAGGGCGAAGCACGCGCCTGAGTCGGGACACCAGAGCGACTAGAGCGCCGTTCTCGAGCGGCGCTCCGTCGCCGATGGAGCCTCGCCTCGCTGCGCACGCTCCTTCTCGAGGAAGCTGACGAGCGCTCGTCCGGCGCCAAGGATGTGGTCGCGGAGAAGGCGAGCCGCTTTTGCGGAATCGCGCCTTTTTACAGCGGCCGCGATTGCGCGATGCTCATGTCGGGCGCGGTTCTCACCGTGCGTCAGCGCGAGCTGCATTCGGAGATAGCGATCGCTGTGCTGATGGAGCTTGTCGACAATGCTCATCGTCAGCCCGCGATCGGCCGGCGCGTAGAGCGTCGAGTGGAATTGCCAATTCAGCGCGCCCCATACGGCGACCTGTCCGCCGTGCAGCGCGACTTCATACGCGTCGAGAATCTCGTCGGCGCGGGCGTCGTCCTCGGCACTCATGTGCGGAACGGCGCGGAGAATGAGATCGCCTTCGATGTCCGCGCGGAGCTCGAACAGCTCGCGAATTTGCTTGAGTGACAGCGTCGAGACGACGGCGCCTCGATGCGGGTTGAAGGTCACGAGTCCTTCGACCTCGAGCTGGCGCAGCGCTTCGCGGACCGGAAATCGGCTGACGCCGAGCTCCGCGCCGATGGCGTCCTGGCGAAGGGGCTGGCCTTCGGGGTAATGGCCGCGGAGGATCCGCTCTCGGATCGCGTCGGCAGTCATGGTCGTCAGCGTCTGCCGTCGGAGCGGCAGGAGCACGAGCTCACTCGGACGCTTCGCGTCTTTTGACGCACCCCGCGTTTCCCCGGACTTCCGGCGGGCCATAGTCGAACCGTTGTTAGAGAATTGTTCGCCCTGAAATAATCACTGAAATACCGGATCGTGCAAATAATGCTTTCTGTCATCCCGCGGAGCACAGCGACGAGCGACCGCCGTCCCGGCGGGGCTGCTGAACTGCCTTTCCTGGAAAGCGATCCCTCGCTTCGCTCGGGATGACGCTGGGAGCGAGTTCGGGATGACCCGTAGAAGCGTGGTTCCAGGCAAATCGAGCGTCGCCACCGAATGAATACAAAAGGACGGGGTTGTGCTCCGCGGAGGATTACATATTGTATCCAACCTGGTACCGAGTCCGATAAAATCACCTTTCCGGATCGCTGCGTGCGCCGAGGCGACGCAGCGATCATGCATCCCAATTCAGGAGCTTTCGTTTCATGCAGAGACGTGACTGGCGTGGCGTATTCCCCGCGATCACAACGCCCTTCAAGGACGATTTCTCAGTCGACCACGAGGCACTCGCTGGGCATGTCCGCTGGATGATCGAGAGCGGCGGTGGCGCCATCGTTCCACTCGGCTCGCTCGGCGAGTCAGCGACGCTTTCGTTCGAGGAGAAAGTCGCGATCCTGAAAACCATCGTGAAGGCGACCGAGAACAAAGTTCCGGTCATCGCCGGCATCGCCGGGCTCGCGACGGCGGAGTGCGTGTCGCTCGCGCGCGAAGCGGAGCGCGTCGGTTGCCAGGGAATCATGGCGCTGCCGGCGTACGTCTACTACTCCGATTGGCGCGAGGCGAAGGCGCACTACAGCGCGATCATCAAAGCGACGTCGCTCTCGACGATGCTGTACAACAATCCGATCGCGTATCGCACGGACGTCACGGCGGAGCAAGTCGCCGAGCTGGCGGACGAGAATCAGAACCTGCACGCGATGAAGGAATCGAGCGGCGACGTTCGTCGTGTGACCGCTGTGCGTGAGATCCTCGGCGATCGTCTCGCGATCTTCGCCGGGTTGGACGACATGATTCTCGAGGCGGTTCCGGCCGGCGCGACTGGGTGGATCGCGGGACTCGTGAACGCCTTGCCGGTCGAATCAGTGCGCGTCTTCGAGCTTGCGATGGCGGGTCAGTTCGAGGAAGCGACGGCGCTCTATCACTGGTTCCTGCCGCTCCTCCGAATGGACACGGTTCCCAAGTTCGTTCAGCTGATCAAGCTCGTGCAGGCGGAAGTCGGCCGAGGATCGGCGACCGTTCGTCCTCCGCGCCTGGCGGTCGAGGGCGATGAGCTGCGCGATGCATTGGCGATCATTCGTCGTCAGCTGTCCAATCGTCCGGCGATGTCATCGAACAGCAACGGTTCGCGCCCGGCCGCTCGCGCCGCTGCGAGCGCGTAACACCGACCGAACAACTCTTTCGCTAGGTCGCGCCCGAGAAAGGTGACGGGCCGAGGCCTATCGAAGGTTGTTGGATACAATATGTCATGTGCAATTTTGCTGGCCTTTGCCGTTGGCCAGTCATAAAGTCTCGTGTTGAATATTGGATACGATCAGCGTCAGGAGCTGTTCGAAGTAATCCCGCCCGAGGTAAGGCATGCGCAACCACCCGAAGCGCGCCGCACTTTGCTTGGCACTCGTCGCTACTGGCGCGCCCCTCTACGCGCAGGGTGACGCACGCCCGCGCGAACGTCCCGCGATGGTTGCGTGCCCATGGGTGCAGTCGGCAAAGGACACGGCCGCTTCACCGACGGGTTCGTCGCCTACGGGCGTCGTAGATCCCCCGCGCGGACGAATTCCCGATTGTGCCCCACCGGACTGGAAGCAGCCTGAAAAGCTGAAGCCGTTCGCCGCTCCGCCGCTTCCGAAAGATCGTCCGAAGGCGATCGTCGACGACTATTTGAAGTACGTCGTGACCGCGCCGCCGGCCGACATCGTCGAGCGGTTCAAGCTCGACACGGCCTTCTATAAGAAGTACGCCGACGCCAACGGCTATCCGATCCTCGGCTCCGGTAAGGTCTCCGACAACGCGATCGCGATCGTTCGCGATCAGGTCAACGCGATGCTCGGGAATCGGCCGGACGTTCGCGACACGATGATCGCGCACGGGGGACGCGTCGTCGTCATGGCGGAGACCGAGTACACCATGGACGTCCCTGAGCAGCGCAACTGGACCGTCCCGAAGTATCTCGATCCGCGTCTCACGGCGGGCGAGCGCTCGCACTACTACGAGCCCAACGGACTCGGCTCGATGACCGCGGACGGATACTGGAATCCACGCGCGCGCGGCATGGGTGGAACGCTGACGACGTGCGCTGAAGAAAACGTGCTCGGTTTCTATCGCACGAAGTACTGGGGGACGAACATCTGCGTGCATGAGTTCTCGCACGCGATCATGGGCGCGGGCATCGGCAACGCGGATCCAAAGTGGTTCCAGTCGATCGTCGATTCCTACAAGCATGCGAAGGCCGCGTGTCTTCGCACGGCGAACGGCTATTCCGGCAACACGTTCAACGAGTATTGGGCCGGTGGCGTCGAGTGGTACGTCGGCAACGGCGGTAAGGATCGCGCGGGGCTGAAGGCCGAAGACCCGTCGCTCTACGAGGTGATCAGCCGGCTCATTCCGGAATCCAAAGTCATTCCGGCGACGGCGAACGTCGCGCATCGGACGCGCGAAGAGATGGAGCAGTACGTCCGGGACCACAACCCCGAATGGTGGACGCGCGAGACGCAGCGCCAGGCTGCCGCCGACAGCGCGCGCCGTGGCGCGCGCGGAGCCGGTGGCGGCGGCGGCGGCGGCGCATCGCAGGATCCGCCATGCGTGCCGCAAAAGGTCACTCCGTCGAGCACGGGCCCGACGTCACAGCACAACATCCCACAAGCGCGCCAATGAGTATTCTCGTAAAACGACACGCCCGGCGGCTCGCCGTGGCGTGCATCCCGTCCGCTTTGCTACTCTCGATCGGAACGACGCGGTCGGATGCGCAGGGAACACTCGACGACTACCGCCGCGCTGCGGTCGTCAGCCAGAAGATCGCCGGCTTGACGGTCGACGTCCCGCAGAATCCGACCTGGGTGGGCTCGACGAAGCTCTGGTATCGCAAGTCCGTGAAGGGCGGCAATCAGTTCGTGATCGTCGACGCGGCAACCGGCGAGAAGAAGCCGGCGTTCGACCACGCGAAGCTCGCCGCCGGACTCAGCACCGCGATCGGCGGAAGCTATACGGCCATTACGCTGCCGTTCAGCGAATTCTCATTCGCCGACAACGACGCAAATATCGACTTTGATGCAGCCGGAGCCCGCTACCAGTGCGGGCTCTCTACGTATCAGTGCTCTCGTATCGGCAATGCCGTCGCGCCCGCCGGCCGCGGTGGCGCGGCGGCGATTCAGAACGGCGGCTTCACGGGCGAAGCGCCGACCGCGTCGACGGCGTGTCTGTCGGCAACTGGCGGATCGAACGGTGGACGCGGCGGACGCGGTGTCGGCGGTCGTGGCGCAGGACGAGGCGGTGCGGCACCTCCAGGCCCTGGTGCAGCGCCAACCATCGTTGGCTGCGTTTCGCCGGACGGGAACAGCGTGGCGTTCATTCAGAACTACAACGTCGCGGTCCGTCCGCTGCGCGACGACGCGCGGTCGCAGCCGGGAATTGGCGGCAACGGCGGTACGGCGGCGTACCAGCTCGTGACGTACGATGGATCCGAGGGCGAACAGTATCAGCAGATGTCGATCCGCTGGTCGCCGGACTCGAAGCACATCGCGGCCTATCGCCGTCATCCGGGCTACATGCGCATGGTGCACTACGTGCTCTCGTCGCCGCCGGATCAGATCCAGCCGAAGGACACGTCGATCTTCTATCGCAAGCCGGGAGACGCGGTCGACATCGTTCGGCCCTCGATCATCGACGTCGCGGCGCGCAAGAGCGTTCTCGTCGACAACGCGCTCTTCTCGAACGCTTATCAGATCTCTCAAGCCGTTTGGCGCAAAGACGGCCGCGCGTTCACGTTCGAGTACAACCAGCGCGGACATCAGGCGTACAAGATCATCGAAGTCGACGCGAACACCGGCACCGCGCGCGCGGTCGTCGACGAAGAGACGCCGACGTTCTTCTCGTATCGTCCGCTCAACGGCTCGATCACCGATCACGGCAGCAACTGGCGCTACGACGTCGACGATGGAAAGGAAGTGCTATGGATGTCGGAGCGCGACGGCTGGGCGCACCTGTACTTGTTCGACGGCGCGACCGGCAAGGTGAAGAACCAGGTGACAAAAGGAGAATGGATTGTCCGGGGCGTCGACAGCGTTGACGTTGCCAAGCGGCAGATCTACTTCCGTGCGAGCGGAATGATTCCCGGACAAGATCCATACTTCCAGCACTACTATCGCATCAACTTCGACGGCACCGGCCTCGTGAAGTACACCGAGGCGAATGGCAATCACACGATCGCCTGGTCGCCGGATCATCAGTACTTCACGGATCTCTATTCGCGCGTCGATCTGCCGCCGGTGCTCGAGCTGCGCCGCGTCAGCGACATGAAGATGACGCCGATCGAGAAGGGCGACGCGTCGGCGCAGGTCGCGACGGGCTGGCACATGCCGGAGGTCTTCACGGCGAAGGCGCGCGACGGCAAGACGGACATCTGGGGCATCGTCGTTCGTCCGATCAACTTCGATCCGAAAAAGAAATATCCGGTCATCGAGCAGATCTACGCCGGCCCGCAGGGCAGCTTCGTTCCCAAGACGTGGGGCGGCGGCGTGAACCTCTTGGCGCTCGCGGAGCTCGGCTTCGTTGTCGTGCAGATCGACGGCATGGGTACGAACAATCGCTCGAAGGCCTTCCACGACGTTGCGTGGAAGAACCTCGGCGACGCTGGATTCCCGGACCGCATTCTCTGGCACAAGGCGTTCGCGGCGAAGAATCCATGGTACGACGTCACACGCGTCGGTCTCTATGGAACGTCCGCCGGCGGGCAGAATGCGATGGGTGGTCTCGTCTTCCATCCAGAGTTCTATAAAGTCGCGTACTCCAATTCCGGCTGCCACGACAACCGGATGGACAAGATCTGGTGGAACGAGCAGTGGATGGGTTGGCCGATCGGGCCGCACTACGAAGCGGCGTCGAATGTCGTCAATGCGAAAAAGCTCACCGGACACCTCATGCTCGTGATCGGCGAGTTCGACACGAACGTCGATCCGTCGTCGGGCTATCAGGTCGTGAACGCCCTCATTCAGGCGAACAAGTATTTCGATCTGCTCGTCGTGCCGAACGGCGGCCACGGTGCCGGCGGTGCGTACGCGATCAAGAAGCGCAACGACTTCTTCGTGCAGTATCTCCTCGGCGTGCGTCCGCCGGATTGGAACGCGGGCGTGAGCGAGATCGCGGCGACCGGGACGGGTTCGGGCTCCGATGAGGATCTGGATATCGGACACACGTTCTTCGATGGGCCGAACGATCCACCGTACGTCTGGTGGTGAAAAAGACCAGTGAGTTGATCCCGATCGTTTTGAAGTACCCGCAGTACAACAATTCCCCCTCGGAGGAATGCAATGAGCCGGTGGACGAGTAGCGCGCGCTTCTTCGTCGCACTCATGTGCGCGAGTATCAGTGCCGCGTCAGGGCAGGCCGCTGGACCGACGGGAACAGTCGTCGGCCAAGTCATTACGGTGGATTCGAGATCACCGCTGCAGGGCGCGCAAATCACGATCCTCGGAACGACCCTGCGCGCGACGACCAACGCGGACGGGCGGTACACGGTTCGCAACGTGCCCGCCGGTTCGCACACGGTCCGCGTTCAGATGCTCGGCTTCGAGCCGAAAGAGTCGCCGGCAAACGTCACGGCGAACGGGAATCTCTCGGTGAACTTCGAGATGAAGGACATCCCGTACTCGGTCGCACCCGTCGTGACGACGGCACTCGGCATCGCGCGCGAAGAGAAAGGCCTCGGTTACGCGACGACGTCGATCAGCTCATCGACGCTCGAGAAGATTCCCGAGACGACGATGATGCAGGCGCTCGCCGGGCAATCACCGGGCGTGGCGATGACGAGCGGCAGCGGCCGTCCAGGCGCCGGCGCGCGTGTCGTCATTCGCGGCGAGAGCTCGTTCAGCGGAACCGGTCAGCCGCTCTACGTCGTCGATGGTGTTCCGATCGCGATCACATCCGACAGCCGCAGCGACGCGCTCGGGACGGGCACGTCGGGCAGCCGCCAGATGGACATCGACATGGAGAACATCGACGAGCTCACGGTGCTCAAGGGCGCGGCGGCCACGGCACTGTATGGCTCACGCGCCGCGAACGGCGCGATCATCATCAAGACGAAGTCGGGCAAGCCGGGCCAGCCGCTCCGCTTCAACCTGAATTCCGAGCTACGCTACGACACGCCGATTCTCGGTGGCTACATCACCGATTGGGCTGCGGGAAGCCGCGGCTACTTCTGCAATGGCAAGAACGTGAACCAGGGCGGCTGGTGCGAGCCTGGTTCGTCGAGCGCGGCGAACCCGCAGTCGCAGACG
>Ga0068852_100003324_pt1 | contig 11227 bp, 5 predicted proteins | sample KBSCornC22_FD_66594 | JGI IMG/M metagenome (GOLD analysis project Ga0068852, IMG submission 66594) | Corn rhizosphere microbial communities from Kellogg Biological Station, Michigan, USA - KBS Corn C2-2 | ecosystem: Host-associated > Plants > Roots > Rhizosphere > Soil ... | reverse complement strand
CCGACCGGCGCATCTTCGGATGACCTCAGCGCACTGGCCTGGGTCCACGACGAACTCCGCCGCTCCCTCGATGCCGCGCACAAGGCGCTGCGCCGCTTCGTCAAGGAATCCGAATCGCTCTCCGGCTCGGACGTCGACGTGGTCGACCCGTCCGTGCTGCGCACCGCACGCCAGCAGATCCACCAGGGCGTCGGTGCCCTCGAGCTCGTGGGCCTGCCGGCCGCCGCTGCCGTGCTGCGTGCCTGCGAGGCCGCGGTCCAGCGCTACGTGGCCAAGCCGCAGAAGCTGAGCACCCAGATCGTCGATGACCTGGAGCGCGCGTCCTTCGCGCTGCTCGACTACCTCTCGCGCATGCTCGCGGGCAAGGTCGTGTCGCCGCTGGCGATGTTCCCGCAGTACCGCGCCGTGCAGGAAGCCGCCGGCGCCGACCGCGTGCACCCGGCCGACCTGTGGGCCGTGGACTGGCGCTGGCGCGACGTGCCGCTGGCGGGTGCCGCACCCGCACGCCATGCCGATTCCGACACCCGCGCCGCGCTCGAACGCGAGATGCTCGTGCTGATGCGCGGGCCGTCGCCGGCCGCCGCGATGCGCATGAGCGACCTGTGCGAAGGCCTCGCCGCCGGCAGCCAGCAATCGCAGGCCGCCACGCTATGGAAGTTGGCCGCCGCGATGTTCGAGGCGCAGGGCCAGGGCCTGCTGCAGCAGGACGTCTTCAGCAAGCGCGTCGCGTCGCGCCTGCTCGCGCAACTGCGCATCGTCGAGCGCGGCGAGGGCGATGCCTCCGAGCGCCTTGCGCAAGACTTGCTCTTCTTCTGCGCGCAGGCCGCGTCCCCGGGCGACGGCCGCAAGGCGCCGCGCCTGGCCGCCGTGCGCCAGGCCTACGGCCTCGTGCACCACACGCCGGTCGACTACACCGTCAGCGCGCTGGGCAAGTTCGACCCGGCGTGGATCGCGCAGGCGCGCAAGCGCGTGGCAGCCGCCAAGGAATCGTGGTCGGCCGTAGCCGGCGGCGAAATGCATCGCATGAGCGGCCTGGGCGAGCAGTTCTCGCTCGTGGGCGAATCGCTCAAGCGCCTGTTCCCGCAGGGCGAGTGGATGGCCAACGAGCTGACGCAGGCCGTCGCGCTCACGCAGGCCGGCAATGCCGCGCCGCCCGCACCGCTGGCGATGGAAGTCGCCACCGGCTTGCTCTACATCGAGGCTTCGCTCGAGGACGCCGATTTCGACAACCCCGAGCAGGGCCAGCGCGTGCGCCGCCTGGCCGAGCGCATCGCCAACGTGCGCCAGGGCGCCGCGCCCGAGCCGCTCGAAGGCTGGATGGAAGACCTGTACCGCCGGGTCTCCGACCGCCAGACCATGGGCAGCGTTGTGCAGGAGCTGCGCGCCTCGCTGTCCGAAGCCGAGAAGCTGATCGACCAGTTCTTCCGCAACCCGGCCGACCGCAACGTGCTCATTCCCGTGCCCAGCCAGCTCACCGCGATGCGCGGCGTGCTGTCGGTGCTGGGCATGGACCAGGCGTCCACCGCGCTCCTGCGCATGCGCGACGAGGTCGACGGCCTCATCAGCACGCAGGTCGAGCCCGAGCATGTGCAGCAGGCCGGCGTGTTCGACCGACTCGCCGGCAACCTGGGTGCGCTGGGCTTCCTGATCGACATGTTGAGCGTGCAGCCGCAGATGGCGAAGTCGCTCTTCCGCTACGACGCTGCCACCGGCACGCTGAACCCGGTCATGGGCCGTGCCGAGCAGCGCTCGGTGACCGAGCACACGGCGGCCGCCACGGCCGTGGTCGAGCCGCGCCTCATCGAGCAGGCGCAGCAGCTGGCCTTCACCGCCGCCCGCGACGACGTGCCGGTGGAAGACGTGTCGCGCGACCTCGAGCGCCTGTCGCAACGCGCCCAGGCCGCCGACCAGCCGTCGCTCGCCGCCGCCGTCTCGCATGCCCAAGCCGCGCTGGAGCAGGCCGAGGGCGATGCCGAGAACATCGCGTCGGTGCGTGACCAGATTTCCGAGGCGATGGTGGACTTCGTCAACACCGCCTCCGGCCCGATGGGCCTGGACGAACTGCCGCCCGCCGGTACGTCGGCAGTCGCACCGGCCGCGCCCGCTCCGGCGCCGACGGTCACCGTCAGCGCGCCGGCCGAAGCCACCGTCGATCTCGCCGAAGACGACGAGATGCGCGAGATCTTCCTCGAGGAAGCGCGCGAGGTCGTCGAGACCGCCAACGGCGCGATCAACGACCTGCAGGAAACGCCGAGCGACATCGGCCACATGACCACGGTGCGCCGCGCGTTCCACACGCTCAAGGGCAGCTCGCGCATGGTGGGCCTGAAGCAGTTCGGCGATGCCGCCTGGGCCTGCGAACAGCTGTACAACGCGCGCCTGGCCGACCAGAACGCGGCCGACGACGGCCTGCTCGAATTCACCCGCTGGTCGCTCGGCTACCTGGGCGAATGGATCGAGGAGATCGCCGAGCGCCGCGACGGCCGTCGCGACCCGAAGATCGTCGAACACGCCGCGCTGGCGATGCGCGAGCCGGGCTCGAAGATGCCCGCGATCGGCGCCGCGCCTGCGGCCGCGGCCCCGGCACCTGTTGCTGCCGAGCCCGTGGCTGCCGCACCCGTTGCCGCCGCACTGCAGCCGACGCCGATGGCCGAGCCCGATTTCGAGCTGCCGCCGATCGCCGAAACCATCGAGATGCTCGAGATTCCGGACGTCGACGAGCCTCCGGCCGCCGCACCCGCCGGCTTCGAGCCGCTGGCACTCACGCTGCCGCCCGACCTGCCCACGTCGCAAGACCTTGAACTGGGCATCGCACCGGCCGCCGAGCCGGTGGCCCAGGCGCAATCGCCGGCCGCCGCTGAACACGAGCTGTCCTTCGAGCTCGACCTGTCCAGCTTTGACGCGCCGGTCGAGCCGGTCGCTGCACCCGCCGATGCCCTGGGCGTCGACCTGCAGGCGCCCTCGCTCTTCGACCCCTTCGAAGTGGCGCAGACCGCGCCGCTGCCGCTGCCCGAGACGCAGCGCGCACCCGATGCCGTGGCTGAATCGATCGAGCTGATCGACCTCGACCTGGGCGCCGAATCGGCGTTCCCCGAGGATGCACTGGTCGAGCACCTGGAACCGGCCGCGCCGGTCCAGGAGCCCACGATCGAGGAACTGGTGCCGGCCGCCGAGTTCACGCCGGCCGTCGAGCCCGTGGCCGAGGCCCCCGCGCCCGCCGCCGAGGACGACCAGGTCAAGATCGTCGGCCCGCTGCGCATCAGCATCCCGCTGTTCAACATCTTCCTGAACGAAGCCGACGAGCTGTCGCGCCGCCTGACCACCGAAGTGGCCGAGTGGGCGATGGAGCTGCATCGCCCGATCGGCGAGACGGCGATCGCGCTCGCGCACTCGCTGGCCGGCAACTCGGCGACGGTGGGTTTTGCCGACCTGTCGCAGCTGTCGCGCACGCTCGAGCACGCGCTGATGCGCATCGACCACATCGGCCACGGCACGGCCGACGAAGGCAAGCTCTTCGTCGACACCGCCGAGGAAATCCGCCGACTGCTGCACCAATTCGCCGCCGGCTTCCTGAAGGAGCCCGCGCCGGAGCTGCTGGCACGCCTGGCCGAGCACGAAGTGACCTCCGCACGCCGCCTCGAAGCGGTCGCGCTGGAGCAGGACGTCGAACACGAAGCGGCTGCCAATGAGCCGGTGATCGAGCAGGTCGAGCAGGTGATCGAGCCCGTCGTCGAGCCTGCCGCCGAAGCTGTGGCGCAAGCACCCGTCGAGCCGGCGCCGGAGCCCGTCATCGAGGCGCCCGTCGCCGCCGTGCCTGAAGTGCAGCACGAGCCTGAGCCTGCCGCTCCGGTCGCCGAAGCGGCCGAGATCGTGCACCTCGGCCAGCCGCACGAAACGCATGTCGAGACCGTCGACATCGCGCTGCCGCCGTCGGAGCCGCAACCGCTGCGCGACGCGCCGGCGCCCGCGCCTGAGCTGGTGGCACCGGATTCGGAATTCGGCAAGCTGGGGCTCGCTGAATTCAAGCCCTTCACCGCACTGCCCGCCGAGGCCGTGCGCGCAGCCGCCCCGGTGCATGCGGAAGACGGCGTGGACGACGACATCGACGCCGTCGATGCGGTCGATGCCGACCTCTTCCCGATCTTCGAGGAAGAGGCGCAGGAACTGCTGCCCAAGCTGGAAGGCCAGCTGCGCGACTGGGCTGACGAGCCGGGCAACACGGCCCACGCCGCCGCCTGCATGCGCACGCTGCACACGCTCAAGGGCGGCGCCCGCCTGGCCGGTGCGATGCGACTGGGCGAAATGGCCCACCGCCTCGAGTCCGCCATCGAGCAGCTGCTGGCGAAGGAATCGCCGGAGGCCGCCGAGGTCGAGGCGCTGCACAACCGTTCGGACGCGCTGTCGCACACCTTCGAGGCGCTGCGCTCGCGCGATGCCGCGGCCTATGCCGACGCCGTCGCCACGGTGGAGCAGTCGGTCGCGGCCACGCCGGTCGCATCCGCGCCGGTGGCTGTCGAGCCGCTGGCCAAGCTGGAGCCCGTTGCCGCACCGACAGCGGCGCCGCAAGCGCTGCCGCAGGACGAGCCCGCCATCATCGAGCCCACCGCGGTGGACGAGACGGCCGTGCCGCTCGTGCCGATCACGCTGCCCGAGATCGACTGGTCGCGCTTCACCGGCGTCACCGCCGCCGCGCCCAAGCAGACGGCGGATCGCGCCTCGGCGTCGCAGTCGGCAGTTCGCGTTCGCGCGCCGCTGCTCGACCGCCTCGTCAACCAGGCCGGCGAGGTGTCCATCACCCGCTCGCGCATCGAGGTGGAAGTCAACCAGATCAAGGGATCGCTGGGCGACCTGACGGACAACCTGGAGCGTCTGCGCCAGCAACTGCGCGACATCGAACTGCAGGCCGAGACGCAGATGAGCTCCCGCCTGGAGGCCGCCAAGGCCCTGGCCCAGTCCTTCGACCCGCTGGAGTTCGACCGTTTCACGCGCTTCCAGGAATTGACCCGCATGATGGCCGAGTCGGTGAACGACGTGGCCACGGTGCAGCGCACGCTGCAGCGCACGCTGGAAACGACGGAAGATGAACTTGCCGCGCAGGCGCGACTCACCCGCGACCTGCAGGACGACCTGCTGCGCACCCGCATGGTGGAGTTCGAAGGCCTGTCCGACCGCCTGTACCGCGTGGTGCGCCAGGCGGCCAAGGAAACCGGCAAGCAGGTGCGCCTGGACATCGTCGGCGGCTCGATCGAAGTCGACCGCGGCGTGCTCGACCGCATGACCGGCGCCTTCGAGCACCTGCTGCGCAACAGCGTCACGCACGGCATCGAATCGCCTGACGCGCGCACGGCTTCGGGCAAGGAAGCCGCCGGCTCCATCGTGGTGGCGCTGACCCAGGAGGGCAACGAAGTCGGCGTGGAATTCCGCGACGACGGCGCCGGTCTGAACCTGGCTCGCATCCGCGAGAAGGGCATCGGCATGGGGCTGATCGAGCCCTCGCAGACCTACGGCGACGGCGAACTCGCCAACCTGATCTTCACCTCGGGCTTCTCCACCGCCGACAAGGTGACGGAGCTGGCCGGCCGCGGCATCGGCATGGACGTGGTCCGCGCCGAAGTCAACGCGATGGGCGGACGCATCGAGACCGCGACGGCGGCGGGGCAGGGCACGAGCTTCAAGCTGGTGCTGCCGCTGACGACCGCGGTGACGCAGGTGGTGATGCTGCGCGTGGGTGACACCACCGTGGCGGTGCCGTCCACGCTGATCGAGATCGTGCGCCGCGCCAAGCCGGACGAGATCGACCAGGCCTACAACAGCGGCCACTACACCCTAGGCGATCGCTCGCTGAACTTCTTCTGGCTCGGCTCGCTGCTGCAGCTCAGCCCGCGCAGCAACGAAGACACCGGCCGCACCCGCCAGATCGTGATCATCCGAAGCGCGCAGCAGCGCATCGCGATCCACGTGGACGAAGTGCTGGGCAACCAGGAAGTGGTGGTGAAGAACCTCGGGCCGCAGCTGTCGCGCATGCCTGGTCTGGCCGGCATGACGTTGCTGGCTTCGGGCGCCGTGGCGCTGATCTACAACCCGGTGGCGCTGGCGGCGCTGTACGGCCCGGCGGCACGTGCTGCCACCGTCGCCGCGCTGCATGCGCCGACGCCGGAGGCGGTGCAGCCGGTGGTCGTCGAGCCGACCCGCCCCGCCGCGCCGCTGGTGCTGGTGGTGGACGATTCGCTCACGGTGCGCCGCGTCACGCAGCGCCTGCTGGTGCGCGAAGGCTACCGCGTGTCGCTCGCCAAGGACGGCCTGGATGCGCTGGAGCGCCTGGCGGAAGAAAAGCCGCAGATGGTGCTGTCGGACATCGAGATGCCGCGCATGGACGGCTTCGACCTGGTTCGCAACATCCGTGGCGACGCCCGCCTGCGCGACCTGCCGGTGATCATGATCACCTCGCGAATCGCGCAAAAGCACCGGGATTACGCAGCGGAATTGGGCGTCGACCATTACCTCGGTAAGCCATATTCCGAAGAAGACTTGCTGGCGTTGATCGGACGCTACACTGCCAACGCGGCCGCTGTGTGACACGGCGCCGGCCGCCGGCAGTGACAACCAAGCAGTACCCAAGAACATGTCGGAACTGGTCGAGCACCTGGCAGAACTGACGGGCTTTCGCGATCGCGATGTGCTCGACGTCACGCTCGCCGGTGCCTTCCGGGATTTGCTCCATCCGCGCTCGGTGGCCATCTACCGCGTCGTCGGCGATGGCGACAACCAGCGCTGGCTCACGCGGGCCCGGCTCGACGAAGGCGACGCGGTCGCCACCGCCGATCCGGTGTGGGTGGACCTCGACAGCCTGCCCATGCTCGGCGAGCATCCGGCGCGCGTGGAGGCGCTCACCGGCCAGACGGTGGTCACCAAGAAGGGCGACGTGGGTCTGAGCGTCTTCCCTCTCGCGACCGACCGCGAGGTCGTGGGCGTGCTGGAGCTCATCACCGACGGTGCCTTGCAGACCGAGGCGCAGCGCATGGTGTGCAGCATCCTGCGCATCTACCGCAACTTCCAGGGCCTGCTCGACTACAGCGAGCGCGACACGCTCACCGGCTTGCTCAACCGCAAGACCTTCGACGAAAGCTTCCTCAAGATCTCGTCGGCGATTCCCGTCGCCGGCTCGAGCCACGACGCACGGCGCGCCGCGGGCCCGGGCAGCCGCTACTGGCTGGGCATGATCGACATCGATCACTTCAAGTCGGTGAACGACACCTACGGCCACCTGATCGGCGACGAGGTGCTGCTGCTCTTGTCGCGCCTGATGCGCAGCAGCTTTCGCTTCCACGACCGGCTCTACCGTTTCGGCGGCGAGGAGTTCGTGGTGCTGATGCGCTGCGACAGCGAGATCGATGCGCAGCGTGCCTTCGAACGGCTGCGTGCCAACACGCTGGCCTATCAGTTCCCGCAGGTGGGACACATCACTGTGAGCGTCGGCTTCTCCGAGCTGAAGGCCGGTGATTCGCCGAGTGCAGCCATCGAGCGCGCCGACCGGGCGGTGTACTGGGTCAAGACCCATGGCCGCAACCAGGTGCAAAGCCACGCCGACCTCGTCGCGCGCGGTGAGCTCGAGGCGAGCGAAAAGGTCGGCGACGTCGAGCTGTTCTAGCGCTTGACGACTGCGTAGCGCTCCAGCGTTCTCTTGCGCGCTTCCTCGTGGTCGACGATGGGCCGCGGGTAGGTCTCGCCCAGCTCGACATTGGCGGCCGACAACTCCAGCGGCGTGGCCAGCCACGGCGCGTGGATGCAGGCATCGGGCAGGGCGGCGAGCTGCGGCAGGTAGCGCCGGATGAACTTGCCTTGCGGGTCGAACTTCCGACTCTGGCTCAGCGGGTTGAAGATGCGGAAGTAAGGCTGCGCATCGCAGCCCGTGGATGCCGCCCACTGCCAGCCGCCGTTGTTGGCCGCGAGGTCGTAGTCGATGAGGTGATCGGCGAAATACGCTTCGCCACGGCGCCAGTCCAGCCCCAGGTCCTTCACGAAAAAGCTCGCCACCACCATGCGCAGCCGGTTGTGCATGTAGCCGGTCTGGTTGATCTGCGCCATGGCCGCGTCCACCAGCGGATAGCCGGTCCTGCCTTCGCACCACGCGTGGAACAGCGCGTCGGCGTGCTTGCCGTGGTCCCAGCGGATGGCGGCGTATTCGGGCTTGAAGGGCGAGTCCACCACCTGCGGATGGTGGTGCAGCACCTGGTGGTAGAAGTCGCGCCAGACCAGCTCCGACAGCCACACGCCCGCGCCCTTGGAGCCGGCCTGCATGCGCTCGAAGGCCAGGCGCGCGAGTTCGCGGATGGACACCGTGCCGAAGCGCAGGTGCACCGAGAGGTAGCTCGGACCTTTCACCGCAGGGAAGTCGCGCGCATGGTCGTAGGCGTCGATGCGGTGCAGGAAGTCGTCCAGCAGGGCGCGTGCGCCGGACATGCCCACCGGCAGCTTGAGCTCATGCAGGTTGGTGTTGCGAAAGCCGGTGTCGCCGAGCAGCGTGTCCCAGTCGCTGCGCGCCAGCGGCACGTCCTCGGGCCACGGCGCCAGCGCCTTCGCGTGCCGCTCGATGGGGTAGCCCTGCAGGTAGAAGGGCTCGAGCTTCTTGAGCCAGGCGTTCTTGTAGGGCGTGAACACGCTGTAGGCCGTGCCCGCGCCGGTCACCACCTCGCGCCGCTCGAACACCACGTGGTCCTTGCTCGTGTGGAACGCGATGCCGGCGTCGGCCAGCGCGCCGCGCACTTTCGCATCGCGTTCCAGCGAAGCCGGCTCGTCGTCGTGGTTCGCGTACACGGCCTGCACGTGAAGTGCGCGGGCGAGCCGGGGAATCTCCTCTCGTGCCGAGCCATGGCGAACGATCAGGCCGCCTGCGCCATTGGATGCGCCTTCGGTGCCGTCAGCCAGCGGTGTCAGCGCACGCAAACCGGCATCGAGTTCGCGCAGGCTGCCCACGATGAACTCCACCCGCCGGTCGGCCGTGAGTCCTCGCTCGCGCAGCGGGCCCAGGATGTCCTCATCGAGCACGAATGCGCACCAGACATGCCGCGCCGATTTCAGCGCGTGGTAAAGCGCCGCGTGGTCATCGCAGCGCAAGTCGCGCCGAAACCAGACCAGCGCCGAATCCAGGGGCTTTTCCATGTCCGCGCAGTCTGCCGCAGGAATAAAATGCGCGCATGTCGTCGGGCGGAATCAACCTCACCAATCAATTCCTGATCGCCATGCCCGGGCTGGCTGGCGACACGTTCGCGGGCACCGTCATCTACATGTGCGAGCACACCGAGAACGGCGCCCTGGGCCTGGTCATCAACAAGCCCATCGACATCAAGCTGAAGAACCTGTTCGAGAAAGTCGAACTCACGCTCGACCGCGACGACCTGGCCGAGGAGCCGGTGTACTTCGGCGGCCCGGTTCAGACCGAGCGCGGCTTCGTGCTGCACGAGCGCCTGGGCGACGACGGCGGGCACTACAACTCGTCGCTGAAGATTCCAGGCGGCCTCGAAATGACCACCAGCAAGGACGTGCTCGAAGCGCTGTCCAACGGCGCAGGCCCCAAGAAGGTGCTCGTCACACTGGGCTACAGCGGCTGGGGCGCCGGCCAGCTCGAAGACGAGATGAAGCGCAACAGCTGGATCAACGTGAGCGCGGCGCCCGAGATCATCTTCGACACGCCCGTCGCGCAGCGCTACGACAAGGCGCTGTCGCTCTTGGGCATCGACGCGCGCATGCTGTCGCAGGAGGCGGGGCACGCATGAGCGCAACAGCGCCGCCGCCTCGCACTGCCCACCAATCCTTTCTTGCTTTCGATTTCGGCACGAAGCGTGTCGGCGTCGCGTCGGGCAATACGCTGATGCGCACCGCCCAGCCGCTGAAGACCATCGCGGCCGAGGGCATGGCGCGTTTCGATGCCATCGGCAAACTCATCGCCGAGTGGAAGCCCGATGCGCTGGTGATCGGCGTGCCCTACCACCCCGACGGCGCGCCGCACGACAATACCGGGCGCGCCCGCCGCTTCGGCCGACAATTGCACGGCCGCTTCCGTCTCACCGTGCACGAGGTGGACGAGCGCTACACGACCACCGAGGCGCATTCGCGGGGCGCTGCCGATGTGGATTCGGCGTCGGCGGCGATCATCCTTGAACAATTCCTGAGGTCACTTCCATGAGCACACTTCACCTGGACGCCGAGGCGCTGTACCGCGACCTGGTCGGCGGCGTGCGTGGCTTGCTGCAGTCCAATTCAGCGCTTGTCGGCATCTGGTCAGGCGGCGCGTGGCTGGCCGAGCGGCTGCAGCAAGACCTGAAGCTCGAAGGCGAGCCGGGCGTCATCACCAGCGCCTTGCACCGCGACGACTTCGACAAGCGCGGCCTGTCCACGGGCGCCGGCCAGACCAAGCTGCCCTTCGAGATCGAAGGCCGCCACATCGTGCTCATCGACGACGTGCTCTATACCGGGCGCACCACGCGTGCCGTCATCAACGAGCTGTTCGACTTCGGCCGGCCGGCCAGCGTCACCCTCGCGGTGCTGGTGGACCGTGGCGGGCGCGAACTGCCGATCCAGCCGGCCTATTCGGCCGCGCGCATCGCGCTCGATGCGAAGCGCCGGCTTTCCCTTGCGCGCGACGACGGCGGGCGCTTCAGCTTCAACATCGAGGAGGGCGCCTGATGCTGTCGCGCCGCAACCCGCAACTCAACCAGCACGGCGAGCTCGTTCACCTGCTGTCCATCGAAGGCCTGCCGCGCGCGGTCATTCATCAGATCCTCGACACCGCGGGCACCTTCCTGAGCGTGAACGACCGCGAGGTGAAGAAGGTGCCGCTGCTGCGCGGCAAGAGCGTGTTCAACCTCTTCTTCGAGAACAGCACCAGAACGCGCACGACCTTCGAGATCGCGGCCAAGCGCCTGAGCGCGGACGTGATCAACCTGGACATCGCGAAGTCTTCCGCGTCCAAGGGTGAAAGCCTGCTCGACACCATCGCCAACCTGTCGGCCATGCATGCCGACATGTTCGTGGTGCGCCACAGCGAGAGCGGTGCGCCCTACCTGATCGCCCAGCATTGCGCGCCCCACGTGCACGTGGTGAACGCCGGCGACGGCCGCCATGCGCACCCGACGCAGGGCCTGCTGGACATGTACACCATCCGCCACTACAAGAAGGACTTCGCGAACCTCACGGTGGCGATCGTCGGCGACGTGCTGCATTCGCGCGT
>Ga0068852_100003323_pt1 | contig 11231 bp, 10 predicted proteins | sample KBSCornC22_FD_66594 | JGI IMG/M metagenome (GOLD analysis project Ga0068852, IMG submission 66594) | Corn rhizosphere microbial communities from Kellogg Biological Station, Michigan, USA - KBS Corn C2-2 | ecosystem: Host-associated > Plants > Roots > Rhizosphere > Soil ... | reverse complement strand
GTCCACACGTTCGTGCTCGCTCAGCGCGTCGAGCATGCCGAGACGCTGCTGCGCCGGACGCGGCTGCCGATGCACGACATTGCCGCGCAGAGCGGGCTTCACCGATGCGAGCCACATGAACCGCAGCTTCCGCCGTGCCGGCGGGATAACTCCGGGTCAGTACCGTGCCTCGGTTTGATCCCCGTCATGCGCTTGTTGCGTAGAGGTCAGCCAGACGCTGTCGGGCTCGCATGGCACGGTTGGCCATCGCACCGCTCGTGGTGCCTTCCTCGCGGGCGACGTCGGCGTAGGTGCGACCTTCGATGATCGTGGCGTGCAGCAATTCGCGCCGGTCGAGTGGAAGTTGTGAGAACGCGATCGTGATCGGCTCCGGAGCGAGCTGGTTGAGCAGCTCGGCGTGCGGATCGTGGGGATCAATCCAATCGGTGTGCGCCATCTCCGCCGGGAACACGCGTTGGCTCGAGCGCCACGACTCATACAGCACGTTCTGCACTGCCCGGCCGAGGTATGCCTCGAAGTTGGACACCTCGAAGTCACCGCGGCGCATTCGCCGCAGGACCCGGTACCAGCCCTCGGCGATGGCGTCGTCGGCCTCGTGCTGCGGCACCGCCCTTCGCCTGCACACGGCATGGACGTACGGGAGGGTCTCGGAGTAGAGGGTCGCGATCGCGTCCTTGTCGCCGTTGCACGCGCGACGGATCAGTTCGGTACGACGGTGTTTCTCGGTTTCGGGGGCTGATGTGGTCACCCGCAAAGGGTCGGGCCCGAGGCCCTACGCAGCGTTGTACGAGACGTTCCGCGTTGTATCCGCGTGCACGATCTGTGGCCAGGGGCGGGATCGAACCGCCGACCTACCGCTTTTCAGGCGAGCCTTGAGTGTCTCAGGAGGTCTACATCGGACTGGAAAGGCCATGACGCTTGGTGGATCGCCAGATCCGAATGCCCCAGCCTGCACGCGTACTGCACACAAACCTGCACACATCCTCGATGCAGCGAACTCCCTGATCGAGATTGCAACTCACGGACCGGAGCTAGGTTCTAGGTGAGGTTGGGCGAGAGACTGCCCGCACCGTCCGGCGGCCCACAAGGGAGACCTCGACCCCAGGCAAGGTCTACCGGGTCTACCGGGACGTGAGCCACAGGTGCGTGATTCGCCGGTCTCGGCCTCGGGCACGAGCAGGTTTAATCGCGGACTCGACAGGACGTGGGCCATCTCTGTTATTGCAGGCATTGCTCGCCGCGAACCTGCTCGCGTGCCGATGTCAGTAGGGCCACGAGCTGGTCGAGTTCACCGAGCAGATCATCAATGCCCGGTTGGAACCGCTTGCCTTGCGCGAACGATCATCTTCGGTAATCAGCTCTTGATCACCTGAACTATCCGAACTGCGCCTGGCGGCAGATGCCTACGGAGCACGCGGTGCGGCATGAGCGGACGCTACGCCGCAGTACGGCGCGCGGCAGATGCAATTGCAATCAAGTGCCGGCGCGAAGATCGTCGATGATATTGCGGGCGGCGGCGCGCTCGTCGCCGGTGGATCCAGTGGGGTCTAGGAGGAGTGCATCGCCTCGGGTTTGAAGGAAGGCCAGGTCGCGAGGTTGGCGCTCCCGCTCGCCGCTTCCGAACTGATTCGCATTCAGTGCTGCTCGGGCAGCGAGATCCGCCGATCCGTGCAGGAAGGTGAGCGCCGCGTATAGCGCGCTCTGGACGTGAACCTGGCCGCCAGCCTCGGAAGCCTTTGAGGGCTCATCGACGTAGTTCGAGCGCCAGAGTGGAGTCAGATAGAAGGAGGCAACAGCGTGAGAAACTCGGGAGAAGGCGCTGGGGTCGACGGCTAGCCCGGACCAGATGTCACTAATGGCTGAGAGACAAGCCATCGTCAGCGCATCTGGCTGGGCCTGATCGTGGTAGTCCGAATCCTCGTTCTCCGCGCGGGCAACGCATCTCTCAGCGGCTGCGGTAGCAAACGCGGCGCGAGCTGGATAGTTGAGACCCAGGAGGGCCTCGGTAAGGGAACGTTCGGACACGATCTCAGTTTGCCCGAAGAGGAATTGCCAGGCACTAGCCGAACTCCGAACGTTGAGCGCGCTCAACGGCAGAACAGCTCGCGGCGCGGGAGTTGAGGGCGGCTACGCCCGTACGAATGCCTGCTTTCGGGCTTAGCTAGGCACGCGCTTGTCTGGCGGTCCGAACTCTCCCTCGTCGTAGCGGTCCATCCCGCCTGCGAGGCACTCGTTTGGCATCAGCCTGTCGAAGGCGACCGCTGCACGAGCACCACCGTCGCTGATCAGCCTGGCCGATGGTTGGCTCACGGTGTCCTCGGTTACCGGTTCGTCCCACTCCCATTCCCGGATGTAGAAGGTGAGGATCGCGGCGATCTGTTCAAGATCCTCCGCCCTCATCGGGATCAACTTGTCCGGGTCGTAGCCCATCCGCGGATGGGAATGACGGTTCGGCCGATCGCTATCCATGCGCCGAGTATCGCTCCAGGTCGAAACAACGAGCAGCACGAGCGCTCGGTCTCAGAACCTTGGAGGTGAGACGCCCCCGGTGAGCGGACGACTATGTATTCCGCGATATCCGCTCTTAGCAGTGATTCGAAAAGTTTCAGGGCTCTTGTTCACTGATTCGTCTTCCCGCCGTGCTCACGGAGACGCTTCTCGCGGTACGGTCCCGATCTAGCGTCTGTGGATCATCCTCAACGGAACCAGCCGAATGCATGATTCGCTCGACCATGAGATTGGTGAAGACATGGGCATCTTTCGTAAACAGGGCAACGCGCAGGCGCAGCAGGCGGTCGAGGCCGAGCCGGTCTTGCCGGACTTCGGCGTCGGTTACTTGCGGGGCATCCTGGAGGCCGCGCGTGTTCCACCGACCGACGTAAATATGTTCAATCTCGCCCAGCGCACGGCCATGGCGCTCGGGCTGCAAGGCGCCGCGTACACCGCACAGGCCGGTGACCGGGCAAGCTTCGACCGATTCGTGCAACGTTTCAGCGAACCACCTGCAGATTGGCTCAACGTTAGCAATGAGATCGCCGCTTGGTTGTGGAACTGGAGCAGCTTCTGCCACCACGCCTTGGCTGCCCAAGCGCACAAGTGGGCGACAGGATGCCTCCAGCCTGGGGGCTTCGTTAGCTCACAAGGAGTGGAACCTTGGGAGAACGGAACGAACCGTAGTCCAGCGGACAATCTCGCCATGTGGCAGGCAGTTTTCGCGCGGAATTGGCGGAGCTAAACCTACGGTCGGGAGCGGTCTAACGAGCCCAGTCAGGCTCCATAGGGAAACCATCCCTGATTGGGACCGCTGATAGCGGGCGCACGCAGGTCTTCGAAGGAGTCCGGGTCGCCAGGTCAGACTTTTCCGGTACCGCGACAGTTCGGGCACTTCCCTCGGTTCGACTTGCAGTCGCTGCATGTGAGTTTCATGCCGCCGACCATGCCGGTCCCGCCACATTTAGCGCACCGAGTTGTGCCTCTACACGCAACACATGTTTGTGCCATCTCGTTCAACCCCTATGTTCGGTGAATACCTCAGACGATAGGGGGCGAAACCTCAATGGGCTAGCGGACAGTTGTTTGTGCGGTTTGCGTTGTCATTTTGCGCGATCCCCAGCTCTGGAGTCCACGTACCGTCATGACGGAACCGGACGACCTCCGTGAAAGGGGCACCCTCCTGAGCAAATCGATGCGGGGTCGGCTTCAGCAGCTGCCGGGCCCGCTGGCCACCGCAAGAGCTACTCACCACTATCCGACCTAAGCACGCGAGGGTGGTCGAGCGCGGCAGTTCTGGGTTGGCAGGCAGCCACTGGTGTAGTTGTTCGACGCTGTCGCCAGCTCGGCGACAGCGCAGGCCCCTACAACCTACTCAGTTGATTCGGCCCGTCGCCTTACGACAAGCCAGGTAGCCTCGCCCGATCTAAGCTCCGCCACAAAACACAATCATTCTTTCTTGAATGCTCTGGAGGTAAACATCCCCGTGACGCAGATGCAGAAGGGCGCCAATCTCGTCGTCGCGCCGTCAGTGTACGTCCTTGAGGTGGCGTGGGTCGGGAGAGCGGTTGGCGTAGAGGTTGACATCTCAGCGCTCATGCTCGGTCCAAGTGGGAAAGTCGAGGAGGAGTCGTCGTTCGTCTTCTACAACAATACGGCCGACCCATCCAACGTCGTGCGTCATATTAGAGATCTGTCTGGTGAACATCCCGTCGATCGGATCGAAATCGATCTGTTGCGAGTCAACGAGCGGACAGATCAGATAGTGATTGTGGCGTCCACGATGGGGGTCCAGTTCGGGCAAATTCCTGGCGTATCACTCACCGTTACGGATGAAGTTTCACACTCACTGCTCGCGACATTCGCAATAGATGGCACTACTGAGACCGCAGTTCTGGCCGGAGAATTTTACCGTCGAAATGGGGACTGGAAGTTCCGGGCGGTTGGTCAGGGCTATGCCAACGGTCTTGAAGGAGTGGCACTCGATTACGGGATCGAGGTCGAGCCAGCTGAGACCGGCGCTCGCCAGCCTTCGGCTGCTCCGCTCGTAGTCGCCGACGGTACGCCGTCATCGGTGTCGCTGCCGATTCCGAGCGCTCGGCCCACTGGCTGCCCGCTACCCGCATTATTCCCAGCTTGGTACCGACAGATGCTCTCTGCGCATGGGCGTTTGGACACGCCAGACGACATGATGGCGCTTATAGATCGAACAGCCGGGATGATCACAGTCGGCGCGGCCCAGCCGTACATGGAGCAGTTGAACCGGCTGGATGCCCTCGCGGAATTCCACCGTCGGTTCGACGGAGGGGGCCGGGACGAGTCGCGAGTTCTCTTGGTGCCCGACGACATGATCGACTATCTGTGGCAGCTTGGACCGGAGGTTCACGAGTCGCTCACGACTCTCGTTCAAGAGAAGCTGCCGTCTTACCTCGCGATGTACCTCGACCAACATATTGGCGAGCGGCTGCCCATGCTGAACGAGTGGGACGACGACGTCTCGGCTACCGGACAGGATCATCCGGAATCGACCGTCAGCGACGCGCACGCGGATACTGGCAATGCCGGGGAAGCGGATCGACCGTGGGCGTACCTCGAATCTCTATCGAGGATGGCGCCGGTCAATCTAGACACCGCTCGACCAGATTGGCCCGGGGTTTATGACGCAGTCGTCGATGCGGGGTTCACTCCGGAGGATGCCATCGCAGCCACGTGGTGCTCATTTGGCGAGATAAACATCGAAGCGCTTGTGGATGCTTCCCAACTAACACTTGTGTTCCCGACGGGGATCGTCTCGACACTGGGCAAGAGGCGTGCGTTCGGCCGCGGACCCAAATACGACGTCATTCCATTCTCAACCTGTCGCGGCTACAGCCCAGACGAGTACACCGACGCACGAGGTTTCGGAAAATTTTGCATCGAGTTCGTGGGGGCCGGTGGAATTCTTCTTGGAAGGTTGCAATGGCGGTGGAAGGGTCGACGATTCCGCGACTCAAGGCAAGCGATCATGGCGGTCGCCGAGGAGCGCGATCGAATTCTCAACGTGGTGAATCAGATCCTGGGCTGAGACGTGCCCGCTTGCGATTCCGGGACGTGCGATCGCAGGTCAGGTCAGCGACCGCGCGTTCGACGTTCTCACGCACCGTGAGCGTCTCGTCGAGCGGCGACTCCTGCTGGAGCATGCCGACGCTCGCGCCAGGACAGAGCGTGGCTTCGCCGTTGGAGGCGTTGCCGAGCCGGACATCATCTTCAGGACACCGGACCTGCCAGAAACGCGCTCGAACTTCGCGACGTCGCGGGTGAGATCGTGGCCCAGGCGGCCACCAGGCCAACGACAAACTTGCGGTTCACAGGAGCCCGGCGCGCCCACGGCGCGACCGCGGGGTGATCGGCTGACTTCGATGTTAGAGCGTGGGCATAGCGGCGGTGAGGAAGAGGTTCTTCTCGACGTTAAGGAGGGTGAGGTCCTGGTCGTGGGTAGTGCCGGTGGTCCACCAGCCGTCGAAGACAGTGATGGCGGCGTCCTGGCCGGTCACATAGAACGACTCGTGCGCGGGGATCGCCGTGGCGAGGGTAGGGATACGCGTACCGTCCCGGAGAAGGTCGTTGAGTGCTCCGGTGCCCGATGACGTTTCTAGCTGGTTGAACTTTTCGGCCGCCTTGTATCCGGCTGGATCACTGGGACCCGGTTTGAACTCGATCGTGATGATCGAGAGCGTGGCTTCTCGGTTACCCAAATAGAGAGTTGAGAGCGACCGGGCCGCGCCGTAGCAGGGGTGCGAGTTGAGGAACGTGATCATGGGTGTGCCGTAGGCGTGGGCGGCGCAGTTGGTGAACTTGTCCTGCGCCCATACGGCGAGGTTGTAGGGCTTGCCGTCCAGGCCGGTTGCATCAACTGGCTTGAAGAATGCCTCTGGGCCAGTAGCGGTCCGCCCGATGGTGCCGTTGACCAAGTTCCAGGTGCTAATCGCGATGCCCGACGGGCAGCAGTCCGGGTCGGTCGGCTTGTAGATGTATTCCTCGACGTTGAGGTGGCCACCGGTAAACATTGGCCCACCGAGGGAGGTTGGGCTGCCCTGCGAGCTTGCTTGGGGGTTGACGTGGGCAGTGATCAGTCCGAGGCTGACGGGCTTGCTGTTCGCGGTAGTGAAGACCGCGATGCTGTCTTCGATCCGGCTGGCGGCAGTCTCGCCATTGTGGACGCCGCAGTAGAGCCGGATGGCGGCGACGTTGGTGCCATCGAGCTGGCCGTACGAGACGGTGCTCGGGGCTCCGCCGGTGATATCTCTCGTGTCGGGGGAGCGGCCGCCTGACACCACCGCCTTGCCATCGCTGAGCTGGATGGGGCGAAGTGATTCACATGAGTTGCCGGGCACGGTGACGTCGCGCCAGTTGACCGACCGGAGTCCAGAGCCGAGGGCGACCGAAGGTGTAGTTGAGGGCGGCGAGACGGTTGGAGGTGCCGGACTGTTGACGGTGGTGGATTGTGTCGGGTGCGCTGTCGCGGAGCCGGTTCCAGTCGTCGCCGCTCCTGTGCAGCCTGGCACCAGCGCGATCGTGGTCAGTGCGATGACGATGCTTACCGCGCGCATGGTGCAAGTCTGGCCACGAGTGGGGCGGATAGCCAGTCGGTTCGCATCGGGGCGTGGCTAGCTTGCATCGAGGCTGGCGGTGCCGTCCATCAACGATGCCTTGGTGACCGGGAAGGCCTCGGGATCATTGCCGACGTGGAGCGTGTACTCGGCTGTGGTGTCGTTGACGTCGCCGACTCCATCGACGGAGAACTTGAAGTTGTTGTGGGGATCGTCGCCGCTTGATCAACAGTCCCGGTACGTGTAACCGGTGCACAACGATGCACACAGAAGTGCACCGATCATGTGCTGACACGACAAAGGCCCCGGGTATACCGGGCCTTGAACGTGGCCAGGGGCGGGATCGAACCGCCGACCTACCGCTTTTCAGGCGGTCGCTCGTACCAGCTGAGCTACCTGGCCGTACCGCCTCACGGAGTACCCGAAGCGGAACGAAAGGAGTCTACCGGACCGCTTCGTCGTAGCGATCGAGTACAAGCCGCACCAGCAATGGATGCACTCCGATGGGCGGCGCCACCACGCCGCGCGTCCCTACGGCCCCGATCAGGGCGTCGTAGAAGGTTCCTTCGGCCAGCAGATACGGCGCCACCGCGATGGGCTCAGCAAGTTCGGCGAACGCAGCGACAAGGTCGCCGGTGAGCGGAAGCACTGCCACGGTCCGGCCAACCTCCGCCTCGAGCAAGCTTCGGGCCGTCTCGACCTCCTCTTGTGCTGAGGACCGAGTAGACGAGACGGCGGCGAGCACCGTGGTCGCGGCTTCAACGGCCGCCGCGCGGAGCCGGTCCGCTACCGCCTCGACGATCAGCGGGTCCGGTCCGAGGTGCCGGGCCACGACCACACCGTCGCGGCCGGCGACGACCTGCGGGATGTCGGTCGTCACGTGGTAGCCCGCCGACAGCAGCAGTGGTACCACGACGACATCGCCGCTCAACGAGTCGAGCGCGTCTGGCAGCCGCGGGTCGCACACGTCGAGAAAGCAGAGCTCCACACGCAGACCCGGACGGGCGGCGCCGACGGCATCGACAAGGGAGCGCGTCGTTGCCAACCCGGTTGCCGAGGCCGTGCCGTGAGCAGCGATGAGCAAGGTGGGATCCATTGCGAGCGAGCCTAACCGGCCCGGATCACCGTCGTTCGATACCGAGCTCGCGCTGCCAGAGCTGCGCCGCGATCAAGCCGACCGCCCTGTTGCGCCACCGTCGAAACGTGGTGAACGGCAGCCCCATCGATTCGGCGACGTTCTGTTGTGACGCACTCGGCCGCAGGTAGACGCGATCGACGATCCGGAACAGGGCTGCGTCGGTCGTGCGCAGCGTCTCGGCCGCGTTGTCGATCAGCTCGCGAAGGCGCTGCTCGGGCGTGAGATCCGCGAGCGCCTCCTGAACCATTCGTGAATCGACCAGCGGGTTTGCCGCCAGGCGCCGCTCAGACTTCAGATCGCGAAGCGCGCTACGAACAGCCGAGGTGAACTCGCTCTCGTCGGTGAGCACGCGCCGCTCGACGCCGGTGGGTGCGGGGATGGGCGCGTCCCATGGCTGGTCGGCGATCTTGCGAAGCCAGCCCGACGGGCTGAGACGCCGCCAGTCGTGCGCGAACAATTCGAGGCCTTGTGCTTCGAGCGACGCGACGTGGTGCAGATCGAACAAGGCGATCAGGCCGGGCTCGACCGCCCCGTGCGGGACGACCACGAAGTCCCAACCGAGCGTGCCGGAGTGGTGGGCCTCGAACGCCGCCGTACCCATCGCCGTCGGCAAGGCGGCGAGGTGCTCGATCACAGTGACCGCGACCTGCTCAGCCTCTCGTGGCGCGCCGGACTGCCGCACATGTTCCGTGATCACCTCGCCAAGCGGAGCGGATGACAGCTTGTCGGCCAAGTACACAGCTCGGTCGATGGGACCGACTGGTCCTGTCGGTGCCGCCACCCGATGACGCACCAGCGCGAGCAGTTCGTCTCCGTTGCGCAGTACCGATTCGAGGCCGTGGCTCTGCGCGTCGATCCGATTGATCAGATGCCGGCTCGCACGCCGATGCAGGGTGGCGTAGGACAGCCGGTCGCGCCAGCGAAGGTCCGCGTCAACGAGTTGACGCACAAGCGGATCCGGTACGAGCCCCTCGTCTGCCTCGCTGATGTACGGCTCGCGGCGCAGCCACTCGAACAGGTCGTGGGCGTCACCGTCGAGAGCGGCGCTGAGTAGATCCTCGGTGGTGTGCCCGACCTGCGCGGCCAGCTGAACCGCGCTGCGGTGCGTGGCAGTCGGCACCGGTTCGACGATTCCGTCGATGAGCTGCCGTACCAGCGTCATGTTCTCTTCCAGCGCCTCAACGGGCAGCTGGTCGGGGGCATTGGCCGCCACGTCGGTCAGCAGTCGCAGCGCGAGCGGGTTGCCGAGGCTGAGACGGGCAATGCGCTCGCGCACCGGCGCGTCGAAATCGGTGGTGGCGAGGCACTCCTCGACCTCAGCGATGTTGAGTGCTCCGAGCTCGATGAGCTCGACCCGTGCCGGCCAGCCGGGCGCGAGCCGGAGATTGGCCGGGATCTGGGTGCGTGAGGCGACGACCACGACCCCGTCGGCGGGCAGTTCCGCGTTCCACCGGCGCCGAAGCGAGGTCGCCAGCCCCGTGATGTCGTCGCAGTCGTCGATGAGGATCACGGCGCGGCCAGGACCCAACGGCGGGAGGACGAGATCCGGCCCGACCGCGACGATGCGGGGCGGGCCTTCAGCGAATGCAGCCAGCAGCGCGGACTTGCCGCTGCCGCCGGCGCCGTGCACGAAGATCGCCACTGGATCGGTGCGGGCGAGGGCGTCGGCGAAGAGCGCGCGCTCGGCGGAACGCCCGACGAAGTGACCTGACAAAAAGATGACCCCCACAGGCCGGTCCGCGCCAGACCGGTAGAAGGTCGGGCGTAGAGGCTGCGGGGGCAGGACGTATTGAGTTTATCTGGATGGAATGACCCCGAAAACACAACGGCCGCCCCTGTGAGGAGGCGGCCGCGGTGGCAGTGGCGACCCCGACCGGACTTGAACCGGCGACCTCTGCCGTGACAGGGCAGCGCTCTAACCAACTGAGCTACGGGGCCATGGACTTACAACTACCAGTACCCCCAACGGGATTCGAACCCGTGCTACCGCCGTGAAAGGGCGGCGTCCTGGGCCACTAGACGATGGGGGCGCAAAACCCCACTATCCTAACCCCGTCGGAAGACCCACTAAGCATAGGGGACCGACCACCCCGGCTCAAAAACGCCTGGAGCGGCGTGGAACCCGGCGGTCGATGGCCCGCCAGATCAGCAGCACGATGATGCTGCCGATGATCGAGCCGAAGAAGGTGTCGGCGCGCTTCAGGTCGAACTTGCTGTGGATCAAGATGACCCACAGGGATCCACCGACGAACGAGCCGATGACGCCGAGCACGGCGGTGCCCAGGCAGCCGAGCCGCTCCGGGCTGCCGACGAAGAGCCGGGCGATCGCGCCGGCCAGGAGCCCGACCAGCAACAACCCGAGGACCGTCCAGAACACGCTGTTCTCCTTGCTACAGCGGCTGCATTCCCAGCAACCGCACCCCGTCATCGTCTCGCAGCACGGCCGTGATCCAGCCTCCCCGCCGGCCGTGTGCGCAAAGCTCTTCGCGATTTACCCGCAGCTCCACTGGTTCGAACGAACGACGCTCCCAATTCATTCGCGCCCGGTGCCCGGCCTCGGCCAGGGCGAAGACGGAGCCGTCGGCGGCGAGGCTGGCACGTGCGGCGCTCAGCCGGTCGATGACGTCGTCGAGCGCGGTGACGAGGGCGGGGTTGCCGTCGCACCAGGTGGCGACGAGGTCGGGACGGGTGCGGGCAACCCGGGAGCCCGAGGTGTAGGAGCCGGCGGCCAGGGACAGGCCGAGCGGTCCGCCGTCCAGTCCGGTCAGGGCGAGCGTTTCGGCGAGCACGTGGGGCAGGCCGATCACGCGCGCGACCGCGGTGTCCTGCTCGGCCGCCGTGGTGGCCACCGGCTTGGCACCGAGGTCGCAGACGAGTTCGGCGACGCTGAGCCAGGCGTCCAAGTCCGTCTCCGCCTCGACGCACAAGGTCCACGGGGCATCACGGAAGAGCATCGGATCAGTGGCGCCCCAACCGCTCTCCTCGGTGCCGGCCAGCGGGTGACCGCCGACGAA
>Ga0068852_100003317_pt1 | contig 11241 bp, 10 predicted proteins | sample KBSCornC22_FD_66594 | JGI IMG/M metagenome (GOLD analysis project Ga0068852, IMG submission 66594) | Corn rhizosphere microbial communities from Kellogg Biological Station, Michigan, USA - KBS Corn C2-2 | ecosystem: Host-associated > Plants > Roots > Rhizosphere > Soil ... | reverse complement strand
CACTCTTTACAAGGGCTTCAGAAAACAAAATCAAAAAATGAAAAAATTGCAAATACCTCAGAGCATCATGGAGGTTATGTTGTCTTTTCTCTTCCTCAATGATTTATAGTTTACGCTCTAACTCCATGTTCTTTGCAGACCAAATTCAAACTGATGTTGGTGATGCCAAACTATAAGACCTTTGGCACGAACACATAACATGGGCGGACTTCTTTTAGTCTTTGCAGTACTTTAAATTTGGAGAAAAGGAAGGCTAACATGGCTAAATAATTTATGACGCGAAAATTTACATTATTGAATATAGCCGCTGCCTGTCTTATTATTTTTATGTTTGTTGTGACAATTTTAAATTATAAGAAAAGCAATAACGGGTGGGATATTTTCACATTTTTTATGGCCGCCGGTTTTTCCTCTTTGTTATTTATCCTTGACTATTTCATACAGGCCAAAATCAAAACTACCCTTAAACTATTCATTGTTGAACTGTTAGCATTAATTATTTTATCAGGACTTGGTATTTTAATTACTAACAGTTAATCAGATTGTGCAAATTATATTACTACATCTTTATCTTTCCTCCGCAGTGCTTCCTCTGTTGGTCCAAGTCGGCGCAGGCTTGGTAGGTTAACAATGTGTGTTGGCTATACTTGCTGTATTGAGGCGATGCTTTTTATTAGCATATAGGTGTAGCAGAAAAATCCTCCAAAGATTTTTAAATATTCAACTAAAACTAATTATCTTCATTATACGATTGTAAACTTACCATCCTTATATTGACAACCTGCCAACAAATCAATTCAACGATAAAATGAAAAAACAAAACGAAGTGACGAACCCTTCAAGAAGGGCTTTCGTTAAAAACAGTGCTGCTGCACTTGCAGCATTTTACATCGTGCCCAGGCACGTTCTTGGTAAAGGCTTTGTTGCCCCAAGCGATACCCTGTACATTGCTACAATTGGTGCAGGAGGAAAAGGATCCAGTGATACCGCTGGTTTTATGAGAAGATGGGATGTTGATAAGAAGATGTTTGTACCACAGGAGAAAGCAAAAATCGCTTTTTTGTGTGATGTTGACCAGTTAAGGGGCGCCAATACATTTAAAAGGTATCCTGACGCTAAGGTTTACGAAGACTGGAGAGAACTGCTGGATAAGGAACACAAAAATTTTGATGCGGTTTCTGTATCAACGCCCGATCATACACATGCCATTGCTGCTTCTGCGGCAATAACACTTGGCAAGCACATCTGGGTACAAAAGCCAATGACCCATGATATTTATGAGGCTCGTTTGCTTGCAGAGCTTGCCCGTAAATATAAAGTGGTGAGCCAGATGGGTAACCAGGGCTCATCCAATGATGGCGTACGCCAAATGAGAGAATGGTATGAGGCCGGCCTTATCGGCGATGTTACAGATGTCTATTGCTATACTAACCGCCCTGTTTGGCCACAGGGAGGCATGAAATGGCCCACCAAAACAGGAACGCCGCCAAGCACATTTAACTGGAATCTGTGGCAAAGCTCAGCTAAGGAAAAGCCTTTCCCTTCGGGCCGCACAGGCCAGCAACGTACCGGCCTGACACCGGGCGTTCCCTACGAAGATGATTTCCATTTGGCTCCGCACGACTGGCGTGGCTGGTGGGATTATGGCACAGGCGTAATTGGTGATATGGGCGCCCATATACTGGAAGCGCCAATGACCGTTCTGAACCTTGGATTTGTGAATGCCGTGCAGACAAGTTTAGGAAATCCAAGTATGGGAATGAAACAGGAAGAATTTCCGGACACCTGCCCTCCATCCAGCAATACGATCTTAACTTTCGCCAATCCTAAAAAAGGGAAGCATGATGCAAAGCTTCCCAATATCAGGATCCACTGGATGGACGGAGGATTAACACCGGCACGCCCTGAAGAAATGGAACCTACAGATACCCTGGCTCTCGCTGATGGCAGCGGAATGCTCTTTATTGGTACCAAAGGCAAAATGATCGCAGGTTGTTACTCTGAAAAGGCAACGCTTTTGCCTGTTTCACGCATGGAAGATGCCGCTGTAAAGAATGTCCCTGTTAAATATCCAAGGATTCCGGGAGGTGCTGAGGCTCATTACCAGCAATGGGTAGAAGCTTGCTTGCAAGGATATGGAAAGGGTGTAACCAGTTCTCCTTTTGATAAGGCTGCAATGGTGGTAGAAAATATGCTTGTAGCTAACCTGGCGCTTCGGGGTTATAATGTAGAAAGGCCTCCGGTTACAACTGTGGAAGCTACTACTATAGTTGCACCGGATGGTACTAAACGTACCCGCCCTGTTAGAAAAGTATTCCCGGCCCGTAACATCACTTTATTGTGGGATCATGATCAAATGAAGATTACAAACTGTGATGAGGTAAATCAATACGTTAAACGCGAATACAGGCAAGGCTTCGGGCTTAGTGGTGTTTAATTTTAATGAACTTAGATTGTTAAAGAGGCAGCCTGAACAGGTTGCCTCTTTTTTTAAGAGGTTTATAAAGCGGCTGGTGGCGCGGGTGGCTTGACAACATTCGTGGGACACGAAGGCGCGAATGAGGGGAATAAAGATTGAAAATTATGGAACCCGGCAAATAAACCAACAAGAAAGATATTTCACTCTTCCGATTATATCTACCACTAACTAACCTTATTTCTCGTCTCACCTCTTGCTCTCAATAAGAATAACTCCGTTAGCCCCTCTTGCTCCGTATATAGCAGCTCCCGCATCTTTAATAAAGTCAATACTCTTTACCTGAGAGGGTTGAATAACTTTCAAATCGGGGGCCTTATATGGAATACCATCAACAAGAACAAGTGCTGAATTGTCGAGGTTAATGGAGTTCATTCCACGAATTATTATACGTAGATTGTCTATCACATATACTCCAGGGCATCTTGCTTTTATCAGCTCATAAATATTTTGGTAGTGTGAAAAATCAAAATCATTTTTATTTATACTGGTTATGGCGTTAAGCCTGTCTGTGTCGGCCACATGGCCATAACCGATGGCAAATTCACGCTCTTTTTCGCCCGGTCTTAGTTTCAGATTGATAGCTGCAAATTTAATTTTGTCGGTTAATTTCACATTCTGGTTATAAAATCCGTGGGCGGATACTTTTAATTTATCATCATTTTTACACCTGATTGAAAAGTTACCCAAAGAATCGGTTAAAACTTCTTGTTTTGTATTCTGTGCTATTACAGATGCTCCTATTAAAGGTATGCTGTCGAATGTTGTTACTACTCCACCAATCATTCTTTCCTGGGCACGAAGATTAATTGACAACATCAATGATGTGACGGTTAACAACATAAAAAAAATTCTTTTTTTCATGTGTTGGTATTTTTAGTATTATAAATAAATGTCAATATGATTGGAGGGGCAATTAAGCTTATCGTTAATTCGTATATATCAGTAAATATAAAACACTTTCCCCATTTAGTTTCCTCCCGGCTGGGTTTTCACTGGATAAACTTTCAATTGTCAGGAACCAACTGTGAAACCCCGATATATGAAAAGACTGGCCCCCGTTTGCAGTCGCGTCTCAAAATATTTATACACTTAAAGCAGTTGCATAAATTTATTTGGTTTTTAAGATAGAATGCTGAGAAGAAAAGCATCCGTGTTTTAATTATTTTCTATCGGTCGTTAACCCTGGTAATAAAATTAACTGCTGTCATTTTACTTTTACTCATCACCTGCACGTACAAGCCGTGGTGGTTAACCCCGGAAAGTACGATAATTCTTTTTCCGGGATTTTTAAGGATGACTTCTTTAACATTATCTGCCAACCTTTGATCGCGGTAGGAAGACGATATTTGAAATTGAGCATACTTAGGGTTAAGTGCCCTTAAAGAATCCAGTTTCGCTGCCATCAGGTTGGAATAGGAATCAAACGGCCCGTCAATTAATTCCTGTGCACTTGCTGAAGCGATTAAAGCAAGCCGTTTACTCTCGAGCTCTGCAATTCCTGAGCTATTATAAGCGCTCATAAAACCCGGATCCATTTTTATCGCACGGTTAATCAAATTTGCTTTTCCATTTTCGGTTGTTGTATCCCTCCGGTAATTCAGCGGCAAGGTTTTGCCTACTACATCATTTCCAAGGAAATCAATTCCCACCTTGGGTATAGCCGGAAATTTATCTTTAACAAGTATCATGTCCGGGCGGTAAAATGTTTTCAAATAAACGGTGTCATGCTGGTGCATATCTTCCGGGCGAATTTCAATGGCGATGAGGTCCGGCTTAAAATTTTCAATAATTTTCAAAAGGTCCTGAAAGGAATATTTTGTGTTTGTCTTGTGCGCATCATGGATCGTCGGCAGAAGCAATACCTGTGTTTTCTGTGCAAAAAGCCGGTTGCCTGAAAGGCAGATGAACAGAACCGTTAGTTTTAAATATTTTTTCATAATCTAAATTAAAATGGTTGGTGTGTAATCAAAGCAAAGTGGACTATTTCCTGGAGAGTGTTTCCCAATTTAAAGATATCTTTTTTGTGTTAAGATTTAATAATGCCTTCGTTATCGCGGATATTTACTGCGGATTCAATTTTAGAATTTCCGCATAAGCGCTGAAAAACCTATTGCATTTTTTTGATACAATGGTCTTGCGGGCTGCTGATGTTGGCAAGTGAAAGAAGTTCTCTATATTCTTTTGCATGGGCGCATCGGTGTGTTTAAATTTATTATCGCTGAGCTTTAGAAGCCACATAACGTATGTTTGATTACACAATGCATACTCGCAGTTTGCGGTGGGCAAGCCTGTGTCAAAGTCGATATCCTGCAAAGGCAGGTGGTGTTGCGGAAGGCGGCTTATCCTACTGCTGTAATGAACAAGAATAGTATCGAAGCTACGGTCAAAATATACTTCCGACTGCGGTGTTGGTGGCCTGAATTTCAGGGCTCTCAGCGGTCCTACTTTCGGCATTACCCTCATGAAAAAGGAAAGCATTTTAGCAGAAAACCCGGGCCTCTTATAGTCTTTCCCAAACTGCTTGTTATACTGCCGGCGGCGCATTTTAAATTTGAAATTCTTGCTATTGGCCGTGTTGTATTGTTTTAGTATCTGGTGTTTTTTTGTGGCCCAGGCTTCTTTTGTTATCACCGGAAAAATATTAGCAACTATCCATCGGAATGTTCCCACAGCCATCTGAAAATGGTAATTAAATACTTCATTTATTGTAAGCCCATAAGTTTCAAAAAATGCCTTTGATAGTACGGCAGTATCTACCTTGAAGCCGATAAAATTACGATATGCCTGTGATGCATAATTTCCCTTTGCGACTTCCAATACATCAAAACCAAATTCCATCCGCAAATGCGAAATGTTGTTATCGCCGTAAGTAACTACATTACCGAATTTTTTTCGCAGCCTTGGATACACAAGTGGCACGCTTCGGTTAGTTGCCAGCGGATGACCATAATCGTCCGCGATATAATGCGATAAAAATCCCAATGCAAAAGCATATTCGTTTATTGTACGGGCATCTCTTAGCAACGCATCAACCATATCGCCACTTCGAACATAGTGTACGAGGTTAGTAAATAATTTACTGCCAAAAGGATAGAACCCCATATCCGGCGCCACCGCACCTCCATATGCATAAGCATGCGCCTCGTTTTGCTCAGCGACGGTGGCTGCAGGAAATTTCGCCTTCAACAAAGGCAGTATAGAGTGATCCCATGCAGCATCGATGATGGCTTCATGACTAAGAACACCAAAGGCCGGGGAGAAAAAGGGAATAAGGCAGAAAACTGGCAGCAATAACAATGTGGTCTTAGTAGCCATATTCATTTGCAAGTTTCAGAATGGTGAGGCAATTGCAGAATAAATATAGCACTTTCTGTTTTCGTGGCCGCCACAAACATGTTAGTTATACAAATCCCGGCCTGTTTCTTTGTATTAAAAAAGGATTGTTTCGTGGGGGCAGGGACCACTGGAGGCGGCTTGTTTTCTCCTAAACCATTTTCTTACAACCTGGCCTTTCCACATCCATAAACCTGAAATAACAACGATAGGAAAAAACACCCACCTCACTGCAAATGCAGCCTGTGGAATTTTTGCTACCGGTCCATACACGTAACCAATAATAGGCACGCTTAATATAATGTGTATCCATCTAAAAACTTTTCTTTGTGTTGATGTTTTCATGTGTTGCAATTGCAATCAAAAAGCGGGCACATTCTGTGTTACAATGTGCCCGTTATGTTTTATTTTATTCTTGTTGTATCGTGCTGATTCCAGCGACAATTATTATTTGCATTATGATTTCCATGATGCCAGCCACCAAAACGAAAAAGAAAAATATTGGCTGAAATAAACAACACGATTACAAGTATGGACGCAACTTTTGCAATGTTTGAAAGTGTTGTCCTTTTTGAAAAATTACCAAACACATATCCGATAATAAATACCATACATACTACAAATAATATTCGTATTAAAATGATTATTCCGAAATGCATAATTTTAAATTTTAGTGATTAAAAATTATTTAAGTTACTTTAATAAATCGCCTGCTTCTTTTTATCCCCGGTGCGGCTCAATACCGGTGGATGGCTGGCATCTAACTTTTGCTTTCAACACAAAGCTCAACCGTATTACTGCAGAAAATTTTAAGAGTAGATGAGAAAGGAAATTGTTTCGACGAGCGGAGAGAAAATGAAAGTTTAATTTTACCTGTTCATTATTCGCGTAAGATTTTCTTTATAAAAATCGCTGACGGGTATTTCATTATTACCGATATACACCAGTTCTCTTTTTATCACTGTTATTTTATTAACCGCGGCGATATATGATTTATGAACGCGGATAAATTTACCGGCAGGAAGTTTTTCTTCCATCGCCTTTAAAGTCATTTTTGTAAGCACATATTTTGGAGAAGAAGCAAAATGTATTTTAATATAATCTTTCAAACCTTCAATAAACAAAATATCAGCGAATAAAATTTTTACAAGAGTATATTCCACATTCACAAAAAGGTGATCCGCATTTTCTTCTTTCTGTACAAAAGTTTTATCATTTTTAAGATCAAATAATTCTTTTGCTTTATTGCATGCTTTTAAAAATCTTTCAAAAGATACAGGCTTCAGCAAATAATCAATAACATTTAAATTATATCCCTCCAACGCATATTGCTCATAGGCCGTAACCAGTATTACCATTGGCGGCTGTTGTAATGTTTGTATTAACTGTAAGCCGCTAAGCCTGGGCATTTGAATGTCAAGAAAAATCAAATCAATTTTTTCTTTTTGTAATACTTCAATTGCTTCCAATGCATTTTTGCATGCTTTCATTAATTGCAAATAAGGCACCTGCTTTATATTATCAACTAATAATTCAAGCACTAATTTTTCATCATCAACTGCAATACAACGCATCATCTTAATTGGAGGATTAGGTGAATATGAAATAAGTTTTTTTCCTGTTTTAATAAAAGGCTATGGCGTTTGGGATATAGTAACGTTAGCCTTAATTGAACATTTTCTAATCCTATGCCGGAACTTGAATCTTTGCTTTCATTTGCATCTGAATTAAAATTATTCTTCACTGTCAACATAAGGTTTCCATTATTAACTGACAGATTAATTTGTATAAATGGTTCATCAACGCCCAGCCCATGTTTAAAAGCATTTTCAACAAAGGGTATCAACAACATCGGCTCAATATGCTGTTGCATTTCGTTTTCCGGAATTTGAATGTTTACATCAATAGCCACATCATCGCCAAATCTTAATCTTTGTAATTCAATGTAACTTTTTAAATACTCCACTTCTTTAGATAATGCCACCTTTTTCTCATCAGATTCGTACAACATATACCGCATAAGATCAGAAAGCCTTATCAATGCAGGCTCAAGTAATTCAGATTTTTTTCTTGCGAGAGAAACGAGATTGGTAAGTACGTTAAAAATAAAATGAGGATTTATCTGCGATCTTAAAAATTTTAATTTTATAGCCAATTGTTCTGCAATCAATTCTTTTTGCTTTTTATCCTGTTCAGTTTTATCAACTATCATTCTATAAACAGTGCTTGCAAAAAGAAAAATAAGAGGTGGAAAAAAAAGAATGCGGTTTGCCCATTTATCCAGCGTTACTCCGGGGTACCAATGAATTGTAATAAACAGTTTAAGATAGTAGGATGCGGCTATTACCGCGGCAATTGCCAGTATAAAAAGCCACCATCTTCTTTTATTAAACAAGAGGGGATAAAATAAAAACGCATTTAGATAAAATAGTCCAATATGATAAAGATTAGTAACAATAAAAAATGATTCAGGGAAAAAACCGGGCTTAATATTCCGATTGTCAATAAAAAAGTGTGGTAAGGCGAACAAAATGCTCCATATAATTATATGCAGTAAAACAGTGTTATATTTTGAATTATATTTAATCGTCATCATTAAACTAATATGCGAAGGTAGCAATCGGATTTGTCCGGTTGAAACCATGCAACAGGGCTATGATTTATGTAGAGCAATAAGCCAATTGTGTAGATGTAATGAACCGTGATGATAATTTTATAAACCAGGGAGCGTCACGGCTGTTAATTTATTAGATTTAAAACATATTTGCCGGTGAAATGAGAGAGTGATTTTTTATTAAATATCGCTTATTAAACAAAGTTACATTCCATGTATCGGATTTCGTTCGTCAAGAAACTTATCACTTGCATCCTTGCAGGGCTGGTAATTGGGGCATCTGCTTTTCGTATAAGTATTACTTACTTTAGAACATGGGGGACGATCGGCAGCTTTTCCATCATTCCTTTCCTCACGGTTTTAACTGCCATTGTTTACACTGTAATATGGCAAGCCCGAAAAACAAATAACCCGTCTACACTTGCTTTCTGGCAAGGCCTTATTCGTTATGGAGTTGCATTTGACCTGGCGGAATTTGGATGGGCAAAAATCTTTCATTTGCAGTTGGTAATGCCATTGAGCAAGCTTGATCTTCCATATAACAGTTTTTCACCTTCAGACTTATTCTGGTATTTTTTTAGTTACTCTTACGTGCTTGGATGTATCATAGCTGCATTGCAGATAGCAGGAGCAATGCTGTTGCTATTTCACAGAACAAGACTCGTGGGTGCATTTATATTGTTGCCGGTGCTTGCCAACATCTTGCTGATGGATATTTTTTACCACATCGGGTTCAGTGTTGTTATTCATGCCTGCATCATGATGGCGGGAATCCTATATTTCATGTTTATAGAATTCAACCGCCTGAAAGAATTTTTCTTTGCGGCAACTAATCGATTACCCCAGCTTCATTTTTCAAAATATGTGAAATGGATTATCCGCCTTTCTATCATCTATATTCCGCTGCTATTAATAGCTCTGCATGGAAAGGTAGATAAGTATCCCAATCTTACCGGAAAGTACGAGGTAAAACAGTTAAGCATAAACCGGCAATTGCTGCATCCGGATTCATTTACGGACAGCATACTTACCGTCGTTTATTTTGATATTAAAAATGGATGCGTATTTCAATTCAATACCACCACAAAAAGATGGAACGGCACTTTTACAAAGAACGGTAATCACATTAAAATAAAATGGTTTTCACCGGCAGGTAAGCCTATTTTCGATGGAACAATGTCTATGTTAAATGGCTCCGGAAAATTAACGCTGACAGGAATGCTTGGGAAAGATTCGATGGATGTAATGCTACAGAAAACGGATGATTGAACAGTGCTGCAAGCTACTTTTTCAGGCGTGCCTGGTAGATTAGAAATGTGTATTCGGTTATATGTCGTGTAAAAAACCAGTGTATTTTAGCTATGGTGTTATTGGGTTTAAGAACGGTAATTAAATATTTAAAGTAATAATGTTATGCCCAAAGGAATTATATTTTCTATAGCAGCAATTTTTATATTAGCTAACTGTATTGGCCAGCTTCACTTAACCAGGTACGTGAATCCTTTCATCGGAACTATTTTTGAAGGACATGTTTATCCCGGGGCAACTCTTCCTTTCGGCATGGTACAACTTAGCCCTGATAATGGATTGACAGAGAAAGACAAATATGAAGGATATTGTTCGGGGTACTCCTACACTAAAAACATGATAAAAGGATTTAGCCATACTCACCTGAGCGGTACCGGCCGTCCCGCCTTAGGTGATATTTCTGTTTTACCTATGGTTGGCAAAGATCCATCGGTTGGTGATATCCGAAGCGATATTTCTCACAATGAAGAAAGCGCCAGCCCCGGCTACTATTCAGTAATTTTGAAAAGTTTTGGCATTAAGGCAGAGTTAACAACTACTCAACGATGTGGCCTTCACCGGTACACCTTCCCGCAAAGCAAAAAATCTATTATCCGGCTTGACTTAAGCTATGGTGTAGGAGATGATATTGCAACTGACTGTTATTTTAAAAAAATAAACGCCACTACGTTTGTAGGATACAGAATTTCCAAATCGTCATTTTCTAAAGACCGGCACATTTACTTTGCGGCCCAGATAAGCAAGCTTGTTAGTGATTGTGTACTTTTCAGAAATAGTAGTGTAGTAAATCCCGGCAATGAAGCCACGGGAAGGGATGTGAAAGCCTGCCTTGTGTTTTCAACAAAGAAAGGCGAGCAGGTGTTGCTAAAAGTTGCCCTGAGTACAGCTAATGTAGAGGGGGCTTTGGCCGGGCTGAAGGAAGTTAAAGGCTGGGATTTTGATGCCGTAAAACATACGGCTGAAGATATATGGGAAAAGGAGCTCGGGAAGATAAAGGTTACCTCAGGAGATGAGAATTTTAAAACAGTTTTCTACACAGCCCTTTACCATACTTATATTGCCCCTATTCGCATAGACGATGCTTTGGGAAAATACAGGGGTATAGATAAACAAACCATTAGCCAGGGCAAAAATATCTATACTATTAACTCACTTTGGGATACTTACCGGGCAGCTAATCCTTTATTCACCATAACCCAAGGCGAGCGTGTTCCCGGCATTATAAATTCCTTCCTTACTTTTTATCACCAACATGGATTGTTGCCGGTGTGGGATTTGTATTTCACTGAAACGAATGATATGAAAGGCTATCACGCTGTACCCATTATAGCGGATGCTATGTTGAAAGGCTTTAAAGGGTTCGATTATGAAGAAGCATTTAAAGCTATGAAAGCGAGTGCCAATCAAAATATCCGGGGTACAGACTGGTACAGGAAATTAGGATATGTTCCATTTGAAAAAGATGATGGAAGTGTCACTTCTACTTTGGAATACGCTTTTGATGACT
>Ga0068852_100003315_pt1 | contig 11244 bp, 11 predicted proteins | sample KBSCornC22_FD_66594 | JGI IMG/M metagenome (GOLD analysis project Ga0068852, IMG submission 66594) | Corn rhizosphere microbial communities from Kellogg Biological Station, Michigan, USA - KBS Corn C2-2 | ecosystem: Host-associated > Plants > Roots > Rhizosphere > Soil ... | reverse complement strand
TATGGAGAGTCGTGGTACTCCAATCCGGTCGCGGTGAAGCTGAGGTTCACGCTTACCCAACCCGACGTGCCGTCGCGCGTCCTCTACGAGACGCCCGTGCAGTACGTCGTCAACATCGGCGGGCGCTGTAGTGCGACGCCGACGGCATTTTCGGCGGTGCTGGATGCGAGCAAGGGCATTCCGCCGGTCGATCCGTTCGTCTTCTCGCACGACGGCGCGTACACGATCAAAGCCGAACTGTACGATGCGAAGGATCACGCGACCGGACTCTACACCCAGGTCAGCGGACAGGTCGTCACCACCCACGGCCCGACCGTGATGTTCGTGCCGGTCTACTCGCAGAAGGCCGAGGACGCCACCGGCCTGGTCTATCCCACGAACCGGTCGATGACGCTGCGCGCCGAATCGCTCGCGCGCTACGTCTCGCGCTACGGGCCGATGTACTTCCCGCTCGAGGCCGATGCGATGGGCGCGATCGTGCGCGCGCCGCGCGATGTGAGCGCCTCGCTCGCGCGCGCGACGGCGGTCGCCGATTCGCACGTCGCCGGCTGGAAACGCTACTTGATCCCGCTCGCACACCTGACCGGTACGAGCACCGGCAACGCCGAGCCCGAAGTGGTCGAGGCGCAGCTGCTCAACGAATTCGACGCGATCGCAGGCCTCGGGCACGTCGGCCGGATGGTGGTGCTCAACAACGGTTCGTTGACCGGACTCACCCACGACGACGCTGCCGCCTTCACGTACAGCACCAAGACCATCTTCGCGCACGACACCATCTCGTTCTTATCCGTGCTCCACGAGATCGTCCACACCGAGCCGACCTATCTCTGGTCGTCGCCCGGCATGCTCGATGAATGCAAGGACGACTACCACGACAACAACGGCGGCACGGTCACGCGCGGCGGCGTCGCGACACACGTGCGCGGCATCGCGAACGGCAAGGTCTTCGGCGTCGCGTACGGCGTGCGCACCCAACACGTGCTCGACTTCGAGGCCTACGCCCTCGAATCCGATCCGGGCACAGGCAACTTCACGATGGCTGACGTGGTGAACAAGCCGCCGGCCGGCGACGAAGCCAAGGCCTTCCACGGCGAGGGCGTGCCGCAGCTGCGTCAGCGGATGGACGCGTCCTACGAGTTGATGGGCAGCGAAGGGACCGCACCCGACATCCCGGACTTCCGCTGGATCACGCAATGCACGTACCATCACCTGGTCGACGATGCACTGCAGCAGTCGCAGGATCCGCACTACCTGCTCGCGCGGATGGTGATCGCGCATAAGGGAGCGTGGGCCGGCGGATACTTCGAGCCGTTCTACGACGTCGAAGACGACGCGATCCAGGCTCGCATGCAGGGCGGCGCGTGGAACGTCACCGCGCTCGACGCGAACGGCGCGACCGTCGCGACCTACGGCTTCGAGCCGGTCTGGCGCGGCAGCGACAACACCCGCGACCGCATCGCGATCCCGGTGACGGCGCGCATCCCGTACGACGCGAGGATCCGCCGGCTCGAACTGCGCTCGCCGAACGGCCTGCTGGCCGCCGAAAGCGTCGGGGCGAGCCGACCCGCCCTGCAGATCGATTCACCGCAAGACGGGGCGAGCGGCGTCGGCCGTGCGGTGACCGTGCGCTGGAGTGCGACGACCGCCGACGGTTCGCCCGCACTCGCGACGATCTACTACTCGGTCGATGGGAAGATCTGGCTCGATCGCGCGTTCGAGACGAAGCAGACGTCGTTACGATTGATCCTCGCGAAGAACGCACCCAAGCATTACATCCGCGTGGTCGTCACCGACGGGTCGCGGAGCTCCGAGCAGACGGTCGTCGTCACGAGTTAGCTTCGGACTCCAAGTGCTCGCACGCTTCGAGCAACGACGCACCGATCCGCGCGCGGTCCCGGATCGCCGACCGCGATGCTCCGATCAGACGCTTTACCCGGGTCTGGTCCTTGGGACCGTCCCCGTCTGCGAGGGCGCGGCCGTGGGCGAACAGCGCTCGTGCAGACTCGATCCAGGTCGCTGGATGCTCGGACCGATCCCGCACGAAACGGCGATGAAGCTCGACCGGGGGCGCCACCTTGTCGAGCTGACGGGCGTGATGCTCGAAGCGCGCGCGCTTTGCGACGCGTTCGGGATCGCTCGGGCCGCTCGCGAGAAGATCGGCGAGCGCGCCGAGCGCGGCCGCCAAGCGCAGCCGGATGACCGACTCGGTCTCGATCGGATAGACGAACCAGGCCGCCAGCACCGCGCAGATCGCGCCGATCAAGATGCACTCAAGCCGCGCACCGAAGAGCGCCAAGCCGGCCGCGGTCTGCGGCGGCTGCAACAGCGCGAACAGCAACGTCGCGCAGGCCGCCCAGTACGCATAGTTGATGGTACGCAGCCACATGCCCAGGAACAGGATCGCGAAGATGACGATCGCGGCGATCGTCGGTGTCGGCATCGCGACGTGCGGGACGAGCGCCGCCAGAACGGTGCCGCCGATCGCGCCGCCCAAGCGCTGCAAGCCTTTGTAGAGCGCGTCGCCGCGCCCCACCGCGCCGCTGCAGACGATGAACGCCGTCAGTACGATCCACGGCCAGTGCGCCGGCAAAAGGAGCAGTCCGATCGCGAACGCTGCGGCGAGCGCGACCAGCATCTGGAGCGCCATCCGCGTGCTGACCGGCAACGACGCATCCTGGGGCGTGCTCCGCGGCGCGACGTGCACGGCTTCGGCGTGCGTCCCGAACGCAGCGGCGATCGAGGTGCAGAGCACGGCGATGACGCCCGCCGCCATCACCAGCAGAATGTCGACGACCCGCCCGCGCCCCGAGACGACGTGGACCGGTACGATCAAGATCGCGATCAGCGGCAGCGCGATGGTGTGGCCGATCATGCTCGCGCGTTCGCCGAACTTACGGAGCCAGATCGAGAGGAACATACCGCCGCAGAAGAGCGCCGCACCGATCCACGGGCTCGCGTGCAGAACGGCGCCCACGACGCCGGCACCGACCGCGACCAACGGAAGCGTGACCAGGCGTGCGATCGTCTTCGCGGGCGTGGGGCGCTCGGCTTTGCGCGCCATCGTGAGCGCGAGGACGGCCGCCAGAACGGCGGCCGACGGGTCGACGCCGAGCGCCGCGCAGAGGCCGTAGGTGATGAGGAACGCGGCCAAGACCGCGCCCATCGATCTAAGGTTTGACGAAGGTGTACCGTCCATCGACGAGTTGGATTCGGAGTCGGAGCAGAGTCGTCTTGCTCAGCACCACGTCGCGCGGCACCAGGGCCGCGACCGGGCTGCTCTTCACGGTGCCGACGAGTTTGAAACTCCCGACGATCTCGTAGACGATGCGCTCCGCGCCGGGCGCGAGCGTCACCTTCATCCACGCCGGCGTCGACGGCGAGTTGAAATCGATGACGACCTCATGCGCGGTCGGGTTGGTCAGGATCAAGGTCGCCTTCGGAGGGTCGGCCTTCGCGACGGGCATCGCGAGCGCGAACGCGGCGATCGCGCAGAGCGCGAGCGAGCGGACGATCATCGTTGCACGCCTCATAGATTGTACGTATACCACCGGTACGATTTGGTGCCGACGTTATCGTAGACGGCGAGGAGGCACATCGTCACGGCTTGCGTCGATTTGAGCAAGATCATGTGGGTCTGCAACGGGATGTCGGCGGCGCCCGCCTTCTTGAGCGTTCCGTTGAACGTGTAGGTCCCTGGCGCGTCCAGTTTCCACGTCCCGCCGGGGAAGACGGCGACTTCCATCTTGGCCGTCGTCCCGCTCGGCGCGTACGTGAAGTGCAAGATGTAGTCGGTCGTCCGATTGCGGACTTCCAATAGGGGCGAGACGGCACGGGCCGGAGCGACGAACGACGCCGAAGCGACGGCGAGAAGCGCGAGCGCGAAGGCCGCGCGGGTAAAGAAGCTCTTCATAACTCAGGCAACGTTACCGGGGCGCCGCTCGGTTCCTACCGGCCGGGAAAAGTCGGGCCTAGGGCCAGCAGAGCGACGCCAGCGCGTTGAGCGCCGCCGGCTCGGGGTCGGAGCCGCTCATGTTGGCATAGGTCACGATCGCCCCGCCGAGGTCGCCCTGGACGACGATCATATCCATCTCGATCACGCCCTTCGCGCTCTTGGAGATCGCGCTGATGGCCGGCTGCGTCCCGTTGCAGACCATCGTCGGCGCCACGATCGCATTCGGGAACCCGAACATCCCGATCATGTTCTTCACTTTGGCGAGTCCCTTATCGCCGGCGTACGCGGGATCGACGCCGGTCTTGGCGACGCGCAACGACTGCATCTCATCGGGTGAGTCCCACTCCATCGCGACCGAATCGCCCGGCGCTTGATGCCAGCCCTTCGGCAACGTGAAGGTGGCCATGCGATGCTCCGGCGTCCCCGTCGCGCCCGGCGAGGGCGACGGGCTCGGCGAGGCATCTTGCGCGAGAGCGACCGACGTTGAGACGAGGAGCAGTACGAGCGTGACGAGCGATGCGTTCTTCATAGTCCTAGCTTCGGCAGCAAAAGAGCCGCTCGTGAAAGCGACTCGATGATTTGGTGCCCGGGAAGGGACTCGAACCCCCACGACCTTGCGATCACTAATACCTGAAACTAGCGCGTCTACCAATTCCGCCACCCGGGCACGGGCGAATCCCGATTCTACTGGACAAACCGCCAACCTGCAACCGCTTTCCCGGGCCCGGTTTCATAACGGCCATATGATCCCCGTACTCCGACCTATCTCGCACGACGGCCCGCTCGACCCCTACTCCGAGGCGGTCACCCGTGCCGCCGAGCGGGTCGGGCCCTCGGTCGCGGCCATCGAGGTCCGCAAAGGCCGCTCGGGTGGAAACGGCTCCGGCTTCGTCTTCACCCCCGACGGTTTCGTGCTCACCAATAGCCACGTGGTCCACGAGGCCGACAGCATCGAGGTCGGTCTGCTGGACGGTCGCGCCCTGCCCGCCCGCCTGGTCGGCGACGACCCGCATACCGACATCGCCGTCCTTCGGGTCGACGCGCCGGATCTGCGCGCCGCGAGCCTGGGCGATTCAAGCGCGCTGCGTCCGGGGCAGCTGGTGGTCGCGGTCGGCAATCCGTTCGGCTTGAACTACACGGTGACGGCCGGCGTGGTGAGCGCCGTCGGGCGCACGTTGCGCAGCGGGTCGGGCCGGCTGATCGACAACGTCGTGCAGACCGACGCCGCGCTCAATCCCGGCAACTCCGGCGGCCCGTTGGTGAACGCGTGGGGCGAAGTGGTCGGCGTGAACACCGCCGTGCTGCCCGGGCAAGGGCTCTGCTTCGCGATCGCGATCAACCTCGCCACCTACATCGCCGGGTTGTTGATCCGCGACGGGCGCGTGCGGCGCGGCTATCTCGGCATCGCCGGGCAAGACGTCACGCTCGCGGCCGCGATCGCGCGCACCCAAGCGCTCGAGGATCCGCGCGGCATCCTGGTCGCCTCGGTCGAGCCCGGCAGCCCGGCCGAGATCTCCGGCCTGAAGACCGGCGACTTCATCGTGAGCCTCGAGCAGACGCGCCTTCACGGCCTCGACGATCTCCATCGCCTGATGACGACCATCGACCTGAGCCGGCCCTACAAACTCGACGTGCTCCGCAAGAGTGTGCGCATCCGACCGATAATCTTGCCCATCGATGCGGTTGCATGATTAAGAAACTGCTCCCGATCCTCGGGATCACGTTCGTCGACATCCTCGGGTTCAGCATATTGATCCCGACGCTGCCGTATTTCGTGACCCACTTCGGGATGGCGCCCTGGGTGGTCGGCGTGCTGGCCTCGGTCTTCTCGCTCGTCCAACTCATCTCGGGACCGGTCTGGGGCAACGTCTCCGATCGGATCGGGCGCAAGGGCGTGCTGATCATCAGCCAGATCGGTGCGACCATCGGTTGGGTCATGCTCGCATTCGCGCCCAACATCCTGATCGTCTTCATCGCGCGCATCATCGAAGGCGCGTCGGGCGGGAACATCGGCGTCACCCAGGCCTACGTCGCCGACTTGGTCGAGCCCAAGGAACGTTCGCGCGCGTTCGGACTGATCGGCGCGATGTTCGGCTGCGGCATGGTCTTCGGCCCGCTCATCGGCTCGGTCACGTTCCTCAAGTTCGGATTCGCCGGACCGTTCCTCGCGGCCGCCGCCCTGCAAGTCGTCACGCTCGTCATCACCGCGCTCATGCTTCCCGAATCTCGGAGCAAGGCGGAGCGCAAGGACGGCGAGTCGGTCGGATTCCGCGACATCATCCAGACGCTCAACAATCCGCGCTTCCGCCCGATCCTTCTGCAGAAGGGCGCCGTCTCGATGGCGCTCTACGGCTGGTATCTGGTGATCGCGCTCTATTTCGCCGCGCAGCTCGGTTTCGGGCAGACGCAGACCGACTATGCGTTCTCGGCGTTCGCGCTGATCGGCGTCTTCATGAACGTCTTCGCGGTGCGCGGCGTCTCGGAGCGCACCGGCGACTATCGCATGGCCAACGTCGGCATCGCGTCGCTCATCGTCGGCTTCGCGTTCGTACCGTTCGTGCACAGCATCGGCGCGATGGCGGCCGTGATGGTGCTCTTCGCCTTCGGGCAGTCGCTCGCGAACTCGGGCATCACCGCGATGATCAGCAACACCGCGAACGAACGCGATCAGGGCACCGTGCTCGGCGTCAGTTCGTCGCTCGACTCCGCGGCCGGCATCCTGGCGCCGCCGATCTCGACCGGCATCTTCAGCCGCTACGGTTCGGGCTTCGCCGGCGTCGAGTCGCTGGTCTTCTCGCTGCTCGCGCTCGCGATCGGGATCTTCGTCCCGCATAAGGCCGAGACGCACAACGGCGCCCCCGCGACGGAAGCGCCGATCAGCGAGGTCTAGCGCCGCTCAGGCGGCGCTGCTCTTCTTCTTGTCGGTCTTGCGCTTCTTGCTGGCTTCAAGCGAGGCGGCCAGCACGTCCATCAGGTTGACGACCTTGGCGCGGGCCGGCGCCTTCTTCGCCTTCGGCAGTTCCTTGCCGGCGGCGCGCGCGTCGATCATGGCGAGCAGTTCGTCGCGGTAGCGATTGGTGAACTTCTCGGCGTCGAACGCGTCGACGCTCATCGTGTCGATCAGCATCTTGGCCATCGCCATCTCGGCCTCGGGCAGCGTCTCGCCGCGCGGAAGTTCGAGGGTCTCGCTCGAGACGATCTCGCTCGCCCAATGCATCAGCTCGAGCACCAGCGCTTCGCCGACCGGTTTGACGGCGGCGATGTATTCCTTCGTGCGGATCACGACGCGTGCGATCGCGACTTTGTTCGCGACCAGCAGCGATTCGCGCAGCAGCGCGTAGGCGTGCTTGCCCTGCTTGCTCGGCTCGAGATAGTAGGGCTTGTCGAAGTACATCGGGCTGATCGTATCGAGGTTCACGAACTCCAGGATGTCGACCGACTGGGTCGCCTCGGGGTTGACCTTGTCGAAGTCCTCGTCGGTGATGATGACGTACTCGCCCTTTTCGTATTCGTAACCCTTGACGATCTCGTCCCAGGGAACGGGCTTGCCGTCGATGCTGCAGGTGCGCTCGTACTTGATGCGCCCCTCGTCCTTGCCGTGGATCATATTGAACGAGAGATCGTCCGTCCGAACGGCGGTGAACAGCTTCACCGGAATCGTGACCAGGCCGAAGTTGATCGCACCGGTCCAAATCGCATGTGCCATAGCGCCGTTATATTACCACATCTGCGGCCGGCTTATCATCGCGGATACCGACGAACGTGGGCTGGCGCAGGTAGCCGTCCTTGGTCCACTCGGCGAACTTGACCTGGACCACCAGCAGGGGCTCGGCGAAGTGGGCCGGGGCGTTGGCCACGATCGGCCCATCGAAGGGCGAGTCCGTACGGGCCAGCTTCTTGAGGCCGGCCGAGATCTCGCGAAGCAGGCGGGCGTCGAAGCCGGAACCGACGCTGCCGACGAACCGGAATTTCTTGCCGACGTACGCGCCCAGCAGCAGCGCCCCGAAGCCCTTGCGGCTGCCCTGCGCGTCGGTCCAGCCGCCGACCACGAACTCTTGCTCGTTCTGGGCTTTGATCTTGAGCCAGTCGCGGGTCCGGCGCTCTTCGTATTGCGAGCCACGCTTCTTGGCGACGATGCCCTCGAGTTCGGCCGCCTTCGCCTGGTCGAAGAGCGCGATGCCGGCACCGACGACGTGCTTCGAGTACATCACGACGCCGTCGTCGGCGATGCAGCGTTCGAGCAGCGCCTTGCGCTCCTCGAGCGGCTCTTTGCGCCGGTCGCGTCCGTCCGCGTAGAGCAGGTCGAACGCGACGAACGTGAGCGGGACCTTATGCTTCCCATAATCGTGCAGACGTCCGAACGACGAGCGCCCGTTCTCATCGAGGCTCGCGATCTCGCCGTCGACCACGATCGGCACCGACTTGAACGCGCCGGCGAGATCGGCGAGCTCCGGGAACTTCTTGAGCAGGTCCAGACCGTTGCGCGAGGCCAACGAGAGCTTGCCGCCGGCGTCGACCGTGCAGATCGCGCGATAGCCGTCCCACTTGATCTCGAAGAGCCAGCCGTCGTCGTCGAACGGCTTCTCCGCGACGCTCGCCAACATCGGCGAAGCGATCTTCGGAACCGGATCGCGCGCGGCGGCGCGCGGCTTGCCGTTACCGCGCGAGACCGGTTTCGATTGCCAGGTCCTGGCCTTCGGATCGGCCGCGACCTCTTCGATCGTCTTGCCGCTCTTCACGGACGTGGTGACGTCGGCCGCGTCGTAGCCGGGCACGACGTATTCGTCCTTATCCTTGATCAGCAGCCACGGATCGCCGTCTTCGTTCTTGTTCTTGATGCGGACCAGCGTGAACATCCCCCGCAGGCGCTTGCCGTACATGTAGAACTTGATCTTGCCGTTGGCGATCTCGGTCGCGGGATCGGTGCCCTCGGCGAGCGCGTAGGTGCCGGCGTCCCAGCGGATCACCGCGCCGCCGCCGTACTGACCCTTGGGGATATTGCCTTCGAACGCGTTGTACGCGACCGGATGGTCCTCGACGTGCATCGCCAAACGCCGCTCGCTCGTATCGAGCGTCGGTCCCTTGGGGATCGCCCACGACGCCATCACGCCGTCGGCTTCGATGCGGAAATCCCAGTGCAGACGCGTCGCGCAATGCTTCTGCACCACGAAACGCAGCTTCTTGGCAGGCGCGGCCTTCTCGCCGCGCGGCTCCGGCGTGGCGTCGAAGTCGCGCATCGCCTGATATTTCGCGAGCGAGCCGGGCTTCTCGCCCTGGCTCGCTCGCGCGGTCTTACGGGCCGGCATACATGCCGACTTCGCGAGCTAGACTCGCGCGCCCCGTCCGGTCAGCAGGTTGAAGATCAACAGGATGATCGCGATCACGATGACCAGGTGGATCAGTCCGCCCAGATGGAACAGCGTGAAGCCGAGCAGCCAGAAGATGACCAGGATGACGATGATGGTCCAAAGCAAGCTTTTCATCAGGGCGTGCTTCCACCGGTGGTCGTCGTGGTCGTGCTGGACTTCTGCGTCGTGCCGCTATTGTCGGCGGGCTGCGTGTTCGTCGTGGTCGTGTTCGACGTGCTGCTCACCGTCCACGGATGCCACATCAAGACGGCGACGGCGATGATGACGACGACGACGATCGCGATGACCGCGGTGGCGCCGCTGCCGCCACCCTGTTGGACGATGGTCGGGCGTTCTTGGCTCATTGGTTCCTCCTCCACTTGAGTGGTACGCCTGCCTTCTGCCCGCGCAAGGGAAGCCTTAAACGGTGCATCGGCGAATGCTCGGCCACGTGTGGAATGCCGTCGGATTGGGTATCTCCGTGGTCGTCGCGATCGCCGCGCTCGCGCGCGCTTCCGCGCGCGCGGGGCACTACGACGGCGCCGTCTACGGCATGACGCCCGCGATCCATCGCCGCTACGCCTACGTCGCACTCGTACTCGCGCTCGCCTTCGTCGTCGCGTTCGCGTGGCCGGCGATGCCGACGGTCGTGCCGCTCGGCGCGATCGTCCTCGTCGCGCTCTTCTACCTCACCTCGTTCTTACGCGGAGCCGAAGCCGATGACTGACCTGCATTTCTCTCCGCGTCCGAACCGCGCCGCCGAGATCGACTGGCGACCCTGGGCGCCCGAGACGTTCGCGCACGCCAAGATCCTCGACCGCCCGATCCTGCTCTCGATCTCCGCGGTGTGGTGCCATTGGTGCCACGTGATGGACGAGACCAGCTACTCCGACGAGGCCGTGATCGCGGCCATCCGCGAGAAGTACGTCGCGATCCGCGTCGACAACGACGAGCGCCCCGACGTCAACGCGCGCTACAACATGGGCGGCTGGCCGACGACCGCGTTCCTCGCCCCGGACGGCATGACGATCACCGGCGCGACCTATCTGCCGGCGGCCGAGATGCGACGCGCGCTCGACGAGATCGCAGGTTTCTACGCCACCAACCGCGATCAGATCGCGCAGCGCGCGATCGAACTGCGCGACCGCAAGCGCGGCTACAAGGCTGCGGAGCGATCGGATCTCACGCTTGGGATGATCGAGCCGATCGTCGCGTCGCTGTTCGAGAACTACGATCCGCAGTACGGGGGCTTCGGCGACGCGCCCAAGTTCCCGCAGACGGACGTGCACGAGTTCTTGCTCGGCGAGAATCGCGCGACCGGCGACGAACGCCTAATCGAGATCGTCATCAACACGCTCGCGCATATGGCCTCGGGCGGGACCTACGATCGCGTCGAGGGCGGGTTCTTCCGCTATTCGACGACCCGCGACTGGTCGATCCCGCATTTCGAGAAGATGGCCGAGGATCACGCCGGCCTGTTGCGCATCTGCGCCGCGCTGACCGCGACCACCGATGCGCCGTGGGTGCGCGAGACGCTCCGCAGCGCGACCGCGTACGTCCGCACGGTGCTCCGCGACGACGCGACCGGTTTCTTCGCCGGCAGTCAGGACGCCGACGAGGAGTACTTCGCGCTTCCGCTCGAGCAGCGTCGCACGAAGGTCCCGCCCTACGTCGACCGGCGCAACTATTCCAATTGGACGGCGGGCCTGGCGAGCGCGTTCTTCGCGGTCGCCCGCGCGCTCGACGACGACGCGTTCGCGCGCGAGGCGGTCGTCGCACTCGACGGCTTGCACGAGCGCATGCTCGATGGCAACGGCTTCCTGTTCCACGTGCTCGCGCCGGGGCGACCGCCGGCGGTGCGCGGCCTGTTGACCGATCAGGTCGCCTACACGCGCGCCCTGCTCGACGCGCACGAGCACACCGGCGAGGATCGCTTCTTGGCTC
>Ga0068852_100003314_pt1 | contig 11246 bp, 8 predicted proteins | sample KBSCornC22_FD_66594 | JGI IMG/M metagenome (GOLD analysis project Ga0068852, IMG submission 66594) | Corn rhizosphere microbial communities from Kellogg Biological Station, Michigan, USA - KBS Corn C2-2 | ecosystem: Host-associated > Plants > Roots > Rhizosphere > Soil ... | reverse complement strand
GCCGGATTGCTCGAAGATGCCGGTGTTCCGAACGCCGACGCCAATGCCGCCGTCGCGGCGCTCGCCAGGATCTTCAACATTCGCAGCACCCGGGCCGGCCAGAGCTTTCAGCTGACCTTTCAATTGCCGCCGGAAGCCGTGCCGCTGCCGCCCGACACAACGCCCGGCGTGATCAACATTCCTTTGCCCAATCAGGACGACGCCAACGACGCCGATCCCAACGGCGTCGTGACTCCGGCAACGCCGACTCCGGTCGGAAGACTCCTGTCCATCGCGTTTTCGCCGACCGTCGAACAAAACATCACGATTTCGCGTGCGGCCGACGGCAGCTTCAGCGCCAATGACGTCGTCAAGCAGCTCGTCCAGCACCATCATCGCGCCGGCGCGACGATCGACTCCTCGCTCTATCTCGCAGCGACCCAGGCCGGAATTCCGACTGACGTCGTCATCGAGATGATTCACATGTTCTCCTACAAGGTCGACTTCCAGCGCGACCTGAAGCCGGGGGATACCTTCGAGGTCTATTACGACTACTACTACACGCCCGAAGGACAGCTCGCGAAGCCAGGCAACATCGCGTACGCGGTGATCCGTACCGGCGGAAAAGAAATCACGCTCTATCGCTTCCAGCCAGACCCCAACCAGCCTGCCGACTATTTCGATGCCCATGGCGAGAACGTCAAAGGCATGCTGATGAAGACGCCGGTCGACGGCGCGCGCATCTCATCGGGCTTCGGCATGCGTTTCCATCCGGTCCTGGGCTACACGCGCATGCACAAGGGCATCGACTTCGCCGTACCGGTCGGAACGCCCGTCATGGCTGCCGGAACAGGCACGGTAAAGATCGCCGGACGGATGGGCGGATATGGCAACTATCTGCGCATCGACATGGGCAACGGCTATGGCACGGCGTACGGCCACCTCTCGCGTTTCGCGCCCGGCATCCACATGGGAAGCCGCGTGCGCCAGGGTCAGGTCGTCGCCTATAGCGGCAACACCGGCATGTCGACGGGTCCGCATCTGCACTACGAAATCCTCGTCAAGGGCGAGCAGGTCAATCCGCTGAAGGTCAAGGTTGCGCAAGGCAGAAAGCTCGCCGGCAACGAACTGCGCACCTTCCTCGATTCGCGCTTGCGCACGGACGCGCTTCTGGCCTCGACGCCGCTTGAGACGAAAGTCGCCGACGCTGCGACGGATCTGCGCCAGGCCAAGGCGCGCTAATCCCCATTGAGCGTGACCGCCGATCGCGACCCTGACGGCGACTTCACCATCGGACCTGATTATTCGCCCGCGCCTGAGTGCGCGGTCGTTCCCGGCATTCCACGTGGAACGATCCATGCCTTCACGATGGAATCGCGCGACAGCAAGATCTATCCCGGCATCCGCAGACTCGAGAACGACATCACGCGGCGGCGCGATGCCCATGGCAATCGCATCGCGGCGGCGCAGTCAGAACAGTCGGTCGCCGCGCCCTACACGCGCACCGTGTGGGTCTATGTGCCGGCCCAATATGTGAAGGGAACGCCGGCGCCGCTTCTCGTGGTGCAGGACGGACACGGCTACCTCAATCTCGTGCCGCGTGTGCTCGACAATCTCATCGCGGCCGGCCGTGTCCCCGTGCAGGTTGCCGTCCTGATCGATTCCGGCGGCGGCGACGCGCAGGGAAGCCAGCGCGGGCTGGAATACGACACGCTCTCGGGACGCTACAGCGACTTCGTCGAAAGCGAGGTGCTGCCGCGGATCAAACAGGAATGCGACATCGTCTTCACCGACGATCCGGAAGGGCGCGCCACGATGGGTGCAAGTTCGGGCGCCGCGTGCGCCTTCACGCTGGCGTGGTATCACTCCGAGCGCTATCGCCGCGTCCTTTGCTACTCGGGCACCTTCGTCAATCAGCAGTCGCCGCCCGATCCCGTGACGCCGCGCGGCGCATGGGAGTATCACGCGCACCTCATTCAGGAGGCGGCGCGAAAACCGCTGCGTATCTGGCTTGAGGTGGGCGAAAAGGACTTGCACCACGACGATCCGGAAGAGACCTGGCACAATTGGCCGCTCGCCAACCGGCGCATGGCGGACGCGCTGAAGGCGAAAGGATATGCCTATCGCTTCACGCTCTCGCTCGGCGCACGCCACGTCGATCCGCGCGTAGCCGAACAGACGCTGCCCGGCGCGCTGGAGTGGGTCTGGCGCGGATATCTTTCGACAGTGGAAGCCTGAGGCGGCTATTCATCTTACCGTCTCCTTCTCTTTGGGCACCGAAACACGGCGGGGTTTTTTCTCAGCTTTGGGCTTGGGCAGGAGGCGGAAGCGCGTCTGACACCACGCGAAATCGACGCCGACATCGAGGAGAGCGTCGGAACGCCCACACGGACAGGCAAATTCCATGACGGCGATAACACGGTAGGTCTCTCCGACGCGAAGAGGCACCGGCCTGCCCGTGGCATGGTTGGGCGCGGCATTGACGCATAATACGAGATCGCCAGGACCGACCGCATCGCTCATCGCTTCCATCCTTGTCTTGAGAAAGATTAGACGGTGGCCCGCAAGGGGCAAAGACCGGTTTCCGTCCAAACCTGTCGATCAGGAAGAAACCTAATGCACCGCGCGGCTGGTCTGCGGTGAGGACTCGGCCTCGAGATCGTCGTCGCTCGCGGCGAACTCCATCCCGTTCAAGGTGAGCCCGCCCTTGCCGACGCTGACCTTTACCTTGGAACCGTCGAGGATCTTTCCTTCCAGCATCAGCTGCGCCAGCGGGTCCTGCAGACGGCGCTGGATGACGCGCTTCAGAGGCCGCGCACCATAGACCGGATCGTAGCCGGCATCGGCCAGCCAAGCCCGCGCCTTGGCATCGAGGGCGATCTCGATCTTGCGGTCGGCGACGAGCTTCTCCAGACGAGCGATCTGGATATCGACGATCTTGTCCATGTTCTCGCGCGACAGGCGATGGAAGAGGATGATCTCGTCGAGGCGGTTCAGGAATTCCGGGCGGAAATGCGCGCGCACCGCCTGCATCACCGCGGCGCGTGCCTCGCGCGTGTCGCTGCCGGTTGAGAGCAATTCCGTTCCGAGGTTCGAGGTCAGGATGATGACCGTGTTCTTGAAGTCCACGGTCCTGCCCTGCCCGTCGGTCAGCCGACCATCGTCGAGGACCTGGAGGAGAACGTTGAAAACGTCGCCATGCGCCTTCTCGACTTCGTCAAACAGGATCACCTGATAGGGGCGACGGCGAACCGCTTCCGTGAGCGCGCCGCCCTCCTCGTAGCCGACATAACCCGGCGGCGCACCGATCAGGCGCGCGACAGAGTGCTTCTCCATGTATTCGCTCATGTCGATGCGCACCATGGCGCTGTCGTCGTCGAAGAGATACGCCGCAAGCGCCTTGGTGAGTTCGGTCTTGCCGACGCCGGTCGGGCCCAGGAACAGGAACGAGCCGATGGGACGGTTCGGATCCTGCAGCCCGGCACGCGCGCGGCGCACCGCGTTGGCGATGGCACGAACGGCTTCGTGCTGGCCGACGACGCGCTGTTCCAATGCGGATTCCATTTTGAGGAGCTTCTCGCGCTCGCCTTCGAGCATCTTGTCGACCGGGATACCGGTCCAACGCGATACGACCTGTGCGATGTGTTCGGGCGTGACCGACTCGTGAACGAGCGCGGATTTCTCCTTGTCTTCGATCGCCTGCAGCTTGCGTTCGAGGTCGGGGATCACGCCATAGGTCAGCTCGCCAGCGCGTGCGAAGTCGCCCTTGCGCTGCGCCACGTCCGCGTCCATGCGCGCCTTGTCGAGTTTTTCCTTCAGTCCCTGGACGTCTTGGACCGACTTCTTTTCTTCCTGCCATTTGGCGGTCAGCACGCCGGCCTTGTCCTCGAGCTCACCAAGATCATGTTCGAGCGTGTGAAGGCGATCCTTCGAAGCCTTATCGGTCTCCTTTTTGAGCGCCGCCTGCTCGATCTTGAGCTGGATGATGCGGCGGTCGAGTTCGTCAAGCTCTTCCGGCTTGGAATCGACCTGCATGCGCAGGCGCGACGCCGCCTCGTCCATCAGATCGATGGCCTTGTCCGGCAGGAAACGATCGGTGATGTAGCGGTTCGAAAGCTGTGCCGCTGCGACGAGCGCGGAGTCGGTGATGCGCACGCCGTGATGGACTTCGTACTTCTCCTTGAGGCCACGCAGGATCGAGATCGTGTCTTCCACCGTCGGTTCGGTGACGAAGACAGGCTGGAAGCGGCGCGCCAGCGCGGCATCCTTCTCGACGTGCTTGCGATATTCGTCGAGCGTGGTGGCGCCGACGCAGTGCAGTTCGCCGCGCGCGAGCGCCGGCTTCAACAGGTTCGACGCATCCATCGCGCCATCCGCCTTGCCGGCGCCGACCAGCGTGTGCATTTCGTCGATGAAGAGGATGATGCTGCCTTCGGCGCCGGTCACTTCATTGAGCACGGCCTTCAGGCGTTCTTCGAACTCGCCGCGAAACTTGGCGCCGGCAATGAGCGAACCCATGTCGAGCGCCATCAATTTCTTGTTGCGCAAGGACTCGGGCACGTCGCCATTGACGATGCGCAAGGCGAGGCCTTCGGCGATAGCCGTCTTGCCGACGCCGGGCTCGCCGATCAGCACGGGATTGTTCTTGGTGCGCCGCGCCAGGACCTGGATCGTGCGGCGGATTTCCTCGTCGCGGCCGATCACGGGGTCGAGCTTGCCGGTGCGCGCCAGTTCGGTCAGGTCGCGGGCATATTTCTTGAGCGCGTCATACTGGTTCTCGGCGGTCGCGCTGTCGGCGGTCCGTCCCTTGCGCAAATCCGAAATGGCCTTGTTCAGGTTCTGCGCCGTGACGCCGGCGTCTTTCAGGATGCGCGCGCTTTGCGTTCCGGACGCCATCGCGAGCGCGAGAAGGAGATATTCGGCGGTGACGAAGGAGTCGCCGGCCTTCTTGGCGATCTGCTCCGCATTGTCGAACAGGCGCGCCGCTTCGGGCGAAAGATAAACCTGGCCGGAGCCTGAACCTTCGACGCGCGGGAGCTTGGCAAGTGCCTGCTCGACGCCGTCACGAACCTGTTCCGGCTTTCCGCCTGCAGCCGCGATCAGACGCGCCGCCAGACCTTCCTCATCGTCGATGAGGACTTTCAGCAAATGCTCCGGCGTGAATTGCTGGTGGTTCGAACGGAGCGCGAGACCTTGCGCGGATTGCATAAAACCGCGCGACCGCTCGGTGAATTTCTCCGGGTCCATTTTACCTCTCAAGCCCTTGCCACGGTCGCCTCGCGGCCCGCCGGGACAAGTCCCATGAATTTCAGAATAAGGCCCCTGATGGGCGCCTTTCCATCACGTTATCTGGGTTTGAAGTCCTTTGGATTCAAGAGGCGGGCAGCGGTGTTTTCGGCGCTGCAGCCGGGATTTCGGCGAGCCGCCACAGGGGCGTCGTGCTGGCCCAGACGGCCATGACGACCAGACCGGCGACGGACACAAAAAGCGCCACGCGGGGCCCGAAGGCGCTTCCCAGCGCACCGCCCGTGAGCGCGCCGACCACGGCGCTCGCGCCGGCACCAACCGACAGGAATGCGGCCGCACGTCCGAGCCTGTCGCGCGGGATGAGGCTTTGGCGAAGGCTCGCGGCCGGGATCATCGCCGCGACCGCCATGGAGTCGCCGACGAATTGCGCGACCATCAGCGATGCGAGTTTGAGCACGATCGGTCCGCTGGCGAGAGGCACGAAGATCGCAGACACGGCAGAGACAACAAACCCGAGCACGATCGCTCGGCCGATCCCGAGCCAGGCCGCAAAGCGCCGCGAGATCGCCGTCCCGGCAAGCGATCCGATGCCGCCGACCGCGACCGTGAGTCCCATCAAGGCAGGCGACAGTCCGAGCGTCTTGATCGCGAAGATCACATAGAGAGCGGAAAACACGCCGCCAAAGAGCGGCGAGACGATGCTCATGAAGAGCAACGGCCGCAGAACCGGCGTCGCTGCCATCGCCGAATATCCTTGCGCAAGGTCGCTCAAAAGCGTGGGGCGAATTTTCGCGTTCTCCGGAACCGGCTCCTTCGTCGCGATCGCTCCCAGGAACAGAGCCGAGACGACATACGTCGCCGCGTTGACGGCGATGGCGAAGGGCGCGGTCAAAGCCTGGACCAGAATGCCTGCAAGGGCGGGGCCGCCGACCTCGGCCAGCGATTCCGTCGTCGAAAGCTTGGTGTTGCCCTCCATCAACGCGTCACGCCCGATCAGATGCGGCAGGTACGCATGATCGGAAATGTCGAAGAGGATGTTGGCGCCGCCGATGAGTGCTCCGACAACGTAGAGCTGCTCCATGCGCAGGATATGAAACCAGGCGGCGACAGGCACCGACAACAAGACCAGGGCTCTGATCACATCGGTGCCGACCATGATCGCGCGCTTTCGCGAACGGTCGACGAAGCCGCCGGCGAAGAAGCCGACGACGACGCTTGGTCCCATGATGAGCGCGGCAAGGATGCCGAGCTGAAACGGCTTGGCGTCGATCGTCAGGACCGATGCCAGCGCCAGGCCCTCGCGCGCAATGCGCGCCCCGATGGATGAAACCGTCTGCGCGGCCCAGAGCCGCATGAAGTCCGAATGCCGCCACAGCACACCGGAGATGATCGCCACAGGTAATCCCCCTCACGTCAAGTCCGTCATGGCCGGGTCAACTCGGCCATGATGAAAATGTTGTCGTTCCAGTTCGATGCAGGAATGAGTCAACAGCGCCCGCGATCGCGCGGGCGTTCGCTCCTTTGCCGTCGAAAGACGGGAAGGATCAGGCGGTAGCGAGGACCTTCATGAGGTGCTGCCTATCCTGCGGCATCCGCCTCTTCGCTCTCATCTTCTTCCTCGCCGCCGTTTTCGGTGAGGGAGAATGACGGAGCGCTTTGGCTCTGCTGCTGCTGTTGCTGTTGCTGGTATGGCTGCTCGCCGCCCTGTCCGCCCGGACCGCGATTCTGGCCCTGGTTCAGCTGTTGCTGCTGGGCCTGCTGCTGGTATTGCTGCTGGGCCTGAGCCTGCGCGGCCATGATCCGGTAATAGTGTTCCGCGTGCTGGAGATAATTTTCCGCCATCACGCGGTCACCCGATGAATTGGCGTCGCGCGCGAGCTGGAGATATTTCTCATACACATTCGCGGCCGAGCCGCGGATTTTGACCTCCGGGCCCGACGAATCGAAGGTGCGATTCGGATTGTGTCCGCCACCGCCACCATTGTTGTTGTGGCCGCCGCCTGCGTGTTGCGGCCTGCGGCCGCCTCTGCGAGAACGCTTCACCTATTCCCCTATTCTAGAACGAGATCACCATCTGCCAGATGTGGCGACCGGCGCCGTTACGGACGCGACCGGGTTAACGCCATTCCCTGCAGGGCTCGTCTTTCGCTTGGCACTGGACCCGCGGCCTAGCCGCTCCGGCGCCCCCCAGTCCTAATAGACCGATGCCGGCAGGGTCCTATGTCCCCACGGAATAGGAACCTAGCGGTTTACCGCGCTTTTTCCAACTGTTTTCTGGCGCGGCGCGCTTCGGTCTCCTGACATGTTGGCAACAGTTACACAGCGCGGGATGCCCGCCAAATCAGGCGAAACAGACAGAACCGTCAGGCCGGCGGCTTCGAGAATGCGGCGAACCGCTGCTTCTCCGCCACGGCCGATCTCGAGGAAGGCGCAACCTCGCGGGGCGAGCCATTTCCCGATTCGCGGCGCCAGCGCCCGATAAGCGTCCAGTCCGTCAGGGCCGCCGTCGAGGGCCAAGCGCGGCTCGAACAGTCTCACGTCGGGCGCCAGCCTTTCGATTTCCGCGGTGGCGATGTAGGGCGGATTGCAGAGGATGACGTCGAAGCCGGGATAGTCCGCACCGAGCCAATCCCCTTCGTCCAACGTCGCTCGCGCATCGAGCTTGTGCGCCCTGACGTTGCGCCGTGCCCAGTCGAGCGCTGCGGGCGAGGACTCGACACCAACGCCACGGGCGTTCCGGTATTCGCTCAGCGCCGCAACGAGGAGACAGCCGGACCCGGTCCCGAGATCGAGGATCGACAGCGGCGCGGTCTCGTCCGAAAAGGTTTTGCTCAGGGCTTCGATCAAGGTCTCGCTGTCCGGGCGCGGGATCAGGACACCGGGACCCACCGCGAAGTCGAGGCTCCAGAATTCCTTGCGGCCGAGGATGTAGGCGAGCGGTTCGTGCGCCAACCGTCGCGCCAGGAACGACTCAAACAGCGCAATTGCGCGGCCCTTGGAGACAAGCGCGGCCGCCTCGACCTCGTGCGCGAACTGCCACAGCAGGCGCGCGTCGAGGCGCGCACTCTCGCTGCCGGCTTCGGCGAGACGGCGGGCGGCGTCGGCAACGGGATCCTGACTCAATTTTCCGATTCCAAAGCGGCCAGGCGATCGGCCTGATCCTGCGCCACGAGGGCATCGACGATATCGCCCAGCTCGTCGCCCGAAATGATCTTGTCGAGCTTGTAGAGCGTCAGGTTGATGCGATGGTCGGTCACCCGGCCTTGCGGAAAATTGTATGTACGGATGCGTTCGGAGCGGTCGCCGCTTCCGACCAGCGACTTGCGTTCGCTGGCCCGTGCGCTGTCGAGCCGTTCGCGCTCGATCTCGTACAGCTTGGCCTTCAACAGCTTCATCGCCTGCGCCTTGTTCTTGTGTTGCGATTTCTCGGTCTGCTGGGCGATGGCGATGCCGGTCGGAAGATGGGTGATGCGCACCGCACTCTCTGTCTTGTTGACGTGCTGCCCGCCGGCGCCCTGGGCACGGTAGACGTCGATGCGCAGGTCCTTTTCGTCGATCTGGATGTCGACGTCCTCGGCTTCCGGCAGAACCGCGACGGTGGCGGCCGAGGTGTGGATGCGTCCGCTGGCCTCCGTCACCGGCACCCGCTGCACGCGGTGCACGCCGCTCTCGAACTTCAATTTGGCATAGGCACCGTGACCGTTGACTTCGAGCACCGCATCCTTGATGCCGCCGAGATCGCTCTCGGTGAGCGCCATCAGGTCCGTCTTCCAGCCCTGGAGCGCGCAAAAGCGCGTGTACATCTGCAGGAGGTCGTGGGCGAAGAGCGCCGCTTCGTCGCCGCCCGTCCCGGCGCGGATCTCGATGATCGCCGACGAATCATCGGCGGCGTCCTTGGGCAGAAGCTGAATACGCAACGCATGCTCGAGGTCGGCAAAGCGCTTTTTCAGTTCGGCACGCTCCTCTTCCGCCAGTGCCCGCAATTCGGGATCGGTGGCGGGGTCCGATGCCAGCGCTTCAGCGCCTGCAAGCTGGTCCTGGACCGAACGGTACTCGCGCACGACCTCTACCACCGGCGCGAGCTCGGCATGTTCCTTCGAGAGCTTCACGTAACCGGCGCCGCCCGCACCGGACGCAAGCTCCGCCTCGATCGCATGAAAGCGATCCAGCAGACGTTCGAGTTTCGCAGTTGGGATCATCGTTCGTTCGCCAGAGCCGAAGCGCCCTGACGGTATACGCTAAGAAACAGGTTCGAGCGCGCTTTCCGCGTTGCCGCGCGCGGCTTCGATCTCGGCGGCCTTCTTCTCGCAAAGCTCGACGACGTGATCGAGGAGCTTTTCGTTGTCCAGGCGATAGGCCGGCTTGCCGTTGAGATAGATCATGCCGTGACCTTTGCCCGCACCGCCGCCGGTAAAGGCGAGATCGGTCTCACGCGCCTCGCCGGGACCGTTGACGACACAGCCAATGATCGAGAGCGACATGGGAGTCGCAATGTGCTTCAGCCGGTCTTCGAGCAGACGGACCGTCTCGATCACGTTGAAGCCCTGGCGCGCGCAACTCGGACACGAGACGATGTTCACGCCGCGGTGGCGCAGGTTGAGCGACTTCAGGATGTCGAAGCCGACGCGCACCTCTTCGACCGGATCAGCCGACAGCGAGACTCGGATCGTGTCGCCGATGCCGCTCCACAACAGCATTCCCATGCCGATCGAGGATTTGACCGTGCCGGAAATCATGCCGCCCGCTTCGGTGATGCCGAGATGGATCGGACAATCGACCGCATCGGCTAGCTGCTGATAGGCCGCAACCGCGAGAAAGGCGTCGGACGCCTTCACCGAGATCTTGTATTCGCGGAAATCGAGGTCATCGAGAATCTTGGCGTGGTTGAGCGCGCTCTCGACCATCGCCTCGGGGCACGGCTCGCCGTACTTCTCGAGCAGATCCTTCTCGAGGCTGCCGGCGTTGACGCCGATGCGCATCGAGCAGCCATTGGCCTTGGCGGCGTTGACCACCTCCTGGACCCGCTGGCTGGACCCGATGTTGCCGGGATTGATGCGCAGGCAGGCAGCCCCTGCATCAGCCGCCTCGAGCGCGCGCTTATAGTGGAAGTGGATATCGGCGACGATCGGCACGCGCGCGGCGCGGACGATCTGCTTCAGCGCCGCGGTCGATTGCTCGTCCGGGCAGGACACCCGGATGATGTCGACCCCGGCGTCCTCGCAGCGGCGGATCTGGTCGATCGTCGCCTTGGCATCCGAAGTCGGCGTGTTGGTCATGGTCTGGACGGTGATCGGCGCGTCGCCGCCGACCGGCACATTGCCGACCATGATCTGCCGGCTCACACGCCGGGTGATATCGCGCCAGGGTCTGATCGACATGGCCTTGGTTCGTCCTGCTAACCTGGCCGCTCTATAGTGCGGCGCGCGCCAAATGATAAGGCTCGCCTGGTTGACGAACCGCCAACGGCCCGACTGCCAGAGCGTTTATCCGCCCGCGGCGCCGCTGATCAGGACGGTGACTGCGCGTCGGTTCTGCGCCCAGCTGGACTCGTCGGAGCCCATCGCCGCCGGCCGTTCCTTGCCATAGCTGATTGTCGACATGCGCGCGGCGGCGATGCCCTTGCCGGCGAGGTAGTTCTTGGCGGCATTGGCCCGGCGATCGCCCAGCGCGAGGTTGTACTCGCGGGTGCCGCGCTCGTCGCAATGGCCCTCGATGGTCACCCGGACGCTGGGATATTTCGCCAGCCAGGCCGCCTGCGCGTCGAGGACCGCCGCGGCGCTGGAATCGATATCGTAGAGATCGGTGCCGAAATGGATCGTGTCGGAGCCAGCCTGGGCGCGGAAATCCTCGACCGATCCGGGTGTAACGCCGCCGGCGTTCTGGTCGGCACCGCCCGGATTCTGGCCCGATGCGGCCGGCTCGCCCGGCGCGGGCGGCAGCTGTTTCGGCTTCTTCGGGGCGCAGCCCGCGACGGCCAATGCCAGAACGGCGACCATGGCCAGCTTCGATGCGCTATTCAT
>Ga0068852_100003312_pt1 | contig 11247 bp, 9 predicted proteins | sample KBSCornC22_FD_66594 | JGI IMG/M metagenome (GOLD analysis project Ga0068852, IMG submission 66594) | Corn rhizosphere microbial communities from Kellogg Biological Station, Michigan, USA - KBS Corn C2-2 | ecosystem: Host-associated > Plants > Roots > Rhizosphere > Soil ... | reverse complement strand
GCAGGTTGAAGGCCTCGGCGCGCCGCGCGATCGCGCGCCCGATGCGGCCCATGCCGATGATGCCGAGCTTCTTGCCCTGCACCGTGTCCGTGAGGGGGAACGCGCCCTTCAGCCACTTGCCCTCGCGCACGTAGCGGTCGCCCTGCGGAATGCGGCGCACCGTGGCGAGGAGCAGGGCGAGCGTGAGGTCCGCCACCTCTTCGGTGAGCACGTCGGGCGTGTTGGTCACGGCGATGCCGCGCGCCTTCGCCGCTTCCGTGTCGACCGAATCCACGCCCACGCCGAAGTGTGCGATGACCTTCAGGTTCGGCAGCCTGTCCATGGTGGCCGCATCCATGCCCCAGGCACTCGTGGTGGCAGCCGCGGTGATGCGATCCGCGACGGAGGCGATGTAGGCATCGCGGTCCTTCTCCAGCCACAGCTTGTGCGTGGCGAACTGCTTCTCGAGCTCGGCGAGCTTCGGCGGATAGAAGGCGCCCATGACGAGGACTTCGCGCTTCATCGCTTGCCCGTTTCGGCGGTGAGGGGAGGCACGCCCAGCTTCGCCGACCACGCGTTCATGTCCGCGAGCGCCTCGGGCTCGATGGCGATGCCGTGGGCGATGCGCTCCTCCTCGGCGATGTATTCGGGCTCGCCGGGATAGAGCACGTCGCCCTCCAGCCGCAGGTCCGCGATCATCTCGTCGATGACCGCCGGCATCGTCTCGCCGCCCGCGAAGCGGCCCGCGTCGATCGCCATCAGGAAGTGGCCCAGCTTGCGCGGATGCTCGAGGTCGCCGTACATGTCGTTGATGCGCCGCCCGAACGTCATGCCGTTCAGCACGCCGCAGAGGATGTCGATCGCGAAGGCGAGCCCGTAGCCCTTGTAGCCGTAGGTCGCGCCGCCGAGCGGGATGTTGGCCACGGCTTGCGCTGCATCGGTGGTGGGATTGCCGTCCGCGTCCACGGCGAGCCCCGGCTCGAGCGGCTTGCCCTCGATGCGCGCGTTGAGGATCTTGTTCCAGGCCACCTGGCTCGTGGCCATGTCGAGCACGAGCGGCTGTCCGCCGGCGCGGGGGAACGCGAACGAGATCGGGTTGGTGCCGAAGAACCTGCGCTTGCCGCCATGCGGCACGACGATCGAGCTCGAATGCGTCATCGCGATGCCGATCAACCCCTGCCGCGCGGCCATGCGCGTGTACAGGCCCATGGCGCCGCAGTGGGAGGAGTGCCCGACGCCCACCACGCCCACGCCGGCTTCCTTCGCCAGATCGATGGCCGTCTCCATCGCGAGCGCCGCATGGATGATGCCCAGGCCGTCCTCGCCATGGACCTGCGCGGTGACGGGCCCGGTGCGCATCACCACCGGCGTGGAGGCGGCCTTGATCGATCCGAAGGTGAGCCGCCGCAGGTAATGCGTGAGCCGCAGCACCCCGTGGGAATCGATGCCCCAGACGCTCGTCTGCACCAGGGATTCCGCGACGAGCTTCGCCTCCTCGTGCGGCACGCCCACTTTCTCGAGGCAGGCCCGGCCCCAGGCCTCGAGGCGTTCACGCGGGAAGCGCTGCATCACTTGCCGGCGTACGCGACGATTCGCTGCCGTTGCTCGCCCAGGCCCTCGATGCCGAGCGTGACCACGTCGCCGGGCTTGAGGTACTGGGGCGGCTTCATGCCGAGGCCCACGCCGGGTGGCGTGCCGGTGGTGATGATGTCGCCTGGCAGGAGCGTCATGAACTGGCTGATGTACGAGACCAGGTACGCGCAGTTGAAGATCATCGTGCGGGTGTTGCCGGTCTGCCGGCGCTCGCCGTTGACGTCGAGCCACATGTCGAGGTCCTGCGGGTCGGTGATCTCGTCGGTGGTGACCAGCCACGGGCCCACGGGGCCGAAGGTGTCGCAGCCCTTGCCGCGGTCCCACTGGCTGCCGCGCTCGAGCTGGAAATCGCGCTCCGAGACGTCGTTCACCACGCAATAGCCGGCCACGTAGTCGAGCGCCCTCGATTCCGGCACGTACTGCGCCTTGGTGCCGATCACGATCGCGAGCTCCACTTCCCAGTCGAGCTTGGTGGAGTTCTTCGGCTGGATCACGTCGTCGTTGGGGCCGGTGAGGCACGTGGTGGCCTTCATGAAGAGCACCGGCTCCGTGGGCGTGGGCATGCCCGATTCCTTCACGTGGTCCGTGTAGTTCAGGCCCACGGCGACGAACTTGCTGATGCCCGCGTAGGGGACCCCCAGGCGCGGGGTGCCGCGCACGATGGGCAGCGTTTCCGGCTTCACGCGCGCGAGCCGCGCGAGGTTGCGGGGCGCGAGGAGGGTGTCGTCGATCTGCGCGATGACCTTGGACAGGTCGCGCACGTTGCCGTCCCTGTCCGCGAGGCCGGGCTTCTCGCGGCCGGGCGCGCCGTAGCGTAGCAGTCGCATGAGGCTCTCCGAAGATTGAATGACGGCGAGGCGGTTGCCCGTCATCCCGGGCGCCGCAACGCGGCGATGGACCGGGATCCAATCGATTGGGCCCCGTTCTGCAACGGGGCGACAGAGTTTAATTGGGCCCCGTTCTGCAACGGGGCGACAGAGTTTAATTGGGCCCCGTTCTGCAACGGGGCGACAGAGTTTAATTGGGCCCCGTTCTGCAACGGGGCGTCAAAGTTTACAGGCTCATCCCCCCGTCCACGAAGACGGCCTGGCCGGTCATGAATGAAGACTCGTCCGAGACGAGGTAAACAAATGTCTCGGCGATTTCTTCCGCGGTGGCGAGCCGCCCCATGGCCTGCCGGGCGATGAAGTCGCGGCGCGCCTGCACCGGGTCCGAGAACGCGTTGATGCGGTCGCCGAGCGAGGGCGTATCGACCGTGCCGGGGCACACGCAGTTCACGCGGATCTTCTGCTTCACGTGGTCGACGGCGAGCGCGCGCGTGAGGCCCGCCACCGCGGCCTTGCTCGCGGCATAGGCAAGGCGGTTGGGCGCGGCCTTTTCGGCGCCGAGCACCGAGGCCATGTTGAGGATGACACCGCCGCCCGCAGCAGCCATCTTCGGGATCATCGCCTTGCACATCAGGAACTGGCTGCGCACGTTGAGGTTGAAGCTGCGGTCCCAGTCCGCCTCGCTGCACTCGAGGATCGAGCCCTGGTGGACCCAGCCCGCGCAGTTGAAGAGGATGTCCACCGCGCCGGTGCGCTCGACGAAGGCGCGCACGGCTTCGCCATCGGTCACGTCGAGGCGCGAGGTCGCGATGCCCGGTTGCCCTTCGAGCTCGCGGAGAAGGTCCGCATTGATGTCGGTCGCGACGACGCTCGCGCCCTCGCGCACGAACGCCTTCACCGCGGCGCGGCCCATGCCCTGGGCCGCCGCGGTCACGAGCGCGCGCTTGCCCTGGAGTCGATTCGCCATCGCATCTCCTCGTGTTGTTGTCCTTGACACGGCTTCGGCGCGTGTGGAAAGCTCGGCCGAATTGGCCTGACCACTTTACCAGATGCCGATCCAAGCCGTGGAGAACCGCCGACTGTACCGGCAAATCGCCGACCAGATCGCCGGGCTCATCCAGAAGGGCGAGTACGGCGCAGGCGAGCGGCTGCCGCCGGAGCGCGACCTCGCCAGGCAGCTCGGCGTGAGCCGTCCTTCGGTTCGCGAGGCGCTCATCGCTCTCGAGGTGGAAGGCTACGTCGACGTGCGCGTGGGCTCGGGCGTCTACGTCGTCGGGCCCGATCGCGCGGTGGCGCCGCAGCTTCCGGCCGATTCCGGGCCTTTCGAGCTGATCCGCGCCCGCTGGATCATCGAAAGCGAGTGCGCGGCGCTTGCGGCGCGGCACGCCACGCGCGCACAGGTCCGCGCCATGGAAGAGGCGTTGGACGAGATGACGGCACAGCGCGATCGCGGCACGCTGCCGCTCGTGGCGGACCGGCAATTCCACCTGCGCATCGCGGAGGCGAGCGGCAACAGCGCGCTGGCGCTCGTCGTGCGCACGCTGTGGGACCAGCGTACGGGGCCGCTCTTCCTGCGGCTCGAGCACCATTTCGACACGCCCGCGCTGTGGACGGTCGCCATCCGCGAGCACCGCGAGATCGTCGCCGCCATCGCGCGCCACGATGCGGCGGGCGCGAGGGCCGCGATGCGCAGGCACATGGACCAGGCGGCTCGGCGCTTCAGCACGAGCTGGGACAAACGCACCCGGATGAAATGAATGGCCGAGATCGAAGCGCACGGGCACCAGCAGGTCCTCAACGCGGCGGGCGAGTTCGCGGTCCAGGAAGAGGAGGTCGACATCTCGCGCTACCGCTTCGAGGACTGGGCCGCCTTCGCCATCTTCTGGGTGCTGGCGGCCGTGATCTTCTACCAGTTCTTCACCCGCTACGCGCTCAACGACTCGGCCTCGTGGACGGAGGAGATCGCGCGCTACCTCCTCATCGCGACGGCGTTCGTCGGCGCCGCGATCAACGTGCGCAAGAACAACCACATCCAGGTCGATTTCCTCTACCGGTTCCTGCCCCGTCGCGTGAACCGCGCGCTCTCCACCCTCGTGGACCTGGTGCGCATGGCCTTCCTCGCGTACTGCGTGTGGCTCACCATCGCGCTCATGGGCAAGATCGGCTCCTCGCGCATGGCGATCGTCGACTGGCCGATCGGCATCGTGTACGGCTTCGTCGCCGCGGGCTTCGCGCTCATGACGTGGCGCTCGGCGGGCGTGGCCGTCGCGAACTGGCGGCGCGGCGCCTCGGTGCTGGAGCGCCCTGAACTCATTGACGAGCAAACCTGAATGGGACCCGGCACCTTCAAGCTGATGTTCCTGGGCTTCATGGCCTCGGGCATTCCCGTGGCCATCGCGATGGCCGGCGCCTCGCTCGTGTACGTGATGTGGACCGGCATGGTGCCAGACTATGTCGTCATCCACCGCATGGTGGGCGGCCTCGATTCCTTCCCGCTGCTCGCCGTGCCGTTCTTCATCCTCGCCGGCAACCTGATGAACTCCGCCGGCATCACCAACCGCATCTACAACTTCGCGCTGGCGCTCGTGGGCTGGATGCGCGGCGGTCTCGGCCACGTGAACATCGTGGGCTCGGTGGTCTTCGCGGGCATGTCCGGAACCGCCATCGCGGACGCCGCGGGCCTCGGCACCATCGAGATCAAGGCGATGCAGGATCACGGCTATTCGACCGAGTTTTCGGTGGGGGTCACCGCGGCTTCGGCGACACTCGGCCCCATCATCCCGCCGTCGCTGCCGTTCGTGATCTACGCGCTCTTCGCGAACGTCTCGGTGGGCGCGCTGTTCCTCGCGGGCATCCTCCCCGGCGCCGTGATGGCGCTCCTCATGATGCTCACGGTCGCGTACTACGCGCACCGCAACAAGTGGGGCGCGGACATCCCGTTCCAGTGGGGCCGGGTGCTGCGCGGCTTCGGCGAGCTCTTCATCGTGCTGGGGTGGCCCACCCTCATCTGGGCGCTGGTCGAGTACGCGAGCGCGCCCCCGACGGCCACCGTGCTCGCGGGAATCGTGCTGCTCTTCGCCGCCGACTGGAAGTTCCACTTCAACGCCGTGCTGCCGATCATGACGCCGGTGCTGCTCATCGGCGGGATGACGACGGGCGTCTTCACCGCGACCGAGGGTGCGATCGCGGCGTGTGTCTGGGCGCTTTTCCTGGGCGCAGTCTGGTACCGGACGCTGCACTGGAAGAAGCTGGTGAAGGTCTCGATGGACACGATCGAGACCACCTCCGCCGTGCTGCTCATCGTCGCGGCCGCCTCGATCTTCGGCTGGATGCTCACCGCCACGCGCACCACCGAGATGATCGCTTCGTGGGTGCTCGCCTTCACGCAGAACCCGAAGGTGTTCCTGCTGCTCGCGAACCTGCTCATGCTCTTCGTGGGCTGCTTCCTCGAGCCCACCGCGGCGATCACCATCCTCGTGCCGATCCTGCTGCCGGTGGTGCAGAAGCTGGGCATCGACCCGGTGCATTTCGGGCTGGTGATGGTGCTGAACCTCATGATCGGCCTGCTGCATCCGCCGATGGGACTGGTGCTTTTCGTGCTGGCACGCGTGGCCAGGCTCTCGGTCGAGCGCACGACGATGGCGATCCTGCCCTGGCTCGTGCCGCTCCTCGTAAGCCTCGTGATCGTGACGTATATTCCTTCGATCAGCCTGTGGTTGCCGGGCATCTTCCGATAGGTCCTGCCATGCTGCGCGAAACTCCCCTCTACCTGCGCCTCAATCCCGCCGACGACGTGGTCATCGCCTGCCGCGAGCTGGACGCCGGCACCAACCTGCTGAAGGAGGGCGTGGTCTGCGCCGAGCGCATTCCCGCCGGGCACAAGGTGGCCACGCGCGCGATCGCGGCAGGAGAGCCCGTGCGGCGCTACAACCAGGTGATCGGCTTCGCGACGCGTCCCATCGCGCCCGGCGCGCATGTGCACGTCCACAACCTCGAGGTGCGCGATTTCGCGCGCGACTACGCGTTCGGCGAGGCCTACGAGGCCACCGACTTCGCCGCCAGTCCCGCCACCTTCCAGGGCATCGTGCGCCCCGACGGCCGCGTGGCAACGCGCAACTACATCGGCATCCTGTCGACCGTGAACTGCTCCGCCACCGTCGCGAAATACGTGGCGGAGGCTTTCAGGGGCCCGGCGCTCGAGGCGTTCGGCAACGTGGATGGCGTGGTCGCCCTCACGCACTCCACCGGCTGCGGCATGGGTTCCACCGGCGAGGGCATCGACGTCTTGCGGCGCACGCTCGCGGGCTATGCACGCCACGCCAACTTTGCCGGCGTGCTCGTGATCGGCCTCGGCTGCGAGGCGAACCAGATGGACGCGCTCTTCTTCACGCAGGGGCTGCGCGAGGGCGAGGGGTTGCGCGCCATGACCATCCAGGACAAGGGCGGCACCGCGAAGGCCGTCGCCGAAGGGATTTCGCTCGTGAAGGAGATGCTGCCCGCGGCCGATCGCGTCGCGCGCGAGACGGTACCCGCGAGCCACATCATGGTCGGCCTGCAATGCGGCGGCTCCGACGGCTATTCGGGCATCACCGCCAATCCCGCGCTCGGCGCGGCCGTGGACCTGCTCGTGCGAAATGGCGGCACGGCGATCCTCTCCGAGACGCCCGAGATCTACGGCGCCGAGCACCTGCTCACGCGCCGCGCGCAAAGCCGCGCGGTGGGCGAGAAGATCGTCGAGCGCATCCGCTGGTGGGAGGAATACACCGCGCGCAACCACGGCGAGATGAACAACAACCCCTCGCCGGGCAACAAGGCGGGCGGCCTCACCACCATCCTCGAGAAGTCGCTCGGCGCGGTCGCCAAGGGCGGCACGACGGGCCTCATGGGCGTCTACGAATACGCGAATCCCGTCACCAGCAAGGGTTTCGTCTTCATGGACACGCCCGGCTACGACCCCGTCTCCGCGACCGGGCAGGTGGCCGGCGGCGCCAACCTCATCTGCTTCACCACCGGGCGCGGCTCCGTCTATGGCTGCAAGCCCGCGCCGTCGCTCAAGATCGCGACCAACACCGCCATGTACGAGCGCATGGAAGACGACATGGATTTCAACGCCGGCGCCATTCTCGACGGCTCCATCAGCGTGCACGAAGCGGGCGAACGGATCTTCGAGCTGATGCTGGCGACCGCTTCGGGGGAACCCAGCAAGAGCGAGAGGCATGGGTTCGGCGCGGACGAGTTCGTGCCCTGGCAGCTCGGCGCCGTCATGTAGCGGGTGAAAAGCGATGGACACAGATGAACACAGATGAACACAGATTGGTTCGATAGTGGGTCTCGGATAGTGCGAGCAGTTGGCACGACACCATCACACGGTTTTATCCGTGTTCATCTGTGTTCATCTGTGTTCCCAATCTTCAGTCGAACAAGGGAGGAACGATGAGAAGAATCACCACTTTGTTTGCGGTCGCGTTGCTCACCGTCGCGTCGTCCGTAGCCGCGCAGACGAAGCTCAAGTGGGCCCACGTCTACGAGACCAGCGAGCCGTACCACACCGCGGCGCTGTGGGCCGCGCAGGAGATCCAGAAGCGCACCAACAACCGCTACGTGATCGAGGTCTTCCCGGCGTCCACGCTGGGCAAGGAAACCGACATCAACCAGGGCCTCACGCTGGGCACGGTCGACATCATCTACACGGGCCAGCTTTTCGCCGGGCGCACGTACGGTCCGCTCGCGATCGGCGGCGCGCCGTACATGTTCCGCGACTTCGATCACTGGAAGCGCTATGCCGCGAGCCCGCTCTTTGCCGAGCTCTCCGAGGGCTACCGGCAGAAGAGCGGGGGCAACAAGGTCGCCGCCATCACCTATTACGGCGAGCGCCACGTGACCTCCAACAAGCCGATCAACAGGCCCGAGGACATGAAGGGGTTGAAGATCCGCGTCCCGGACGCGCCCCTCTACACCATGTTCCCGCGGGCGGTGGGGGCGAATCCCACGCCGATCGCCTTCGCCGAGGTGTACCTCGCGCTGCAGAACGGCACCGTGGACGCGCAGGAGAACCCGCTGCCCACCATCGACGCGAAGAAGTTCTACGAGGTGCAGAAGTACATCGTCCTCACCGGCCACATCACCGACGCCATCATCACCATCGTGGGCGGCCCCACGTGGAGCAAGCTTTCGGAGCAGGACCGGCGGATCTTCGAGACCGCGCTCAAGGAGGCCGCCGCCCGCGCGACGGGCGAGATCGTCGAGGCCGAGAAGAAGATGGCGGCCGAGTTCGAGAAGCGCGGCAAGACCGTGGTGCGCGTGGACCGCAAGCCCTTCCGCGATGCGACGGTCAAGCTGCACAACGGGCCCGATGCCACGTGGCCCAGGGACGTCTACGACAAGCTCCAAGCGCTCTAGGCCGCGCTCCGACAGGGGCGTGGCTTTTTGAAGCGACGACTTTTCCGGTCGACTAGTCCGACCATCCCACGGAATTTCGGGGGACATGCAATGTTGGGGTCGCCGTCCGGGTCTGCGAAGCGTGTAGGACGACTTCGGTGTAGCCGCAGGCGCAGAAAAAGTGGTTCCCCTCTGTTTAGCCTGTAGGAGCCCGGCTACAGGCACCCGGCCTGTTCCGACAGGAGATTCATGGGGTGCCTGACTTCGTGACAAATTGGATCCGCCTACGATGGCTCACAAGTACCCCGCCAAACGGACCGCGACATGGATAACACGATTCTCGTAGTCGAAGACGATCCCGAGCTCCAGGAAGTCCTCACCCTCAACCTGCAGAACGCCGGCTACCGCGTCCTGCGGGCCAGCAACATCCGCCAGGCCGAAGCGCTGGTGAACACCACGCTGCCGCAGATGGTCCTGCTGGACTGGATGCTTCCGGACACGCCGGGCCTCACCTTCGCCCGCCGCCTGCGCTCCGAGGCGCGTACTGCCGCAGTGCCGATCATCATGCTCACGGGCCGCGATTGCGAGTCCGACAAGATCACGGGCCTCGAAGCCGGGGTCGACGATTACCTCATCAAGCCGTTCTCGCCGCGCGAGCTCCTCGCCCGGATCAAGGCCGTCATGCGCCGCTGCGCCCCGCAGCACGCCGACATGGTGGTCGAGATCGCCGGCCTCAAGCTCGATCCCGCGTCGCGCCGCATCGTCGGCGGCGGCCAGGACATCGAGCTGGGCGCCCTCGAGTTCCGCATGCTGCGCTTCTTCATGACCCACCCGGGCCGCGTCTACAGCCGCGCCCAGCTCCTGGACGAGATCTGGGGCAACAACGTGTACGTGGAAGAGCGCACCGTGGACGTGCACATCCGCCGCCTGCGCCAGGCGCTCGAGCCCACCGGCCACAAGGGCCTGCTGGAGACCGTGCGGGGCGTCGGTTACTGCTTCCGCCGCGAGCTGCCGCCGGAAGAGATGAAGCCCGCGCGCATGCCGACGATGATGCGGCAGCCGCCGTCGATCGGGGATTATTTGCCGGCAGCGGCGTAAACGGCGAGGCGCAAAAGCGAGGCGCAAGGCACAAGGCACAAGAGAAGGTCGTCTTGCACTTGTGCCCTGTGCCTTGCGCCTTACTCCGGCACGTTCTCCCGCAACTCCTGCAACCACAACCGCGAATTCCCATCCGAAGGCGCGCGCCAGTCGCCGCGCGGCGAAAGGCTTCCGCCCGCCACGACCTTCGGCCCGTTGGGCAGCGCCGAGCGCTTGAACTGGCTCAGCTCGAAGAAGCGGTGCACGAAGACCTCGAGCCACTTGCGGATCTCGCCCAGTGAATAGCTGCGCCGGTCGTGCTCGTCGACCAGCGCCGGCCAGTCGCCGCGGGCCTTGTCCCGCCACGCGTGCCATGCGAGGAACGCGACCTTCGAGGGACGCAGGCCGAAGCGCGTGATGTAGTAGAGGTTGAAGTCCTGCAGCTCGTACGGACCGATCGCGTCCTCGGTTGCCTGCATCTTCCCCTCCGCATTCGCGGGCACCAGCTCCGGCGAGATCGGCGTGCCGATGACGGAGCGCAGCGTGGCCGACGTGGCCTCGTCGAACTGCCCCGAGCGCGCCACCCATCCCACGAGGTGCCTGATCAGCGTCTTCGCGACCGCCGCGTTCACGTTGTAGTGGCTCATGTGGTCGCCGACGCCGTAAGTGCACCAGCCCAGCGCGAGCTCCGAGAGGTCGCCCGTGCCGAGCACCAGCCCGCGCCGCTGGTTGGCGAGGCGGAAGAGATAGTCGGTGCGCAGCCCCGCCTGCACGTTCTCGAACGTGACGTCGTAGACCGGCTTGCCTTCCGCGAAGGGATGGCCGAGATCCTTCAGCATGCGTTCGGCGGCGGGGCGGATATCGATCTCGCTCGCGGTGATGCCCAGTGCACGCATGAGGCTCCAGGCATTCGATTTCGTGGTGCCCGATGTCGCGAAGCCGGGCATGGTGAAGCCGAGGATGCCCGTGCGCGGCAGGCCCAGCGCGTCGAAGGCCTTGGCCGCCACGATGAGCGCGTGCGTCGAATCGAGGCCGCCGGAGACGCCGATCACGATGCGCTCGATGCGCGTGGCCTCGAGCCGCTTCGCGAGGCCCTGCACCTGGATGCTGAAGGCCTCGAAGCAGTCGAGGTCGAGCTTCGCCGGATCGTCGGGCACGAAGGGAAACCGGTCGAGCTTGCGTTCGAGCCCGATGTCGGCGAACGCGGAGCCATGCTCGAACGCGATGCGCCGGAAGCGCGTCTCCGGCCGGCCCGCCGCGACACCCGCCGCGTTGAAGCTGCCCGTACGCAGGCGCTCCAGCCGCAGGCGCTCGACGTCCACGTCGGCCACCGCGACCTGGCTCTCGCGCGGGAAGCGTCGCGTGTGCGCGAGGAGCGCCCCCAGCTCGTGGA
>Ga0068852_100003309_pt1 | contig 11252 bp, 13 predicted proteins | sample KBSCornC22_FD_66594 | JGI IMG/M metagenome (GOLD analysis project Ga0068852, IMG submission 66594) | Corn rhizosphere microbial communities from Kellogg Biological Station, Michigan, USA - KBS Corn C2-2 | ecosystem: Host-associated > Plants > Roots > Rhizosphere > Soil ... | reverse complement strand
ATCGAGATCAGCTCCGACGAAGAGCGGGCGATGCGCGGAGCGGTCAGCGAAGTGCGCCACGTCCGGCCCGACCAGATGGTGGTCCGCAGCGGCGAGGAACTCACCACCAGCCTTCTGCTGCTCGACGGCTGGCTTGCGCGAAGCAAGGACCTCGCGGGCGGCGAGCGGCAGGTGACGGAGCTGCATGTCCCCGGGGATTTCGCCGACCTGCACGGCTACACGCTGAAGCGCCTCGACCATGACGTGATGTCGCTGTGCGAGTGCAAGATCGCGGTCGTCCCGCACGAGCAGATCCGGCAGATCACGGAAAAGTTTCCGCGCCTCCAGCGAACTTACTGGTTCTGCACCAACATGGACGCCGCGATCGAACGCGAGCTGGCCCTGTCGCTTGGACAGCGGTCGGCGATCTCGCGGATGGCGCACCTGTTCTGCGAGCTCTACGTCCGCCTCGACGTGGTCGGCCGCGCGCGCGACGACGGCTACCCGTTCCCGCTGACCCAGCGCGAATTGTCGGAGTGCCTCGGGCTGACGGTGGTCCATGCCAACCGGACGCTTCAGGAGCTTCGCCGGCGCGGGCTGGTCGAGCTCGAGAACCGCCACCTCAAGATCCTCGATCGCCGCGGGCTCGAAGGGCTGGCGGAGTTCGACCCGGCCTACCTCTACCTCGAGAAGCTCGACCTCTAGCGGCCAATTTGGGCTGCCATGGCACGGCTGCCGCCGAGCCGCGTTGGCCCTCCCGTGGCGAGCACAACGACCAATGCGGCGCATGCGCACGACGAACAGCCGTCGGGCTTCGCGGCCAATTGGCGCTCGTGGCTTCTCGCCGTCCTGCTCATCGCCGGCGTCGTCGTCGCCGTGCTCCACTGGGGCGACGTCAAGAAATTCGCGGCACTCGTCGCGCATGCAAAGCCTTTGTGGCTCGTTGCCGCTGTCGCGGTCCAGCTGCTGACCTATCTCGCGCTCGCGATCGAATGGAAGGTCGTCGTCCGCGCTGGCAAGTGCCATGCGCCGTTCGGCAAGCTCCTTGGCCTCACCGTCGCCAAGCATTTCGCCGACCAGATGGTGCCGACGGCGGGCATGAGCGGCAACGTCATCGTGGTCGACCGGCTGCAGGCGATCGGCGCTTCGCGCGGCGTGGCGCTGGCGACGCTGATCATGACGATCATCGCTTATTATGCGTCCTACGGAGTCACCTCGCTGATCGCGCTCCTGCTGCTGTGGATCCACGGGCAGATCAGCTGGGTGATCCTCGGCCTCGTCGCGGCGTCGCTCGCCCTGTCGGCGGCGGTGCCGGCGCTGGCGCTGTGGCTGCAGCGCAAGGGCGCGAAGGCGATCCCGCCGTGGCTGCGGCGAATCCGCACCGTCTGCGAGCTGTTCGAGATGATCAAGGAGGCGCCGACGGGGCTAGTGCGCAACATGCGCCTCATCGCCGAGCTGACGGCGCTCAACGGCGCCGTGTTCGCGCTCGACGGAGCGACCATGCAGCTGTGCCTGCTCGCGCTTGGCGTGCATGTGCCGTTCGGAGTCGCGTTCGGCGCCTTCATCATGGCCTCCATCGTGGTCACGCTCGGCCCGATCCCGATGGGGCTCGGCTCGTTCGAGGCGGTCTGCATCGGCATGTTGCGCGCGATGGGCGTGCCGTTCGAAGCGGCGTTTTCGGCGACCTTGCTGTTTCGCGGCTACACCTTGTGGGTGCCGCTGATCCCGGGGATGTTCGCCGCCCGCCGCCAGCTCAAGCGCAAGAAGCCGCGGAAGAAAAAGGCTTAGGCAACGCTGTCCTCGACCCACGCTGCGTAGTCGGCGAGGAGCTTGTCGATCGGCCAGGTCGCGATGCACGGCACGTCGTAGCTGTGCAGCGCGGCGATGCGCGCGACCAGGCGGTCCGCTGCGGCGTCGCTGGTCTTGAGGATCGCGGCCGCTTCGTCGGCGCTCTCGACCCCGCCTTTCCAGCGGTAGAACGACCGCACCGGCGAGAGGATGTTGATGCAGGCGGCAAGCCGCTCCTCGACCAGGATCCGACCGATCCGCTCCGCCTCCTCGGCGTTGGCGAAGACGGCGTAGACCGACACCACGCTCACGCGCGCCGGCGCCCCAAGTCGTGCGCGCCCCACACCGTGGTCGCGAGCAGCAGCGTTCCCGTCGCCTGGTGGAGAACGGCCAGCCAGATGGCGATCCCCGAAAGGACGGTGAGGATGCCGAGGATGATTTGAGTCCCGAACGCGCTGTGGATCGCGATCGACGCGGCGCGCGCGCCTTCCACGTTGCGTACCTTGCGCGCGAACACGACCAGCACCGCGACCACCACCCACGCCCACCAGCGATGCATGAAGTGGAGCAGGAAGAGGTCGTGCGTCATGGCGAAGAAGGCGCCGTGTGACCAGTCGATGCCTTCGGGAACGAAATGGTCGCCCATCAGCGGCCAGGTGTTCGAGACATAGCCCGCGCGGAAGCCCGCCACCCAGGCGCCGAGCAGCAGCTGGATGAACAGGATCGCCAGCGCGAAAACGCTCCAGCCTTTCAGCCGCGCCGGCCGTTCCGGAAGGCGGCGGAGGTCGAGCGCGGTCCAGATGAGTGCGCTCATCAGGAACAGCGCGAACAGCAGGTGGGCCGAGAGCCGGTACGGGCTGACCTCGGTGCGCGAGCCCTCGAGCCCCGAGACCACCATGAACCAGCCGATCGCGCCCTGCAGGCCGCCGAGGATGAACAGGGCGACCAGCCGCCAGGTGAAGCCTCTCGGGATCTCACGCTTCACCGCGAACCAGGCGACGCCGATGAAGAAGACCAGGCCGATCGTCCGCCCGAGCAGGCGATGCGTCCATTCCCAGAAGAAGATGAACTTGAAGCCGGACAGCGTCATCCCTGCCGGCCCGGCGACCTCGATATATTGCGGCGTCTGCTTGTAGAGATCGAACTCGTGCGCCCAGTCGGCATGGCTGAGCGGCGGGATTGCGCCGGTGACGACGTTCCACTGCGTGATCGACAAGCCGCTTTCGGTCAGGCGGGTGATTCCGCCGATCACGACCATCGCGAACACCATCGCGGCGACCACGAACAGGAGGTTGGAAAGGGCGCGCGGACGGCTGCGGTCGGCGGCCCGGTCGAGCGGTGAAACGGCGATGCTGTTCATGAGACGAGGGCCTATTCGCGTGCGCCGGGCCGTTCTGCAAGGGCGCGGCGCTCACCGATGATATATTGTAACGCAAGAATCAGTCGCCTATATGCCCGCTTCAATGGCTTCGAAACCGATCTCGACGAACCGGCTCGACCGAATTGCGATGGGTTTGTCGGGCCTGTGCGCCGTCCATTGCGTCGCGACCGCGGTGCTCCTGGGGCTGCTCGCCTCGGCCGGCGGGCTGCTCGGAAAGCCGATCATCCACGAAGTCGGCCTCAGCCTTGCGATGGTGCTCGGCGCGATCGCGCTCGGGCGCGGCATCCGCGAGCACGGTTTCCTTCTGCCGAGCGCGGTCGGAACGCTCGGCCTCGTGCTGATGGCCTATGCCATGACCCTACACGAAAGCGGTTGGGAGCCGGTGGTGACGATCCTCGGCGTTTCGGTGCTCGCGCTCGGCCACCGCCTCAACCTCATGGCGAAGCAGCCGAGCGTCTGATTCCTTGTCCCGCGGACGGTGCGGGTCTATCCAATCGCGTACCCATCATGACGCACCACGATCACCAGCTCCACGAGGGAGAATCGCTCAAGGTAGCCGCGCGCGAGCGGCTGACTCGCGAGGGCGAGCAGTGGACCGGAATGCGGGCCGCCGTGTTCGACGCGCTAGCGAGCTTCGACAAGCCGGCGAGCGCTTATGACATCGCCGAAGCCGTGTCGAAAGCGGAAGGGCGGCGGATCGCCGCGAACAGCGTCTATCGGATCCTCGACCTGTTCGTGACCGCGAACCTCGCTCGGCGGGTCGAGAGCGCGAACGCCTATGTCGCCAACCAGCATCCCGACTGCCTCCACGACTGCATCTTCCTGATCTGCGACAGTTGCGGGCAGGCGATCCACGTCGACGACGACGCTTTGTCGGCGAGCATTCGCAAGGCGGCGGCCAACGCCGGCTTCTCGGCTCCGCGCCCGGTCATCGAGGTCCGCGGCACGTGCGGCGAGTGCGAGCGCGGCTGATCGCCTGAGCAAATCCTGAGCAATCGCTGAAATCGTCCGCGCGCTCGGCCATATTGGTGACATTCCAGCCACATGTGAGTAGGGCGGCGGTCGATGAGTGACCGCCCCGAAACGCCCTTGCTGGACACGGTCAAGTTCCCGGCCGACCTTCGACAACTGAGCAAGGATCAGCTCCCCCAGCTCGCCGACGAGCTCCGGCAGGAGACGATCTCCGCTGTCTCGGTGACCGGCGGCCACCTCGGTGCGGGGCTGGGCGTGATCGAGCTGACGGTCGCGCTCCACTATGTGTTCGACACGCCCAGGGACAAATTGGTCTGGGACGTCGGGCACCAGGCCTATCCGCATAAGATCGTCACCGGCCGGCGCGACCGCATCCGCACGCTTCGGCAGGGCGGGGGGCTTTCGGGCTTCACGCGCCGAAGCGAGAGCGAATACGACCCGTTCGGAGCGGCGCACAGCTCGACCTCGATCTCCGCGGCGCTCGGCTTCGCGATGGCGAACAAGCTCTCGAACTCGCCCGACAAGGCGATCGCGGTGATCGGCGACGGCGCGCTCAGCGCCGGCATGGCCTATGAGGCGATGAACAATGCCGCGGCGGCCGGAAACCGGCTGATCGTCATCCTGAACGACAATGACATGTCGATCGCGCCGCCGGTTGGGAGCCTGCGCAACGCGCTCGCGCGGCTGGTGAGCTCGGGCAAGTATCTGGCGCCGCGCAAGCTGGCGCAGAAGCTGGCACGGGCGATGCCCGAGCCGCTTCACGTCGCCGCGCGGCGGATGGAGGAATATGCCCGCGGGCTGTTCACCGGCGGCACTTTGTTCGACGAACTGGGCTTCTATTATGTCGGGCCGATCGACGGGCACGACGTCCGCGCGCTGGTCGAAGTGCTCGAGAACGTCCGCGACGCCGAGATCGGGCCGATGCTGGTCCACGTCGTCACCAAGAAGGGCAACGGCTACGCGCCGGCGGAGAATGCCGCCGACAAATATCATGGCGTGGTCAAGTTCGACGTGGTGTCGGGCGTTCAGGCCAAGCCGGCCGCGGGCGCTCCGAGCTACACCAGCGTCTATGCGACGGCGCTGACGAAAGAGATGGAGCGCGACGAGAAGGTCGTCGCGATCACCGCGGCGATGCCTTCGGGCACCGGCCTCGACAAGGTCGCGGAGAAATTCCCCGAGCGGACGTTCGACGTCGGCATTGCCGAGCAGCACGCGGTGACGTTCGCGGCAGGCCTGGCGGCGCAGGGTTATCGCCCGTTCGCGACCATCTATTCGACCTTCCTTCAGCGCGCCTACGACCAGGTGGTCCACGACGTAGCGATCCAGAATTTGCCGGTGCGCTTCGCGATGGACCGGGCAGGGCTGGTCGGCGCCGACGGGGCTACGCACGCGGGGAGCTTCGACCTCGCCTACCTGTGCACGCTTCCCAACTTCGTGGTCATGGCCGCGGCCGACGAGGCCGAGCTGTGCCACATGGTCCACACCATGGCGCTCCACGACAGCTCGCCGATCGCCGTCCGCTATCCGCGCGGCGAGGGCAGGGGCGTCGCGTTGCCGGAGCAGCCGGAGGCGCTCGAGATCGGCAAGGGGCGCCTCATTCGCGAGGGCAAGAAGGTCGCTATCCTGTCGCTCGGAACGCGGCTGGCGGAAGCGGAAAAGGGCGCCGACCAGCTCGACGCAATGGGCCTTTCGACCACGGTCGCCGATCTCAGGTTCGCCAAGCCGATCGACAGTGAGCTGATCCGGGGCTTGATGACCAACCATGAAGTGGTCGTCACCGTCGAGGAAGCCGCCATCGGCGGCCTCGGCGCGCACGTGCTGACGCTGGCGAGCGACGAGGGGCTGGTCGACGCGGGGCTGAAGATCCGCACGATGCGGCTTCCCGACCGGTTCCAGGACCATGACAAGCCCGAGAAGCAGTACGACGAAGCCGGGCTCAACGCGCCGCATATCGTCGAGACGGTGCTCAAGGCCCTGCACATCAACAGCGCGGGCGTCGAAGAGGTGCGGGCGTAGCCAGGATCAGGGCAGACCAGCTGCTGGTGAGCCGGGGGCTGGCGGAGAGCCGGACCCGGGCGCAGGCGCTGATCATGGCGGGCGCGGTGTTCTCCGGCGAGCGGAAGCTGGCGAAGGCGGGCGAGATGCTCGCCGAGGTCGCGCCGCTGGAGGTTCGGGGGAAGGACCATCCGTGGGTTTCGCGCGGCGGGATCAAGCTCGATCATGGGCTGACGCATTTCGGCTTCGACGTGACCGGCGCGGTGGCGTTGGACGTCGGAAGTTCGACCGGCGGGTTCACCGACGTGCTGCTCTCGCGCGGAGCGGCGAAGGTCTATGCCGTGGACGTCGGCACCAACCAGCTCGCGTGGAAGCTTCGGCAGGACTCGCGGGTGGTCGTCCATGAGCAGACCAACGCGCGCACCCTCGACGTGAGCATCGTTCCGGAGCCCGTCGACATCGTCGTCTGCGACGCGAGTTTCATCGGCCTTGCCAAGGTGCTCGAAGCGCCGCTGAAGCTTGCGAAACCGGGCGCGAAGCTCGTCGCGCTGGTCAAGCCGCAGTTCGAAGCCGGGCGCCAGGAAGTGGGCAAGGGCGGCGTCGTTCGCGATCCGGCGGTGCACGAGCGGGTGTGCGCCGATGGCGCCGCGTGGGTCGAAACGCAGGGCTGGGCCGTTGTCGGCCTCACGCCGAGCCCGATCACCGGGCCGGAAGGCAATGTCGAATTCCTCCTTGGAGCAGTGAAGAATGGCTGAAGCGGTGAAGCGGCCCGGCTTGTGGAAGACGGCGATCGTCTGCGTGGTCGCGATCGAGCTTCTCGGCGGGCTGAGCGGATGGCTGTCCAATTCGGGCACCGGCAACGGCTGGTTCGAAACGATCCGCAAGCCGTCGTTCATGCCGCCGGGCTGGACGTTCGGCGTGGTCTGGCCGGTGCTTTACGCCATGCTCGGTGTCGCGCTCGCGATGGTCCTGGTCGAGCCGGCGTCCGATCGGCGCCGGTTCGCGCTCATCCTGTTCTTCATCCAGATGGTGCTGAACTTCGCCTGGTCGCCGATCTTTTTCGCTGCACACGATATCGTCCTCGCGAAGTGGGTGATTTTCATCATGGCCGCAGTCGCTGCCGCCGCCGCGGGCCAGTTCCTCCGCGTGAAGCGCGATGCCGGCGTGCTCATGATCCCGTACCTCGGCTGGCTCGTCTTCGCGGCGACGCTCAATTCGGCCATCGATGTCCTCAATCCCCAGGCCGGAAGCGCGCTGCTCGGCTGAGCGATAATTGGGGATAGTTGCAGCCAGTTGGGGATAGCTCCGCGCCCGAGGGTGGCGGAACGGCCCCCAAGTCCCTATTTCCGCACGGCCCCCAAGTCCCTATTTCCGCGCCGAAAGGGAGAAAGTTCGGATGCAGTCCGAGAACAAGGTGTTCGACGATTTCGTGAAGATGGTGAACGGCTTTGCCGGGACCTTCGCCGGCTTGGGCCGCGAGGCGGAATCCAGCGCGCGCGAGAAGTTCAAGGAATGGATGGGCGGCGCGGACTTCGTCGGGCGCGACGAGTTCGAGGCGGTCAAGGCCATGGCCGCCGCGGCGCGCGACGAGAACGAAATCCTCAAGGCCCGCATCGCCGCGCTCGAAGCGAAGGTCGCCGGGCCCGCTGCCGGGACGGCAAAGCGCTCGGGCGGCAAGAAGGCCGCGCCGGGGGCGTGAACCTGAGCGAAGACATCCAGGACGAGCGCGACGACGGCGCCCCGATCGAGGTCCTCGAAGCCTATTTCGAGGCCCGCGGCTGGGCGTGCGAACGCACGGCCGAAGGCGAGATCGTCGCTTCGGCAACCGGAAGCTGGGCGCAATACGAGCTTCGCGGCGTGTGGCGGCCCGAAGACCAGGTGCTGCAGTTCCTCGCTTTCCCCGACATCAAAGTCGCGGTCGAGAAGCGGCTCGCGATCTACGAAGCGCTGAGCCTGATCAACGAGCAGCTGTGGCTCGGCCATTTCGAGATGTGGTCGGGATCGGGCCTCGTCGTATTCCGCCATTCGACCATCCTCGACGCGCGCGAGAACGAGGGGCTGACTCTCGAGCAGGCCGAGGCGATCGCCGAAGCCGCGGTCGAGGAGTGCGAGCGCTTCTACCCGGTGTTCCAGTTCGTCCTGTGGGGCGGCAAGTCGCCCGGCGAAGCCATTTCCGCGGCCCTGATCGACACGCATGGTGAGGCTTAGGGGCGGCGAAGCATGACGGACACGCTGGAGCTGCCCGCGCCGACCTGGTTCGTCGGCTGCGGCAACATGGGCGGAGCGATCCTCGACGGCTGGCGCGCCGGCGGGCTCGACCTGTCGCCGGTGACGGTGATCCGGCCGAGCGGCAAGCCGGTCGAAGGAATGCGGGTGGTCACTTCGATCGGCGAGGCGGGAGCCGCGCCGAAGCTGGCGGTGCTCGCGTTCAAGCCGCAGAAGCTCGACGAAGTGGCTGCGGAGCTGCGCCAGTTCCTGAGCGCGCAAACGACGCTGGTGTCGCTGCTCGCGGGGGTCGAAGCGACCAGCCTGCGGCAGCGCTTCCCGGGCGTTGGCGCGATCGCCCGCGCGACGACGAACCTTCCTGTCGCCGTCCGGCGCGGAGTGACCGGTCTCTACGGCCCGGACGCCGATGCCCGGACGCAGCAGCAGCTCAACGACCTCTTCTCGGCGCTCGGCTTCACGATGTGGATGGCGGACGAGCAGAAGCTGGCGGCAGTCGGCGCGATGACGGGGGCCGGTCCCGCCTATGTCGCGCGGTTCATTGACGCGCTCGCCAGCGCGGGCGTCGAACGCGGCCTCAGCGAAGAGATCGCCTCGACCCTTGCAGTGGAAACGGTGCTCGGCACGGCGTGGATGGCGGCGACCACGGGCGAAAGCATGGAATCGATCGCCAGGCGGGTCGCCAGTCCCCAGGGCACGACGCAGGCCGGCCTCGATGTGCTCGATCGCGACGGAGCGCTCGACAGGCTGATTGCGCAGACCATCGATGCGGCCGCGCGGCGCGGCGCAGAGCTTGCCGAAGAAGCCAAATCGCCTTCCCTTGCCGAGTCCCCGCGCCTGTCCTAGTCGCCCGGCATGGCACCTCCCGAGCAACCCGATTTCGACGACCGCGACGGCTTCATCTGGCTCGATGGGGAGATGGTCCCGTGGCGCGACGCGCGGGTCCATGTCCTGACCCATGCGCTTCACTACGCCTCGTCGGTTTTCGAGGGGCAGCGCGCCTACAACGGCGTCATCTTCAAGCTGCACGAGCATAGCGAGCGGCTGCGCCGGAGCGCCGATCTGCTCGGGTTCGAGCTTCCGTGGAGCACGCAAGAGATCGAGGCCGCGTGCAATGGGGTGCTCAAGGCCAACGGGCTGGTCGATGCCTACATGCGGCCGGTCGCCTGGCGCGGTTCGGAATCGATGGGCGTCGCCCCTGGACGGACGAAGCCGCACCTCGCGATCGCCGCCTGGGACTGGGGCAAATATTACGATCCGCGCGTCTCGGAGAACGGGATCCGGATGGAAATCGCGCCTTGGCGGCGCCCGGCGCCCTACACCGCGCCGACGGCTTCGAAGGCGGCGGGCCTGTACATGATCTGCACGTTGTCGAAGCAGCACGCCGAGCAGAACGGCTATAATGACGCCTTGATGTTCGACTGGCGCGGGAGGGTCGCGGAGGCGACCGGAGCGAACGTCTTTTTCGTCGCCGACGGGGCGCTCCACACGCCGACGCCCGACTGCTTCCTCGACGGGATCACGCGGCGCACGATCATGGACCTCGCGAAGCGCCGCGGCGTGGAAGTCCACGAGCGCCCGATCTGGCCCGAGGAGCTCGAGCGGTTCGAGCAGATGTTCCTCACCGGCACCGCGGTCGAGGTCACGCCGGTGCAGTCGGTCGGACCGTGGAACTTCGAGGTCGGCGACCTCACGCGCCAGCTGTCGAAGGACTATGACGACCTGGTCAACGGGCGGATCCCCAACGCCTAGGCGAAGATCGACAGGTCGAGACGCTCGCTCGGGCCGAACCAGATGACATGCTCGGTGTGGTCGGCGAGATCGTCGCCGGTCTCCGCATGGGCGAAGATCGTCAGTTCGCCGCGGTTCAGCGCCAGGAACTGCGCGACGTCGCCGAACGCGTCCCGCGGCACCGTCAGCTGGACGCTCCCGCGGGGGTGCGGCCCGACAGGCTTGAGGTGGAAATGGCCGAGGGCGATCGGAAAGCGCGCCTGCACCGCCGCGGCGACCTGTCTCGCAAGCTCGACCTGTTCCGGATCGTAATAGATGTGCGCGTGGAAATCGCGGATCGCGGGCTCCGTCATGGCTGCTTGCTCCTGCCTCGAGGCGCTGGCTGGGGCGGCAGGATTCGAACCTGCGAATGCCGGTACCAAAAACCGGTGCCTTACCACTTGGCTACGCCCCAGCAGGCGTGCCCGCCGATGCGGGAAAGCGCGGCTTATACCGGCGAGGCGGAGAGTTGGAAGTCTCGTCAGATCGGATAGTGGCCGGGCCCGCCGGCGATCGTTATCCATCTCGATTCGGTGAATGCCTCGATCCCCGCCTTGCCGCCGAAGCGGCCGTAGCCCGAGGCGCCGACCCCGCCGAACGGCATTTGCGGCTCGTCGTGGACCGTCGGCCCGTTGACGTGGCAAATGCCCGAACGGACGCGCCGCGCGACCCGGAGGCCGCGGGCCGCGTCGCGCGTGAAGACGGCGGCAGAGAGGCCGTAGTCGCTGTCGTTGGCGACGCGGATCGCTTCTTCCTCGTCGGCGACGCGGACGATCCCGACGACCGGGCCGAAGCTCTCGTCGCGGTAGAGCTTCATCGCCGGCATGATTCGGTCGAGCACCGTCGCTGGTCCGGACGCGATCGCGCGCGCGCCCTGCGCCAGCGCATCGTCGATCAGCGCGCGCGCGTTTGCCGCGGCCTCTTCATCGACCTGCTCGCCCACCGCCGGCGCCGGCATCACCGCGGCCTTTTCGCCGAAGCGGCGCACGAATTCGTCGGCGACCGCATCGACGATGATGATCCGCTCGGTCGACATGCAGATCTGGCCGGCGTTCATGAAGGCGCCGAATGCCGCGGCCTTCACCGCTTCGTCGAGGTCGGCGTCGTCGAGGACGATCAGCGGCGCCTTGCCGCCGAGCTCGAG
>Ga0068852_100003305_pt1 | contig 11256 bp, 10 predicted proteins | sample KBSCornC22_FD_66594 | JGI IMG/M metagenome (GOLD analysis project Ga0068852, IMG submission 66594) | Corn rhizosphere microbial communities from Kellogg Biological Station, Michigan, USA - KBS Corn C2-2 | ecosystem: Host-associated > Plants > Roots > Rhizosphere > Soil ... | reverse complement strand
CGCTCGAAGATCAGGTACTCGCAGCAGAACCAGGTGAGCATCGCGCAGCCGAGCAGGAATCCCGGGTTGATGCTCCGGACGTGCTGCAGGTGGAAGGCCGCGAACGACAGCACGTTGAGCTGCAGCAGCACCGCGCCGACCAGGTACAGCCAGACCTTGGCATCCACGAACCCGTTGCGCAGCTGCACATCTTTCGCCCGGCCGAACCAGAGGTCGGCGGCGAACGGCTTGCCGGTCGAGGGATGCCGCAGCACGACCACGAACGAGAACACCAGTCCGATCACGACGGCCCCGATCAACCCCCACCACCGCGTCTCGTACAGCCAGGTGAACGGAACGAGGTGGAAGTACCCGAGCAGGAACCACAGGATGACGCTGGCCAGCAGCACGTACTTCCCGTTGGTGCGGTAGCTCAGCACCTTCCCGTCGGGGCCGGTCACGTAGCCCGGTCGCCGCCGCGACGGGATGACGACATGCAGCAGGGTGATCGCCGCGTAGGCGATCAAGGGGGTGATCAGACCGAGAAAGATCGTCACGACAGGCCTCCGGTGTTCTGGGACATGATGCCGATGGCGGCGCGTCTGCTGAGCAGTCGCGTGAGCACGAACCGGCCGAGCTTGTTGACCCCTCCCGGGATCACGACCGGCCCGTGCCCGAGCGCGGCCAGTGCCTGCTCGGCCACCCGCTCGGGCGCGAGGGCGCCCGGCGCGGGCTTCGAGCCCTCGGCCTGCTGGTACCCGGGCGTCAGGATGGCGCCGGCCACGCAAGCCAGCACGTCGATTCCGCGGGGTTTCAGCTCGCTCCACAGGCCCTCGGCCAGCACGGTGTTGAAGGCCTTGGTGGCGGCGTAGGTCGCGATGTTCGGGCTGCCCTGCGATCCGGCCAGGGACGACATCAGGATGATGCCGCCGCGGCCGCGCGCGATCATCGGCACCGACACCGCCTTTGTGAGCAGCAGCGGAGCCCGCACGTTCACCGCCGCGGCCTGCGCCAGCTGCTCGGCGGTCGCGTCGGCGAAGGGCCCGATCGGAGCGTAGGCCGCGTCGTAGACCAGCAGACCCAGCTCTTCGTCGAGGGCGGCGACCTTCTGGGTCGCCGCGTCGATATCGGCCAAGTCGGCGACGATCGTGACCACCTCGACGCCGTGGGCGCCTTTCACGCGCGCCGCCGTCTCGGCGAGCTCCTTCTCGCGACGCGCGAGCAGCACCAGGTTGACGCCGCGCCGCGCGATCGCGTCGGCGAACGCGGCGCCGAGGCCCTCGGAGGCGCCGGCCACCAGGGCATACGGTCCGTAGCTCTGGGCGAACGCTGCGTTTCTCATGGGGTGAGCACCTTTCGCGACACGTCGCGCGTGCCCAGCGCGCCCGCCACCGCGAACGCGACCACGAACAGCGCGACAACGAGCCAGAGCGCGTCGAGCAGGCCGAACGATTCGGCGAGGAGTCCGATGACGGGAGGTCCACCCAGGTTGGCGACGTAGCCGAGCGAGGCGACGACGCTGACCCGCGCCGCCGGGTTCGGTCCGCTGTCGGCCGCCGCCGACATGCCGAGCGGGAAGCCCATCGACACCCCGACAGACCACAGCAGCACGCCCACGAGCACGATCCACGGTGCTCCGCCGAGGATGAACAGCAGCAGCCCGAGCACGCCGATCGCCGTAGTGATCCGGATCGCCGAGACTCGTCCCACCCGGTCGACCACCGGACCTCCGAAGATGCGCGCCGCCGACTCGCCGATGGCGAACGTCACGAAGAACAGCGCGGCATTGGCGTTGGTCTGATGATGATCGTCGCGCACCGCGAGTGTCAGCCAGCTGTTCGCTGAGCCCTCGCCGAGCTCGACGCCCAGCATGACGACACCGATGAGCAGCAGTCGCAGATCGGTCCAGCCGCTGAGCCAGCTCCGGATGCGGGCGACCACCGGAGGACGGATGACCGCGCTCGCCTCGGCGGCCCCCACCGCATCGAGGTCCGACGCCGTCGGCAGGAATCGCACCGCGACGAACCCGACGACCGCCATCGCCAGCGCTTCGCCGACGAACTGCGCGGTGAACGGGATGCTGAGCGCCGTGGCCCCGGCGCCGAGCGCGGATCCCACGATCGCCCCGATCGACCACCCTCCGTGCAGGAGCGGCATCAGCGTGTGGCCGGCGAGCTGCTCGACGGCGGCGGCTTCGACGTTGAGGGTGATGTCGATCCATCCGAGCCCGAATCCGATCGCCACGAAGCCGATCGTCGTGACCACCAGCGATGCGGCCACCCCGGCGCCGAGTCCGACGACGGCCAGCCCGGCGGTGATCAGCACCACCTCGACCTGGATCGAGCGTCGGGCGCCCAGCCACGACAGTAACGCCGATGAGGCGGCCAGCCCGGCGACCGACCCCACGGCGACGGCGGCGAGAACGAGCCCGATCACGGCGTCTCCGACGCGCAGATCGGCGCGGATGCTCGGCAGTCGCGGGCCCCAGGTCGACACCGTGATCCCACCGATCATGAACAGGGCGAGAAGCGCGTTGCGCGCCGCGCGCACCGTGTGCGTGCGTTGTCCGGTTTGAGTGGCCTCGTTCACTCGTGCGTCGCCAACTCGGTCGGGAGCAGCGAGAAAGTGCGGGCGTGGGCGAGCCGGGCCTGCCGCGTCATGTATCCGACGAGCGGCAGCGGGGCGGTGACGACCGTGACCTCATGCAGGGTCGCAGAGCCGCCGGTGCCCGTCGCCTCGGTCAGGGTGACGAGCGTGCATCCGGGCGCCGCCGTCACGTCGCCGCGCATCGAGGTCGGCGAGGTGCGAGTCATCCGCGCGGGAAAGCGGATCGTGTAGCGGAACGGGCCGAGGCGCGGCCGCTCGACCACGCGCCAGTCCTGCCAGCTGCCGTCTTCACCGTGTCCGCTCGCGACGACATCGGCCGAGACGACATAGGGATGCAGCCCGTGATGGCGCGCGAGGTCGACCAAGAAGTCGACGGCGTCCTCGGTCGGGACGGGCACCGCCGTCGTCAGTTCGAAGGACCGGGTCGCCATGGCATCAGTATGGCGGCGACGCAGACCGTGGAGTGAGACGCTAGGCACCATGACGGCACCCAACCTGCGCCGCGAGTTCACCGCCTGGACGGCCATCGACGGCCTGTTCTTCTTTCTCGGCGCGGTCGGAGCGGCGTGGCTGGTCTGGTTGACCATCGACGAGTTGGTGCACCACGGCATCCGCTACGGGTGGCTGATCCTGGTCATCTGGCTGCTGGTGGCCTACCTCCTGCTGCCGCGGATCCACACCATGCTCGCCCTGATCTACCTGCCGGACTACTTCATCGGCCGCGCGCGTCTCTACGACGGCTTGCTGGGAGATCCGGTGAACCTCGCCCTGCGCGGCTCGGAGGATCAGGTGCACACCGCGATGGTGCGAGCGGGCTGGGTGCGCGCCGACGAACTCGGCTTTCGAAGCGGACTGCGGATCGTCACCTCGACACTGCGGCGCGCGAGCTACCCCCAGGCGCCGGTCAGCCCGGCGTTCCTGTTCGGCCGCATGCAGGACTTCACCTATCAGCAGGAGGTCAACGCCACCCCGGCACGACGTCACCACGTGCGCTTCTGGCAAGCCCCCCGAGGCTGGCGGCTGCCGGGCGGCGCCTCGGTGGACTGGATCGGTTCCGGCTCGTACGACCGCGGGGTCGGGCTCTCGCTCTTCACCCTCCAGATCACCCACAAGATCGCCAGCAACACCGACGTCGAGCGCGACCACATCCTGCGCACCCTGCGCGCGGCGGATCCCGCAGCCCAGGTGGAGGTGATCTCGAACTTCTCCACGGGATATCACTCCTACACCGGGGGAGGCGACGCGATCCAGACCGATGGCGATCTGCCCATCGTGGACCTGTCGCAGCTCGACGTCGCCCCGATCATCGACCGAAACGGGCCATCCAACCGGGTTCACCGGCCGCCGACGGTGTACATCGCGTACGTGCTCACCCTGCTCAGGGGGCTCGTCGCGGTGACTACCGCGTTGTCCGCATTAGTCGTCGCGTCGGCGGTGCCCGACCTCGGGTGGTGGGTCGTGGCGGTGATCATCGGTGGGATCGCCTACCTGGTGCTGGCGCACCTCACCTTCTCGGGCAGGCCGCTCGCGCGCCTGGTGATCCTGACCCTCAGCGTCGTCGGCGCACTGGTCGCGCTGTTCGGCGGTCATCACGTCGACGATCATGAGGGCACGGTATGGCTCGCGAACCTGATGCTCGACATCGGCATCCTGCTGAGCCTGTCGGCCGGTGACGTGCGCGCCTTTCAGCTGCGCATCGCCGCCGCCCGCCGGGCGGCCCGTCGCTCGGCCCGTCGACTCGTGACGCGCTGACGACGTTGCTCCGCTGGATCGACGCGACCGACTACGACGTTGCCTTCAGCGACCCGATCCATCCGGCGACGTCGGCGATGACCGTCTCATCGACGTGCTGCGCCGGCTCGTAGTCGGCCGGGGTCGAGCGGCCCGAGCCTGGGAAGAACAGGTGGTCGTCGGCGTCGTACACGCGGATGGAGACGTCGCCGCGCCCGCCGAGCGCCGCGCGCCAGCGGGAGAGGTCGTCATCCACCGTGACCTGGTAGTCGCGGGCGCCCTGCAGGATCAGCATGGGCCTTTGCACCCCCTGCGCGGTGGCGACCGGATCGTAGGCGCGCACGTCGAGCCAGAACGCGCCGGAGTAGCCGAAGGGCAGCAGGCCGGGGTCGGTCTTCCTGGTCAGCTGGGGGCTGTCGACGTTCGCGGCGAGCACGGCCATCTTCGCGGCCGCGTCGCGCAGCACGGTCGATGAGGGGTCGAGGCTCGCGAGGTAGTCCATCACCCGGACAGCGGCGCGGTTCATCGGCTCGGCTTCCGCTGCCAGCATGACCACCCCGGCGACCTCGGGCCGGGCGGCGGCGATGCGGGGAGCGAAGCTCCCTCCCATGCTGTGGCCGACCACCACGATCCGCGAGGAATCCACCTGCGGGTACGCCGCGAGCAGGTCGACCGCGCCGGCGCCGTAGGGCAAGTACTCGTCGGTGGGCGTGAAGTCCGGTTTCTTGGCGATCAGCTGGGGATGCGCGTGGCTGGCCTTGTCGAACCGCAGCACGGCGATGCCGCGGCTGGCGAGACCCCACGCGAGATCCTTGCCGATCCGGTTGTTGCCCATCGTCATGTCCCGGTCGAAGGGGCCGCCGCCGCCGAGCAGCACGACGCCCGGCACGGGATCCGATGTCCGGGGGATGGTGACCGTCCCGCCCACTGCCAGTGGACGATCGCCGAGCACCGCCTCACCCTCGGCGAAGGAGTCAGGGGCCGCGTATCCGGGAGGCGTCCAGGGCGGCGCGAGCGGCGTCACCTGCAGGTTGAGCAGTCGGCCCTTGCGGTCCAGCGACACGACGGCCTTCAGCGACATCGCCTTGGTGTTCATCACCACCGTGACCACGTCCATGCCCGAATCGGAATGGATTCCAGAGGGTTCAAGACTCCACACCGCGCCGTAGCGCACCACGTGGGTCTGCCACGCGGCGTTGATCGCCTCCGCGGTCAGCCTGCGCTGCTGAGGAGCCGCGAACATGGCGAGCACGGCCGCGAAGTCACCGCGACGGGCGAGGTCGAGCGCGGTGATGGCGAGCTGCGTCTGCTCGGTCTCGCGGCTCATGACGCCCGCACCGTGATGGCGCCGACCACCCGGCCGGCGTCATCGAGCACCGACGCGCGCTGCAGGCGCTCGGCTTCGTCGGCGCTCAGGGCACCGGATTGGACGAGCAGATGCACGAGACCCTCCTCTGCTGCGATGCGAGAACCGTCGACGGCCTTTGCCGCGACGACCAAACCGGCCTCCGGCGCCATGGCCAGGTGCATGCCGTCGGTGCCGATCTTGCTGAGCACGCGTCCCGCGGTGACCTCCGCGATGGCGGTGTCGAAGCGCCCGGTGCCCGCGAGGTACCAGGGGTGCGCGGCGATCGAGGTGCGGATGCGCGTGCTCGAGCTGCCGTCATCCATCAGCGTCGCCCAGCCGCGCGCCACGGCCTCGAGGGTGACGCAGGGGCACGGGGCACCGCATCCGTCGCCCACGATGTCGTCGTCGCCCAGCGCCATGCTGCAGCGGTCGGCGACTGCGGCCAGCGCGGCCGTCTGCACCTCGCCTGCGCGATCGAGATAGCGGGCCGGGTCGGCGCCCAGGTGCGCGCCGAGCGCGAGGAAGCCGGCGTGCTTGCCCGAGCAGGTGTGGCGGATACGGCGGGGCGTCCCGCCGCGCGCCAGGTAGGCGTCGGCGACCGCGCGCGCGTAGGGCAGCGATGCACCGCACTGCAGGTCGTCTTCGCTCAGCCCGATCCGCTCCAACCACGACGCGACGGCTGCCACGTGGTCGTCTTCTCCACTGTGACTCGCGCAGGCCAGGGTGAGTTCGACCGGGGAGAGGTCGAGCGCGGTCGCCGCGCCCGATTCGACGAGCGCGACGGCCTGCAGAGGCTTCGCGGTCGATCGCAGCGGCAGTCGTCTGTCGATGGTGCCGAACGCATCGGTGACTCGCCCGCTCGCGTCGACGATCGCCGCGTTTACCCGCGACTCGATCTCGACCACCGCACCGCGCGTGGTCTGCACGGTGAGCGGGTCGGGCGTCATGCGATCAGTGTCGCACCCCTTTGACCAGCAGCCACACACCCAGGCTGAACTCCCACACCGCGATCGGCAGGGCGGCGACGCCCGCCAACCCGGACATCTGCCCCCAGACGCCGAACACCGTCGCCAGAGTCGATGCCAGGAGCAGGGGTGCCCCGATCAGGGCGAGCACGGGTAGCCATCGGGGCACGAGATGTCCGCGCAGGAGTAGGGTGCCGAGCAGCACCGCATTGACCGCGGGCATGAGGCCCTGGCCCAGATTCAGCCAGCCGTGCAGGGCGACCAGTGCGTGGGCGGTGACCAGGCCATCCGCGCCCGCTCCCGCTTGCCGCAGCGTGACCAGGGTCAGGATGGTGGCCACTCCCACGAAGATCGTGCCCGCCTCGAGCACGCGAGCACCGATGAAGCCGAGCGCGAGGCTCTCGCCCTGCGTCTTGACCAGCGGAAACAGCGCGACGGCCGTTCCGATGCAGGCCAGCGCCACGACCAGTTCGAGGACGGCCCCGACCAGGGCGGCCGGATCCGGGCCGGAGCCCAACACGTAGTCGGGCGCCTGCACGGACGAATAGAGGGCGAGGGTCGGGATCGAGACGAAGGTCAGCAGGTAGAGGATTCCGGCTGCTCGGCTGTGGCGGCGCCTCGAGCGCTCGTCGGCGGCGGGCAGTGCTGCCGGGGAATCGAAGGTGGTCATGGTGCCTCTCGGATCAAAGGTGTACGTTGTACACCTTTGTGAGGATAGGTGTACAACGTACATTTGTCAACGAGGAGAGGATGCCGATGGCCACGTCCGAATCCCCGGTCCAGGGCCGCGCCCGCCTGAGCCGCGATCGAGTGCTGCGGGTCGCGGTCGACCTCGCGGACCGCGTCGGCGCAGATGCTCTCACCATGCGCCGCCTTGCCGAGCAGCTCGGCGTGGTTCCGATGGCTCTCTACAAGCACGTCGCCAACCGCGAGGAGTTGCTCGACGGGATGGTCGATGTCATCGTTCGTGAGATCGAGGACGAGCTCCCACGGGCTGAGGCCCCTGGCGCATCGGACGCCGACGTCGACTGGCGCACGTCGGTGCGTCGTCGGGTCCTCGCGGCCCGGCGCACGTTCCAGCGGCACCCCTGGAGTCGGCGGGTCATCGAGAGCCGCACGACCAAGACCCCCGCGGTGCTCGACTACATCGAGCAGTTCAGCGGCCTCCTGCTCGCCGGCGGCCTGTCCGCCGACCTCACCCACCACGTCATGCACGCGATCGGCGGCCGCATGTGGGGGTTCACGCAGGAGCTGTTCGACGACTCGGCGGGCTCGGCTTCCACCGCGACTCACGCTGGGCACCCCGCGGTGTCATCCGATGCGCAGGCGGCGATGCTGCGCGCTGCAGCCGCTCGGTACCCGAACATCGTGGCGGTTGCGACCTTCCGAGACCACGACCCGGGCTCGATCGTCGGGCGGGGCTGTGACGACGATGCGGAGTTCGAGTTCGCCTTGGATCTGCTGCTCGACGGGGTCGAGCGGCTGCACCGCATCGGGTGGACCTCTGCCGCGCACGCGGCGCCTCCGAGTACCCTCCAGTCATGACGCCTGAGCCGGCCATCCTCGCGCGCATCCGCGACGCGGTGATCGGCGACGACCAGCTCATGGTCGGCCCGTTCGGGCCGCGCCGGGTCACCTACGCCGACTACACGGCCAGTGGACGCGCTCTGACCTTCATCGAGGACTTCGTGCGCGACGAGGTCTTGCCGCGCTACGCCAACACGCACTCGGAGTCCAGCGGCACGGGACTGCAGACCACGCGACTGCGCGAGGATGCCCGGGCCATCATCCACGCGGCCGTTCACGGCACAGACGACACGGTCGTCATCTTCACGGGAAGCGGATCGACCGGCGCGATCAACAAGCTGGTCGGCATCCTCGGGCTGCGGGTGCCATCGGCTCTCGACGAGCGTTATGGGCTCACCGCGCGGATTCCGAAGGAGCAACGCCCTGTCGTCTTCATCGGGCCCTACGAGCACCACAGCAACGAGCTGCCGTGGCGCGAGTCGATCGCCGACGTGGTGACGATCCACGAGGACGCCGACGGGCACGTCGATGTCGAGAGCCTCATCGCCGAGCTCGAGCGCTATGCGGATCGGCCGCTGAAGATCGGGTCGTTCAGCGCCGCGAGCAATGTCACCGGCATCCTGACCGACACGGCGACGATCACCAGGATCCTGCACGAGCACGGCGCGCTGGCGTTCTGGGACTACGCCGCGGCCGGCCCCTACATCGACATCGACGCCTCGGTCGGCGACGCCATATTCCTCTCGCCGCATAAGTTCATCGGAGGCCCGGGCACGCCGGGTGTGCTCGTCGTGAGCACGCGACTGCTCACCAATGCGGTGCCGGATGAGGTCGGCGGCGGCACCGTCGCCTACGTGAATCCGCTCGAGCACCGGTACATCACGAACGCGGCCCACCGCGAAGAGGCCGGGACGCCGGCGATCATCGAGTCGATCCGGGCCGGCTTGGTCTTCGCGCTGAAAGACGCCGTCGGGGTCGAGACGATCCAGGCGCGCGAGCACGAGTTCCTGGCGCGGGCGATGACGGAGTGGGGCGCGCATCCCGCGATCCAGATCCTGGGCAGCCCGACCGCCGAGCGGCTCTCGATCGTGTCGTTCGTGATCAAGCGGCCGCGCGGCCGGTACCTGCACCACAATGTGGTCGTCGCGATCCTCAACGACCTGTTCGGCATCCAGGCCCGCGGCGGATGCTCGTGCGCCGGCCCCTACGGACATCGCCTGCTCGGCATCGACCTCGACCGCTCGCACGAGTTCGAGCGCGAGATCGCGGGGGGATGCGAGGGCATCAAGCCCGGCTGGGTGCGCGTCAGCTTCAACTACTTCCTGAGCGACGAGGTGTTCCGCTACATCGTGGATGCCGTCTCGCTGGTCGCCGACCACGGGCACAAGCTGCTGCCTCAGTACCGCTTCTCGCCCGATACCGGGCTGTGGCGTCACGAGCGCGGACTGGTCGAGCCGCCACTGCGGCTGGACCAACTCTCGTACGGACCGGATGGCGAACTCCGTTATCCGCGCCGCGCCGATCGTGCCCCGGAGTCGGCGCTCGCGGGCTACCTCGAGGAGGCGCGCGCCCTGCTCGAATCGCTGCCCGACCTCGCTGCCGACGGTGCCGGCGACAGTGCCGGTGACGGCGCGATTCCGCATGTGGCCGACGAGCCTCTCACCGACGAACGGCTGAGCGCCGACTTCGAGCACTTGCGCTGGTTCGACCTGCCTGCCGAGTCGCTCGCGCGCTGAGCCTGTCGGCCTCGGAGATAGTCTCGGCTCTGTGACTTCGGACTCCGCTGCTCGTGACGCCGGCTGGCCGGCGATGTACGACGGGCAGCGCCGAGTGCTCCGCGACCTGATCGTTCACGGCGGCCGATCGCGCGTGGAGCTCGCCCGCCGGCACGACGTCTCGCGCGCGAGCCTCAGCCGCATCACCCGGGAGCTGATCGACCTGGGCCTGGTAGCCGAGGGAGCGGTGCAGCACAGCGCGACGCGGGGCCGCCCGTCCGAACTGGTGCACGTCAGGCCCGGCGCCGCCCACTTCGCCGGGGTCAAGCTGACCGGCACCGATCTGTACGCCGTGGTGACCGACCTGAGTGCGACCGTCGTCGCCTCGCACGACGAGCCACTGCGATCGACCGATCCGGATGCCGTGGCCGAACAGATCGCGATCGTCGCGAATCGCATGCTGGCCGAGATCGAGCTGGCGGGCGCCCTCGGCGTCTGCCTGGCCGGCGACGTCCGGGAGCGCGATGGCGTTCAACTGGTCGAGCGCTCGAACTTCCTCGGCTGGAGCAGCACCCCTCTCCGGGCACTGGTGGGCGACCAGGTGCCGGTCCCGGTCACGGTCAGCAACGACGTCGTGGCGCTGACGGCGGGCCATCACTGGTTCGGCGCGGGAGTCGGAGCCGAGACGCTCGTCGTCTACGGATTGGGCGCCGGCATCGGCGCGGGCATTGTCGTCGAGGACGAGGTCCACGTCGGGGCGCATGGCCGGTCCGGTCATGTCGGGCACTCTCGGATGGATGCCGTCGGCCGGCCATGCGAGCTCGGTCACGTCGACTGCATCCACAGTTTCGTCACGATGGGCGCGATCTGTTTCAACGCCGGTTCGGACGAGGCGCACTACCCCGAGGTGCTCGAGCGCGCCCGCTCCGGCGAGCCCCGCGCCCTCCGCGCTTTCGAGCTGGCCGCCGAGGCGCTCGGGGTCGTGATCGGCACGGCGGTGAACACCGTGGATCCAGACAAAGTGCTGGTCACGGGCGAAGGCGTCGACATGGTCGGCCTGGCTCCGGCGGCCGTGCAGCACGGTCTGACCGCTCAACTCGAGCACGTCGACCCGGCATCGGTGGTCATCGAACTGCCGCCCTTCAGCTTCTCGGACTACGCGCGCGGCGCCGCGGTCTCGGCGATGAGAGACCTGGTCTGATTCCGTCTCTCTCCGAAATGATTTTGTTGCAGCGCTTGACAAAATAGTCAGGCCGCGCTGATCATGTATCCGCACGTGCTCCCCCAGGGAGCCCCCCTGCCCCGGATTCTCATCAAAGGAGAGAGAGATGCGTTCACGTTTCATCGCCACCGGCGTTGCACTCGTCGTGGCGACGGCCCTGCT